>Ga0180433_10002522_pt1 | contig 28160 bp, 30 predicted proteins | sample SS_ome_8_FD_132980 | JGI IMG/M metagenome (GOLD analysis project Ga0180433, IMG submission 132980) | Hypersaline lake sediment archaeal communities from the Salton Sea, California, USA - SS_1_D_1 metaG | ecosystem: Environmental > Aquatic > Non-marine Saline and Alkaline > Hypersaline >... | reverse complement strand
CCCTGCGCCACCAGTGACTATAGATTCAATTCTAAATCTTAGTCTCATGTCCTCAGTAAAATAACCATCTGGGAACATTGGACTAATTTTGGCAGTAATCTGAGTAGTACCTGGTCCTTCAATATAATGAATATTAGGTACTAAAAATACTCCGTTACCCCAAACTTTTAAGGTTACATCATCCGACCCATGTTCTCCCCCATTAGGTAGAGTAACAACGTCCGTTGTGGTTCCTGTAACTACAGCGACTTCGTCATATATTTCGCCTGCTACAAAACCTTCACCAACTCTTCGGATATCACCATCATTATACCTATGAGATCCAAATAAATAAATAGCATTCCCTACCCTTTCTGCTATTAAAAGAACATCGGGTTGAGAATAGGAAATAGGTATAGTATCGACATCGTCAACTATTGTTAAATTGGCCTGACCACTTCTATCCAGAACTACATACGCTTTTTTCCCATCTGCTGATAGAGTAAAAGGGAATTCTGTCGAGGGGATTACATTTGAAAATGATTCCCATGGGAAATGAATAATAACGTCACCAGTAGTATCAACGGCACCACTAGTAGCGTCCCAAGAAACATCGTTATCCGACGAGGCAAATAAGGACATATTTTGGTATGTAACAAGCCCCGCACCCCCAGTTCCCAGAGGCTTAGACTCACCATCAACAAAAATATCTCCAGATCTAAGTATAAACTCGTTACCATTTCTATATCCTAGAATAAACTTATCAGTTTCTCCGTTTTCTAATGGGAGAGTAGCACTGTCGGCGGATGCCAAGGTAGTTGTGTAATCAGAACCTGTCCGCATGAAAGATAAGTAAACTACTTCTTTATCTGCAACGGGGTTTACTGAAGTAGCATTGATAGTAACATCGCCAACCGAAGGCACTGTGAGAGTAAGATCAGCATCAAAACCAAAAGTGCCATCTCCTCCGGAGACATTCCAGGATACATTTCCCCCTCCGTGTAGGAGTATATTACGGTCTCTAACTAAATATTCTAGATTTAAATCATGTTTAGAAATAGCTGTAGGGATCGTATCCCCAACACCGATAAAAGTAGTATTAGTAAAATGGGAATCTGTATCTCGATCGTTGATCATTCCCAAACGACCTAGAATCGCTTGAGTAGTTCCATCACCAAGTTCTCGAGTTTCATCGGTTTCAAACTCGCCATGACCACGGACCCAAAGACGTTCCCCAACTCTTACCGCAAAGACAAAAGAGTTCTGTCCCCCAGGGACAGACCCTGCGGCGGCTTTAGAAAAAGTAAGGGCAGTGTCCCCCGAATCTCTAGTTAGAGTGACGTAGATACATTCCCCATCTTCTACTCCAGTGACTGAACCACCAGCAATAGTGTAGTTATAGGTATTGAACGGCTGAACTAACTCTAAATTACCATGAGTAAATATTTTAGTAGAAGAGTTCCAAGTGGCAGAACCCCCTGTCACAAAAATATTCATGTCATTAGAGACCGAACCTGTCATATCATCAAGACGATTTTCAAGAGTTGAGTACCCTCCTCGGGCATCTATCACTTCGCCTTCAACAGCTTCTAGTAAAGTTTTTAGCGAATTTGTTCTAGTAGACAAGGCAAATAGAGGCCTATTAAAAATAATAGATTCAGCATCTTCGCCGTTACGTAGTTCTTGTAGATCAGGATAATTGCTTGGAGAAATAGGCATCTCAGTTCCCCTATATCATTATGTAAAAATTATTGTCCAAATATATTTTAATTGAATCGCACTAGTTTTAGTAATAATAGGATACGCTTGGCGAGCAAACATCTGCCCACTGTTATTAAACAATCCCGCTTCTACTAATTCATACCCATTAGCAGAAGAGGTGTTTGACAATATACCCTCAAACTGAACTCGATCTATATCGGGGAAAGTATAGGTAACTTCGACAGTATCTACAGTTCCCCCTAAGGCCGAGTCTGCTCTAGTAGGTACAGTAATATCGGTCCCTACTTGAAGGTATTTAATGTACCTATCTACTAAGTTATCTCCTGCTATTAAGAAGGAGAGAACTTGTCTGGCATCATAAGTAATGACATTGGGGGCCTTATGGATCTTTTCATAATCTTTATGAATCTCATGGATCTCTAATGTCCCAACATACTTATTATAAATGTTGTTACTTAAGTCTTTGTTAATAATCATTTAGCTATCCTTAAATATAATATAACGTATTATATCAATATTTTATACCAAATTTTACTGGACGAAAATCTCCAAAGGAAATTCTGTATAAAGTCCACTTTCAGTTAGCCCTATAGTATTTGTCCCAATTCTCTCAGGGACATTAGACGCTAATCTAACCCCAGGTTCTCCTATAACTCCACTACCTATTATAGTAGGAGTCGACCCAAAAGCGACAATGTATTTTCCATAAGTTTCGTCAAAAACCTCAAAGTCAATATCAAACGCTAAGTCCTCAACTGCGTCGTTTGGAGTATCGAACACAGTTTCTAAGTCAAATTCCCCATCTATATAAATACCGTCTTCACTCATTTCTTCAACAGTATCTTCAATTGGGACATAAGGAACAACCATGGCCAAATCAAATGCGGGCTTGCCGGAGAGAACAATGTCCTGCAAATCTTCATTTGATCTAACAAATCGAGATGCTAGTGCGTTATATGTCACATAAAATATATTATACTTTAAAACCCCATTAAAAAACAGCCACATGAAGTTGGGTAGACCGCCCGCGCCAATTATCCACCCAGGGGTCCCAATTACAATAGGGTACCCTATAAAAATGGGGTGCGGCGATCTAGCGTTAGTTGTCCTATTAAAAGTGTCCAACCCAGGAATTACTTCAATAGGTACAATAATGTGGTCAAACCAATTAGGGTCATCGATATAATCAGTAACAGTGTAGGCATCCGTTAGGAATTGGAAAGCAGATAATGTATCTCCTACTTCTACAACTAGTCCTACATCCGATGGTATTTCGTAATTAGTCACCGTTGTTTTTATGTAGTTAGTCCCATCAATACTTCTAATAGATAGGACTATTTCCCCATCTTCAGACGCTAAGGGGTATCCCCCAATAATATTCATGGCCGAAGTTATTCTATTAATGGTTGGGCCATTCATATAATAGAACCAGATACCTTGGATAAAAGCTTTGTATGATTCAGAAGAAGGCTCATATATATCAAGCATTCGCCCATACTGTTCGTAGACATATTCTTTATCTATAGATGCTTCCGGTGCCCATAAAGAAATAATAGTAGCGCCCTGCTCTCGCCTAGTAGCAAATCCAGGGAATTCCAAGTCATTAAATATATTATTATAAAAATAAATATATTCACCAACTATTTCATAATCTTTATTATTCTCTAAAATAGTGTTGGCATCAAATATCTTATTATAAAGGAAGGGTAACGCCCTTATCTTCTCATTTAATTTAAATTTAAATTTTCCGTCTTCTATTTCCACTTTTTTAGAATTAAAAGTTAAAAGCTTCCAATTAGACTTAGAAAAAACAGGGACATCTTTAATCGAGTTGGCCAAAAGTAATTCTAGTAATTCTAAATACAACTGGCCCATTAAATGGTCGTTTGCGGCAGACAAGGATTCAAGAACCTCTCTATCTTTAAAAAAGCGGCTCCAAAAAGAAGAGATCCCTCTAAAGAAATTCTGATTTACTTTATTTTGTCCTAAAGTTCCCAAAACAACCTCTATAGTCTAGTAAAACTAACATAACTATTAGATGTGAAAAAACCACAAATCCTATTTGTAACTCCTAATGATTTGTACTCAGGAACGGTTAAGATATTATCTGAGTAAAATACTTGAGAAGTCCCATCAGGGTAAATAACTTCTCCCTTTATTGATAAAGGAGTTCTTATAATTATATACTGACTATAGCTAGAATGTACCTCTTTTACTAAATTATCTATATTTAATTCAGAACTATTACTTAAGGAATTAATGTAATTAACTACAGTCTCTACTGCGGCTTCTTCATCTAAATCTGGTTGACCTGATATTTGAGTATAATCAATATTAACTGAAATATAAATTGGTATAACTGCCTTGGCCAACGTATTGGCCAGAGTAATTCTTTCTTCAGGATCTCTTAAGTAATTATGAATAACATCAAAGCCATTTACCGTATCGTAAATAATATCTATGGCCCTGCCATTTTCAGCACTATCTAAAATAACAAACGCTTCCTGAAGATCAGAGTAAAATAAATTAGAATCTCTGACGTACAAATGATACAAGAGACTTTCTTCTGTAATGCTATCTCTAACATCATGTATCTTATAGACAGGACTAGATGGTAGCTGAACAACCCCATCCCGGTCAGGTTCCCCTAAATACTGCATATTGCCAGTTATGCCTGAGTAAACCTGCTCCTCAATAAGAGGAAGATTTAAATAAATATCTTGATGATTGCCAATATGAACTGTGTCTATAGTGATCCAAGTGACATTAGTATTTATTTTATCCCTCAACATCTCAGGGTCACCATAACCAATAGTAGTCACATCTTTTAGACCTTGATCCTTAAAAACTTCTAATAGTACTGTTCTAATAGATTTAGGATTAATTAAGTTTCTAACCGTAATGGCGTCTTTAGACCTATCAATATATTCTTGGTTAGTCTCTAACGGAGCTCCCCCACTGGCCTTCTGGTCATTATAAACTCTTATTACATAGGGATTAAAGTTAGTCCAACTAACAAAGTTCCCCGCAGGTACATCGTACTCAGAGCCAATTGATTCCGCTTGTAAAGTTAAGTCATATTCATAAGTCACCACACCATCAGTCGTGACCTTTTCTATTAAGTTCTCTTTAGCAATATTATAAACTTGGCCGGGTACAAAGATATGAGTCCCGTCCCTATCAAAGCTATCATCTTCACCTATATAAATATCTACTCTTTGGGAAAGTACTAAAGTCACTCCTACGACCGATTTTTCTCCACCACCTCTATTAATAAAAAAGTTAGAGATGATATCATCTACGGCCTCATTAACTTCATCGTCCTCATCTAAATCATTTAATCTAGCAAGAGATCTTAATGTACCTACCTTAGTTAACTCTGATCTTAAAAAAGCAAACGTATAAGCAGTGGACTTTACTACTAAATCTTGCAGTGCCGTTCCATCTGAGAAGTCGGCCCCTTCTATATTATTCTCAAGATACTCAGTGATCAAAGTCTTCGCATATTGAATATCTTCTTGACTAATATTTATTTCAACGGCCATTTTATCCCCCAATAATTGGAACTTTAATACTAACCCCTTCTCCTGCTTCTGTAGAAAGAGATATAGATATAGATATTTTATCAGCACTAACCTTAGCTACATTAGTAACTTGCGCACCAATTAATCTCTCATCCTCCGGGATACTAGAATTAGACTGAATACTTTTTATTTGTTTAATAGCAGAAGAAACCTGCTCCTGGGCAAAAGAGCCAATGGTTTGTTCATCCTCCCCGCCCATCGCCATAATCTCATCAAATTGAGTACCCCTCTCAGGGAAGAAAGGATCGGAACCACTCAAGGTAAGCAATATCAACACAAACTTATTAACTGATTTAACAATTCCTGTAGTTTTCTTAGATAAGTTACCTAAAGTAAATTGAGCTTCCCCCTCAACATCATCTTCCCAACGGATCATATCAATGTCATATGTTCTGCCCAATTCTAAACTATAATCAATTCTATCTACGGCCATTTATCCCTCGACTTGCCTTTTGGCCCTATCAAATGAGTTATTAAGCCCATCTATAACAAAATCTATTGTCTTAATATCTTGGGCCTTAGCGTTTTTAGCTGCCTCATAATAAAAAGACCGGCCACAATCGTATATTTGATAGGCCCTATGATGCGACCTAACTAAATCATGTGCCGCCTTAATAGGAGATCGGAGAATAGCGGAGTTATTCTCATCAAAGTCTTTAACAATATCAGATACATCAAAGTCAATAGATAACCAATTTTCAGCACGTATAGCTCTACCTTGATACAAAGACTGCATACTTTTGCAAATAGACTTATACTTATTTTTAAAATTTTGTAAGTTACCTATGCCCACTTAACATAACCTTTTCAATTTTATCTGCTAATTTCTTTCTCTCATATGAAAGCTGATTTTGATTCAGATTCATTCTTTTCATTATTTCTTTATTACTAAGTTTTGGCTTACCACCATAACCCGTAGTGTATTCCAGAAGCAACTTCTCTCTAGGAGAAAGATCATGATAAATATAATCAATGATCTCCTCTTCTGCCGATTGATTAGGAATATAAGTAGACATAAAAGGTCTATCCTCAGAATAACCTTCTCTAATCTCACTTAAGAATCTTTTTACCTCTGCTTGACTCCACCTCAAATCATCTGCCAACTCTTCTATAGTAGGCTCTCTATTATTTTTTTCTGCTAAATCCTCATATGAATTTTTAAAAGTATTGTACTTATTCCTTCTATGATCCGGTATCTTCATTGGAGTAACCCACCCGTCACTCCGTTGATTCATTTTAACCATGTAAGATTTAACAAATGTAGAAAATGCCACACCTTTATTTGGATCATAATTCTCTGCTGCTTGCAAAATTAAATCTTTCGCATGTGCCTCAACAACAACCGGGTTCATATTGTTATGGTACCTACTAATATCATTTCGAACTAATGGCATCATCTGATTAACTAACGCAGACGCATCTTGGGGAGACTTAGTTTTCTTCCACTGCTTCCATAATCGGATATCTTCGTCTTGTCTAGTAGGCATTTATTCCCCCAGGAGTTAGCCGATCAACTGGATTTTCCACTGGATAATAAGGATCTCCACCAGGAGATGAAGATGAACTAGAAGAACTAGAACCCGACCCTCCTCCAGAAGACGATTTACCAGAACCCAAAGCTTTTATCTCCGGGATCTTAGTATTAGATGCAGGCCCTATACTTTTATAGGTCTTTTGCATCTTACGGGTCGTCTTTATAGCATCATCTACATTAGCTGCTATCTTATCGAGAAATATTATTGTCTTTGAAATTTTTGCTATATTATCCATAATTAAAAATTATATCCATTGTTAAAAATTATGGCAATGGAACGTTATAGGTTCATTTAATCTTCTTCGTTATCTTTTTCTTCCTCTGCCATACTTTCAGCAAATTTAGCAAATTCTTCAAATAACTCGTCTTCTTTTTTGCTACTTTTTTCACATATTTCAGGCGATATTTCTCCCACAGAAAACGTCTCATAGCTGCCCGTTTCTTGGGTCTTTTTCTTTACGATATTTGAGTAAAAAACGGCAATCATGCAATCACCTTCTTTGGTCCAATTCTTTTCCATCGACCATATAATTGCTCTTTTCTCAAATACTCTGGCCAAAAGGGCGTCAAATTCTCCTTGTTCCCGGGGATGGCTTAAGCAATATTGCTTAGCGTGAGGTTCCTGGTTCTCCACTGGAACCATTTGTGCTCCAGTGGGGATTATCATCTTTTCATCCTTAAAGATAAAAGGATCAGGTCCTGAGGAATTTCCAAAAGGATTAGGTGACTGCATAAAATCTCCGTTAAATTCAGTTTATTTAGTTTATATTACATCTGTGCAGCATTATTAGCTGAGTTCTTCATTTGAGTATTCAACTCTTCCATCCTTTGAATAACAATAGAATACATAACATAGTCTTCTTTTTGCAATGCTAGCAATTGAGACTTTCTTTCTTCGTATGGCATCTGAATCATTTGTTGGGCAATACCATCTGCCTGTGCAATTGTTTGTTGAGGGTTATTGTAGTCTACTGCCGCTCCTGATTGTTGTGCTGCTTCCTGCTCTGCTTTGGCCGCTAATGACATTTCAAGCTCCTCAATCTTAGAGTTAATATTTTTACTTAGTTTATATTGACGTACAGAATCATCGATAATCTTATCTTGTTCTTCTTCGAGGTCAATATCCAATTGGTCTGCGATCGTAGTGTCAGAGATTTTCTTTTCTCCGGAACCTTGTCCCCACTGCATAAGTAGATTTTTACGTTGAATGTCATCAATAAATTTAAATGGTATAAACTCAACGGGTACTTTTTCAATCCCAAACCAATCACTTATCTTACCATCAACCCAGTTCAACCAATCAGTCAGTTGTTCCATGTAAGTAAGCATCATATTTTCAACCATTCTTAGAATAACAGGGGACGCCATATTTTGGGCCGAAGATCCTTCCATTAATTCTCTAGGGATTCCAAGAGTAAGAAGAATATCGTATGAAGATTCTCTGATTTCATTAGAGAGGAGTAACCCTCTTCCTTCTCCTCCAATCGTTTGATACCCCAAAGGATGTGGGGATAACTTAATAAAATTCCTATCCTGACGCCACTTTTTCAAAGTGGATGACATCTCATCTGCCCACACCGACATATTAATATATTGAAGCGGATTATTATCAGGTTGACTCATGGCCGGATAAATCACTCTAAGATGATTTAAATAATCTAAGGCCACGGCCTCATTAGCTTTACGTAACATCAATTGGTAAAAGAAAGATTTCAAAGCAGGAGTGGGTGGTGGGTAACCCCACACTCTAGAAATACCAGATAAACAAGGAGTTTTCATATGGAAGATATAACTATCAGAAAACCTAAATCTATGTTTCTTATCTTTACCAGCAAGCCCCAATAACTTTATTGGATATGTAGATAATATCTCTATATTATTATCTTTTATTTTACGACGCTCATCTTCACTCATGTTATAATAATAAGTAGACTTACCCGTAAACTGATTATACTCGATGTCTATTTGCTTAAGATCCCAACGGATAATATTAACTTTCTTTTCATTTCTATCCTTATGGTCTTCCACCTTTGCCCTGCCAGACCAACTACACACAGGGCATTTATTTAAATAGAAATTATTACTCTTTGTCTCATGCCTAAAATCAGCATCTACTAATCTAACTTTGTGCTTACAAGTATCTTTCCCACAAATTAAATAACGAATAATGGGTGTATAGACACTAGTGATACTATTTCCATACATGTTATAATCAAAACCCACGGCCAGAGACAATGCCTTATACTTAACAGTGTCTGAAATCTCTTCATGTCTTTTCTTTAATTTAGAATTATCCGTATTGAACATTGGTCTAGTTATCGGAAATTCAGTTAACTTTTTAATGGCACTAACAACTTGACCAGAGTTAAAGGCCAAATATTCCACTAAAGTAAAAAGCTCTTTTATATCTGATGGTAGATCTTTCGTAGTATAGTCATTTAATATATTAGTAGTCGGGGCCACATTCTCAGGGTAAAGGGCATTATGTGAATTTAAATTAAGACTTTGCATTTTTTATCCTATATAAAAATCTTGGTTATCTTTAACATCAACTCGGTATAACTCTATACGCCTAGACCAATTAGTAATAAAATCAGGCATATCCCCGACATCTTGGGGTTTATCTCCTACGAACTCAGCATTATATTCAACAACCCCATCTGGGTTATCGTTATCAGTTAATGCAGAAAATCCCATGATACGTTCATAGAAGATAGGAACATTTCTAGGAAGCTTAACATCTTCTGTAATTTTAGTCTCGACTTTTCTACTGGTAACTTGTGCCGTCGCTTGAGATTCATTAAAGAATCTTCTATCTGACAGAGCTATTATACCTGCCGTACTTATTGAATCCTTGGTATATTTGATAGTATCATCATATTCCCCCTCCGAGTTCATAAAAATAATATCACGACGAGTATTCATAAAATCAGTTAAGGAGGTAATTGGTCTATATACGTGAGTCATTGCCTTCTCAAAATCATCCATTAAATCTTCTCTACCTACTAAAACACCTGGTTTACTAATTTTACTATTATATACTGTGTTAGTATTAATAAACCCAGTTTTTTCATTAAAGTCAAAATAGTTTTTAGGGTTAAAGCAGTATTGCCCGTCTGCCCTAGTAAGTCCTTGGTATAATAACTGACTGTAGTAAGAATTCGCTCCCGAGTAGCTATTAAAAATATCAGCAACTTGTGCCGAAATATGAATAGGACCTAAATCATAATCACCCTTCTTCTCATATACGTAAGCTTCTGGAAAACTAATAACATTACTTAATGCCACAGAAGTAAAAGCTCCATTGGTTGAAAGTGAATGAGTAACTGCTACGGGCATTGCAAGGTAATAACTCCTGTATTCTATATTATCTATTATGACCATGGGAAATCCGGCCATAATATAAGGATTAAATTTTAACTCTATATTAATTGTTTTACGTGATGCTTGCTCTAATTCAAAAATATTATCAGAGTAAATATTAATCACACTATCCAACTGATTAGATGACTGTGCGAATTCATTCCTAGTTTTATTAGTTCCTTTATCTTTCGACTCTTTAGGCATTTCCTGTGAAATATATCTCTTAGCGTACTGAATCCATGCCGGAGCATCATGAGAATTAAGAGTAATAGGTCCTTTAAAAAACTCTGCATTAAATTTATAATTACTCTTTGATGTATCCCATAATAATTTTTTATTTAATAAACGAGCATTATTCTTTAAAGTACCTCGAAGATCCCCTGGAGAAACTGTGCTCGAATTATTTAATACTATTTGTTGGATAGCATTTTGTCTTACCCCCGATGAAGATCCTAATTGGTTAACTATACTAGAGGGGTTCCCAAGAAAACATCTAGTAGGGGCCGTAAAATGGTCATTACTATAACTAATGGTATTAATCATGCACGGAAAAATTGTATTACAGATTGGAGGTATACCGAAATTAATTACAGGTTTAGTTAAAATGTGCATCATACCACTATAAGTTGGCTCATCTAAATCTTGTGGTACACCATAGACATCCGCCTTTAAAAAAGGAGGGCATACTGGTTGAAGTACTTCATACATAATAACACTGTAAACCTGCGTAATAAGTTGCCAATAACTAAATGCATTTGCACCTGCCAATTGACTTTGTAATTTACTAAGGCCTGTTAATACCATGTTAATAGTTAACTGAGAATTGACGGCACTCAATATTGTATTAGCGGTGGCCGTAGCAGAAGTACCTGTACTGAATGAAGAATCTTCTAAAATAGGGGACGCAAATATTGTTCTATATATATTCCTTTTAGAAATAAAGCTCCTAAGAAATAATTGAACATCTGATTTAGTTTTATCTCTAATAGTAGATCCATTAACTATATCAAACAGAATGTTTCTTAGTAAAACAAAAGGTCTCCTAATATATCCATTCTTACCATTGGCCTTAGGGAACCTGCGTAGCATACTACTTTTTGATAATAATGTTTCTAATGATTTACCGGCCAAATCAATATCTGATACATTAGTAATAAGTTCATTCCCTAAAAGGGCCTCGAGATTTAAACTGTTATCAACAATTAAATTACTGTTTCTACTTAGGCTATCGGTTACTTGTTGATCTAACGATTGAAATAACTTCTTAAATAGCTGTGCCAATATCTCAAAATGAGAGACCGCACTTATTTGAATGCCAACGTTACTGGGAGTTCTAGTATAATTTATGTTTACAATTTCTCCTTCAAACATCAACTTATATTCTGCGCCTTCAGAGTCAAAAACATCTAAGTAGAATATTTGAACAGGTACTCGGTCTCCTTCTCCTAAATCCATTATATGTTTATTCGCATACAAAGTAATCGTCGCCTCAGAAAAACTAAAGATGCCTGACTTGGCAATAACATTCATGGCCGGGGCATATTCTCCGGCTATATATACTTTATAATCAACTAATATATCTTTAGTTTTAGAAAATTCGTTGGCCATGGTTATCCCTTAACATTATTTATTTGATCTACTTTAATATAAGTAAGCATTACAAGTGACGCCATTCCGCTCAACTTATACACAGGATCTTCATTAGATTTAAAATAGTTTTCTAACACATCCAAAGTGTACCGAGGTATCCCTAAGGTTAATGCTTCTCTTATGGAAGATCTTAAGAATCCATAAGTAGGGCTGAATCGACTGTGGATATCTTGTATCCTATTAACCCCTTCCGTTATTCTAATATCAGGAACCTCTATTAATGATTCAAACAAATTACTAAACTCCGTATCCTGAATTAAATTTAGAAATCTATTTTTGGCCTGATCTAATGTCCCCCCGCTTGAACAGGCCATTAATAACCTGTACTTTATAACATTAATTTTGGGTTGATCATCCAAGTTTTGATCGAGTAACGCATACTGATCTTCTATTGTGTATAAAGGGCGTGACTTTGCCATTAATTACCTCTCGGTATTTGATTAACAATATTTAATATACTAGATGACCATGAGTTATTATTAGTCCCATCCACATCCGTAGCAGTAACCGACGCGCCAGGGTTTCGAGTAGTAACTTTACGTGACCCTCCAACACTCTCTTTATATAAAGTAGTCGCCTCTGCTGTTTGCCCCCAATCAAAAATCAATTCTTTACATAAAAATTGGAATTGAAATTGTACGGCCTGCTCTATATTCGCATTCTCCATTTCCATCATAGAAATCAAACTGCCCTTGAGAGTCTTTTCCTGGTACTTAATAACAATCTGGTATCGATTCAAAGGCTTTGTATTGTGTAGCAAGTTTAATTCTGCTAGTTTAGGCGCTCGGAGAAAATGGTGGTACAAAGACAAAAATGTCTGCGCCCAGTTATCAAAATACGTATTTGCTAAAACCCCACTAAAAGAAAATACGGGAGGCTCTTGCCCAAATGAGTATGTAGTAAAACCGGAAGTTATATTCTTCATTGGGGAAATAGTTTCTGAGAAATTTGTGGTTACACTTTGAACAAAAAACTGAATATAAGGATTGATTGGGGATGCTAATTGTTCGCTGTTAATCGCTTTAATAAAACTAGAAGAGTGGGCATCTGAAGAGGAAGTCGGAATAGTTTTGTTACTATTCTTAGGTTTCCAATTCTCAACATACATTCTTAAGATTCTTTCTTTATTAACAATAAGATCGGCAGATGGCTGACCTTCCCCAAACTTACTATAAATCTTGGGATTTAAACTTAAAGTAGATCCGTTAGGGTCGATTCCTAAGTCAAAACCTCTAAGTGATGTATTTTCGGCCATTTATTCACCCCTCTCTTCTTCTAATAAAAAGTACCCTTCTTTATTTACGATTTTTTTTGCTACAGAAGTAGTTGGTTCTACCGTAGAAAACGTGGGAACATCCAACTCAAACGCATCTAACAAAACTTTATTAACATAATCAATATAAGCAGATGGGGTTGGTAATAATATTGTTACTTTTTTGGCCATTGCTTTTCTCCTAACCTACAAAATTAGTTATACCTGAGTGATTACTAGATGACATAGTTTTTTGATTACGTGCTTTGGCAGCTTGTATGCCTATGTACGCCGCGTCTCTGGCCTCTTTTATGTCCTTACCTGAATCTTTTCCTATCGTCGCCTTAAGTATATCCGTTATTTCACCCGCTAATCTATTAGTAATATCAAGCTTCCCACCTACAGAACTTACCTCCTGAGAATTAATCCCCGCAAGGCCTCCTTCCCCTACATCGTAGACTTTCTGGATAGATCCCATAAGAGCTTTCATCCCCGATAATGATGTCTCCTCTGCTGATTTAACCCCTGCCGTATTAAATCCCTCTTTAAGAGCATCTCTCCCCAATAGCTTAACAATATTTTTTTCAAAAGCTTCCCTACTCCCACCTTTAAGTAAATTTACTGCTTTCCTACCTCTATCATCTACAGTTGTTTGATAAAGGGACTCTGCTTTTTTTCTAAATTCTGTTAGATTTAAATCCTTCCCCCATTTTTGTCTGGCAGCATTAAAGGCAGCCCCTCCTACCTCTGTAACTTCACCGGCGCTTTCTCCAGCACCCACCCTCAACATTTCAAGGGTATCTTTCCATGAGAAGTCATCACCTAATTCTTTTCTTAAAGATTCTAAGTTGGACGCGGAAGTTAGGCTATTTACCGCTTCTGCTACAATAGCTGTGGAAACTTGTTTCCCTCCATCTTCCGTTATTAACGTAAAACCATAGTCCTTATTTAACCTCTCCGCTCCTTTAGTTAATTCATCTGCCATAGGTACAGAAGCGGACCGTAGATCATCTCCTAATTTCTTATTTTTAGCACCAATCTTAGCAGCCGCTGCATTTACAGCGTTCTTTTGTACCCTTCTTTTATCATCTTCGCTCAACTGATCCCATGTGCTACCATATTTTTTCCGGGCATTTCTAGCTATATCTTTATAAAGAGATTGCACTTGTTCTCTAGAAGGGGCCTTACCTCCTAGGGAACTTGAATACTTTTTAATTGCGTCAAAGGACAGAAGCTCTTCTGGGTTAATAAAATCTTTTTGTATTTCAATGTCTCTTTTAATATTATGTTGAATAGGGGATAGGCTAATCACTTCCTCCAAAACTTCCCTTGCTTTTTTACTTCTATTTGCGATTAACTCTGATTTCCCTTCCATCATTTCATTTACAAATGATTTAGTTAAAGCACTAGATGATAGAGTATCTCGATATACTCTACCTACTTTATTAAATTCGTCTATCTCTCTAGACCTATTACTCCCCAACGTTATATCATCAATAGGTTTACCAAAAGCATCATATGCAAATTCAGAAATATTCCTTCCCATCCTATTAAAAAAACTTCTCTCATTCTTAAGAATCTGCGTTTCATTAAAAGACTGCTGACGATTGGCCGTTCTTTCCGCTTCTTCCATTTCACGAATAGTTCTAGGATTAACCATACGGGTAAAAGCGTACCCCCGTCCTTGTCCTAGCACAGCGGTGGCAGCTCCTTCATAACTAAGAAATGGGTTTTCTTTTTGAACTCTTTTTATTGATTGGAGAATTAAGTTTATACCGGCCGTAGGTCCTAAACCTTGAGTTACATCGTTGGCCAATTGATCGCTTCTTGCTGCGAAGTCTGCTATCGCCGTGGAAGAATTTAAAACCCTTTCAGAACTCTTAAGTAAGTCGTCAACCCCCATAGTTCCATTAGTAAAATTCTTTACTTTTTCCTTATCTACACTCAATCTACCAGAAGCATCTTTCTTCAATAAACCAGCAATAGATAACCTTCCTGTTGGTCCTCCTAAGTAAGAACCAAGGATCTCAGTTAAATTCTGAGAAATCCCTTCTTCTCCTCCCATCTGAGCTAACATACTAGGACTAAGTGCTCCGGTCTGCGCCGTGGCCCTACCAAACGCCCTGGCCATAATTCCTGTTTGGTACCCAGTACCCATATTTGCACCAGCATTCTGAAAAATCATAGCTCCTTGTTGGCCAAAGACACGGGTCTGTTCGAAGTTTAATCCGGCCATACGTGAAAGGTTTTGAATATTCTTTACGGCAGATCCCATCTCTTCTTGGGGAACCCCTAATCTATATAATTCTCCCATCTGCTTAATAGCATTTTTATAATCAGGATCTCCTGAAACCCTCATAAATAACCTAAGGTTCTTAGAGATACTTCTAATATTTTTCAGCATCACTTCTTCATTAGCAGATTGACTAAGAAGACCCTCTTGTGCAGATGTTTGGAATATCCCTAAATAATCTTCTTTATCTAGATATATATCACTGGCCGCCATCTTGTTTAGTGAACTAACAATTCTACCAGATCGCTCTAGGCTTAACCCCTGACCTGATGCCCCCGCTGCTGTCCCTACCATAAAAGGGGTCATCTTTTGAATGTCTTTGGCCATGTCTAAATTAGTAAAATGCCTTCCTATCGTAGCATCCCAAGCGGCATCTACTCCTTTAGACACGGTCCCCGATATACTAGGAAGCCCCATCATATCAAGCGCAATATCTCCAATAGCTGCTACAGTACCAATAGGACCTGCCACTGCAGTTCCAAGTCCTAAACGAGTCAAAGCACTGGCAGCTAACTTCGACCCTCCGGCCTTAGCGAGCCCCCAGGAAACTCCACCACCTGCAATTTGTGCTCCTAAATTAGTACCACCTCTAACAGCCGTATCTATTCTTTCTTGCATTCTTCTATTAGCGTTAAGAACTCCCATGTAGGGATCTTCAGCAAAAGAAGGTTCATAGTAAGGTCGGAGAGCGGTGTTAGACATCAGCATATCTTGGAAAAAAGATGCCTGGGGACGTTGTGCTAAATTTAAACCACCACTAGTTAGCTGATCCCTAAAAACCGCAGACCTAGAATCCGTTTGATATTGTAAACCAGGAGCAAAATTAGAATAGGCCTCGGGGACTCTCCACTGCGCCTGCTGCATAGAAATCTGTTGATTAGCTATACGTTGCTGAGCATCAATTTGCAACTTAGACATACTAGTCAGATCTTTGATCGCATTTCTTAAAGATTGCATCTGGTTAGACAGCTCTTTCTCATTCAACATGGACTCAACAGAACTTAAATTAGATAACGGAGACATAGTTGGTACTCGCGACGCATTTCCTCCGGCCATAATATGCCCCGCCCCTACTCCCATAGCAGAAGGGTCCACACGATTATAAGCAGACTGAACATTAAAATCGGCCATAGTTGGGTCTACCCCTGCATCTAAATATGCTTGGAGCATTTCTTCCATTGTTGACATAAAGCAATCCTATTCCAGAAATATTTCTATATAGTATAGCATCATTTAAAGTATTCCGATATACGAAAGGAAACCTGTAATCTCATGATACTGAGAAGTATGAACTTTTTCCAATGTTATGATTTAGATTGAGAAATATTAAGAAGGTGGGCATATAAAGGAGTTTGATCATCCAAAAGAGACAGATCAATCTCCTCTGGATTCCGAATAAATAATTTTTCTATCTTCTTCAAGATATCATAAGTAGATCGAATATCTTCCAAAGCATCATGCTCTTTGGCCTGCTTTATCCCGTAAAGCTTAGTCATAACCTCTAATTTTAATTTACCATTAGGAATAAGTCCCTTGGCCCTTAGTAAAAAACTCAACCCTAAAAGGTCAATTGATTGATAATGAATGACCTTGTTAAACGCATATTCATCGTAACCACACTTATGAAAAAAAGCTTTCAAAAATCGCTTATCAAAATCAACATTTTGTCCCACCAAAACATAACGATTATTGAAGTCTTTTCCATTAAAATATTTACCTAAAAATAGTATGAATTTTTTAAACACTTCTTTAGGATCAGGATAAGTCTCAATCATGTCCATCGTATGTTGATTAGTTTCTAATGCCTTACGAGAAATGGACTTCATATTAAAAGGACGACATACCGCCTTAAATTCTTCTTTCCTCTCACCCTTAACTTCTATAATTGCCCCTAGCTCAATTATATCATTTATAACAGGGTTCAATCCTGTAGTCTCAGTATCTAAATACAAATAGTTATCACTCATTAAGAGCCTCCGATCCTTTTTTATTAACTAACATTAATAATAGCACTCCTAAGAGTGGGTGAATCTACCAAAGCACGTAAGAAAATCCCACGTGCACCATTGTAATCTCGATCCATAACTTTTCCTGTAAGAGGACTTTTTATCCACTTTCTCCCACCTAGATTCTCTATGATTTCGCCAGTCCACGATACTGTCTTAGAAGTATAGGCCTCATTAACATCAAGGACTACTTTTCCATATTCATACGCTTTGGACTTTAAGAATTGTTTGAACCTATAATGACTCCACGTTAAAAGTGATCTTACACTCTTCTTTCTTATCTTTCTCGTAGCTTTCATAGACATGTCTTTAGATTCAAAGGTTGGTAAAAGAATCACATCAAAATTAGTAACTAAAAAGTTTGCTATTTTGTGATGTAATTCATCCACTAAGTTTCTAATTTTAAATCTAAGACGATTTATGGCCTTCTTTATAGAATTCTTTCTTTTTGCTCGAGCTAATTCCCTTTTAGATATTAGTTTATCTAAATAACAGCATAGTCTTTGAATTCTACTAAAGTCCCCTGTGCCTAATTTTCCACAAGAATCTTGACTGAAAAAAGTTTGAAAAGTGCGTACCCCTGGATCAAGAGAAACTAAACGACCTTGGCTCTCGGTTATGTTTAGTTTACTTTCAAAGGGTACGCACAAATACCATTTATCCAAATAGAAGGATAGCCGGCAATCTTTAATATTTTCAGGTAATTGTTCTTTATATAGCATTTCCCCAAAAATAGTTTTATAGAAACCATTGCCTGTCACAGCACTTTTTGGAACATAAAAAGACTGTTTAGGGTTTTTCCTACTTTTAAACTTAACTTCATTAAATATACCATTCGTAAGACATTTCTTCTTTGCTTCTCTTACAGAAATACAAGCATCCCGAATAGCGATAGATTTAATCTGATAAGGAATATCCTTACAAAATTCTGGAAGACCATGTAAGGTTTCTGTCTTAATACCCTTCCAATTTGCTTTAGTTCCTTCTTGTTTGAGATAATCTATCGTTCTGTTGTAAACAAAACGATAAACACCTAAACACTCTTTCAAAAGTTCTTTTTGGAAACTAGTTGGATAGATTCTTATCTTTTTTGATTTGTTGACCGTATTTCCTGAGACCATGCATCCTACATGAGAAAACATGGATAATGTTGAGAAGGTCATTTGTGAGCTCTTCGTTGGGAGAGAGATCAATTTGGTTGAGAACCACGACTTCTCCACCGTTTTGCTTGACCAGGAACTCGATAAGTTCGAATCCAAATCGAGCAAGTCTGTCCTTGTAGGCAACCACAAGCCTGAGCTTATCTCCTTGCAGTAATCGTTCCAGTATGGAGTTAAGTCCTTTTCTTTTAAAGTTGATCCCACTTCCAATATCTTTGATGATTTTTGCTTTTGGGAAGTGTTGTTGCATGTGTGCAACTTGTCTTTCGAGATCATCTTTTTGTTTGTAGGAAGAGACTCGACAATAGCAGAGGATTTCTGAATCTTTTTGTTTTCCCAAATATGAGTCGACGTCGAACAATCTTTGTCCTGATTCTGTCCTAATTGTCTTAATTTGCCCTTCATTTCCATATCTTCTCAGTGTGTTCGGATGTAAACCTAATACTTCCGATGCTAGCTTAGTCTTTAATAATCTCATTTGTTAACCTTAGTCAATAATTATATGACTTAGGTAATAAACTATTTACTATGTGGCAACCTCTATTAATTCATCAATTAAACGATAATTGTTTTTATAATTTACTTTATTGCTATTTATTTTAGTAGTCTTAGGCCTAAGAGATTCTGGTAAAATACTCTCCCGCACTGAAAATCTAAGATTGCCATTCTTTAACTGGAAAACAAGGATCACTTGGTCCGCGTTTGGGTGTCGTTTCTCAACTATAAGCTTATCTACAGAATAGAAGGATCTAGTTATGAGTAGTAAAAGATACTCCCTATCTTTAATGAGGTACTCCACCGTAGGATTTGCTTTAGTAGTCGTACAATGGCACTTGTCCTCAGTGTTTTTAATCTTAGCTGAAACCCAAACCCAATATAAAATAACTAAAAAAAACCATAAACCAAATTGAGCCGCCACAAAAAACTTACTCTCAAATGAAACGTCTAATAGGTTGTAAGTAACTAAATATATAACGAAAGGTATTGATGCACCCCACATCAAACCAAGACGCCAGTCATGTTTAATCAAGTCATCCCACAGATTATTAACTTTATTTAGAATTTTAGATACCATAATCACCTCGTTCGGTATAATTACATATTAATAATTAGAAGTAAACTAAGTTTACATGGAGCATTTATGATAGGGTTACTTACTAGTGATTTACACTATGGTTTTGACAATAGGAACAAGGAAATAATAAAAAGATTTTTTCAAAGAATTAATAAAGAGAAATGGGATTTCATGATTATTGCAGGGGATATTATGAGTGATAAACCCCAGCAATTCCGTGAATTCTTTGAATTACTCAGAACTTATACTACACGAGATGTTTTTGTGGTCTACGGAAACCACGATTATTGGGATAGGTTTGTCACTGGAGAACTACCTGAAATTGAAGAGTGGTACGAAAAAACACAAAAAGAAAAAAAAGAAATTTGCGATGAATTCGAAATTCACTACCTACAAGATAGTCCGTGTCACTATAACGAAGTGTCAATCTACGGATTTGATGGGTGGTATGGAAATGAATTTCCCCCTACAAACGATATAGATCATATAAAAGTAAAAGGTATACACCGACTGCATAAATTCATGATGGATCAGGCACATAAAAGTATGATTAAAATTTTAGGACGACCAACCCCTAATAATAAAGTAATTTTAGTTACTCATTTCCCCACTTTCCCATCTAAAAATTGTTTCTTTAACAACCAAGAAGACTTCTCAGGGTCATACGCATATCACAACTTTATTACTAGTTTCGCAGATATTTATTGTGTAGGTCATTCTCATAGAAGAGAAAACTTTGTAGATAGGGGATGTTTAGTTTTAAACTCAGGCTCAGATTATAATAATCCCAATTACAAATTATTTAATGTTTAGTTATAAGGAGAAAAGGAGTCGTATTGTTGTTGCATAGCTCCTAATGATTGCGGGTCTAAACCTTCCGGTAAATAATTATTACTCACTAAAGAATCATAGGCCGGAGTCTGGTACTCCATTTGAGGTTGGTATCCCATAGCTCCTTGAGGTGGGGCACTTAGTTGACTCAGTGCCTTACTAGCTACTGCCCCTAATAGTTCAGGATTATTCTGTGAAACATAAGATAAATCAGATCCCATATTTGACGCGAAGTTTCCTAATGTCCCCCCGACGTTTGATGCAAAATCTCCAATTCTATCTGTCCAAGTTTTCTCTGGTTTCAGCATATGATATGCTCCTAAACCAGCAGACCCAATTGCTCCTGCGGCCAAAGCAGGTACTAAATATTTTCCTATGTTTGCTACCTTTTCTAAATTCTGTTCCATACGCCCTTCCTTATATTTATCTATTTCTTATTATACAGATAAAAGGGTATTTCTAATAGATGTTTTGCTTCCTTTCTCTCTTTTTCCATTGCGGCCTTAGATCCCGGAGAAAGTTCCCCTTTACAATATTCTACCCACGATTCTTCAAAAGCAGGCTGCTCAAAAAAGTCCAATGGATAAATATACCCACAAATTAACTCCCGACCACTGGCCTGATATTGCCACCTAGAAAACCCACCTTTCATCCCAAATTGTTCAGGAACTTTTCCTAGTTTATCCAATAAATAACGGTGCATCAAATAATTACCACCTGTATGAGTAGACCTAATTAATTTTGACCCGTTCTTTAAAGTTACAATAGGGCACTTATCCAATAATATGTCATCTGCCCATTCTTTAATCCAATGGTAAAGAGTCACAGGCCCAATATTTTCTTCTTGAGCATTTTCTAATCTAAGAAGTACTTTAGAAACCCACCCCTTAGGAACCATTATATCGTTATCTATTTTACCAATTATCTCAGCGTCCGTCTTTCCCCAAAAAGTATTTGTTACTGGAGAAATACCTAAGTTTTTATCGTTAAACGTAATACTACCGATCTTTGGATGATCTAAAGATTTTAGGTATTCAACCGTTCCGTCAGTAGAATTATTATCATAAACGTGTACCCTAAAATCTACATCAGGGTCCGAGTCTAACAAATTAGGGAGACTCCTTTTATTTAATTCTAAACGGTTCCACGTTAAAAACAAAATATCAATCTTCCTCATTATATTCTCCAATAAGTTTTAATATATCTACCGCCGCTTCCGATGACTCTTTTAAAACATCTACTTCGTACTTAAATACCTTTGACCTAACCGGCAGCATTTCTAATATCTTAAATATAGTCAAGTATTGCTTATCTAACTTTGTATTAAAAATACTAGGGACGTCTGGTTTATTATACATATAAATAATTTTATGAGGAACCATTTTAAATAAAGAAATATTTTTAGAGATATCAATCATTTCTTTAACCGATAAATGAGGCGTTAATACACTATAAGACGCTATCGTATCAATGAAGTTAGCGGGCATCATAACCCCCTTAGGATTCTTAACAAGGGAAATACCTACAGTTTGCCTCAGGTGAATTGTATCTTTTACTAAGCTAAGTAATGCGGCTTCTTCATAATCTTTTTCATCAGTATAAGAAGATATGACCGCCTCTAAATGAAGTTGACGGTCGTCATAACCAACTCCATTAATACATGGAATATTTAAATACAGGGAGATGTAGTCCGCTACTTGAAACGACCGTAACGGACCACATAACGAGATAAACTTAGTTGATTTCACCATTATAATCTATGGTTTAAATATTTTTACTTCGGATCATGCCATGAACTAGAGCATTTACGGCCGCATCCGAACTAGTGCTCTCATTCTTCATTTCAACCCAAAAATCAGAGTCTACCTGTTCAGGGTTTGAAAAATAAATAGGCTTTGTTTGATTATCTTTATCAAATTCCCATTCGTTAATCACCTCTAAATCTTTTTCTTGGTAATCCGTTTTAGGTGGACCTGCATTGGTTACTTTTTTTAACTTAACTAATCGTGCCTTAACCCCTTTAATTGTTGAGCTAGACACAACCGCAGGCATTTTAACATCAGGATGTCCTAGAACATAAACATCACGACTAGTTATTTTTTTCATACTATGCTTAATGGGAACCCATTTAGCATCTTTTTTTGTTTCAGCTTTTTGTAATAAAGGCATCTACCTCTCCTATTGTCCAATGTTAATTTCACTAACTGTTTTTATCTTTATCTCAAATGAAAGAGGACGACCTCTAATAATGTCAATCATTTTAAAACCACTATCATCTAAGGATTTAATAACACTTTTTAATTGAGTACGAGTTTCAAAACGAGCAATATGAACACTCTTTATGGCCTGATTTATTTTATCAGCTTCATGATCCTTTGGCGCAAATACTACATAATATGCGGCCTTCTTTAAAGCATCAGCACTCTTTTCTACTACTACTTTTCCCACATCCTGCTCAATAATAGGAGCGTCTTTCATTTGAGACTCAAATTCTTGTTTCTTTCTAAGAATGTCCTCTTCCGATAAAATTTCCTCCTTAGTTTCTTCCGCTTCATTACTTAGTTCTTGTTGGTTATCAGTGCCAACTTCTTCTTGTCTTTCATCGTTCATTTTAATCTCCTATAAAAATTTCGAGGCCTCATCAAGTACCCCAGATAATTCCATAATTTTCTTAGCTTTATTATAAAAATATTCTTGCTCTCTACCTAACAACCTCTGTTGAACTTCCTCTAAAATATCAGGTACTTTACCTGCTTTCTTAGTGTCTTTAAGCAAGTGGATCACTAGCTTTAATAATTCCACATGCCTCTCGTTCATCAACAACTTGGTCATCAATCTATCTTGTATCGAATCCACAGGACTAAGCTTCAAACCAGCTCTATACTGCAATACCCTTCCTAATCCTGTGTGTGTTCCAAAAAATGGTCTAACGCCTCCTCTCTAGTAGCTAGGGTAACCAATACCTCAAACTTAGCTAACTTAGAACACATTATACGATAAATAGGGGAAGAAACTTCTTTCCTAATAAACTCTAGTACTGCCCTGTCATCTTCTTCACTGTCATGATTAAATATTCTGGCCGGACTTTCTCCTAACTTAAAATAACATAAGCTGGCTGCCAGATTTCTCTCTAGAATCAATTGTTCCGCAGCGGAAGGTAATGTGAACTTTGCTCCATCTAAATCATCATTTATTGTGTCAATGGAGTGAACCTTTTTTGCCCGGAGAACGAAGTGAAAATTCTTAATAGAATATTTCTTCTCATAAGTACCCCTCTCTAAGAAAGCGTCTATAATTGAAAATAAGTCAGAGTACTTAACATCAAAATCCTTTAACATCTCATCAAAAGTTTTTCTCTGGTTAAGAATACTCTTAGCATCCTCCACTGACATAGATTCAATATCATTGCTGTCACTATCGGCATTTATCTTATGAATCTGTTTTCCAGAATTCGGCGGCTTCTTTTGCGCCTCAACCTGCTGCATAACTCTATCTACGGGATTCAGATCTACGTTTTTACCTTGATTAGTACTGGGGCTATTTTCCGACTTAAGCGCATCCTTACTAAAAAAAGAATCAAATGCTTTTTTTGTTGAGGACAGATCTAAATCATTATTCTGCGACATCGTTCTCTCCCTTTTCTTCTATAAAAGCATCCTCTTTTAAATCTTTTTTTGCTTTAATCTCTTTAGCATCATTCGATAGCTCCGTTTTGCATTCAAAACAAAATGCCCGAGGCTGTTCCTTAACCATCCCTATAACTTCACCTTGAAGATCAATTTTAGTTTTTGCCAAACGTATAGGAGAGACAAACAACTCTCCCCCACAACTATTACAAATAATAATGTCTTCAGGTTTGAGCTGGTAGGAATTCTGTGTCTGTTGTAACATCTTACGAACATCTTTCTCTAGTTGCTGATTCTTTAACATGAATATCTCCCAAGTTAACAGGCTTTACTTAATAGTAAGTAACAATATAAAGATCGATTAGATATGTCAATTTGAAATAAAAAAATAGGAATTAAGCTTCTTCTCTAGGGTCCCCAATTAAATACCTACCGAACACCGCTTTAAACGCCGCAGAAGTTTTATACCCCGGTACTCCGTCTAACGTTAATTGAAAATTAAATAATTCATTTATGAGGAGTTGAAGGGCATCTACGCCTGGAATATGTTCGTTCGAGAATATAATCTCAGGTTCTTGAGGTACCATTTCTTCATAGAATTCTTGGAGATGTTTACGATACTGAGTCATTGTCATAGATAAGCTCCCTCCTGGATCAATTTTATGAGAAGATATCTCATTATGACCAAGTATATAATCTAAGCAAAATACTTCAGGGTTATTCCATTTCAACCATAAAATTAATTTAGATAGCGATTCTTCTTGCTCTTTTGTAAATTTAGTGTAGTAGACCTCGTCTACTTTCCGCACCTCATCTTCTCGGTATACCTCGCCAAACCAAGATTTATAAATACCATCTCCTACTTTTGTAACCTTACCTGCGTTACAAACTTCAATTCCTACCAATTTACTAGAAAGGCCATCGCCCATACCGTTATACTTACTGGAACCTGCGTGGTACCCCCAGTGTTTAAGAGAGAACTGTTGGTAAATAGTCCCATCACTAGCAATACAAAAAAAACATAAGGCCCTTCCTTCTGCATAAGATAACGTATTTAAAGCGTCCTCTTTCCCTTTTTTAAAACGACCTGCGGTGTAATGTATCACCGCTCCTTGTGGGTATTTATCTGGGTATTCCCCTTGAACAGTCATAGTTATGGAAGGTGCTCTTTCAGCAAAAGGGCAAAATCTATATCGTGCTTTATGTTCTTTAAATCTTATAAAATCCATACTTATATCCTGATCAAATTTTAATGATAAGTCTTCTTGTCTTTTTCCTTATCAGTATCATCGTCTTCCAACTCATTATCCCAATCGTCTTCAAACAATATCTTGTCTTCCGCAATTTCTTTCTCTATTCTGCTTCTTTCAAATGCCAACCTACCCGATTTAATAGTCAAATGTAGCGACTTAAACTTAAAATCAAACCCATAATAAATGGCCACACACACAACTACCGTCAATCCCATCACGGCCATAACTAACAATAATATAATACCGGAAAAATCAATCATCCCTCACTCCTGCTAAATGGTTACTGTTCCATAATATTCAATTATACCGAATCTAACAAATAGTTACACAAGTTACTGAAATTTTGTTTTTTGCTCACCATTCCATCATAATAAAAGCATGGAGGTGTTTATGATTATACGAATTTATCTTTTGTTTGCTTTCTATTTTGCTTTTCTCGGAATCGTTTCTCTGGCCAAGGCAGTAGTTCCAGTTCCTACCCCTAGTACTCAGGATGAGTACATAGTGAAGTTATCAGAGAACAAACAAAGTAATTATTTCTTTAATTTCTTTAGTGAGAAAGGAAATAGTAACCGAATTATTAAGTCCCATTTAAAAGGGATTAACGCTTACACTATCAAGGTCAACAAGGAGGACCTAAAGCTTCTAAAGTCAAAAGTAGAATTCAAATACGTTGAGCCAAATGGAACAGTACAAGCAATGACAACTATTCCATCACAACAATGGGCCCTAACTTCAAATTACGGTGTCCAAGCAGAAAAAGCTTGGGCCATAACTAAAGGTGCCGCCGATGTAGTGGTCGCCGTTATAGATACCGGAATCGATTACAACCACGAAGCTCTTAAAAATAATATGTGGGTCAATAAAGGTGAGATCCCAGGAAACGAAATCGATGACGACGAAAATGGGTATGTAGATGACATATATGGCTACGATTTCGCTAACTCAGACTCAGATCCATTAGATGACAATATGCACGGTACTCACTGCGCAGGAATTATAGCTGCTAATCATCCTAAGCTATACGGAATTGCTCCTAATGTTAAAGTTATGGCCATAAAGTTCTTAACTCGTTGGGGAGGAGGAACGCTGGAAGGCGGAATCCAAGGTATAGAATATGCCGTAAATAATGGTGCTAAAGTTCTATCCAATAGTTGGGGAACTACCATGTATAATGAAGCTCTTGGCGATGCTGTTAAGTACGCTGAAAGTAAAGGCGTTATCTTTATCGCGGCCGCTGGTAACAGTTACGGGGATAACGATGAAAGACCTACTTACCCTGCTACTTACGATGTAGAGAATGTTGTGGCCGTAGGTGCTCTTAATCCTGAGGGCGGAAAAGCTTACTTTAGTAATTATGGTAAAGAAACCGTAGATCTATTTGCTCCCGGTTTAGACATCTACAGTTCAGTGATTGGTAATAACTACAAGGAGCTATCAGGAACTTCAATGGCAACGCCCTACGTTAGTGGTGCCGCCGCTCTGATTCTTAGTAAATATCCTGGTAGTAGCTACTCTGAGGTCAAAGAACGTCTTATGAAGGGTGTTCAAAAACTAGATGTCTTAGAGGAAATATCAGTTACTGGCGGAACTTTAGACGCTTATAAATCTCTTCTTTAGTCTTTTTTCTCATCCATCAATTTCTTCATTCTAAAATTAAAAACTTTCCTATCACCTTTATTTGTCTCAACCACAGGTTGATTGTGTTTATCTTTTTTCAATCCCTTAGCAGTCATTTTCATGTTTTTAAATCTACCACCTAGCAGTTCATCACCCTCATTAATCTCGGGTAACTTTTCGGCCTGCTTTATGGCCAAGAGTTGTCCTAGTTTATATGCTAATTTTTTCATATCTTCCCCAATAGCTGATCTATGACGTATTTAAAAGAGTATTTACTAGCAAAAGAATAACATTTCTCTAAAGAAGATTGAACACTTTCTTTATTGTTAGGGTTCAAGATAAAATTAATATGATTTTCTATTTCAGAGGTATTTTCGAAATAAAAAGGCGTGGGAATAAACTCCTCCTGCCCTTGTCTTCTAGCAGCAATATAAGGAATCTTAGCTATCATGGGAAACACCGACCTATTCGAAAACCATCCCTGAGTGGGCGTGAAATCCTGACACTTATAATTAGTACAAAGTGGATGCTTATATTGTTTATGTTTCAAGCCACACTGTTTTAAGATACTTACATGGGAACAAACTTTAGCAGTTGGATCATCAAAAGCAATAGTATGCTTCTTATAGATCAAAATATTATCTCTTGGATTTGATGGGTAATACACTTCAACGTTGTCTCCTAGTTTATCGGCATTAGGCCAATTGTCCCCAAAGATACAAAGTTTCATCTCATGTTTTCTAAGCATCAATGCCACCTCTTTTAAGTATTTTATACGAGGATCATGATAACTGTTACCAATAAAAACCCCAGAACCTTTAGTGTAAATTGAAATGTTTTTACCTCTAGTTTTTACCTTAAAAGACTTAGCATCTTGATTACTAAATATAGAGTCAATTGGGGCAGGACATGGGTAATGAAACATACTTTTGGCTGGAAGTATTTCCCCCCCTTTAATAGATAATAAGTTTGACCCATTCGTAACGTGAGTAGCATCAACAATATGGGATCTTTCTTGATTATACGGATTATAGTAAACATCCCCATAAAAGGCCGTCATCTTAACATGCGGAAACTTCTCTTTTATCATCTTTAAAGATTTAAGAGGAACCGTACTATCTGTCTTAGAAGAACCCCCCATATGAATTAACTCTAAATCAGCTATAGAGGTTCCATTATCTTTCAAAAATGTTCTAAGAGAATTTTCGTCTT
>Ga0180433_10002521_pt1 | contig 28169 bp, 38 predicted proteins | sample SS_ome_8_FD_132980 | JGI IMG/M metagenome (GOLD analysis project Ga0180433, IMG submission 132980) | Hypersaline lake sediment archaeal communities from the Salton Sea, California, USA - SS_1_D_1 metaG | ecosystem: Environmental > Aquatic > Non-marine Saline and Alkaline > Hypersaline >... | reverse complement strand
ATTCTTTGAATGAGATTCCAAAATCGATAGAGAGATACACAAGGAATATTCACAGGTACATACTTTTCATGGCAGCTTCACATATCATAAGCCCCTTGGGCAGCTGCATGGCTGGAGAATGCTTCTACTTGGGGAAAAAAATAGGGTATTCTCCAATGGCAAGCCTTGGATACAGGGACCCTGAAAGAGGAAAATTCCACATATGGGCTGAAGACAACCAGGAATATGTGAGAAAGATGATGCCACTTGTAGGTGAAGACCTTTTTTCAGCATCATACATGATACATGATGCAACAATAGAAAAGTTCCTTTCAGATAATGAGAAAAAATACGATGATGAAAAGATAGAAAAGATTTTTGGATGGTCAAAAGCAGATGATTACTGTGAGAATCTTTTCAAAATCATAGAAGAACAAACATGTTGGTGAAAAAAATGAGTAAAAAACTTGAGATAAATTTAAAGATTACATTAACAGATGATGATGATGAATATTTAAAAATTCATTCAGAACATAATGTGAAAGGAGAATCCACAAATGATGGATTTAGGACCGCTATACTTGAAGGAATTTCACAGTTAACAAAAATCTATAACAATAAAGCAAAAGACAGATTAATTGCTGCAGACAGGGAAGAGAAAAAATGAATTTATTAGGAATATCAATGGATTCAAACAGTTCAGCAGCTTATATGATGAACAATGAGATAGTCTCAGCTGTTTCTGAGGAAAGATACAATAAAATAAAGAATTACGCAGGATATCCTAAGAAATCAGTTGAGTATTGTTCAAGTGTAGTAAAACCAGATAAAATACTTTTTTCAACTATTAACGCACCTCCTTTAATGGTATTGGCACATAAACCAAGGAGAACAGTTGATGAAAAAATAGATGAAATGGAGAGATATTGGCTTAGGAAACTATACATGGAAGAAAAAGTAAAATACCATGAGATTTTCCCTGAAAAAATCGATTACGAGCAATATCCTGGTAGAAAATTCTGGGAGGAAATAGATTTAAACTCAGATGAATGTGTTGAAAAATACAGGGAGATGAGGAAGAGAATAGTTTCTGAGCATTTAGATTTTCCTTTAAATGATATAGATTTCATTGAGCATCATCTCGCTCATAGCATGTATGCATATTATGCTTCACCATTCAGAGATGTACCTGTTTTATCATTCACTGCTGATGGATGGGGTGATTACGGTAATGCAAGTCTTCGTTTATTCACACCAAATGGTCATGTTGAAAAATTAATGGAAACAAGTCAGATGACACTTGGAAGACTCTACCGCTTTATAACATTGATATTGAACATGAAACCATGGGAACATGAATACAAAGTCATGGGTTTAGCACCATATTCAGTAAAATATCATTGGGAGAAACCATACAAAATATTCAAAGAATTACTTGAAGTAGATGGAATGAACATTCGTTTAAAGGATAAACCAAGAGATTACTATTTTTATTTCAAGGAGAGATTAAAGGGGTGCAGATTTGATGGTATAGCTGGAGGTATTCAGAGATACGCTGAGGAAATACTCGTTAAATGGGTTTCTAATGCTATAAATGAGACAGGTGTGGACCATGTTGTTTTCAGTGGAGGGGTTGCTATGAATTGTAAAGCTATGATGGAGATAAGCAAGATACATAAACTTAAAAAAATCTTTGTACCTCCAAGTGGTTCTGATGAATCTCTTGCGATTGGTGTATGTTACGCAAAAGCTCATGAGATGGAAATAAAAAACATTAAACCATTAAAAACAATTTATTTAGGGCCAGATTATCATAGTTTCGAATTATCACAAAGATTAAAAAATAAATATAAATATATGCATATAGGGTTAAATCCAAGAAAAATAGCTTTTGAAATACTGAAAGGTAAAATAATATCTTTACATCATGGAAGAATGGAGTTTGGAGCTAGAGCATTAGGTAATAGAAGCATCATAGCAGACCCTAGAAAAGTAGAAATAGTTAAAAAAATAAATAGAAAAATAAAGAAACGAGATTTCTGGATGCCTTTCTGCCCATCTATACTCCATGAAAGAGTAAATGATTATCTTTTAAATCCAAAAGGATTAGAATCACCATTCATGACAATGGCTTTTGAAACAACAAAAGAGGCACAGAAGGATATAATAGCAACTCTTCATCCAGCTGATTACACATGTAGACCACAGATAATAAAAAAAGAAGAAAACCCATTTTTTTACTCAATAATAAAATCATTTGAACATTACACTGGAGTAGGTGCATTACTAAATACTTCATTTAATCTCCATGGATACCCAATTGTGAACACACCTGAAGATGCATTGCATGTATTTGAACAAAGCAAAATCGATTCTTTATTCCTGGGTGATAATTTATTTACGAAGGAGCATTGATGATGATTAAAAAAGATAAAATAAATGTCGTACTAACAGAGTATTCAAATAAAAGATATGATGAAGCAATGATTAAGAAATATGGTGAAGAATATCGTGAGTACAGGAGCAGATATCTTCAACTTGTTGGTAGACATCCAATACATCTTGATTTCGAAATCATAGATAATTGTAATTTTAGATGTAACATGTGTCCAAGGTCTACTGATTTACCATTTGATAAAAAGAAAAAGATTAACACTGGAATTGAATTTCCTTTCGATACTTATAAATCAATAATAGATTACGGAGTAAAAAATGGTTTACTGTCGGTGAGTTTTGGAGTTGGCGATGAACCATTATTGAATAAAAAACTCATGAAATTCGTGAAATATGCTCATAAAAAGAATATAATGGACATAAGAATGCATACAAATGGTTTACTTATGACTCCTGATATATCAAAAGAATTCATTGAAAACGGTATAACATGGTTATCCATAAGCCTTGATGCAGTAGATGAAGAAAGCTTCATGCAGGCAAGAAACAACAGAAAATATGATGAAATCGTTAAGAACATAAATGATTTCCTAGAGATAAGAAAAAATTTATCAAGTGATTTACCAAGTATAAGATTGAGTTATATTTTGATTGATGAGAATCATATTAATCAAAAAGACAGATTCATTGAAAAATGGGTTGGTAAAGTAGACCATGTAGGAATTCAGAACTGCATGGATTTCAATGTTTCAAAATACGGAAATATCCGTAAATTTTTTTGTCAGGACCCATTTCGCAGACTATGGATAAGAGCAAATGGTGATGTTTACCCATGCTGTTGCATGGTACATGTGTCATCAATGCTTAACACTGGATATATGGGAAACATAAAAGATAAAACAATATCTGAGATATGGAATGGAGATAAGATGAATGATTTCAGAAAAAGTTTCATTGATGTAAAACCAAAAGATATATGCATTGAATGCTGGGAAAAAAGAACAAGAGGGTTATAAAATGAAGAAAAAAAAACAGAATAAAGAAATGAGCAGATGGGATGAAGAATACAAAAAACATTTTGATACATTGGACTGTACATGTCCCCGTTGTGGGAAAAAAACGGAGTTTGTAATAAAATATGAGGATTCACCACAAATGTTCTCGGGAAGATGTACAAGCTGTTGTATTAATTATCATTATGATATTTTTGGTGAACTTTTAACTAAGGACCCTATGAATAAAATAGATGGCTATGCATATTGTCCCTGTTGTGGTAAGCTGCATAAAAAAAGTATTGAAGAGAAAAAAGTGTATTGTAAAGGTTGTAAACATTATCAATCAGATTTTAAATATGGTGGAATTACATATAATGAAGATAAACCATTCATTATACCAGGAGAAACAGAGATTACATTCAATAGCGTTGAAGTAATTGAACAATGCAATCATGAAAAAGCAATACGATACAAAGACACATATTCTCACAAGGTTGAGGAAAAAATTCATCCATCTGAGTTAAATAAAAACAATGATTGCCCATATTTTGAAAAAAAGGAGGGAGGATGATAATGACTGAAAAAAAGGAAGATTTAAACGATGATTTAATAAATAGAACATATGAAGTACAGAAAAAAACAACAGATATTATAATTGAAATTTTAAAAAATGTTTTAAATTACCCGATGTCAATAGATTACAAGAACCTTCTTATAAAAAAAGGTGAATTAAATATTCTAATAGATGAATATAGGGAATTACAGAAAATTGAAGAGTTCATAATTCCAAATTGCGGTTCATTAAAATTAGAATCATACAATGATAAAATATTAATAAAGGAGGAATAAACAAATGGTCTTAGATGATTTGAAATTTGGAGTTGCAACAAGCGCTTATCAGATAGAGGGTGCTTGGAATGAAGATGGTAAAGTACCAAGCATATGGGATGAAATAAGTCATGGTAACATGAAATGGAAAGTTGAGGAAAACCATACAGGAGACATTGCATGTGACCATTATCATAAATACCCATTTGATGTGAGATTAATGAAGGACCTTGGAGTACATATGTATCGCTTCAGTATAAGTTGGAGTCGGATATGTACTCAGGAATGCATGTGTTCTAATATTAAAGGAATAAAGTATTATCAAAGTCTCGTATGGAATTTACTTGAAGCAAAGATTGAGCCTTTCATAACTCTTTATCATTGGGACCTTCCGAAATGGTTAGATGATATTGGTGGATGGGGAAATAAAAAAAGTATAGAGTATTTCAAATGTTACGCTGAAACAATGTTCAAAGCACTTCCAGATGTTAAATACTGGATTACATTCAATGAACCAGCTGTTTTTATAAGTAATCATTGGGGACATAATAATCTTAGTAAAGCTATAAAAAATGTACTTATAGCCCATGGTGAAGTAGCTAAATTAGCTAAGAAATATAATAAAAAAATTGGTATATCTTTGAATCTTATGCCTGTCATACCTAACAATGATTTAAGTAAGTATGATAGAAAAGCAGCTGATAATTTTGATAAACTCCATAATAAAATATGGTTGGACCCAATATTCAAAGGTGAGTTTCCAGATGAAATAAACGAAATTGAGGATTTCGGTGGAAAATTAAAATTCAATAAAAAAGAAAAAAAGATTGTGAGTACACCAATCGATTTCCTTGGTATAAATTATTATTCAATGGTTAAAGTCGAGTATTCATCAAACAACAAAAATCATTTTAGACAAGTACCATTCAGTGAATTAGGAGTAAAAAAAGATGACATGGGCGTATCAATTATACCTGAAGGCTTATATAGTATATGCTCTAAAATGAAAAGGGAATATGGGAACCCTGAATTATATATAACTGAGAATGGATGCGCAACTTCAGATGTAATTTATCATGATGCAAGAGTACATGATTCTGAGAGGATAAATTACATTAAAAATCATCTTAGAATGTGTAAATTAGCAATTGATAATAAAGTAAATCTCAAAGGATATTTTCATTGGAGTCTCATGGATAACTTCGAATGGCTTTATGGATATGGTAAAAAATTCGGGCTTGTATCAGTTTTTTTACCTACACAAAGCAGGATATGTAAAGATAGTTACATATGGTATAGAACATTTATTAAAAATAATAGTTTTAGAGAGAAAGTATTGGGGTGAAAAATAAATATGAAAGTATCTGTAGTAGGTCTTGGTAAAATCGGAAGCTGCATACTTGGAACAATCGCATCAAAAGGAATTGATGTCATTGGTGTAGATATAAACAAAGAAGTAGTTGAAACTATAAAAAAAGGAAAATCACCATATTTTGAACCATGGCTCGATTCAATTTTAAAAGAAAACATGGATAGAATAACAGTTACAAATAAACATGAAGCAATAGCAGATACTGATTTAACAATAATAATGGTTCAGACACCTTCATTACCAGATGGAAGTTTTTCAACTGAGTACATTGAAACAGCTATACTTGAATGTGGAAGAGTCATACCTGATGATAAAAAATATCATAATTTCATTATAACAAGCACTATATTACCAGGCGTAATAGATTCTAAAATCATTCCTTTACTTGAAAGGGTAACAAATAAGAAAATTGGTGAAAACATTGGTCTTTGTTATGTACCTGAGTTCATAGCGATAGGCTCCATTATAATGAATATTTTGAAACCAGATTTTGTAATAATAGGTGAATCAGATATCAAAGCTGGAGATAATGCACATGAATTATATCAAAAAATAACGAGAAGTGATTACCTTGGTAAACCATCTCCACCAATCCATAGAATGCCTATAATAAACGCTGAGCTCGCTAAAATAGCTTTGAATGTTTATGTTACAATGAAGATAAGTTTCGCAAATACAATAGCTGAGATTTGTGAGAACATGCCAAATGGGAATGCTGAACAAGTCCTTGAAGCAATAGGTTCTGATAGCAGAATAGGTAAAAAATTCCTAAAACCAGGTCTTAGTTATGGAGGAACATGTTTTCCAAGGGACAACAAAGCATTCAAAAACATAGCTGATAAATTCAAATCACAGGATTTTCTTTCACAGATGGCTGAAGTTGTAAACATTCAACAGATACAAAGAATGACAACAATCATTCTTAAAGCATTATCCGAAGCTGATAGTAACAAATTAGCTGTACTTGGAGTAACATATAAACCTGATACAAATCTAACAGTTGAAAGCGCTTCATTGAAGATAATAGAAAACCTCATAGATAACAATGTGAACATAAAAGTATATGACCCCGCTATAAAACATGGATTTGATGATTTACCAGATTTGAAGCATACTGAATTCTATGAATCAGCAAAGGATGCTTTAAAAGATACAAAAGTCGCATTCATCGCAACACCATGGAAGCAATTCTTCAAAATGAAAAAAGAAGATTTCATAAATGAAATGAATGATGAACCATTTATAATTGATGGATGGGGTATTTTAAAGAAATTAAGAAAAGAACCAGAGATTAAATACATGCAAATCGGAGTAAACAGATTATGAAGGCATTGATTACAGGGATAACAGGGCAAGATGGCTCATATTTATCAGAGTTATTACTAAAAAAAGGATATGATGTCTATGGAATAGTTAGAAGAGGAAGCACTATAAACACAGTGAGAATAGATAAAATACCTTTGAAGAAAGAAAACATTCTCTATGGCGATTTAGCTGATGCAAACTCAATTGTAAGACTTTTAAAAACGATTGAACCTGATGAAATATACAACATTGGAAGTATGAGTCATGTGAGAGTGAGTTTTGATATACCAGAGTATACTGGGCAGGTCACAGGACTTGGTGTAACAAGGATACTTGAAGCTTTAAGAACACTTGATATGAAAAAAACAAAATATTATCAGGCAAGTAGTAGTGAAATGTTTGGTTTATCAAAAGCACCTCAGAATGAGAAAACAACGATGCTTCCTATTTCACCTTATGGCTGTGCGAAGCTTTACGGTTATCATATGACAAGGACCTATAGATATGGATATAACATGTTCGCATGCAACGGCATACTATTCAATCATGAATCACCACGGAGAGGAGAAACATTTGTCACTAAAAAAATAGTAAGAGCAGCATGCCGGATTAAGCTGGGAGCCCAGGATAAAATCACACTTGGGAATCTCGATGCTAAAAGAGACTGGGGATTTTCTGGAGATTACATGGAAGCAATATTTAAAATAATGCATCATGATGAACCAGATGATTTTGTTGTAGCAACTGAGGAATATTATTCAGTGAAAGAATTCCTGAGAAGAGTATTCAAGAAACTTAATCTAGATTATAATGGGCATGTCATTACATCGAATCAATATTATAGACCAAATGAAGTACCTGAGCTTTGTGGTGATGCATCTAAGATAAGAGATGTACTTGGATGGAAACCTAAAGTAAAATTCGATGAGCTTATAAAAATGATGGTTGATGATGTCATGAAGGAGGAAGAGAAATCTCTCCATCAAGATATCTCTTAAAATTCTTATAGTAATGATAAATCCTTTCTCTTTTAAAATCAGGCATATCCAACGGTTCATTTGAATCAGTCATAATATGGTCCTCTGAGATATAACCAAGTTTCACAGCCCATTCTCTCATTTTTGTACCACGGAATGGTTGAAAATAATTAATTGAGTAACTATCAGGTTTAATTTCTTTTATGATTTTTATCGTATCCTTCACCATATCCTCTGTCTCATAGGGCATACCTATTATTATATTCGCTGTTGTCCTTATACCATATTTATGAACAATTCTAAAAGCATTAATGAGCTCTTCATTACTCATTTTTCTGTTTAAAATACTATTCCTGTATTTTTGATTCCCATGTTCAACACCTATAGATATCGTTTTAATTTTTATTTCATTCAATCTTTTAATGTATTCTTCCTTTATCGTTTCACATCTTGTTTGAATGTAAAAAGGGAGATTAATCCTTTTTTCATATTGTTCACAGAAATAATAAAACCTTTCTTTCTTCATTCCAAGGAAATTATCATCAATAAAAAATATAAGCTCTAAATCATATTTTTTTTGTATAAAATCCATCTCGTTTATTGCATCATCTACACTTCTATTTCTCACAAAACTTCCAAGGCCCTTATATTTTTCTCTTAGATTACCAGTTGCGCAATAAGGACAATTAAAAGGGCATCCTCTTGCAAGTTCAAACATACCTGTCCTAGGGTATTCTCCCATGAATGGTTTATAATAATGTCTTTCATCAAATATAGACCAATCCTGATAAGGGAGAGTATTTATATCTTTTAATGGTCTCAAAGTATTCTTAATTATAACATCATTTTTTTTATAACAAAGATTCCTAATATTCTTATAATCCTTTTTATTAGTTATAGAATCAGCTAATTCAATAAGAACATCTTCACCTTCACCTACACAAACAAAATCAAAGCAATCATTTTTTAAAACAAAATCAGGTGAAGTAGTAGAAGTAATACCTCCAGCTATCACAGGAACATCCCTATTTAAATCACTTAATAAATCAACAGCGAAATAATAAAAAACATCTAATAATGTAACAGCTATAAGGTCTGGTTTCCAATCATCAATGATTTTTTTTAATTTCTCTCTCAAACCATTCATATCAGTTATTTCATCTCTATGCCAGAATTCTTCAAAATCTAATTTTTTAACACCACCATGTTTCTCTCTCATAATCAATGTTTTAGGTTTATCAACATAAAAAGTAGTATCAAAACATTTTGTTTCATAACCTGATTCTTTAAGACAACCAGATAACAAAGCTAAACCATTAGGAACACCGGCATAACCTTCATTATTAGGGAATATAAACAAAACTTTACCTTTCATAATATATTTTGGTATATAAAGAAAAACTATTTAAAATCATTGACATTATGACAATGGATATTATGTTGCGATATAAAGAGATTCAAAAAGATGAAAGAGGGGAAATCAGTGTTCTTTATGATACTGATGACGGTGGACAAAAGGAAATAACTATACTAAAAACAAATAAAGGTTTTGCACGTGGTGGATGCATACATCGATTGAACAATGAATTATCAATAGTAATCAAAGGAAAAATAAGATTCATAGGTGCAAAATTAAAAAGCGAAGTATACATTGAAGACGATATGATATGGATTGATAAAGGAACACCGCATTATTTTGTTGCATTAGAGGATTCAATAACTATTGAATGGGGTGCAACATTAGATGAGAAAAAAGAAAAAGACAAAAAAATGAGAAAAATAGTAGATGAAATCAACAAGAAAAGAATAAAAGAATTAAAAAAAGAAGATGGCTTGCTCAATAAAATAAGGCGTTGATTCATTATATCAAAAGAAAAAATAATCTTCATAATCCCCCCATATCCTAAATTATACAAACCAATGGTTTTTCCACCATTAGGAATGCTTTATGTCGCATCTGTACTTGAAAAAAACAATTACAATGTAAAACTCATTGATTTAAGAGATGATTTCAATTTGAAAAGAATACCGAAAGCAGATATCTATGGAGTAGCAGGACATGTAACTGAGGTAAAGGAATTAAGAGAGATAGGTGAATACTTGAAAGGAAAAGGAATGAGTATCATAGGTGGAGCTCATGCAACACATATGCCACATGATTTCAAAGGATATTATGATACGATATTAAGGGGAGATGGTGAGATAAGTATATTACCAGTCATTGAAAACAGATTAAATGGAGTTATAAATGGTGAGACTGTTAAAGAAATTGATAAAATACCTTTTCCAGCGAGACATCTTTTACCAAAGGAACGTATTGTATCAAGAGATGCAATAGGTGGCCATGGATACTCTGATTATGCACCAAGGGCAACTATAATGATAACGAGCAGAGGATGCCCATTTAAATGTGCTTTTTGTTCAAATATAAGACAACCTATAAGATTCCATAGTCCTAGTTATGTAAGAGAGGAAATAACTCATCTTTATAAGAAATATAATATTCATAATTTCAATTTCATGGATGACCATTTCACAATATCTAAGAAGAGATTAAAAGCATTAAATGATGAAATGGCTGATATGAGTTTTGGATTCAAATGCATGGGCAGACCAGATAGCATAGATGATGAAACAGCAAGGATTTTATGTGAATTAGGATGCAGGGAGATGCAGATAGGTGTTGAATCAGCTGATGAAAAAGTATTAAAGCTCATGAATAAAAAAATAAGTATTGAGCAAACAAAAAAAGCTATACGTATACTAAAATATTATGGGATAAAAGTAAAAATATTCCTCATAGCTGGTTTACCTGGTGAAACATGGGAATCAATTGAGCTTACGAAACAATTCATTATTGATACACAACCAGCGAAATGCCCACCAACTCTTTTTATGCCATTTCCAAATTGTGACATATGGAAAAACCCTGAGAAATACGGGGTAAGGATAATTACAAAGGATTATAGTAAATATTTCATGAGACATCCAACTAAATCAGTAATTGAAACAGATGAATGTTCATCTAAGGAATTAACTGAGCATTTCATTGATTTAAGTAATTTCGTTGATAGTAATATATGGAGAGAAAAAAATGTATAAAATATATCAAATAAAACCATTTATTGGAAAAGAAGAAATAATGAATGTACAAGATGCGCTAAATGACAAATGGATAACTGAGGGGAATTACGCAAATGAATTCATTGAGAAGATAAAGGAGATAACAAAAGCGAAATATGTTTTTCTTGTACCTAATGGAACATTAGCTATTTATCTTTCACTTGCAAGTCTTGATGTAAGACAAAAAGATGAAGTCATTATACCTGATTTTACTTTCAATGCATCATCGAGTCCTGTGAGATTCCTTGGTGGTAAACCTGTTTTCGTTGATGTAAATGATGGTGATTTCAATATTGATGTCTCAAAAATTGAGGAATCTATAAATGTGAGAACAAAAGCGATTATGCCTGTTCATATCTATGGGCAATGCTGTGATATGTCTCCTTTATTGGAATTAGCTGAAAAACATGGTTTGAAAGTCATTGAGGATTCTGCTGAAGCATTTGGAGTTAAATATAATGGTAAATCAGCTGGGACGATTGGTGATGTAGGTGTTTATTCATTTTTCGCTGATAAAACAGTTACAACAGGTGAAGGAGGCGCTATAGTAACTAATGATGATGAGCTTGCTCTTAAAATAAAAATTATGAGAAATCAGGGGAGGGAAAAAAGCGGTAGTTTCAAGCATCCACATATAGGAATGAATTTCCGTATGACTGACCTTCAATGCGCTGTTGGATGTGCTCAGTTAGATAAATTCAATGAAATAAGATTTGAAAAGATTGAGAATTTCATTTATTACAAGAGTCTTTTAGAGGATTGCGATGTACGTTTCATTGAGATAAATAAGTATTCAACATTCATTCCATTTAGAGTACCTATAAGAGTTAACAAAAAAGAGAAAGTAATGGATTATCTTGAAGAGAACGAAGTTCAAACAAGGAGTGTTTTTTATCCATTGCATCGTCAACCATGCTGGCGATATCTTGATTATAAAAAGAATGATTTCCCTGTTTCAAATAATATATTCAATGAAGGCATTTGTTTACCTGTTTATCCAGGTTTAAAGGATTATGAGATAGAATATATATGTGAAAAGATAATTGAGGTTCTTTAATGAAAGATATAAGATTACACATTGGATGTGGAAATAGAATACTTGAAGGATGGGTGAACATTGATAAATCTTCATCATTGGATTTGCCAATTGAAGTCTATGCTGGTGATATAACTGATTTAAATGAAATTGTTGGTCCTTCTGGAGTTGAGATAATACCTGATGGCTCTGTTGAATTAATATACGCTAGTCATGTTTTAGACCATCTCTCACGTAAAGAAGAATTGGACAGGGCATTATCTGAGTGCTATAGGGTTTTAAAGCCAGAGGGCATATTACGTGTCTCTGTGAGCGATTTTGAGAGAGTAGCTACAATGTATAATGAAGGAATGGACCTTGAAAAACTATGGGGGCATATAGTAGGTGGACATAAAACAGAACATGATAAACATGGATGTGTATTTGATTACAATGTATTAAAAAGATATCTTGAAAAACATGGATTCAAAGATATAAAAAAATATGATTACAAAAAATTCTTACCAAAAGAATTTGACGATTTATCACAATGCTACATACCACATTTAGATAAAAAAAATGGAATATTAATGGCATTAAATGTAGAGGCAAAGAAATGATAACATTATTTACGATATGCGCTCCATTTACAGAAAAAAAAATCATCCAGGAGAACGCTATAAAAAGTTGGATGAAACTCAGACCAAAACCAGAGATATTCATCATGGGTGGAAAAGAAAAAGGAGTCAAGGAATTCGCAGAGGAAAACAATATACGAATAATTGAATGTAAAACAAATGAAGATGGAATACCATATACAAAATCAATGTTTCAGAAAGCAAAGGAAGAAGCAAAAAACGATATACTCTGTTTCATAAACAGTGACATAATACTTTATCAGAATTTCATAGATGGAATTAATCTCATAAATGAAAAAAATTTAGATGAATATCTCGCAGTAGGACAAAGACATGATGTAGATATAGATTATGAAATAAATGATGAAATGCTAAGTAACTTCTACATACTTGCATCAAAAGGTAAAATTCATGGAGATGGCGCAACTGATTATTTCATATATCCTAAGAAAATAGATTTTTCACATATGCCAGAATTCGATTCAGTGAGACCAGGATGGGACACATGGCTATGCATAGATATAAAGAAAAGAAAAATACCACTCATTGATTGCACAAATGTTATAAAAATAATACATCAGAATCATAGAAGACAATGGGCCGAGGAAACAAAAGAAAACGATGCAAAAAACAAGATGAACATACTATTAGCTGGTTTAGGATACTGGATAGGTCAATATAAGGGTTTAAAGAAAGAATCAACACATGTACTCATGATTAAACACACTAGCGATAAAATAATGGAAAAAAGACAATTCAACAATGATGCATGGGCATATCAAGATATTAAAAACATGATTGATAAAGAGGACCCAGTTATAATAGATGGTGGGGCTTGTGTAGGAGACACCATTGATATTTTTAAACAAGCATTCCCTGATTCAATCATATATGCATTTGAACCAGTTATGGGACAAAACATAAATGGAAGAAATCTTCTCGATATAAAAAAAGGTAATCGTTTAGCTAAAAAATGGACTAATATAAAGGTCCTCCCTCATGCAATAGGTGAAAAATCAGAGTTTAAAAAAATATATGTAACAAGTAATTTTGAGAACAGCAGTCTACTTAAACCATTGAATAAAGTAATAAGGAAAACAGCTGAGATATATGTTTTAAGTCTTGATAAATGGGCGGATGACAACGATATAAAAAACATAGAAGTTGTTAAATTAGATATACAGGGAAATGAGCTTAATGCATTGAAAGGAATGAAAAAATTATTGATACATAGCATTAAAGCAATATTACTTGAGATATCATTCAAACAGGAATATGAAGGACAACCAAATTTCTATGAAATAGGCTATTTTCTAGAAAGATTTGGTTTTAAACTATTCCAACTCTATGAAACAGATTATAAACAGACAAATGCACTTTTTATAAAAGACATTTAAATCAAGGAAATCTAAATGTCATTTTGTCCTCTCTGAAAACCTTATCAAGAATAGTTTGATAACTCCCGTAAGTGCATCTGTGAGGGCAGAGAGCAGGGTTTATTTTCTCAAGGATTTCTTTATGTTTTTCACTTCCCCAAACTTTTTGTATTTTCTCCCATTTGCAAAGCTTCCCCATCTTTTCTCCACGAAGGTCGCAATTATGAACAATAATTGAATTTGCGATATATGTATTATCTTCTTCCACTTCAATATTAAAAACATCACAATGCTTTTCTTCAACGTTAATATTTTTTATTGTTGATACCAAATAATCTTTCCAAAAAAACACACATCTATTTCTTGTTTTATTAGGTGCAAAAAATAAGGTATATGCTTGTTTCCTATTTTTTCCAAGTATTTTCCAATCGTAAGTTGTCGCAGGATATCCACAACGTAATGCAATTTTCCACATCTGATATATTAATTCTTTGGATGTTGTAGTTATATGATATGTGTTATCTTTTTTTCTATGAAAACCATCTCCATCGGACCATCCAAATAATAATGATTTTTGCAGATTTAATGGCATTGTCATTAAACTAATATGCATTTTCTTTTTATGGCTATATTCACCGACCAGTTCTTTAAAAATCCTTCCAACATCAGATTTAAATAATTGTATATATACCTTATTATGATTTTGAGTGATTTTAGCATCTTTGTTAAATTTGTTTTTTAATATTCGTAATAATCTTGGAATAAAAGGCATATCAGCGATTCCTAAACTAAATTGTATTCCATTACAGCTATCCTTTTTTCCAGCACGTTTCAAAATATTTCCTTCAGCTATATATAAACCAATCATCCAAGCAAAATCTTCATCAAGTTCTAAACCATGTTCTTTTAATAAAAAAGCCGCATCATTATTGACAGATGAATCAATCATGGAAAAAACATAATCACCTTTCTCCAATTCTTTAATTGGAATAAACTTTGGTTCAACTTTGATATGCGAATCACAATCTATACATTTATTCCAATTTGAATAAAATGGACAGGATTTACCAACATTTTTACAATATCTATTTTTTTTCTTTATTGCAAGAACTGGATGCTCAGGTGTTGCTACAAGTTCTTCAAACCAACCATATGATGATAAATGTATTATTTCATTTGCTTTTCTCTCAAATGTTTTATTCACCTTCTTATAACGATTTTTATGTGTTAAAACATAATCATTTATAGATACATTCTGTATTTCTTTTACACCATTTAATGTATCTATTCTAGTATTTTTTGGTAAACAACATACATAACAATAGCCATCTGCTGCAAAAGTCAAACCAGCGATTGGAGTCACCTCACATTTTTCCATTTCTTTCTTCTGGAATTTATCATCAAACTTATGTGTTATCCCATAGAAATTAAAACCATCACATTCATCATACATTTTATGACCTAAATCAATTTGACGATGAATCTTAGCGAATGATTTCTCAGGCCATTTCATACTAGGATTATAACAAGGACGAGCATGAAAATCATCAACACCAATTTGATATGCGAATTCAGCTGCATCAAGTAATTCATTATAATTAAAAGGATGTATAAGGAATTTAAAACCAATACTTGGTGATTTATCATTTTTTCTTTTATCAACAAGATTCATTATGTTATCAACGAGTCTTTCGAAATCCTTAGATGTACCACCTTTTAATTTTATATATGTTTCTTCAGTAGCTGAATCAACACTTATACCTATCCATCTGCAACTATAAATTATGTCATCTATGAATGCATCTATGAGAACACCATTTGTTATAGTACCAACATCGATATCTTTATCTTTAAGGCTCCTTATGAATTCACCGGAGTATGGGTGGATGAATGGTTCTCCTCCTCCGCTGTAGCATACACTTTGGACCCCCATATTTTCTAATGTATCTGCTAGCCATTTTAGTTTATCACTTGAAACATTACATTTTTTTTCATCTCTGTATTCAGCATAATGACAATTATGAACCAAAATACCATTTGCTATATAGTTTTCTGTTTCTGTTTCTATATTATAAACAGGTTGTTCTAATTCATAATGGATTAATTCTCTTATTTTTGTTTTTGTGTTTCTTGAACCATTTCCCCATAGTTTTTTCATTTTTCTTAAAAGAACAGGTTGTGATTTCATAAAGAATTTATATATTTCTTTAAATCCACCATGTAACAGCATTGAATCTGGTCTTGATTTTTCTTCAATTAAATCAAACCCTAAATCTTTAAAATATTGTAAGCATCTATCATGTTCTAATGATTTTTTCTGAAAAATTCTTAATGTTGCTCCACCACTTGCTTCTCTATATAAAGAGCCTTCCGCATCAAAAAATCCCGCAACCCATCCTCTTTTAAATTCATTATTTTCATCTTCAATGTTTTCATATAATAATTTTTTTAGTTTTTGAACTTCATGTGTTTTGCATAAAAATATCGCAGTTATATTTTTATTTTCATCTGTTTTATCAAATAATTTATTATTTAATCCTGAATTATGATTTCTATCATAAAGTTCAATATTAAATGCTTTTGCATATTCTTTAAATCTTTCAAGGATTTCCGTATCTCTTACAGCAAGTCTAAATCTATGTTGTGGTGCTTTATTATTGTTTTCTGTCCAGAAACATCCATCACCATCTGCCATTCCAGCCATCCAACCCCTCATATATGAAGGAGATATTTGGCTCTCTATGTATGGTAATATTTTAACATAATCTGTCAATTTCAAGTGTTCAGATGGAGTCCACCAAGACCTTTTATGCTTATCTGATTTTAAAACTCTATGCCCATAAGTCAAAGTTAAATCTTCTGTTTCATCAGTATTTATAGTTACAAATTGATTTGCCATACGATTCATAGTATGGTATACTTTTGAAATGATGAATTGATTGTTTTTGAATCCTATTGTTTCATCATTTTCTACAACATCTTCAATATTTTTCCAGGTAAAATCAGACATTAATATTTTCGTTCCTTTTATTAAACAAAAATCGCAAGATAGATTACAGAAATTCGTACTATCTACAGTAACACTAACTGGATTAGGTATATTCCCATTAATTATTTCCATAAATTCATCCTTCCAGCAGAGTACCTTTAAGCTATTGAAAGGATTTATATCATCTTTCCATTCCATTCATTATCCATCCTTATTTATTTTTCCTTATTATTAATCTGCATTTATCCATTATTTCATTGAGTGCATCATTTACATCTCTGCATCCTGTTATCTTAAAAAGACGTTCCATTGTTTCCTCTTCAATGTTTATTTTCCTGTTCTCAGTTTCACATATATCAATGAGTCTATTAATGAGATTATCATGTTTTTCTCCTTGATGTGAGAATTCATGGAGTCTTTTTAAAGTATCTTTTTTAATAGAAACAGGCATAAATAAATTTGTCATATTGACAACATGCTTAAATAGTTTTTCAAATTCAAAAAATATTTATACTAAATATAGCATTTTTCAATAAGGTGAAGGTATTCTGGTTGATGATTCTAATTTAGAGAATTTAGATAAATTAACTCAAGATTTAAACAGTTACGTACTCACTAATAAAAATGATGTTGTTGAATATAAAGCAAAAAATGGTGTATCAATTGGGATAAATCTTTTCAATAATTCTGAGGTAGCTATTCAAAGATGCTATAATAGTAAAGGAAGTATTTTTCCAATGCATCAACATGAAGAAATAGAACATATCATTGTTTACAGTGGAAAAATAAAAGTAAAAAATGGCGATGAAGATATAATAGTTGATTATGGTCAGAGTATAGCATTTGAACCTTTTACACCTCATAAGATAGAGATGCTTGAGGATTCATGGTTAATAGGTATAACTATACCATCTTCAAAGAATTACCCTGGTAAGCTTAAGGAGGAATAATTTGGATTTTGAAGAATTTGTCCTTAAGCAGACTGAGTGGAGGGGAACAGTGAACAATGTACTTAAGAACATGAATGAGGATATAAAGGAGATAAAAGTGGATATTAAAGAGATTAAAAAAGCAAATGTGAGAAGGGATGTGAGAACAGCTACTATAGCTGGGACTGTATCTACAATATTATTAATACTTAGTTTCATATTAGAAAATGGGTTAGGTTAGAGAGAATGGATGAAAGAACTAAGGAAAACATCATAATAGCTCTTGTCTTTGGTGCTGGTACTTTTGCTGTTACTTATCTAGCTTTACAGTATAAATTCAGTGTACAGAACCAGATAAGAAAAATGATTAAAAAATAAAAAAATATTGTATTATTTACATAAGCAAAATTATTTATAATGATTAAAATATTACAATGGGAGGGATGGAGGAAAGAGAAGGCATCATGCCTTACAGGGTGAAGTGAAAAAATAGCTAAGACATAATGGTTTCTCTTCCCCAGTTTTTGTATATATCAATGTCTTATTTATTATTTTCGCTTTTTCATTGTCAAAATGACAATATGGACTTAATTTAAATACTTTTCTCTCAAAAACATTATTAAACAATTATAATATACATTGTCAACATGTCAGATGAAAATGATGAAAACATAAAAGAAGAAGAGAAATGTGACCCTACAACAATGAACTGTGATGAATTAGGAAACCATATCATAAATCTCATTGATGAAAGAAGCGGTGTTAATGATGCCATCAAGAAATTAGATGAAATAAGACCATTGATTGATTCAGATGAGTTAAACAAATTATATGATGGAACATTGGAGAGAAAAGAAGAGATAGATGATGAGATTTATCAAGTAACTGAGAGAGCCATAGCTTGCAGGTCATTAAAACCAGAAGATAAAAAAGAAGAAACAGAAGAAGAAAATCTAACAAATGAATAAAGGAGAAAGAGTTAATAAGTAATTATCCCATTAATTCATTTGGGTGAATAAACTGAAAAAGGTAAAATACATTTATAAAAATAATAAATGTGTTGGTGAAATATGGGATGAACCATGTAGACCTCTCGATGAATACATCATAGCTGGAGTAACTGGGCTTAGTATAATCGGTTTGATTTTATGCTGGGTTAACCTAAGTAAACAAAGATAAAAAAAAATTAAAACAATGATTCATTATGGTAAAAAAAGAAGATGATGGGGAAGTATGTGAACCATGCATTTTAGCTGTCTCACTTGGTACAACTTTACGTGTTTGTAAGAGAATAGGTAATAAAGAACAATGTGATATTCTCTATAAAAAATTAATTAATGATGAAATACCACCGGAGGAAGTATTCAAAAAAGTAAGGAAACTTGCTAAGGGCCATAAAAAAGAGATGGAAATACTTGACATGGTTGATGATTTTAGAAAAGGTAAGGAAAGTGACAAGAAGAAAACTAAGAAAAAAAGAAAATCAAAAAGACGATGATAGCAATAGATTCGCTATACTCCTTATTTTAATAAATTCTGATAAACCATTGTCTTTATCTGAGATTTCTAAGAATCTCGATTTACCAACTAATCTTATTTTTTATCATCTTAAAAGCCTTAAAAAAGAACATATCATACTTGAGAATGAAGATAAAAGATATACTTGTCAACCATTCTTCAAGGATGAAGACTTGATTGATGACATAGATGCTCTTCTCCTTATGATTATTAAGATTTTTAGTAGGAACATTGAGATTGATAGGCCAACTGAGAAGCATCTTTTCAGAGCAGTCATGGATAATTTACGTATATATCTAGATATTTTTGAAGTTGAAGGTGAATGAATATCATTCATTTTTTTTCAAATATAATTGAAAAAACATTTATATACTGATAGATAGCTTTGTTTTATAGGTGAAGCGTTAATGGGAATGTCCCGAAAAATGAGAGCATGTATTAAAAGGAACATGAAGGGAAAAGGAAAAATCGGTACTCGAAGGCGTAGAGCTGCTAAGAAATGCAAACGCTACCGAAAGAAAAAATAGGCTTTTTCTCCTAGAGAGGGATTGAGTTATGGCAACGAAAAAACAGAGAAAAGTTTGGGCTCGGATGAAAAGAGCAGCTAAAAAATGCAAAGGTAAGAAAAAAACTGCATTCAGAGCCTGCATGCGGAAACAATTAAAAAAGAAAAGGTAGAACATAATCTATGTTTCAACCATTCTCTTCTTTTTTTCTTTTAGAGATAAATTATATATGTATGTATTTCTATTGTTATCTTGATGATATAGCTATTCAGCAATCAGGTGGAAATGAGGTTTTTTATGTTAAACCTGATGCTGGTACTTGGTTTCATGTTTATCATGTCACCATGTCTGCTGCTGATGATTTAGCTGGTACTCTCGCTGATGCTACTATGCCTAATCTTAGTTATAATACAATGCTTAGCCCTGCTACAAGTGGTTTCAGCCCTGGTTTTCTTTATCAGAGAATCATTGATGGTGAAGTTGTTAATAGTAAACCTTTTCGTCATATTGGCGATTGGTTGAGTTTCCCTAATTCAGAGATTTCTAGTTCTATGTCTGATGGTGATAATACTTATATTTCAATTAAGTTTACTTTTACTGAGCCTATTACTTTGAAGTATGAGAAGTCTGATGAGCTTCGTATTGTTCTTTCTGAGGATTTCAGTAGTCTTCAATGGCTCAAAGTTTCTGTTGGAATTAAAATTGAGGAAAGATAGAAATTAAATATATTTTTTAGTGTTCAATAGGGGGGTTTTTTACGTAAACAAATAGATAGATATCTATCGAAAGTATTATAAATGGGTCAAGCATTACAATATTTGGAGATATCATGAAAAATGGAAAATATGTAAACAAAGGCAGATGCATGTACCTTGATTTAGCCACAGCAAAAACACAATACCTCTATCTCAGTGGTAGAGTACATACCCCTTTTTATAATGAGCTTTTCACTTATGAAAAAGATTACATCATAACACAAATGAGAAAAGAGGGATTCTAAAAATGTCTAGTTTTATTGTATCAGATGAAACAATGTCAAACATCATATACAATCTTTATTGGAATCATGAATTTAAGAATCAGTATTCTATTTTAGAACGTAATGGATATGTTTCTCCAGATGATTTTGATAGACTTAGTGTTGAATTAATGAAAATGAACGTAGAAGCTGTAAAATACAGACATGATGATGATTCTTCATGGGAGGCTCTCTGTGAACCTGTTGATTGGTCTAAAGGGTATCTTAACAAATATCAAGCTCTTAAATCAATGCATTGCCTGAGATATCAATGCTGTGAAGGAAATATCGATAAGACAGACTTATATAAATTTCTTGATGAGCTCATACATGCATGGGAATCATACATCATAGATGGCATTCCAGAGTATGAGAATGCAGGATGGGATATAGTAAAGAAGGTGGATTAAAAATGAATCTCACAGAAATGGAAAAGGATGTAATAATAGCATTAGTCACAAGTGATTATGCAGATGGTCCAGGTGATGCTGTGTGGAGTTGGGACATAGCGGATAATGTTAAAATAACAAAACAAAATCAGATATCGGGTATTGTTTCATCTCTTTCAAAAAAAGGGCTCGTCAAATCTGATTGTGGAGAATTAGGAAAATATAGTTGTACATGGTTAACAGAAAAAGGTGTTGAAGTGTATAAATCATTGATGAGGGATTAAAAATGAATAAAAAAGGAAGAGAAAAATTAACTGAGTTAAGAGATGAGCTTCAGATATTGCAGGATAATGAACAGGAGAGATATGAACGTATGATGGAGATAGCTGATAATCTTCAGGAAGCTATAGATTTGATAGACCAGATACTGGAGGCTTAAAAATATGGCTAGTAATGTTATTAATTTGAAGAAACTCATGAGGGACAATACTGATTTCTTTGTTTCTAAAAGAGCTATAGATGAGCTTAAAGGGAAGATTGAAGCTAAGATTGAGTACATCATGTATGATTTAACTGAAATCGCTAAAAGAGATAAACGTAGGACTATTATGGATAGGGATGTTGTTGATTACTTCAATCTACTCAAGAATGATATAGATAGGTAGCTATCGAAAGTATTATAAAGGGTCAAGGCATTACAATATTGGAGATATTATGAAAAGACATAGGTTTGGTAAACCAATAAAAGTAGAGAAATACAAGAATCTCCAGGAATTTCTTGAATATGAAAATAAATTCCATGAGTCAATGCAGGTAGTATTAAAATGAAGAGAAAAAATAAAGTAAGTCTATATGTCGCAAAATATGATGGCGATAGAGGGGCCTTAAAAGCCCCTCTGCTTGGTGCTTACGTTCCAGATGGTTGGGCATTCACAAAATCATTTCTTGTCCATAAAAGCGCTAATAAAGGCTTTAACGAAGAAACTCCTGATGTTAAAGGATTCTTAAAAGAAGTAAAAAAGGGTTATGGCTACGGAATCATATTTTCAGATAAATCAAAATCATATTATGGAGTATACATAAGGAGAGATGATGATTATGCAGTGCTATGGTGATTATAAATTCATAGGTAATATCTGTGTACCATGTAAAAAAGAGCTTATACTAGATAAAAGAAACATACGTATAATCCATTTCAAGGGAAACAGTAGAGGAAATGGTATAGAGTCATATAGATATGCGGACCTTTATTATTGCCCTCAGTGTGGAAAACAAGTGGCTTTAAACCTTGATAAACATGTTATTCCAAGCTATTTATCAGATGGTGAATTAAAGAAAATACTCGATGAACCTTTCGTTGAAGTAAGAAGAGAAGATAATTATGAGAATTAAATCATCTTCAAACAAAAATGGACTTTTGAATGTTTTTACAACAGGATTACTTGTCGTTTTCTATGTTGTTTTATCTATAACATTCATTGTAGCTTACATGAATGGGGGAAGCATAAGGGTAACATTAAATGATTATGGAGAGATGCACTACGAGTTGATATTCATAGTGGTAACTGGGATTCTCACATTTTATAAATTATCCCATGAGATAAAATCGATGAAAAATGAATACCAGGTTGATTTGAAAATCAATCAAAGCAGGGGGTGAAAAATAATCATGATGAAAAGTAACAAGGTAACTATTTTCCTTAAACCAAAATCAGATATTCTTTCATGGGCTCAGCAGATTAAAAAAATGAAAGAAGTAGAAGGAATGAAATTCAAATATAAACAATAAAAAAAAATTTGATTAGCCGGATATAAAAATCCGGCAACATATTATTTAAATGAGGTATCAAAATGGATGATTATGAACAGAAAAATCTTTTCAATTCAGAAGTGAGAATAGAATACGAATCAAGAGAGGAAACATTCACTGTTTTTGGACGTTTCATGGGTATACAGCTTGTAATGAATGAGGAATATTTTGTACTCATTCAGACAGATGAATATGATAGATTCATTCCTGCTGATAGAATAATCCATATAGATGTAATAAACGCTGAGACTGTTGATAAAAATAGCAAAAACGAGCATGATGTTAACATTCAATGAAAAACCAATAAATGGGTTGAGATAATAATGTATGAAAAAGATGTTTACAGATTCAAAGGAGATGAGATGACTGTTGAGAGGAAACCATGTACTCCAAGGAAATTAGCACTTACCTCTAGATACATAGCTCCTTACTGGTTTACAGCTATGCATAATGTATTCCAGTATAGTAAAAGAAGACAGCTTCAGGAGATACATAAACTCGTTGATGATTCAAGGATTAAAAAAGGAAGAGAATTATATATAAAAAAACATATCATTAATTCAGTTGTTACAAAACATAACAATGGAGATGTACTTGCAACAGTATTATCAGATGATAAAAAAACAGAGTACACCGTGGTCATAAAAGATTACTTGCCAGATAAACTCCCTCAATTCATGCATGAGAGAGAGGAATTCATAGCTAACATCTATGTCGATTGCACATGTAAAGACCATGTTATAGGACATTATAAGGACAACTGTAGCCTTATGTGCAAACATATCAATGCTGTACTCTGGTTTCTCATTGAAAGATTCGATATGCCAAGGATATTTATTCTTCCACAGGTGAAAATAAGTGGTTTTAAAAAATCTGAGACATATGAGCTTGAAACAAACATTGAAGCATTACCACTTGTAAAATTCCGCTCATACATCAATCTTTTACTACTAAGAAAATTCCGTGGAATAAAACCAGCATTAGGTATATCTATACATACCATATCAAACATTGACCAGAAAGAACATTATAAACCAAAATGGTTAACATATGTTGAAAACAATGATGTACTCAAGCTCATGAAAGGAGTATCAAGAGCATACAGACAAATGGCTAGATATGATGGAATGAATGATGAAGAGATAGATGAAAAAATAATTGAATCATTACATATCAAAATTGATAAAAACAAATGGAATGATGAAGAAATAAAAAAACTCAGAGATAATTATCCTGAAAATGGAAGTGAAATACCATATCTCCTTGAAAGAAGAACAAGGAATGCGATTAGGAAAAAAGCTTATAAACTAAAAATAAAATTAAATAAGGAAATTAAAAGAAAAAGATTCAAAGAAAACATAGAGAAGAAAAAGAGGTAATAAATATGGATGATAAACATAAAATAAAACTTGAATTAAATGATTTGGAATGGGAGATTGTAAATAAATGCCTTGAAGCACCATTAAGAGATTACCTCATAGCTGAAATATTAGATATAGGCTATAAGAAAACAGAATCAGAGATTCAGGAAACATGGAGGAATATGAGAAGTAAATGGAGTAATACCTGGTGATTAAAAATGGACTTCGCTTATCATTGGCATGATGAGAATGGAATTCATTTTACTTTTGACAAAGAAGAAGCAGATAAAGCTTTACATGAAGGTAAATTCATCGAGCTCGTCATAGTAGATAAATACTCCAAGGATGGTTCAAGTAGGACAGCTGAATGATTTAATATGTTTAAACAGGAGATTATACAGGTTCATATTTTCCATCTTTCTTTTGTAATATCTCCCACATTATAAAGAATAGTAGCTGTTTTTAGGTCCTGTATAACCTGATATTTAAGCACTTTAAATCATAATGGAGGAATATAAAATGGGGATATTGAAGAATATTTTAAGCAATCTCTTCAAATCAAAAAAAACTAAGTTTTATAAGAGAGGGCCCATCGTTTGGAAGATTCCAAAGGAAAAAAAGAAAAAGAAAAAATTCTAAATATACATTATTAGTTACATTTAATGATATTTATGACAAAACAAATATTCATGGAATATAATGATTTTTGGAGTAAGGTCGGTGAGAAAAGAAGTAATTCAGAAGCTATGAATGATATAAAAATGATGGGTTTTAATGCTATTTTATATGATAGTCTTAAGGATGAATATCTCTGTAAAGTAAGATTAAAAAAAGAGTTTCATGAGAATTATAAAACACGTAAGAATTTAGTAATGATGGAGAACACTCATCTTATTCATTGGGCTGAATGGCTTGATATAGCTGTTATAATAAAAAAATATCCTAAGTTAATAGATAAAATGATGCTCGTGAACAGGGTTAACATTGTTTTAAATGAACCATGTTTCATTAATCAACCTATGGATTTCAAAATAAATTTCCTTGTAGATAAAACAAAAAAGAATAAATCTGAATTCACCATGCTTAATACAATTAATCAATGGGTAATAATTGAAGTTGATTTTGTTATCATGGAGGAACAGATTGACATACTTGAGCATTATTCTCAGAAGCATTTAGAAAAATAACCAAAATAGATATTAATATTTAAATTATTCACATGTGTCATTATGGCAGAGGAAAATGAAAAACTTGTTAAGAATTTCATAGAGGTATCAAAGAATCCTTTATCTTATCTTTCTCGTTATATAGCTCCACAGCTTGTTGGCTCTGAATGGTATTGGATTAGGAGAGCATTACTTTTAATTATGGTCACTCAAAATGACTTAAGTTCCCGTATACGATTAAATGCATTGCTTTCTGGACCACCAGGATGTTTTGTTGAAGGTACGTTAGTAAGTATGCATGATGGTACAGTAAAACCAATAGAAGAATTTGGTGAATTTCATTTACAAAATATTGAACAATCTGTTAGAAAAATACAAAAAAATTCAAAAGACCATTGGTGGACAAAGGCAACACAATTTCATGAATATCATGATGTTCCATGTTTTGAAATAACTACAAATAAGGGTAGAAAAATAGAATGTTCCTATATTCAACCATTTTGGGTTGGTGATAAAGAAAGACCATGTAATGATGGCGGTGAGTGGGTTAAAGCAAACGAATTGAAGATAGGTGACTTGATTCAAGTTAAAACAAACATATCAAATTGGAAAAAAGGATATTTGTCGATAAAACCAAAATCATTATATTCGGATAAACGAGAAATTAAAGAATTTAAATTAGATGAAAAATTAGCATCTCTTTTTGGTTATGCATTTGGTGATGGATTTTATCATAAACACAATGGAAAACCATATGAATTTGGTTTTATAGTAAATGAAGAGGAAAGAGATTTAATTCCATTGATAAAATCATTATGTGAAGAAAAATTAGATTATTCTCCATCTATTAATTATAGAAAATTTAATGATACTATTATCGAGAATAGACATGTAAAAAGAGAACAGGAGATGTGTTACATAACCATATCAAACTTGGGTTTAAGTTCTCTTTTTTATTTTTTATCAGACAAATGCAAAAATAGAAAAATACCTATTGAAATATTAAAATCAAAAAAATCAGTTGTTTCAAATTTTTTAAAATGGTATTTTGAGGCAGATGGATGCTGTGTTAAAAGAGATAAGAAATCAGTTGGTTTGAAATCAAGTAGCCCAATAGTATTGCAGCAAATTCAATTATTGCTTCTAGGTTATGGTATACAAGCACATGTTAATAAAAATAATCTTAATATAACAGGTGATGATGTAAATCGTTTTGCTAAACACATTGGTTTTGTTTCCAAAAAGAAAAAAAAATTGTTAAAAAAATCATTAACATTGAGAACTGTTCATAGAATTAAAAAAAAGAGAATGTTTGAATCAATTATAAATATAAAATATGTAGGAAAAAAAACAGTATATGATATTACAACAGATTCTCATGAATTTATTGCAAATGGCTTTAAAGTACATAACACAGGTAAAACAGAGTTTCTTCTTTGGGTGAGAGAAAACCTTGAAGGCGTTCTCATAAACGCTGAGCTTACTTCTAAAGTAGGTCTCGTTGGTGATGCAAGGGGTAATGAGATAACACCTGGTTTTCTTAATCAATGTGATGGAAATATTGTGCTCATAGATGAACTTGATAAAATGAATTCCAAGGACCAAAATGGCTTATTGCAGGCCATGGAGGAAGGCTCATATTCAATAATCAAAGGAGCATTCAGGGAGAGATTCAAAGCAGAAGTAAGAGTCATAGCTAGTACGAATTCATTGAATAAAATCCAGAAACCATTACTTGACCGTTTTGATTTCATTTTTTATGTTGGAACATCGAGCAGGAAGGAAAGAGCTTCAAATGTAAAAAGACTCGTTAACAGTTTCATGAATGAAAAAAAGAAACCATACACAAAGACTTTGAAGGAATATTTGAAATGGGTGAATAGATATGAAACAAAAATGGTTACAAATCAGAAAGATGCAATTGAAAAAATCATTGAGGATTATATATTGAAAACAAAGACAGATATAAAATATATTTCTTACCGTTCATTAGAGTTATCTGTACTAAGAATTGCTTATGCAATGGCAAGACTTGAAAGAAAAAACATGAATGTTAATCATGTTGAGAATGCGATATGGATTAAAAACAATATCATAAAAAGTGTTGTAATACAATAATACTATAATACTCCGCTCATTTTTCTTTTTTTAGATTGCAATGAGAGTTAACACAGCATTTTACTTTATCAACAGGATAAGTCCTAACTCTTTTAGGACCATCTTCAGTATTTTTTAATTCAATATATTCCTCTATGAAATCACCGTTTTTCCTAAAAAAAATAACCACTGGTATTTTTTTAATGCCAAGTTTCTGAGATGCATAAGCCCTATGTCTCCCCTCATGACTTTTCACACTGCAATCATCGATATCAACATCGAGATAAAGAGGGTCTATTTTTTTACCTTTTTTAATCTTAGGCATAATGTTCTCCAGTTTAGGTTTATAATATCCACGTTTTGTTTCCTTATCTATCTCCCAGT
>Ga0180433_10002520_pt1 | contig 28175 bp, 28 predicted proteins | sample SS_ome_8_FD_132980 | JGI IMG/M metagenome (GOLD analysis project Ga0180433, IMG submission 132980) | Hypersaline lake sediment archaeal communities from the Salton Sea, California, USA - SS_1_D_1 metaG | ecosystem: Environmental > Aquatic > Non-marine Saline and Alkaline > Hypersaline >... | reverse complement strand
TCTGTATTCTTCTCCGCGGGATCTCTATGGAGGTTATAGCATTCCATCCGGCCGGGAATTCCTACCAAAGAATAGATCGATTTCGGAGCTCCGTTATAGATCAGTTTATCATCTCCCCTGACTGCCGCGATTTTTATCCCTTGAGCCCTTGCCTCGGCAAAGTAGATTCTATCCCGAACCTTGTTTCCGTCCACCATATCGTTGACCTGCTCTCCCTCAAATTGAGAGTGAGGAGTGATTCCCAGTTCCTCCAAGACAGTCGGCAGGACATCGATAATCCCAACACTTTTTTCTACGATATGACCTCTTTTTTTGGAATATGGATATTTGATTATCAGCGGAACGCGGATCAACTCATTATAAAGCTGAATACTATGCTCCCACATCTGATGGTCGAAGAAACTCTCTCCATGGTCGCTGAGGAGAACGATCATGGTGTTTTCATAAATATTCAGCCGCTTGAGTTCGCTCAACAAAGGTTTTATGAGGTATTCATCCGTGTGCCGGATATCCCCATCGTAAAGATCAATGACATTTTGTTTTTTGTCGTCCGGGAGGTCCCTGAATTTAAACAGAGAGTTTTCAAAGACTCGCTTTTCCCAATCTTCAAACTCTGCGAGCTGATCGGCAGGGATATCGTTTTCGATCTCTCTGAGGTATTTCGTGATATCGATTTCCTGCCACTCTGCATCCTCTCTCAGAAATGTTTTCCCTGAAGAGCTGTTGTTTTTATAGGGATTGTGAGGCTGATAGGTATGAAGGAAGAGGAAGAACTTTTTATCACTGTTACGCTTGAGCCATTCCGAAACATCCATAAACAGGTTTTCAGCGGAATCCCCCTCAAAAATGGAATAGCGGTCTTCATGGTATTCATCGAATCCCTTGGAAAAACCGAATATCGCACTGACCAAACCACTGCCTGTCAATGCTCCGCAGTAATACCCGCGATTCCTCAGCACATCGGCAATGGTGAGAAATTCCGGGGACAAGGTATCCCCGGTTTTGTCATTGTAGACTCTGTGAGATTTGGGATTGAGAGATGTCATGAGAGACATGTGTGCCATTAGAGTCGAAGGTGCGGTGCTGTAGCAGTATTTGAACAAAACACTATCTCTGCTCAGGCTGTCGATGTGGGGGCTCGTATTTCTGGAGTACCCATAACACCCCAGATGATCCGCTCTCAAAGTATCCAGCGAAATCAATATCACATTGATGGGTCTCTTATTTTTTTGGAGGAGGGGAGCTTGAGGTTGGTAGATATGAGGATTACACCAGAATGAGAGATCGTTGTGCAGTCTGTTGTTTTTTTCAGTGATAAAAATTAATTCGGCTCTTTGGTTCCCGTAATCAGAAAGATCTATGTGTTCCCAAAATACCTTTCTGTGCTCAACATGGTGGAAGGGGTTGAGGTTTGCGGAAAAAAGCGACGCCTCCGTATCTTCTGTTTTGATGTTTATGCGGAATTGAACGCCATCCCCTCTTTTAGTCCACGCCTCCCGCATCAAACCGCAGCCAAAGTCGAGAACTCCAGATTCTGGGATTTTCACTTCATACCTGATCACTGTTCTGGGCGGGGCAAAAAGAGCGTTGACAGACTGGTTCCCGATCATCAACTTTTTCTTTATCTCAAGAGGATTTTCTCCAATGCCAGAATCATGAAGTGTCTGTTTTTTCTGCACTAAGTATACAGGCAATAGCTTTTTGTCCCCAACATACGTATGGTAGATGACCCTCAAGTCATCGTTAGCGAGGGCTTTTGGTTTCGGCACGACAGATGCGCAAAGAATAAAATCGTGCGTGCTTTTTAAGTGAATGGCATCCAGAATCAATCGCTCCTGCATTGAGGAGGGAGAGTTTTTTTCAACCGTGGAAAAGCCGATCTTGAGCCGGGATTTCCCGGCATCTGAGTCCAGATGAAACCTGTAGGGTTTTCTTTTTCTTACAGGGAAAGTTTTTATCAGCCGCTCATCCAGAAAGATTTTAAGATTGATCGTATACACGTCTGGATGTCGGCTGCCTGCATGGATCAGGATTTCGAGCCTATCTTTTGGGAGGTAAAAATCATCACTCGCAAAATACGTTTCTCTGGATAAAACAAGTGCGTTTTTTTGTTTAAATGACTTATAGTCGCTGCTCCGTTCCGGCTCAATATGCTTTTTAAACCTGGTCCACATCCATCCTTGTCTGTTTTGAACCATGTTGCCGACAAAAGGCATATCCTGGCCATTCCTCAACACGACCATTCCCTCAGGTCTTTCTGATTCATTATCGGCGATCAAGGGGAATTCCGTAGGGAAAGCCCAGAATTTTTCGTTTTCCAGTTCATAAAGAAAGGCATCCTCGGCGGAGAGGCTCTGCTCCTTGATTTCATAGGGTTTGATAAGTGTAGTCAGTGGGGACGACTCGATATTTGTGGCCGTCGTTCTATCGATAAGCCTATAGAGCTCCGGTTCGCGCTTACATCCGGAAAGAATGAGTAGGATCAATAGAAATAGAGGGATAGGCAAAAATGACACCGTTTTGAAGCATGGTACACGAAAGCCCTTCATATCGCTCGATTTCTTTGGGACAGAAACTATTGCTTAAATTGCTCCCTTAGGAAATACATCCATTTGTGTTCCGGCTATGAATTCGAGTTTAGGCTCAGGCAAACACTCACAAATGAAAACAAGCACCCCTGGCCAGACTCGAACTGGCGACACACGGATTAGGAATCCGTTGCTCTATCCATACTGAGCTACAGGGGTGTCAAATCAAAATGGATTGTAACCTATTGATTTCAACTAATCAAGACGATTTCTTTAGGTTGATCCTCAAGCCTCATGTCAGAGCCACCCGGAATAGCATTGACGTCCTGTTGACGTCCTTGTAACCAGTTTCCGAGGGCTTCGAGGGCAATTCTTTTGTCCTCATTAGTCGGGTGAACGTATCTCATGGTCATTTCAACCGAACTATGCCCAAGTATGCGACTAGCAGTAACCACATCGATCATTTTGACAAGCTGAGAGGCCGCTACGTGCCTTAAATCATGAAAAACGATCCCCTCATCCCGGCCATGCGGGATCTTCGCCTTATCACAGGCCGTTATAAAGGATTTACGAATGCTCTTGATATGAGTCCCGGTGCTCCCATTAGGAAAGAGATATTCGCCTTGCCGCTTGATTGAATGGAGAGTCTCGAATAGGTCTCGACTAAGAGGGATGGTTCTTTCCTTTTTGCTTTTAGAGTTTGTTACCGGAATGGTGAGTTTAAGATTCCGGAAATCAATCTGAGTCCATTTTAGAGAAACTATTTCGGAAAATCTCATTCCAGTGAGTAAGGCGATTTCAATCACTGGCCTTATCTGTGTATCCGCACAGTCGATAAGACGTTTCATGTCATCCCTGGTCAATCCGAGCTCAAGAATTCTTTGCTCACGGCTGTTATTCTCTTCCAGACGCTTGACGCCTTTCTGTCCTATTGTATTCGACTCAATCAGGCCATCGGCAACAGCAGCATAGAGAATGCTCACAAGAAGCGATCTTTCGCGATTAACCGTTGCTGGCCGGACCTCATCATCTTTTATCCGGCTTGTCATATAGTCCCGGACCATATTGGGCTTTATTTTACTAAGCGGTATATTCTTGAATTTTCGGTTAAGACTTTTTAATGACGTTTCGTTTCTGGATGCTGACCGTTTTTCTTTCCACTCCGCTGAATCAAGAAGCGATCTAGCATAGGCTCCGAAGGTATCCGCTGATGGTTTTGCGGGATTCAAAAACTCTTCAAGCCGTCCTTCTTTGGACGCGACTCTCAATTTCCCGAGATAAACCTTTGCTTCATCTTTGGTATAGCCTGCAAAGCGCCGTATACGTTGATAATTGAGCGTTATCTCGGTGACATAGTAGCCACGGCTACCGTTTTTACCTTTGACGAATTTAAGATTTTTTTCGCTTTTCATTCTGCCCCCCATTCCTTGATAAACGCTTCGATGTCCTCTCGTTTAAACCGGACCGCCCCGCCGACTTTGTAACCTTTTAGTTTTCCTTTGTTCAACCACGAATAGATGGCCGTCCGGCTGACTTTTAGGAGCTCTTGAACTTCCTTCATTGTGAGAAATTCATTCATTATTTGTTATCCTTTGTAATATTATATAATAAATTGTTTTAATTTGTCAAGTTTGGTTTTCTTTGCTTCTCGAGAAAAAGCCCTCAGACGCCGATACAGCCTCGATCTCATCCCTGCTAAGGAAACAGGCTTAGACAATTAGCGATATTTCCTGAAGTTCCCGTATACGGCAAGGCGCAGCTGCTTTTAATACCTATCCCTGGTCCTATTCATCATCCATTGAAGGCAAAAATGGCCTGTTCGTTTCTTCAGGTTCCAGGTCCTCACCGTTATCAAGATCCGGAAGAAACGGGAAGAGATCTTGAAGGGCTGCTCTCTGTGCTGCGCTGATGTCTTTTAGCGTTCCTTTGTAGTCCTGGACATCCTCAGCAATTCGAGTCATAAAGGATTCAAGATCAGCTTCAGACAGATCCGACAAATACCTGTAATTTTTGAAGGGCTCAGCGTTAAAGTCCGGAGAGTCGCCGTCCAGATCCGCAACCTGGAGCTGTCCATCTCTTTTGACGATGTAGCGGCGCTCATCAGCCGAGAGGGCTATTGCGGGATAATTCCCTACGGTTGAAGTATGGCCTATGACTTCGAAAAGCTTTTTTATCTTCTGGGTTGCCTGTCGTTTGTCGATGCCATGGATTCTCATTTTATCCCCCTTTCCGGATTTTCCCCATTTCATAATTGTGCAAAGAGCTCAGATACATGACCGCTTCCTTAGTGTTTTTGTTGATGTCCTGGAGTTGATCTAAACATTTACACAATACGTCCTCAATCCGTTCCAGATCTGTCATGTCCTCAAGCTGTTTTTTTTTGGCTGTCATCGTTTGGCCTCCAGTTCAATAAGGTCATGTCGCTTCATGCGTTTCTCATAGGCAAGCTGTTGAATTCTGTGGACCGTTTTAATAGATCCGATCCTATCAACCCGTTTGTTCAGCGTGCTCAAGGCCTGATAGCGTAGGTCATCAATCGCGGCCTCAATGTCGATGTTACATTGAATATGCTCAATATCAGCCTTCAACTTCTCGGCTTCAGTTTTAGCAGCTGCATGCCGGGCTCGGATCTCTACCATTAGAGCTGTGAGCTCCCGTTCCCGCTGGATGAAAGGCTCGGCGTCCTTTCGGATCTTTGCAATGCAGCTCTCCAGGATCTCGACTTCCTTTTCTACAAACTCTTTAACCCTAGTTTTCTGTTGACTCTTCTGACTCTGTTGACTCTTTTTTAGTCTTGCCATTTTTCTCCATCTCTTCCCGGAACCTTTTTTTAGACTCTCCCTTGACGCGGAAGCGGCCTGTTCGCGGTTCGCCATTTGAATCAAGGACGTTTTCGAGATCCCGCGTTTGAATCATACGGCCTTGAGGGTCCCGCTTGCCGGGTGATCCTGTAGTGATCATTATTTTCCCGGTCTGTTCGTCCACCTGTTGTGTCATGGGATAGGTTTTGCCATCGGCCAAAGTTTTTTTGATCGGTTTTTTTTTGATCATTCTAAACCTCTTTTGCTTTTCAGTGGAAAGTTGGAAGGTATGCCCAGGCTCGGATCTCGGTCCAAAAGGCCGACCTCGTATCTGTTTTGTGGAATGCCGCCCACAAATTTGAGTGAATCCGGGAATTGAAAACCCACGTATTTAAAATCGGTGAATGAATTGGGCGGGATCTTGTCAAGGGTGGAATGAGTAAAAGCCCGGCGTTTTCTGTTGAATATGCCGGAACAAATACCACCGCCCCGGGCAAACCGGGCATACGCGGCTTTTTTGCTAAACCAGTAATGACGGCCTTCATTGGCTGACATCCTGGCTGCGGCTTCATTGAAATCGTAAGCTTTTTTGTCTTTCATGTTTTCTCCTCTTTTAAAACTTAGTGATGGGGAGAAAGCACGTCCTCAATGCCTTCTCCCCTATATAGGAAATGTGACAAAAATGGGATATCATTGCTTCCATCAGCTCTTACCTATTTTTTTGCTATCTTCAATCCAGTCCTCGAGGCTGCTATCCTCAGACGTCTCTACCCGGGCCAGGCCGAAATCTGAATCAAATGGGGAGCCCTGGCCATAGGCGTCACGGCGAGAGAAAATAAGCGCACCTCTTTTTTTCCCGGCACCTGTGCACACGACACAGGCACCAGCACAGGCATTGGCCAAGTCATCGTGATATGGACCTTTGGGATGGTCTACACTGTCCCTGCCAGATCCGGATCGCCTCTCCAATTGCCTCAATTCTATCTTTTGCTGTTTATGATCTAAGAGCTCCACAGATCCGGTCATGACTAGGGGGAGGAATTCCAGGTAAAGTTCTGATTTGTTCCTGTCTGCATTTTCATATGTGATGTCATACTTGCGGAAGGCCTCAACGACCCACTCACCCGAATACCTGTCACCTGTAACCGAAGATATATTATAACTGGCTAGGGTTTCGCAGAATTTCTTAACCGCTTCCGTTGGGTTGAAGGGCGGCCTTTCAATTCGTAGACAATCCTGAACAATTTTCCCATCCTCATCGTGGCAGATGCTCATGGTCATTGCATCCTGGCGGCCACCTGATGGGTCCACAAAAGCTCTGTAGGGCAGCCCGTAGACGTAGGGGAGCTCAAACCGTCCGGGGACGATGACTTGATCCAGGGCCTCAGTAGAAATGTAATTTTCCAAGTCTGCTCTAAACTCACTGAAAAATTCTGCGCGGGCTGCCGCTGAATCGCGTTCAATCTCGCGGTCAATCGTTTGCTGATCATAAGTAGGGTTCATGTCCCTGGTAGAGGCTTTCCAGAAAAGATGAACTAAGTCATCTGACTTCGCGTAGTAATCCTTGAATGAGTCGAATAAAATTCCGGATTTTGAATATACTGTGCTAATTGCTAATAGCAAAGAATTGGCAATGTTTCCCATAGCAGGACGTAGCGCCGTCAAAATTTCCCGGTCCGGGTTAGCACCTTCAGAGCGATAAAACGCAATTTCATCGAGGACACAAGCGCAAATCGCGAAACCTCGGAGGGATCGGTAGCTGGCCGTTTTTACCATAATCGTTATGCCATTTTTAAGCTGGATCTCTTCCTTGAACTCTGAGGCAACAATGTTCTTGAACGCCGGAAGTTGGAGGATTTCCCGCACATAATTAAGGACAATCGAAGCCTGAATCTTATCCACGGCAATGCAAAGAATAAATCCCCGCTCAATACCGAGGTCCCACTCACCAAAGACGGCCAAGTAGACAGCAGTCAACGCAGAGATGAAACTTTTGCCTCCACGCCTTCCTATAGCCAAAAAAACTTCTTTGAATGGCCTGTCCGGCACCAGCTCCCGGCCTGTGAATTTCTGGTAAATGGCAACCTCTTCCTCTGTCGTCAGCTCCAGCCCAAAAATAGCTTTCAGGCAAACCCGCCAGTTTTTCCAGGTAGTCGGATCCGGGAATAAGCTCCCGAACACGCGAGGATCTTGCACAGCCTCAATGATGTTCAATTTTTGTAAACCTCTGTTATGGATGCAATCTCTTCGAAGTCTAAAGACAGCATTAAAGACTCTTCAGCGGTCAGACCAAACAGAAAAAATGGCGTCCGGCACTCAAGGCAAAACCTGAAGGCACAGTCAAACTTCCTCAGCGGGCTATCTTCGTCCGCCTCAAATTTCAACAAAGGCGGCTCCTCTTCGCTATTGCTACAGATAGGGCAGGGAACAAACAGACAGGGCCTCTCTATATCAACCATCTCTCCATAATCCTTAGTCTCGGCTTGCACTGGATAGAAATCAGCTTCAAGCTCAGCTCCGTTGACGCATATGTCCTCAGGTATAGGCACAGCATCAATATCATCCGAGTCTTTATGCATCGGAGTCATCCAACCCAAGAAAAAATAAACTACCTTTTTCTTCATTCTCCCCCCTTTCAAAACGGGATTTCCCCATCGGTTTGGTCGGTTTTTTGTTCATCCCTCAAAGCCTGAGAAGCCCGCTGAAGTGCTTCAATCAACTCAGGCAAAAGATCAATATGCAACGTCAACCCTTTCTTGGTAGCCTGACCGTTGAATTGTCCTTCCCCTGTCTCCCCTTCCCGGGGGATCTCGTCTTTTAAAAATACCCGGGCGTCCAGATACCTCTTGCCCTTAAACCATGAGAGGCTAACCCGGATGACTTCGTTTGAGTTTTTTCTGAATTCATCGATAAGAAGTTTTTCGTCAGTCATTTTGTCTATCCTTTTACTACCACCGAGAAAACCCGGGGCGTGAATTGCATCCGCTTTACTTCCGTCCGGCATGCCTGGCACTTCCCCCAAAATGTGTCACTTGAGACTTTCTTTAATCTCACCTCGGATCCGCAGCCAGGGCAAAAGATCGAGATCTCAAGCTTTCCCTTTAGATCCAGCTCCACTCCCGAGGTGGCTCTGGTAGGCTTCGCCCTCTGTGGACTGTAAGCCTTGCCTGTAAGAGCCTCAGCCCTTCCAGCTGGTAAGATCCTCACTCTCTTACGACTCATTTATCATCCCCGTATTTTTCTTTGACATAAGCCAGAACATCGAATTGATCGTCACGCGCTCGCTTTATCCCGATCTCGCGTAGAATCAGCCGCAAAGAATTAACATAGGTTATATAGTTATTCGATAGAATCGGATGAAGCTTATCCTCTGCGTTAATGATCCCATGCCGGGCAATATGAAGCTCAATCTTTCTGATCACTGCGTAAACGTTGATAGCTCTGTCGAGTAACATCAACTCCGCGCCTGAGAGCTTGTCCTCTTCTCCAGCGATATCATCAATAATCCTGTCTCTCACAAGGTTTGCTTCCCGCTTGACCTGAGCCGGAAGCTTGTCACGTTGAGCATACACACCGTGCCTGATGATGGCCGATTTTTTACGTTTTTTGTCTTTGGTTTTCATCTTATTTCGTATTCCGTTACGTCACTCAGGACGTCAATATTTACATCTCCCAGGGGTAGAAATTGGACATCTAGTCCAGTGCTCAAGGGCCCCTTCAAGAGAATAGAGAGGCCGTGAGGATGGATTTCTGAGAGCAGTATCAAGCATCATAGTTGTGGCCCCTCCGGTTCATAGTTGACATAGTCTTTCCAAACTCCCTCTACAAGGAAGTTCTCAGGGTTTTTAAAATACTTGGGATCAAGATCCTGTCCTGTTCTACGTGCCTCATCGTCTTTATAGTTCATATATCCAGCTAGGGCCTTAAGGAGAGTTTGTGGGTTACATTCTTTTACAGCCTCGAGATAAGCGTTGTAGGCTTTCTCTTTATGCTTTTTCTTTGGATAACATTTCCAAAACTCTTCGAAATCGTGGATAAATTTCGTATGCCCATGAGTATTTCTTTCATTCTTATCATTCTTATATTCTTGTTTGTGTTCACTTGCTGTTCGTTTGCTGTTCACTTGCTGTTCAATTTGCTGTTCACGAATTTGGTATTTATCATAGTTAGTTATTGAAATTAAACGACATGAAGAGAATCCTTGCTGTTCAATTTGCTGTTCGGTTTTTAGGAACTTTAAAATTCGTTCAATTTTCGACTCTTGAATACCTGTTTCAGAAGAGAGTTTTCTCCGGGATGTTAAGAACTGTCCACGCTTGATAGTCATTGACTTTCCATTTACTAATATTTCTTTCTCTTTGTGGTTCGCTTTGAGAAGACAATGAATCCAAAGATGGACATAATGCGATTCTCGATAGTAGCCTTTTTCAAGAGTTTTCCTATAAAGTTTGATCCAGCCACTTCCAAATGGGTCCTCATTCATTCCCACGGCCAACGCTCTTTTCAATCTTTTCCAAATCAAGCCTAATCTGCCGACCCAATTTCAAAACCGAGCCCTTTGGCAAAAGGCCACGGGCTGCCAGCGAATAAAGGGTCTTTTTACGAATGGAGAAATATTCAGCGGCCTCGCGGACGCTCACCCAACGGCGAGACATTGGCTATTCTCCAGGGATCCGGCCAGCAGCCTTATCTTCTCTGAGCTTTCGTTTCAAGTATTCGCGTTCCGGAATTCTACCGACCATTGAAACGGGGAAAATGTCATTAACTTTACAACCAAAGAAATCCGCGAGCTTTTCCTTTGTAGAATCTGTGGTCCGGGCATCATGGCCCATTTCGAGTTGATAAACAGTAACCACCGATAGCCCAGTATGGACAGCCAGCTCGGCTTGAGACAGTCCAGCGCTTTCACGCAAGGATAATAAGCGATTCCAGACGAAAGTGGGCGGAACGCCCTCGAGATCCCAATGGAATGGAGTTTTGCGGGGTTTAGGATTCGGCGGGGTTTTTGTTTGGGACATATCGCCTCCGAAGAAAAATCACTTTTTCCTCTGGAGGCTTATGCTCCAGCGGTCAGCGGATGGCCTTCCGCCTTTTTTCCGCTACGAAAAGACGAGTATGGCCTCTCATGTGTCTCTTCGTTCGGTCGGATTTATATTAATATGAAGAATCACTCTTTGTCAATCAATATTTTGGATCCTATGGATCCAGACATACAATATTATGTGTTTTCATGCTTTTGACTTATTTCACATTGATCGACAATATCCAATAGAAGTTTGGCTAAAACCAAAGCTTCAATTGTAGTATTTGGGTCCTCTAAGTCTACCGTCCTGTGACTTCTAGGATTTTTAAAAACAGAATACGCTCCTCGAATTAAATAACGTATACCGTCTTGTTCGCCGGGAGTTTTCGCGCCTGGATGGCGCAAAATACCAACATTAGGCATAAATGCTTTATCTATAAGAGGTGTTCCAAAATCGGATGGCTGCAAATTTGATTTTTCTCTCACTTTTTCCTCGAGAAGTTTATAGGCTTTAAAAATTGAAGTTTCATAATCACCTCTCATATAATCTTCATAGCTTCTCAAAAATAAATCACCTCGGGAGATTATTAATTTAGCGACATCAGCTTTGGGGAGTTTCATTTCCTCAATGCTTTTTGATGATATTTTTACCCCTTTCGCTGTAAGATTATATCGAATATTTGATCCAGCCAATTTTTCAAGATATCCATCTCTTTCCAGCTCCTCTACTGCTTCCAATCCATACTGATACTCTTCATCAGAGAGTGGCTCAACATCCAAAATCTCATGAAGCATTTTCAATATCGCTTGATGAGGGAGTATAGGGCCTTTGCCCTGGCTCAGCTTAATTCTTAGGGCCTTAAGGAACTTTTTTTTTATTAAATCTTTGCGAATTAAATTATTCATAGCTATTAATGATAATTTCTCTCCCCTTCATTCGTCTCTAGTGAAGCAGTTAGTTCAATTGTGTTTTTTTTCAAAATACTCCCACTCGAAGCCTTCAGCAATTGACCAAGATTTATAAACTAAGAATGAATATTCTGCTATTAATTTCAAATCGTCATATAAGATATGATCGGTAATGTGAAGAAGAGATCCATTTTCATCATTATAATCTCCTGAAAAGTATGAAGCCAAAATCTTTTTTTTAGAGTGAGGCCAAGATCGAACTCTATCAGCTTTTAAAAATTGATCAGAATGTGTAACTGCATGTCTAACTTCAGAAAAAACTTCAAGCCATTCTTCTAAATCAATATTCCTATAATTCTGCTTTTCTGCTTTTTTTATCTCAGGATACACTTGCTTTAGAAATTTGAGAATACCTGTGCTGTTCTTTAAGACATAACCAACAAACATTCTCCAATCGTTATCATCATTTGAACTTAAAGAACTTTTTTTGTAATTTTTATAATCCGATTTTTTTATGGAATCTAAATATTTCTTGTTGATATTTAATGTTTTGGATGCAACATCTTTAAGGTATGTTTCAAACTGTTCATAGCTCTGAGATAAAAATTTTGCAGAGTTCCAAGCAACTAAATTCTTTATTGCTTTAACATGATCACTTCCTCCGATCAGTCTGAAATCTCCAGCCAAAAAGACTTGAGAAAACGGATCAGTTGGATTTTCAAATAAATCTTTAAAGACTATTTTGCTCCCCGTTAATAATTTGCTCGCATCTTGATTACAAGAGGCAGGAATTTCATTCTTCAACTCTTCTAGTTGAGATCGCAAATAAAAAAAAAGACATTTGCTATGTGAGAGTTTTACAAATAATGCTTCAATGATTTGAAAAATTGGATTGTTATCAAATTCTCTTTCACATCCTTGACAAATATATCTTTTGTATTCAATTTTATTCTCATGTTTCAAGGAGTCTGGCGATCCTGTTTTCTTAGCTGGAATATCCAGGTTTTCAAATATTTTTGGACTGCTACAAAAGGGACACCAAATTTTTTTTTGATACATTATTCAGTGTGTAAGAAAGGCGAAAACAACAGAGGAAACTTCCTCGCCTATTGGTAATCATTCATTTTTACTTTCATCTCTTAAATTTTAACTCTGATTTTCCTGTTGCCGCTGTGATCGGCGCTCCAGAGACCTCGACTTCTTCATCATAAAACGAAACCCAGAGAGTATCTCGGGTGCTTCCATTGGGATTCATATCTTTTGTCATCATAAAGGAAATTATCAACTCTTTTCCCTTTCTCGACTCGGGATAAAAGAAAAACTTTTGTTTCACTCCAACAGGATATTTCCCAAATTTTCTAGCTGATTTCCCCTCTGATAGCGCTCTTTTAAGATACCATGACCCAAAATTTCTGATCCAAATTTCCGCCCTTGTGTGAATGGGATTATTTTCTGTCAAATCCCATATTCCAATCCGCAGAACTACACTTTTAGTATTTGTATTTCCTGTAATACATACAGCAAAAAACAAAAAAACTAATACAAACATAATTATTTTAATTTTCATTGCCCCCCCCTCATTTTTTCCATGCTCCTATATTGTGTCGAAGAAGAACATTTAGATTGATCACTTTAGTATCCCCTTCACTTACGTATCGTTGGTTCTTTTTTGTATATCACTTCGAAATCATCCTGTCAAACCACCCAAGATTAAGTCTTCCCCCTAAGCTAAATATAGATAAATCAATTGACGGTTTTAGTGACGTAATGGAACCGGAAAACCTCGGAATTCGGCCAGGTTAATGCAGACGTTTTCTCGGGGAAAATTGATTTCCCAGGGGGGCTTGAAAGGATTAGGAATCCGTTGCTCTATCCATACTGAGCTACAGGGGTACTCTGAGAACATGTATAGCGGAAAAGGGTCAAAGGGTCAAGTCCGGCCCGCCCGGTCAGTCTGTGATCATACTTTGGCCATATTTTTCAAACCGGGGCCCTTCTCCACGCATATGTCCGCTAACAATGTGAATGTATTTGAAAAAAGTGACAAAAAGGTGCCTGGCACCGTTTTTTTATATGGGGAAAAAAGGTGCCTGGCACCTTTTTTAATGCCGTATAAGGGAGGTGAGACGGGCCAGGATGGAGCGCTTGTTGGTGCTTTGTTCGATGTCCTTTTTGGAGAGTTCTTTCAGTTTCTCCAGGAAGGCCTGATTCTCCTTATTGCGCTTGCTGACGATTTCGGCCAGGGCTTCACCAAGCTGTGGATTTTTATCCAACAACCAGGCAAAATCTTCGGCTTTTATCTCCAGAAGTTCGGCCTCCTCCAAGACGATACACGTGGCTGTGCGCGGCATTCCGGTAAAGAGCGACATCTCTCCGAACAGGCCGCCCGGCTCGACCTCGAATTCCGATGTGTAGGCCTTTCCCTTCTCACGATAGCTGATCTTGCCGCCCACCCTGCCGCTGGCGACAACAAAGCAGCTCTCCCCTCCTTCGCCCTGCTTGAAAACCACTTCGCCGGGAGCGAACCTGTATCGCTTCACCATGCCCGCAAACTCATGCATAGTGTCCTCAGATGCGAGAAAATCCCCTGTCCTCTCGCCCTCCTTATCTTTGAGAAAATCGGATTCCATCAAATCCGTGAAGTTTTGATTCACGTCCGCTTCCATATTTCTGGCCTTCCTTTGGGCATCCACAGAAAACATCACTTCACCGAGTTTATCGCCGAGAGGAACCGGAATGGCAATTCCCCGCCGCCGGAACTTGTACCAGATGTTGCGACCCACATCGGCCATGATCGGGTATTTACGGGCAAAATCCGTGATCCAGAATTTGATCGCATAAGAAATGCCAAAATCATCATAGCTCAGCAGATGGACCTCAGGTATTGGATGGGAAAGCACCTCAGACACATCGGCCGCCGCCTCGCGCAAAGCCTCGAAAACCTCTGTCGGTGGCGCCTCATAGCCGGCCTTCACCGGGATGGTGAGGGCGGTTTTTCTGTCAGGGGCGGAAAAGTTGATGATTTTCTCCGAAGCCACGGTGTTGTTAGGGATAACGACAATGTTGGAAAACCGGTCAAAGATTCGTGTCTCCCGCCAGTTGGTGTCCATGACAACGCCTTCATCGGTTCCAACAGAGACCCAATCCCCTTTGGTGAAGGATTTGATAAGATGCAGGGACATGCCCGACAGGATATTGCTGAGCACATCCTGGAAGGCGAGGCCGATGATCATGGTCAGCAAGGCAGAGGTGGCCAGAAAGGGCGTGATGTTCACTCCGAGGATTCCCCTTAGGATAATGAAAAATACAATGAGGTAGATGATGGCCAGAACCAGGCTGTGCAGCACTTTGGGGATCGGGAAGGGTTGTTTACGGCGCACATACCAGCTCTGAAAAAAGGCGTCGACCAAGCGGAGGAAAAAGAAAATGATGATAAAGATAAGGGCCGCATCGAGATACGGTTCCAATGCCCGGCCGGGAAAGAGCCGGTCCATGACAGCGGGAATCTTCAAGCTGAAAACCACGGCCAGGAAAGCAAAAGGCAAACTCAGCCTCGCAAAGTAGACGCCCAGAGTTTTTTCTCCGCTGACAAACAGCTTGGTGACGATGAGCCGAAGTAAAAAAGAGAGAACACAGGCTAAGACAAAGGCCAAAAAAAACCACAGCAATTCCATGTAGACCGCCGATGAGGCGGCAGAGGGATCAGTCATGGCTCCTCCTCTGAAAGATTAGGCCGTCTCTCTGGCTCCCGAGGTGTTCGGGAATTTATCTTTGGCCCGTAAAACGATCTGATCAACATCGGCGTCAGAATGATCGGGATTGAAATGGGAAAGGGTGAGATGCTTGACCTGGGCCTCTTGGGCCAGCCTGGTGCCCTCGAGCCAGGTGCTGTGCCCCCAACCCCGTTTCCCTTCTTCGTACTCCTCCGGCGTGAAGGTGGCATCATAAATCAGGATGTCCGCACCTTCGGCAAAACCGGCCAGCCGATCATCGACGCCATCCAGGGGATGTTCGGTATCTGTCGAATAGACGATGCTGGTGGCATCGCCATCCAATCTGTAGGCCACACTTCCCTGAGGATGGTGCAGGGGACAATAGGAGATCTGTGCTCCTCCCAGGACAAACATGTCCACCTCGACCTGATGAAAATATTTTGTGGAGGGAGTCTCATCAAACTCCACCGGAAAAAATCTTCCGGACATAAGACCTTTCATGTAGTATTCCATCTCGGTCGTGCTGTAAGGACTGTAGATGTGCAGCGTTGTCTTTTCGTCATAAAGCGGTGCGAAAAAAGGCAGTCCCTGGATGTGATCCAGGTGGAAATGCGTCATGAGAATATTGAAATCCAAAGAGTCCTTTTTCCGGGTTTTAAGAAGATGATCTCCCAGTTTTTTTATGCCGGTTCCGGCGTCGATGATGAGGAGCTCTCCGGTGTCGGTCTCAACGGTGGAACATATGGTGCAGCCTCCATATTTCATCTTGTCCTGTCCTGAGACAGGCACTGTCCCTCGAACACCCCAAAATTTGAGTTTCATGGCATGGACACCCTTTCTTTGTGTATCGGACCGATAGGAATGATCCCTGTCTGGTTTGGACCTGTCAGAGACCGGGTTTCAAATGTCATACGCAAGACTACAATACCTCTCATTTCTGTTTCAAGTCAAAAACTCCTGTCCACCCTTCGGGCGGAGGAGAATTTTTAAGGGCCTGGGAGCGTTCAATATACAACCGGGCAAGGGGTGTTTCCCCTGACTTTTGGAAGAGACCGATAGCCTCATCCCAGCGCCGGTCTCTGTACATATTCAACGCCTGATGGAAATTTTCTAGCTCCTCCCGCAACGCTGTAGACAGCTCGCTCTGTTCACCTAGAATTTCATAGACGCGCACAGGCTGGGCTTTGCCCACAACCCGGATGAGATCCACCTCCCGTGTGACGATATCGTCCTTTATATGGGCAAAGGTATTCTCTCCGATGAGGATGGGTATCTGGTACTGCTTGCACGCGCCTTCCAGCCTGGAGGCAAGATTCATCGTATCCCCCATGGCCGTGTAATCGAACCGGCGGCGGGAGCCCATATTCCCTACGACCGCCGGGCCCGAATTGAGACCGATCCGGGCAGTCAAACCGTGGCCGTATGTCTTTAGAAGATGCGGCCTGAGCTCCCGGAGCCGCTTTTGGCACTGGAGCGCGGACCGGCAGGCACGCAGGGCATGATCGGGAAGATCGAGGGGCGCATTCCAGAAGGCAATGATCGCATCCCCTTCATACTTGTCCAGGGTTCCTCCGGAATCAAGGATGATGTCTGTCATTTCGGACAGATATTCATTCAAAAGCTTGACAAGATCCTCCGGAGAAAGATTTTCCGATACAGAGGTGAAGCCGGCCACATCCGAAAAAAAGGCTGTGATCTCACGGCTCTCTCCTCCCAAACAGAGCTGAGAGGGATCCGCCAGCACTCTTTCGATGACCTCGGGACTGAGATAATGACGGAAGGCGCTCTTGATGAAGCGCTTTTGACGACCCTCAAAGCTGTAATTCAGAAGGCTGGCCGCTGTGAAGCTGAGGAGGACAGAAAACAGAGGGGCAACAACGTCCACCCAGGAGTCTGCCAGAAAACAGACAACAGCGCCGGCCAGAGGCAGCACAACGCAGATCGAGGCAAAGACGACCGCCTTCCAGACCCGGGAAATCAGAGAGGTCCCCCATCCTGTCAGCAAGGCCAAGACCAGGATATACAGGACTATGATCCATTCGGGAATGACACGGATAAAATCTCCGTGGATAAGGTTATCGATGACAGTGGCTTGAATTTCAACCCCGGGATAGAGAGCACTGAGGGGAGTGGGCCTGAGATCCAGAAGCCCGGGTGCACTCCCGCCGACAAGGACGATTTTATCCTTGAATTCCAGGGGTGAAATTTGAGGCGTCAATCCCGACTCGAGCTGGGCAAAGGAGTTGATTATGGCGGCGATGGAATAGCTTTCATAAGTCCCGGATGGGCCATGGTAGCGGATGATCATTTTTCCTGACCGGTCGAGCGGTATACGGTCCACAGGGAAAGGGTTCCTGACATATTCCGACAGAGACAGCGGCAGGGCCGGCAAAATGAGTCCATCGAGTTCATGGGCAAGCGGAATCCGCCGAAACACACCATCGCTGTCCTGAGAAAACTGCACATTCCCTGCACCTTTGGCTGCTGTGAGCAGTGTGTCTATGGGAACAGTTGCCGATTTTGCCCGGGAGAGCGCCCGTGCCGGGACGCTGGATTCGGGCATCGCAAATGCTTTCAAGGCAGGCGGCAATCCCCTATCTGTCTCCTTCTGATGTTGATGCAGGAAGAGGGGAAGAAAAACGTTTCCGGCTTCTGACATGCTCTCTGCCAGATCCTGATCGTCCTCTGCATAATACACCGAACTCTCAGAAAAGATGAGGTCGATGAAGAGGGCTTTGGCCCCGGCACGAAGGCAGTAGCGGACTATGGCCGAATACATCTGGCGCGGCCAGGGCCAGGAAAGTCCCTGCTCGCTTTGGTAGACATCAAGACTTTCCTGGTCGATCAGAAAAATGACAATATCGTCAGAGGCCTGGACAGGTTTGGCAAGGAGCTGCAACCGCAAATCCCAGGTTTTCCATTCCAGAGTTTGGAACGCCCCGAGTTGGAGGAGAATGAGGGTGAACAGGAAGACAACGCCGCCAACAGCCCACCCTCGGATCTTTTTGTTCTTCATTCGGTCCGGGGAATGCTTTCGTCGTCGACTACTTGACTGATTTCATGGCCTGCTGGAAGCGGCCCGTCCTCACGTTCTGTTCGCTCGGCACAGGCTTGATGCTGCTGATCTGTTTGGTCACTTTTCCTAACCTATCCTTGGCCGAGGGGTGGGTCTTGAACCATCCCTTTCCCTCCTGACCGGCCGAATCATCGACCATAGTCTGGAGAAAGGCAGCCATTCCGCTGGGGTCATATCCTGTAGTGGCAGCACCCTTAACCCCCAGTTTATCAGCCTCGTATTCATACTTTCTGTCATACCCCCGCTCGATCAGTTTTTCCACGATGTCACCCAGCGCTTGTTCGAAGAGGTTTGTCAATTCCGCCACTTCCTCCGGCGCGTATCTTCTTGCGGCTGTTTCGCCCATCACTTTGAAGGCATCCACCAGCCGCGATTTCTTGATCGATTGCAACCCGTGTTTGGCGGCGACGTGTCCCACTTCATGGGAGAGGATATTGGCCAGCATTTCCTCATTCCGGCATCTCTTGAGCAGTCCCTTGGTGATGAAGATGAATCCTCCCGGGGCTGACAAAGCGTTGACTTCATCCGTATCGAGCACGAGGAAATGATACCCGGCATAGATTTCCGGCCGATCGCTGTGAATGGCCACAGCTTGACCTACCTTATTAATGTAGGTTGTGAGCGAAGTGTTATTATAGACGGGGTACCTTGAGAGGACGAGGGCAGCCACGGCTCTGCCGATATAATACTCCTCGCCTTCGGTTATTTCGGCAAAGCTCTTCCGGACGGCTTGCGTAATTTTGACCGCATCCTCGACATCACTGGAATCAACGGCAGACACGGCATCCAAGCCTTTCTCGAGAGTAGCGCAGCTCACAGAGAACAAAATCAAGCCTGCCATCATCAAAATCCAGACCGTCTTCAGCGTGTTCACGGGCCACCTCCAAACTCAGCCAGTTTGCCCTCTTGGAGAAACTTCCTGAGTTGTTCCGGGGTCACCTTGATAGCCAGCATTTTATCCACCCAGGCAAAACTGATGTCTTTGTTCCGTGCTTTGTATTCCTTTTCGACCTGCTCGTTGAAGCCCTTGCTTGCCAGAGCCACTTCCTCAGCCGAGGCTTTCGCTTTGAGCGATTTGTCCATCGTAACCAGGTCAACTTTTTTCCTCTGGACAGCGCTGGAGTGCAACCAGCCTTTGATACCGCCGGCCGTCTTCACGAGGTACCATCCCCCTTGAGAGCTGATCTTGACGACACTCTCGCCGGCTTTTAAAAAAACAATGGTGGCCGCATAGAATTTCGGCTCCTTGCGCAGGCGCGCGGACTGGACTTTGACGAACAGATTTTCAGCGATCAAGAACGTAACCAAAATAGTCAATATGGCGAAAACTAATGTCCTGATTCGCAAGGTTTTGCTCATTCACACCTCCTTATTCAGTCACAAACATAGATCTTGGATTACCGAGACGCATCTTTCAGAAGGCCTGGCATTGAATTGAATCTAACATATCATAATCGGATCAATAGTGAAATTGTTTGCAGAGATTTTTTTCCTTCTTTCACACGGTGCACAAAAGGTGCCAGGCACCTTTTTTCAGGGGGAAATGAAATGGTGCCTGGCACCGTTTTTTTATATGGGGGAAAAAGGTGCCTGGCACCTTTTAGGTCAGGTCAGCGGCGATGAGCTTTTCGCGGAGCAGGCAATTGCGTTTGATGGGTTTGTCATTTTTGATGGCGATGTGGAGGGCTTTGTACGATCCCACGATACAGCTCAATTTTTTGGCCCGTGTCAACGCGGTGTAGAACAGGTTTCGCTGGAGCATGATGAAATGCTGTGTCATCAGCGGCAAAACCACGGCTTGATACTCACTCCCCTGGGATTTATGGACAGAAATTGCATAGGCCAGAGTTAATTCGTTTAACTCATCTCTTTCGTACCGGAGGATCCGCCCATCGAAATTGACCCCCAGTTGATAGGATTTTTTCTCAATATCGACAACCGATCCGATGTCGCCGTTGAAGACATCTTTCTCGTAGTTGTTCCGAATCTGCATCACTTTATCGTGAATACGGATCTCCCTGTTGCCCAGCTTGAGCCCGTCCTGGCGAGGATTGAGACAATTTTGGAGCTCCATATTCAGGTTGTCCACCCCCACTATCCCCCTGTACATCGGGCTTATCACCTGGATCTGCGGAGAGAGGGGATGCAGGCCGAGTTTCCGCGGAATTTTGAACGAACACAGGCTCATGATCAGTTGAAAGGCCTTTGTTTCATCCTCCTGTCCGATGAAGTAAAAATCGGAATCCCTATCCCCTTTCCCAGGATAGATCAACCTCTCTCCCTGATTGATCCGATGGGCATTGCTCACGATGAGGCTGTCTTTTTCCTGCCGGAATATTTGATTGAGCCTCACCACTTCGGCTTTTCCGGAATCGATGATGTCTCGCAGGAGTGTTCCGGGGCCGACCGAAGGAAGCTGATCCTTGTCGCCCACCAGAATCAAGTGCATCCTCGGAGGGACGGCTTTGAGCAGGTGATGCATGAGCGGCAAATCCACCATGGAGAACTCGTCGACAATGAGGGCGTCACCTGTCAAAGGATGGTTCGCGTTGCGACGGAAATTGCCCGTTTTGGGCGTGAACTCAAGGGTCCGATGGATGGTCTTGGCTTCCCGGCGGGTGGCTTCGGAAAGCCTCTTGGCCGCTCTGCCAGTCGGCGCGGCCAGCAAGACCTCTTTTTTCCAGTGCCCGAAGATGTCCACCACAGCCCGGACAATGGTCGTCTTACCCGTGCCCGGGCCGCCGGTAATCACCAAAATCTTCTTGTCGAGACTCTGCCTGATAGCCAGTTTTTGCGCTTCGGAAAACTGGAATCCCGTGTTCTTTTCAGCATCATCGATGGCCTTGGAAACATCGAAATCAGGCGGCGTGAACGGTGTCTTGGCCAGCTTCAAAATGCCGCTGGCCACTTCCTCTTGAGCACTGAAGAAAAAGGGAATGTAGACCGCTGTGTCCGAGTCGGCCGCTTCGATCACGATCCGCTTTTCCTGTTTGAGAGCCTGCACGGCTTTGTCCACTTTTTCAGGCTCAACTTGGAGCTCTTTGCCAACAGCCCCTTTGATATCCCTCAAAAAAGAAAAGACATGCCCCTGCTCGGTGTCTTTCTCCAGGCAATAGGTGATAAACGCTTTCACCCTTTCCGGAGATGCAGGACTCATCCCCAATTTGAGCGCCATCTGGTCTGCAGTCTTGAAGCCAACCCCCCAGATGTCATGGCAGGCCTGATAGGGATTGGTTTTGAGCACCTGGAACGATTTGTCCCCATACTGGCGGTAGATCTTGGTGGCCAGACTCGTTGAGATGCCGTGCTCCTGGAGAAAGATGATGAGTTCCCTGATGTCTTCGTGCTCGGCCCACGATCTCTTGATCTCTTTCAACTTGACAGAACCGACACCCTCCACCTTAGCCAGCAGGCCTGGATTATCCGTCAGTATATCGATGGTCTCCTTACCGAATTTCCGAACAATCCGTTTGGCCAGGACAGGACCGACTCCTCTGATCAATCCTGAGGCGAGAAACTTCTCGATGCCTTTGACCGAGGAGGGCAGCAACGGAATGAAGTTATCGACGCGAAACTGCCTTCCGAATTTGGGATTGAGTTCCCATTTTCCCTTGACTTTCAGCACTTCACCCGGAGTGAGAGGCGGAAACGTGCCGACTATGGTCATCGAATCCTGCCCTTCGGGAATAAAGCGGCAGATGTGGTACCCTGTGTCAGGACTGTAATAGACGATGGATTCAACCGTTCCCTCTATATATTCCATCAAGCGTTTCTCGAGATCCATTTTTCTGAATTAATCATCGGATCCATCATCGTGCTCTCGGCAAGGCTTGTGTGACAAAGTGAGCCGGGTTCCGGGCCTAACCATAAGCAGATCGGCGGCAGATCCCTCCCTTACAGCCAATTCGAGCAAGCCCAGGCTCCCGGACAGGATGAGAAGCTCTCCCTTGCGAGCGCCTCCGTATGTCTTCCGGTACACCAGTTCATACGTTGCAGGCTTTGGACTGAGCTGGTTTTCCTGGTAGAGACAGTCCAAAAAAACCGATACGTTTGCCTCTTGAGGCTCTTGCACTATCTGTTCAAGATAAGCGGCCGGGATATTCGTGATGAGATTTCCGAACGTGTCGCTGTAGATTATGGAGCCGGCTACGATTTCTCCCTTTACTTCCGGTTTAGTCATCCTTTCTCTATGAATAGATGGCATTTCAGGCCCGAATTTCTCACTCGGCTCACCTTTGGACAGCCAGGCCGCGGCCGGAGCCATCTTGTCCCGGGCTTCGAAGGTCTGGCTGCAATCCGGAAGAAAATACGCTGCATTGGTTATTTCTCTTGCCGTAACAATCTCATCTTTGTCGAGGATCAAACTCAGAAGGCCATTGTCCGGAGCAATAAAAAAGTACATCTCTGTCTCGACAAGACAGATCTTACGGGCTGTTCCAACACCGGGATCGACGACAGCTAAAAAAATCGTCCCCCGGGGAAAATATGAGTGCGCCGCAAAAAGCACAAAACCTCCTGCCAAAATGTCATAGGAAGGAATGTGATGGGTGATGTCAATGATCCGGGCCGCCGGATTTATACTGGCGATAACCCCCTTCATAGAGGCCACGAAAAAATCATCATCTCCGAAATCTGTCAGAAGAGCGATAACCGGATTCTCCACAGCTTTTATCTTATGTGTTTATCGCACCACCGTCAACACATCTCCGCCAAGCCACAGAATCCCCTACCCATGATGGGCCTAAACTCATGGTGAGCGCTGCATGATCGGAATGTGCGATAAAGAAAACAGCTTTAAGCCTCATGGCGGGGACGGTTCCTTGTCCGGACCATTGGGCCAGAAGGAAAGCCTGTATCTGTGAGAGGCGCATGGTGTGGGTGGAGGGATCTTCGCTAAACACAGATATGGACTTGCGTTGCCTTTTTCGTTTCAGCCACTCGCGCGGCGCCAACGGACAAGAATCTATCTTTGCGGTGTGGCGGCGCTCCCCTCGCGGTCCGCAACAAAGTTGACGGTGCGGGCAATAAATGGTACTTTTTTTGGGGATGAAATTTCTGAGCGCCTTGATAAATTCTATCCTTACAGGCTTGTTTTTCAGCAGCCTGCTGGCCCTGCTCGTCTTGGATTTGAATGTGAGCATCCCCTTCAGCTACGCTTTCTTCGGTCAACTCACTGTCTTCAACTTTGCCTCCTACGGTGTGCTGATCACCTTAGTCTCACTCCTTATCTTTTTCATGGTGCAGTTTTTCTCACGAAAGGGCTTCAACATCAAGATCATCTCCCCCTCATTCCTCATGATTAGCCTGACGCTTGTCCTCATCCTGTTTCTGATCATATTCCGTGAAAATTTCAAACATTTCATCTCCTTCTTCAACACAGAGATCCGTCATCTCCTCGATACCCAACTTCTGGTTCTTTTCTTTCTGGTTCTTTTGGGGATTCTCTGCCTCTACGGATATCTCTACTACAGAAAGAATATCATCTTCCTCATCGCTTACTTTATGTTCTTCGGGGCAGTCATGGCCTACGGTGTGTATCAGAGAATGCTCTATCCCGAAGACAGCGCCTTTGAAAAAATCGCCCGCCTGGAAGCCACGGCGGTCGATAAAAAAGTCACGATTTTCGGAATGCAGGGATTGAGCTTTGACTTTATCATTCCGCTCATCAATGAGGGAAGACTTCCCAATTTCGCCTGGCTCATGGAACAGGGAAGCTGGGGAAGGCTGGAAAACTATTCGCCCAATGTCCTGATTGCGCTCAACACATCCTTCAACACGGGAAAGCTGCCGGCTAAGCACCGCGAATTCTCACCCACCACCCACCGGCTCCTGAACATTCCGCAGAAAATCGACATCATACCCCGCTTCATTTTCTATATGGGACTGAGAAGGATTGGCCTTCTCGAGACATTCCCCCGCTCTCCCAAATATACCACCAAGGACATATGGAAGATATTCCAAGAAAACAACATCTCCCACCTCAAAATGGATCCGCTCTTCTGTATGGATGTGGAAAATCCAGCTCCGGCAACAGAGGCCAACATCAATCGATTCCTCAAAGACTACAAATTCGAATACTTGAGCATATTCGATCATTTGAGAAGCGCGCTTCTGTGCGATCTGGACTTGGAGCAGAAGTTCACCACTGCAAAGAATGCATCAGAGGTACAGATGTCCTACCTACTTTTGGTTGGCCTGAATCTTGTGGAATCCTATTTCTACAAATTCAATTTTCCCGACATGTACGGAGATATCGATCAGGAAAAGATTACCAAGTACAGCACGGTTATCGAGAGGTATTACGAATTGTACGATCAAATCATCGGAAAACACTTGGCTTCCATGAAAGAGGACGAGCTCCTGATCGTGTATTCCCCCCACGGCATCGAGCCTCTGCCCATCTGGAAACGCCTGGCTTTCTGGCTTTTTGAAGACCCTGATGTATCGGCCTCCCATGGGAACAGTCCCGAAGGCGTGGTGTTTTTCTACGGGAAAAACATCATCCATGGCAAACGCATCGAAAACATACGGCTTATCGATGTGGCCCCCACACTCCTCAATTACCTGGAACTTCCGGTCGGCAAAGACATGGACGGCATCGTCAACAGCTCCATGTTTGTGGACGATTTCAAGATAGGAAATCCCGTTCTCTATATTTCCTCTTATGAGGAAGTCGAGATTAAAGTGCCTGAAACCCAACAATAAACACCCTCACAAATCGTGGAAAAGCTCGAGTTGAGCCGAGGTTTTAGTGGATAACCATGAGGAGACGTTTCCAGCGGGCTTTGGGGATAAAACGGGCAAATTTTTCCAGGCGGTCTCTCACAGTTGTCTTGAGGTAAGCGTCTTTTTCGGCATCATATGAGAAATAAATAAGCCAGGGCCTCCCTTTGATATAGCTGATGGGCAGAGGGCCCCAATAGCGGCTGTCCATGCTGTTGTCCCGATTGTCACCCATGGCAAAAACATGTCCGGCGGGAACGACGAAGGGGCCGTAATTATCTCTGATCGCATCATCGTATTGATAGTACCCGCTGTTTTTGATGATGTTGCTGTCGCTGTGAATTTTATAGTCCTCGTCAATGGGCATGTCGTTGACGTAGACCTGTTTGTCTTTGATTTCAATTTTTTCACCCTCGAGGGCAATGATTCTCTTGACAAAATCCTTTTGGAGCTCTCTGGGGTATTTGAAAACGATAATGTCGTGTCTCTCGAGGTTTTTACGGGGCAGGAGCACCTTTTCGATGGGAAAATAGGGCCTGGCATAGGACATCTTGTTGACGAGAAGAAAGTCTCCGACCAGAAGGGTTGATTCCATGGACCCGGTCGGGATCTGGAACGCCTGCACGACAAAGGTCATGACAAAAAAAACAAAGATCGCGGTTTCAGCGATCAGCTCGAAATACTCGCGGAAGACGCTTTTCTCGCGACGATGTTTGGCTTTTTTTTCTTTTTTGGTTTTTTTCGCTGCTCTGTCTGATTTGGGGGTTTTGTCTTTGTATTCCAATTTATCTTCTGTCATGTCAAATCCAAAAGGAAACACTTAATATAACTAAAAACAAAAAATTCATCAATATTGTTGCTTTGACAGCAGCGAGGAAGGCGGTCCATTTCCCCAAGCTTTGGGAGCCGGCTTTAAAGGCGAGAAAGGGCAAAGGGATGGTCACGAACACGAGCAAGGACAGGAGAGGCCAGTTTCCAAAGAGAATCCCGAGAATGACGATCACGTAGCACAGCAGGGCGAGACACAGATAAAGGCGGAGGCTTTTTTTGAACCCGAGCAAAATGACCCAAGTTCGCCGGCCGACAGAGGCATCGGCATCCCTGTCGGCAAACTCATTGATAAGCAGCACGAGAGTGGTCATCAGACCCGATGGGATAGAGACAATCAAGGGCCAAAAGGAGGGAAAGGACTCTACCTGAACATAATAGGAACCCAGGACGATAAGGGGGCCCCATGCCGTGAAGATGGCTAATTCACCGAGCCCTTTGTTGACAAGCTTCAAGGGAACGCCATTATAACCATAGATGAAAATAACAGCGAGCATGCCGATAATCAGGACCGCGTTGCCCTCTGTGACAAAATTGAGATAAAGCCCGATGGCTGACCCTGAGAGAGCGAAAATGATGGAGACAAGGAGCGCTTGATCGGCAGGGATAAAACCTTCGAGGATCATGCGGCTGCCTCCGGAAAAAGGGGTCGTGCCGCTGACATTGACCGCGTCGGCACCGCTTTTGAAGTCAAAATAGTCGTTGGCGACATTGGTGGCGATATGAAAGAAACAGGATCCAATTAAGGCAAGAATGAAATGCAGTGTGTTGAACTGGCCCCGATGCCAACAGGCAAAAGCACTCCCTAAGAGAACAGCTCCGACAGTAACGGTGAGGAAGGGAAGCCGGAGGAGCATCGTTATAGCTTTAGCTTTATTCATGACATTCTCTCTTGGGGGTTCCTGAAAAGGCTTATTATAGCCCTTTTCTATGATTTATCAAGTCCGGCCAATCCAGTGCCGAATTATCGGCGAACTTGTGGCTGATCGTGCTCGGAAGCAAATTGGGAAGTCAGGTAAAATTTCTTTACAGTAAAAAAGCAGAGGGGATCGACAGGTTATAGGTTACTTGAATTCCACAACATCGGCGCGAATAAAGAGCTGGACGTCCATATAGAGGAGATAATGCCGAATGTCGGTATCATAATGAACATTCACCAACGCAACTTTTTTATCTTGTCTAGGGCCATGATTTTTTTCAAAATTGCCCCAAAGATTTTCTAAGGCCTCCTGGTAGAGCAAACCAGTCCCGCTCACCCTGGTGATCCCAAAAAGATATCCTGCTTTTGAAGTTCCTGTAACATTTAATGCGATGTATTCATAATTGGCTTCGCCCAAGCGAACATCCGTCACATTTGTCGATAGAAACCGACCTGTATTGAAACATCCGGTTAAACTGGTCATCAAAAAAATGAGCACCAAAGTCATTACAAGAATTCGTTTCATAATACTCTCCTTATTTGCGTGTTTTTCCTATCAGGTGTGAAAAGCAATTATTATGCCAATTGCAGCATTTGGGAGTATAATAGAAATAGAGGGAGGGTGTGTGCACTCTAAAAGCAACAGATGTCCCGAATAGATACCAAGTCTGGGCAACCACAATCTGAGTTGACGTTTTGCGTTATACCTTTTATTGTAGGGACATGAACTTCTCCCTCTTCGGTTACCCCAAGACAGGAAAAACCACCCTTTTCAATTTGTTGACAGGGGCTCGAATCCAAGTGCAGGCGTATGAGACTGGGAAAAAAGAGCCGAACCTGAGGACGTGCCAGGTGCCGGATCCGCGGCTGGATAAAATCTGGAGTCTGTATTCTGAAAGGAACAAGAAAGCGGCAACCATCGACTACACTGACCTGGCTGGGATCTCATACGGTGAAGTCAAAAACGCATCCTATTTGAATTATCTGCGCAAGGCCGACGGACTGGCGCATGTTGTCCGAGGATTCAGTGACGAAAAAATTCCCCATCCCAAGGGACGAATCAGCGTGGCTGAAGATATTCAAGCTATGGAAGAAGAATTGCTGCTCGCAGACCTGGTGACCGTAGAATCCAGACTGGAGAAGCTGGAAAAAGAAGTCAAAAGCACAAAAAATCATGAAGATGAGAAAGAGTATGGACTGCTCAAGATCCTGAAAACAAAGCTGGAAGAGGGGCAGGCCATCCGGGAACTCGGCTTATCCGCCGCCGAAGAAAAGCTCATCAGGAATTATGCTTTTTTGAGCCAGAAGCCGATCTTTCACATGATCAACGTGGACGAAAATGATATCCCTCAAATCGAATCTCCGGAAAACATATGCGACTTCGCGGGAACATCTGTGGTTGTACTTGCCTTTTGCGGAAAGATCGAGATGGAAATTCTGGAATTGGATGAGAAAGAAAAGGAGATCTTTCTGCAAGAGTACGGATTGAAAGAGCTGAGTGCACCCAAATTTTTGAAGGCATCCTATGATCTTCTGAATGTGATCACCTTTTTCACCATCGGCAAGGAAGAAGTCAAGGCCTGGACAATTCCGAAAGACACGCCTGCTCTAGCGGCAGCCGGTGCTATTCACTCGGACATCGAAAAGGGATTCAT
>Ga0180433_10002519_pt1 | contig 28175 bp, 24 predicted proteins | sample SS_ome_8_FD_132980 | JGI IMG/M metagenome (GOLD analysis project Ga0180433, IMG submission 132980) | Hypersaline lake sediment archaeal communities from the Salton Sea, California, USA - SS_1_D_1 metaG | ecosystem: Environmental > Aquatic > Non-marine Saline and Alkaline > Hypersaline >... | reverse complement strand
GGCCCGGCCTCCGATAAGAGTCGCGTTCCAACGATCTCATCGGCATGCCGGGCCGCCTCGCTTTCATCTTCCTTGCTCCCTCCCCCTACCTGCAGTACCCTGAAAACCTGCGAAAGGCCAGATATTGCTTATTCGATATTGTTGCTTTGCCTTTCCTGGTGCGGGAGGGGGGACTCGAACCCCCAAGCCCCAGTGGGGCACAAGGACCTAAACCTTGCGCGTCTGCCAGTTCCGCCACTCCCGCCCAGATGGGCGAAATTCATAATTCGGCATTCATCATTCCTATTCATCATTGCAGTTTCGCCATTTCAGGCCAGCATCCCCGCGTAGCAGGACGTCATGAAGGCGGCGAGCGTCCCCGCCACCAGCGCCCACAGGCCGTAGCGGGCGTACAGGCTCTGCCGGTCCGGGTCCAGCATCCCCAGCCCGCCGACCAGGATGGCGACGGACCCGAAGTTGGCAAACCCGCACAGGGCGTAAGTGGCGATGGTGACGGCCCGCGGGCCGATGAGGCCGCCCTCGGCCAGCGGCTGGAGCGCCTCGTACGCCAGGAACTCGTTCAGGATCGTCTTCGTGCCGAGCAACTGCCCCACCTCGTGGGCGTCCTCCCAGGGCACGCCCATCAGAACGGCAAACGGGCTGAAGACCCAGCCCATGAGGCGCTGGAGGGTGAGCGGCTCGGCCATCCAGAGGCCCGAGACCGCCTCCAGCACCATGTTCACCAGGTGCACCAGGCCGACGAACGCAATGAGGGCGGCGCCGATGGTGACGGCCAGCCTCAGGCCCTGCCACGCCCCCCGGGCCGCTGCGTCAATCACGTTGACCGACTCCTTGGGCGGCGAGAACCGCACCCGGCCGCGAGTCACGGGCGTCTCCGTCTCGGGCACCAGGATCTTTGCCACCACGATCGCCGCCGGCGCGCTCATCAGGCTAGCCGTCACCAGGTGCCCCGGCGCGGCCCCGAAGGAGACGTACGCCCCCATCACGGTGCCGGCGATGGTGGCCATGAACGCCGTCATCAGCGTGAAAATCTCCGAGCGGGTCATGCGGCGGATGTACTCGGCGATGGCGGTCGTGGACTCGATGCCGAAGAAGACGAACAGGGCGCAGCCGAGGCTCTCCGCCCCGGAGGCGTTCATCGCCTTCTGCATGAGGCGGGCCATGGCCCGCACCGCGAGTTGCGTGACGCCCAGGTGGTACAGCACCCCCGCCAGCGCCGAAAAGAAGATGACGAGCGGCAGGACCTGGAACGCCACCGTCGCACCGATGCCAAGCGGCACCGTCTCGCCGCCCTGCTCGGCCGTGTCGGTCACCAGGCCGCCGAACAGGAACTCGGCGCCGGCGTTGCTGGCCTCCAGGAGAAAGGCGAAGGCGCGGTCGGCCCCGGCGAAGAGCGCGCCGCCGGCGCCCGTCAAAAAGACCGCCGCCGCCAACACGAGTTGCAGCCCGAGCCCCGTCAAGACGAGGCGGAGGCTGATGCGCCGGCGGTCCCGGCTCAGGGCCAACGCGATGCCGAGCATCGCCAGAAGGCCGGCGAAGCTCGTCACCCGGCCGACGAGGTCGTCCATGCCGTTCTCTCCCCGCGGATGCGCGGGTGTGATTCTGCGCGTCCCGCGTCAATCTGTCGACTGAAAAGTCGGTGCGCCTCCCGACCATCCCGCGCGGCGGGTGCTCCCGACCCGCCGCGCTCGTCACACAATGACGGCCTTGTGCGGCGCGCGGCGCCCGTCTACAATCAGCCCAACGCATCGGGGGACCCGGAGCAGCGGCACGCCATGGCCATCCTCGTGGGCATCGACGAGGCCGGCTACGGGCCCCACCTGGGGCCGCTCGTCGTGGCGGCGGCCGCCGTCCGCCTGCCCGCGTCCGGCATCCCCGACCCGAACCTGTGGGGCGGCCTGCGCGGGCACGTGCGGCGACGTCCGCGCGGCCCGAGCGGGCGTCTCGTCATCTGCGATTCGAAGGAGGCGTACACGGCGTGCGGGCCGGCGCCGCTGGAGCGGGCCACGCTCGCCTTTCTGGCGGCGAGCGGGGCACCGCCGGCGAGCCTCTCGGCCCTGCTCGAGGCCACCCGCGTCCCCTCGGCCGACGGCGAGACGGCGGGCGGACCGGCCTGCCCGTGGGAGCGTCCGGCCGCCCTGGCCCTCCCGCTGTATCTGGAGGACGGGTCGGTAGCCTCGGCCGCCGAGCGCCTGGCCCGGGGGCTGGGGCGGCTGGGCGGCCGATGCGAACGGCTCTGGATCAACGTCGCCTCCCCCGCCCGGTTCAACCGCCTGGTCGGCGCCACCGGCAACAAGGCGGGGGCCCTGTTTGCACTGACGGCCGACCTGATTGCTGCCGTCCATCGGCGGTGGCCCGGCGAGACGGTTCACGTGACGATGGACCGTCACGGCGGCCGGCAGCACTACGCCGACCTGCTGGCCCAGGCGTTTCCGATGGAGCGGATCAGTGTAATCGAGGAGTCGCCACGCCTGAGCATTTACACCCTTTGGCGGAGCGACGGCGCCGGCCGGCCGGCACAGACGCGGCTGACGATCCGCAGCCGGTGCGAGCAGGGCAGCCTGCCCACCGCGCTGGCGTCGATGGCGGCCAAGTACGTCCGGGAACTCCACATGCACCAGTTGAACGCGTACTTCCGCGCGCGGGTGGCCGGGCTTCGTCCGACGGCCGGCTACGGGCGGGACGCGTGGCGGTTCCTGGCCGAGGTCGACGGCGCACGGTGCGCCGAGGGCGTGCCCGACGCCGCCATCCTCCGCCGCCGGTAGCCGCCGGCGAAGGACGCGACATGCCCGTTCAGAAATGGGATGACGATACGCTCGTGGTGGGCCTGAGCGACGACCCCGCCCTCTCGGACGACATGGCCGAGACCGGCGCCCGCCTCGACGCCGCCGCCCGCGACGTCGTGCTCGACTTCTCGGACGTGGCTCGGCTGACCTCGAGCGGCATTTCGGCGCTGCTCCGGCTTCGAAAACGGCAGATCGAGACGGGCCGGCGGCTGGTGCTCTGTGCGCCGACGGACGCCGTCTGGGGCGTCTTCCTATCGACGGGCATCGATACGCTCTTCAAGTTTGCCGAAAACGTGACGCAGGCCCTGGCGCGGATTCAGAGCGACCGGGCCTGAGGCCGCCCGTCCTACTCGGCCTCGTCGGCTGGCCGCAGCCGGTGCGCAAGGGCCGTCAGGAACACGCACTCCAGCAGCCCGACCAGCAGGATCATCTTGTACAGCCCAATGAAGACGACCATGACGACGGTGACGGCCTTGGGCGACACGCCCCAGATCATGGCCACCGCCTCGTGTAGCGGCGTATGTACAATAATAATGTAAATCACGCCGGTCGCCAGGAGGATGAGGACCCCGACCAGCAGGGTCCACCATCCCGCACAGGCCGCCGCCCGAAGGCACGGGGCCCATTCGTTCCGGAGTTCTTCTTCCTTGGCCATGGCAGGTCTCCCGCTTCAGGTGACTGAAGGTGGCGGTTCGCGCTTCCTTTTCGGGGCTGCGCCCTCTTGGGCTTCGCCCTTGCAGGCGGTCCGGGCTCAGCCGATCTCTTTTTCGTCAATAAAGGGCATCATCCTTCGGATTTCCTTGCCGACGGTCTCGACCGGGTGCTTCCGCTCGGCGGCCTCGAGGGCCTTGAACTTTTCGCCGCCGGAGGCCCATTCCTCGACCCACTCCTTGGCGAAGGAACCGTCCCGGATGTCGGCGAGGATCTTCTTCATGCGCTGGCGGACCGCGTCGTCGACGAGCACGTCGCCGCGGGTCAGGCCGCCGTACTCGGCCGTGTTCGAGACCGAGTACCACATGTACGACAGGCCGCCCTGGATGAGCAGGCGGACGATGAGGTTCAGTTCGTGGAGGACCTCGAAGTAGGCGAGTTCGGGCTGGTAGCCGGCCTCGACGAGCGTCTCGAAGCCGGCCTTGATGAGGCTGGACACCCCGCCGCAGAGCACCACCTGCTCGCCGAAGAGGTCGGTCTCGGTCTCCTCGGCGAAGGTGGTCTCGAGGATGCCGGCCCGGGCGCCGCCGATGGCCTTGGCGTAGGCCATCGCCACCTCCCGGGCCGTGCCGGAGGCGTCCTGGCCGACGGCGAAGAGGCACGGGACGCCCTCGCCGGCGACGAACTCGCCGCGGACCGTGTGTCCCGGCCCCTTCGGCGCGACCATGACCACGTCCACGTTCCCGGGCGGGACGATCTCGCGGAAGTGAATGTTAAACCCGTGGCTGAAGCCGAGCGCCTTGCCGGCCTCAAGCGCCGGGGCGATCTCCTTCTCGTAGACGGTCCGCTGGACCTCGTCCGGGAGGAGGACCTGCACCAGGTCGGCCTGGCGGGTGACCTCGGCCGCGCTCGCCGGCTGGAAGCCGTGCTCGAGGGCCAGGTTGTAATTGTCGGTGCCCTCCACCTCGGCAACGAGCACCCGGACGCCGGAATCGCGCAGGTTCTGGGCATGGGCGTGGCCCTGGCTGCCGTAGCCGACGATGCCCACCGTCTTCTTGAGGATTGGTTGTATGTCGATATCATCATCATAGTACACTTTAGCCATCATGGTCTCCTTGTTGTACGTCCTTCGTACTTTGTCCCGCGTCCATTGTCATTTGTCATTTGTCATTTGTTCTGCGGCTTCCGAGGCTCCTCGGCCGGGAGGCTCCCCCCCGTGGCCGGCCACCGGTGCACGCGCAACAACAAAGGACCAAGGGCGAATGACAAAGGACGCCTTATCCCCCTCTGGCCAGGGCGATGCGGCCGGTGCGGACGACCTCCTTGATGCCGTACGGCCGGAGGAGGTCGATGAACGCGTCGATCTTCTCCTCCGGGCCGGAGACCTCCAGGGTCAGGTGCTTCGAGCCGATGTCCACCACCTTGCCGCGGAACACGTCGGCAATCTCGAAAATCTCGCCGCGCTTCTCCGGCCGGGCCGAGACCTTCACCAGCATGAGGTCGCGTTCGACGATTGTCTCGCCGCCGTAGTCTGTCACCTTGATGACGTCCACGATCTTGCCGAGTTGCTTCCGGACCTGCTCCAGGACGGCGTCGTCGCCGCGGACCACGACGGTCATGCGGCTGCGGGCGGGGTCCTCGGTCTCGCCGACGGCCAGGCTGTCGATGTTGAAGCCTCGCCCAGCAAACAGGCCGGCGATGTGGGCCAGGACGCCCGGCTTGTTCTCGACGACGGCGCTGATGACGTGCCGCATGGGGGCGACCTCGCTTCCTTTCCGGGTCCGATTCTATCCCGCCGCTCGCGGGGTACAAGGAGAAAGGCAGGGACCAAGGGATCGAGTGGCCGAGGGATCGCGTGACCCAGGGTTTGCGAAGCCGCCTTGCCGCAATAACGCGAGCCGCCCGTCGCGCCGTTCCTCGATGCCTTGTTCCCTCACCCCCTCGATCCCTTTTGGTCACGCCATGCCGCCGATCATGCGGTCGATGGCCTCGCCGGCGGGGACCATGGGAAAGACGTTCTCCCCCTGCTCGATGTGGAAGTCCAGGATCCACACGTTGCGGTCGGCGAACGCCTCGTCCAGGGCGGGGCGGACCTCTTCCTTGGCCGTCACGCGGCGGCCCTTGGCGCCGTAGGCCTCGGCCACGCGGACGAAGTCCGGGTTGCCGGTCAGTTCCGTCGCCGAATATCGTTTCTTGTAGAACAGTTCCTGCCACTGGCGGACCATCCCAAGGTAACCGTTGTTGAGTATGCAGATCTTGACGGGAATCTTATTGAACACCGCCGGGGCGAGTTCCTGGATGTTCATCTGGATGGAGCCGTCGCCGGCCACGTCGACGACGATGGCGTCGGGCACGCCGGCCTGGGCGCCGACGGCCGCCGGGAACCCGTACCCCATCGTCCCCAGGCCGCCGGACGTGATGAAGTGCCGCGGATACCGGTGGGTGAACCACTGGGCGGCCCACATCTGGTTCTGGCCGACCTCGGTGGAGACGATGGCCCGGCCGCCCGAGGCCTCGCAGATCTGCTGGACCACGTACTGGGGCTTCAGACCGTCGTCCTCGTAGGTCAGAGGGTGGGCCTGTTTCCACGCCCCGACCTGCTCGAGCCAGTCGGAGCGGTCTCGCGGCTCGACGCGCTCCAGCACCGCCGCCAGGATGTCGGCGGCGTCGCCGACCACGGGGATGTCCACGCGGATGTTCTTCGAGATCGAGGTCGGATCCACGTCCACGTGCAGGATCTCTGCATGCGGCGCGAACGTCGAGACGTCGCCCGTGATGCGGTCGTCGAACCGCGCGCCGACGGCAATCAGGAGGTCGGACTCCTGGACGGCGTAGTTCGCGTACGCCGTGCCGTGCATCCCCAGCATCTTCAGCGACAAGGGATGGTCCTCGGGGAACGTTCCCAAGGCCATCAGCGTGGTGGTGACGGGGATGCCGGCGCGGTCAGCGAGTTCGCGCACGAGGTCCGAGGCGCCGGCGATGACCACGCCGCCGCCGACGTAGAGCACCGGCCGCTCGGCCCGGTTGATGGCCTCGGCCGCCCGCTTGATCTGCCGACGGTTCCCCTTGACGACGGGCTTGTAGCCCGGCAGGTCGACGCGGTCCGGCAAGGGCGCGTCCGTCTTGGCCACCGAGACGTCGGAAGGGACGTCGACCAGGACGGGTCCCGGCCGGCCGGTCCGCGCGATGTGGAACGCCGCCCGCACCGTCTCGCCCAGGCGGTCCACGTCGCGGACCAGGTACGTGTGCTTGGTGCAGGGGCGGGCGATGCCCGTGATGTCCGCCTCCTGGAACGCATCATTGCCGATCAGGTGCGTCTTGACCTGCCCGGTGATGGCCACCAGGGGCACGGAGTCGAAGTTGGCGGTGGCCAGGGCCGTCACCAGGTTCGTGGCCCCCGGCCCGGAGGTGGCCAGGCAGACGCCCACCCGGCCGGTGGCGCGGGCGTAGCCGTCGGCGGCGTGGCCGGCCCCCTGCTCGTGACGCATCAGCACGAACCGCAGGGCCGCGTCGTCGTACAGGGCGTCCATGATGGGGATGACGGCCCCGCCGGGGATGCCGAAGATCGTCTCGACGCCTTCGGCCTTGAGGGCTTCGAGGAGAACGTGCGCACCGCTGCGCGCAGACATGGGTCGGCTCCTTTCCTGGTGGGCCATGGCCGGTGAGGTCCATCGCCCGGGTTCTTCCTGGAACAGGGCCTGCCCCGCTCCGGTGTCCGCGACACCGGCGTGATGCCGCGGCCCGCCGACGGCCTCCGTCGACCGCCGGCGTCCTTCCAGCCGACAACAGACAAAGTATACGCGGCGGCGTTGGGCTTGTCCAGCCCCTTTTCGGGAAGCGGCGACCACTACAACGCTAACTCGTGCGCGGCGGGTGCGGAGACCCGCCGCGCCGCCCCGAAAACGCCCTCTCGAGCGCGGTGGGTGCGAAGACCCACCGCGCAAAAGGCTGACTTCGCGTTGTAGTACTACAAGATGCCCTCGCCGAAGATGTGGCCTTTACCGGGCTCTTCCTCGCCGCCGCCCTGGTCGCCGGGGGCCTGCTGGTCGCGCTCCTCCTCGGGCGGCTCGGGCTCCGGCGCGCCCGGCTCGGGCGGCTTGGACTCGGGTGCGGCGGGCTCAGGGCCGGCCTGTGTCGGCTCGCCGGCCGAGGGTTCCTCGCCCGGCGGCGCCGGCGCAGGGGTCTGTGGCGCCGACGGCTCCTGGGGAGCCGCCTCCGCTGGAGGCGGCTCGTCGGCGAGTTCACGGTCCGCCTGGCGGGCGTCCTGCTTCCGGCCGGCGGATCGGCACTCCTGGCGGTAGGCGTCCAGGATCGCGTCCTGGATGCGGTTGCGGCAGTCAGAGTTGATGGGGTGGGCGATGTCGGCGTGCAGTTTGCCCTGGGCCTCTGCGTCCGCGGCGCGGTTCTCCGGCAGTTTCGTCCCGCAGTCGTTGCAGAACTTGGCGCGCAGGTGATTCTTGTTGCCGCACTTCGGGCAGTGATCGGTCAGTTTCCTGGAAGGCATCGCCACGAACAGGCCGCTCGTGCCTTCGATGACCTTCAGGTCCCGCACGACGAACTCATCATCCACGGTCATCGTGCAGAAGGCCTTCAAGCGGTCGGCGCTCTCCGGCGCCAACTTGACGGAGACCTTTGTGACTTTCATGGCGTGTTCTCCTGCTGTTCGTTCCCGTCTCCCAGCAGTACAGCGACGTACGTCTCCGCGCCGGCGGCGTGGGCGGCGTGGGCCCAGTGCCGGGCCTGGGCCTCGTCATCGGCGAGGGCGAAATAGGCGGACCCGCTGCCGGTCATGCCGACGGCCTCGGCCCCTGCCTCCTGTAGGCAGGCTCGCAGGTCCAGCCGACCGCCCTTTACATTATCGGCCGCCTGTTCCAAATCGTTGACCAGAAAGGGTTTGGCGGCGCGCGCCGGCCCATGCAGGGCCGACAGGATGTCGGTGGCAGCCGGGCGCGGCCGCTCCCGCGCCGGCAGGCGGTCCCAGGCCGCGTACACCTCGGCCGTCGACAGCGGCTCGGGGGGCCAGGCCAGCGCCAGGCGCCACCCGCACCGGGTCTCGACCGGCTCGATCACCTCCCCCCGGCCGCGCATCACTCCCACGGGGGTGCCGAAGAAGAGCGGCACGTCGCTGCCCAGCCCGACGCCGAGACGGACCAGCGCCTCCCGCTCCAGGCCGCACCCCCACAGGCGATCCAGCGCGACCAGGGCGGCGGCGGCGTCGCTGGAACCCCCGCCGAATCCCCGGCCGGGCGGGATCCGTTTCTCAAGGTGCAGCCGCGCACCCGCCCTCACCCCGCACGTCTCCTGCAGGGTCCGCGCGGCCGCCAGGACCAGGTTCCCTTCGCCCTCCGGGACGGCGTGCCCCTCGCAAGCCAGGGTCAACCGGTCGTCGGGCTCGGCGGTCAGCGTGTCGAGCAGGCTGACGCCCGCGACGACGCTCTCGAGCGCGTGGTGGCCGTCCGGCCGAACGCCGAGCACGCGAAGGGTCAGGTTGACCTTGGCAGGAGCCCGCACGCGCCATCCGCGGCGCCTGGACGTGATTTCAAGCATCGGACCGCCCTGGTCGGAGCAGGAGGCGCTCTGCTCGGTTCTGTCTGACGAATCCGTCGTCGGTCCGAGAGCGAGCGAATTCGTCCCTGGCAAGAGATAAGAAGCACGCGATTCGTTTTGGAATCGTCGATGCAGGGCGACGCCGCCAGGGGCGAATGCAGCCGCTCCACGCCGGATCGGATTCGTCAGACAAAACCTCCTGGCCGTCAACCGACTCGGCAGCCTCTACCTTTATGATACAGGCGAGGGGGTGAGCCCGTCAATGCGGCGCCGCCGTTTTGGGCGGTGCCGCCGTTTTGGCTTGCCCGGCCGCCGACGCCCCCGTAGACTCCGTTCGGTTGCGGCGCGCCGGGCCGGTGCGCGGCAAGGTCCGAGCCACCGAGGGTTCACATCATGGGGCCCGCCCCTGTGCCGAACGAGCACGAGCCGACGCCCGAGACGGGCGTGACGGAGAAGGCCATCGCGGAAGAGGTCCGCCGCCATCCCGCGGCGCGGCTGTTCGGCCCCGTCCGGCGGTTGTACGAGTGGGTGCTGGGGTGGGCGGAAACGCGGTACGCCGGCACGGCCATGGGAGTGCTGGCGTGGTCGGAGGCGGTGTTCTTCCCGGTGCCGGCCGACGTGCTGCTGATGGCCCTCTGCCTGGGCCGGCCGAGGCGAAGTTTCTGGTGGGCCGCCATCTGCTCGTTCTGGAGCATCGCCGGCGCCATGCTGGCGATGCTGGTCGGCTCGTGGGTCGGGCGGGAGCGCGTCCTGGAGGCCATGGCGGCCGTCTACCTCGGCCCGGAGGCCGAGCGGGCGCTCTCCCTGTTCCACGACTACGGCTTCTGGGCGGTGGGGGCGGCCGCGTTCACGCCGATTCCCTATAAGGTGTTCGCGTGGGTGGCGGGATTCGCCGAGATGCACTGGGCCGAGTTCCTGGCGGCGTCGGCGATCTTCCGGTCGCTGCGGTTCTACAGCGTGGCGGCGGTGATGTACGTCTTCGGCCCGCCCGCCAAACGCTTCATCGACAAATATTTCAATCTCTTCACGATACTCCTTATGCTTCTCGTGATCGGGGTGGTCGTGCTGCTGAAACTCCTGTAGAATAGGGCTGGAGCGCGGCCGGTATCGGCAGGAGGTGTCACGATGCTCTCGGACAACGACAAGCGGACCCTGCTTCGCATCGCCCGCGAGGCGGTCGAGGCGACGGTGCACGGCACTTCGCCGCCGGAGGTCCGGGTCGAGAGCGAGGCCCTGAACGCCCCCTGCGGCGCGTTCGTCACGCTGAAGAACCGGGGGCGGCTTCGGGGGTGCATCGGCACGTTCGCCGCCCGCGGGCCGCTGCACGAGACGGTCCGCGAGATGGCCGCCGCCGCCCTCCAGGACCCGCGGTTCCTGACCCATCCGGTCACGGCCGAGGAACTCGACCAGATCGCCATCGAGATCTCGGCCCTCTCGCCCCTCGAAAAGGTGGACGACCCGCTGCGGGAAATTGAACTGGGCCGGCACGGCATCCGCATCGACGGGCCGTACGGCTCCGGCTGCTTCCTGCCGCAGGTCGCCACCGAGACCGGGTGGTCGCTGGAAGAGTTCCTCTCGCAATGCTGCGCCGGCAAGGCCGGCCTTCGGCGCGACGCCTGGATGCTGCCCGACGTCACGGTCTACCGCTTCGAGGCGGAGGTCTTCGGGGAAGAGGACGTCTCCTCGGCCGATACCTGATGCCGTGTGCGGTTGTCGGTTTTCGCCTTCCGGCTACCGTTTTACGTTTTCGTTTGTCGTTCTTGGCGTCTTTGCGTGAGGCGGCCGTTGTCGTTTTGATAGCGCGCCGGGCAAGTTTACCCGCCGCTGTTGGCGGGCCCGGCGGCTAACTGTGACTTTTTCGTCATGGCCGTCCTTTCCGATTTCCGGTTTCCGATTTCCAACTCGGCGGGACGGCTTGCACTACGGGCTTCAATCACCCCATCCGAAATCCGAAACTTGCCCGCCGCAGCCTTCCAGCCTTCGCAGCCGAGGCTGCTACGGCGGAGTCGGCGGGCGAAGGCGGGGCCCAGATCCGAAATCCTCCCTCACCTCCCCCACCAGGTACAGCGACCCGCAGACCACCACCAGCCCGTCGTCGTCGGCCGCGGCGCGGGCGCGGCGGACGGCCTCGCCCGCGTCCGCCGCGGTCTCGGCCTCGCCCCCGCCCAGCGCCGCGTACCGGGCCGCCAGGTCCCCCGGCTCGGCCGCCCGCGGGGTATCCGTCCGGGTGAAGACGACCGGCGTCGCCCCCGGCCGACCGGCCAGCGCCGTCAGCATCCCGTCCACGTCCTTGTCGGCGGCGGCGGCGAAGACGACGGCGTCGCGGCGGTCCGGGAAGTGGGCGGCCAGGGCCTCCAGGAGCCGCTCCATGCTCGCCCGGTTGTGGGCGCCGTCGAGGACCGTGGCCGGCGCGCCCGGGACGTACTCCATGCGGCCGGGCCAGCGAAGGCCCACCAGCGCCTCGCGCGCCAGGTCCGGCATCAGCCGGCCGGCCAGGGGCGGCGTCCGCTCGGCCGCCGCCACCGCCGTGGCGGCGTTGACGGCCTGATGCTCGCCCATCAGCGGGATGAACAGATTATCATACGTCGCGGCGGGTGTTTGGACCGAGAAGCGGCCGCCCGGCCGCCCGGCCTGTTCCGCCGGGAACCAGGTATACGTCACGTCGCGGCCGACGCGCACCAGCGGCGCGTCGGCGTCCCGGCAGGCGCGTTCGATGACCCGGCCGGCCTCGGCGGGCTGCGGCTGCGAGACCACCGGCACGCCCGGCTTGACGATGCCGGCCTTTTCAGCGGCAATCTCCGAGAGCGTCTCGCCGAGTTGCGCGGTGTGGTCCCGGCTGATGGCCGTGATGATGGCCACCTCCGGCCGGACGACGTTGGTGGCGTCGAGCCGGCCGCCCAGCCCGACCTCCAGGACCGCCAGGTCCACGGCCCGGCGCGCGAAATGGTCGAAGGCCAGGGCCGTGAAGATCTCGAAGAAGGTGGGCGCATCGCCCGCCTCGCGCATGGCGTCGACGTGCGGCCGGGCGGTGCGGATGAGGGCGGCCAGGTCGGCCGGCGCGATCATCGCCTCGCCCAGGCGGATGCGCTCGCGGAGGTCCACCAGGTGGGGCGAGGTATAGAGCCCCGCCCGCAGACCGCAGGCCACCGCCAGGCGGTGGACCATCGCCGCCGTCGAGCCCTTGCCCTTGGTCCCCGCCACGTGGACGGCCCGCAGCCGGCGGTGCGGCGAGCCGAGCGCCTCCAGCAGCCGATGCATGCGGGCCAGGCTGAAGGTGTCGGCGTTGTACCGGACGCGGCGCATCGTCTCGTAATCGGTGGCGGAAAAGAGATACTCGAGCGCCGCCCGGTCGTCCTCGGGCGTCATGGCCGACCTCCTGCGTCCGCCGTCGGGGCCGATTATAGCGGCCGCCGAAACGGGCCATGCCGTAAAAATCCGTGTCGTCGCAAGGTAATGAGTCCCCGGTCGGAGGTTCACGGTGCCTTCCCGGGCGCCGAGCGTTGCGCCAAACGATGCGACATCGCCCGCCGGCGTCCGTTCGTATAGCGGAAGGGGGAAGGGAAATCTCTTTGACCCCCTCCGAGAACGCTCCTTACAATCAGCCAAGGAGAGGAAGCCATGCGACACGTCTTGCAGTGGCCGGGGATGCGGGTCGCGGCAACGGCCTGCGTGGTAGCGGCCGCGGCCTGCTGTCCCGCATCGGCGGGCGAGGCCTCGCCGCAGGCCCTTCCGCCCGACGCCCCGCCGGCCGCGATGCCGTCCCACGACGCCGACGAAACCGGCCGGGCGAAGGCCGCCCAATCCCGCGCCGCCCCCGCGCCGGACGACCCGCACGAACCCCCCAAAGGCCGGAAGGTCCTCCGCCTGGAGGCCCTCAAGGACCTGCCGCTCCTGAAGCGGTACGAACTGCCCCTGGAAAAGGGCGAGCAACTCCTCGCCGACGTCGAGGATAACACGTTCGGCTACGACGAATCGGCGTTCTGGTGGCTGGTCCACCTGGTGAACAAGATGCCGGCTGAGGCGTTTGACCCCGGCCGGGTGACCACCGGCTATGCGCAACTGCTGGCCATGCCGTCCGCTTACCGCGGCAAGCCGGTCACTATCAAGGGCGTCTACGTGATGTGCACCCCGTTCCAGACGCCGGTGCTCGCCGTCCGCAAGGACGTGCCCACCCTGTACGAGTGCAACCTCCGCGAACTGCCGCTGGAGGAACAGCGGCCCGTGGCCACGGTCGTCGTCCTCGAAAACCCGATGGAGTACCTGCATCGGTTGGACGAGGTGAAGGTCCGCGGCTACTTCTACAAGGTGCGGCGGTACGAGAAACAGCAGGGCGGCGAGGGCCTGGCCCCGATGCTGGTGGCCCGGCGGCTCGTGCCGCAGACCCAGCCCGCCGGCCGCGGGCCCTCCTCCACCCTTGACGTGGGCAGCACGAACGTGCTGCTCGCCTTCATGGTCGGTGCCATTCTGCTTCTCGGCATCGCGTACGTGTTCCTGCGATTCAGGACGAAAGCCTCGCCCCATGCAGCACGTCACGGTACGGGTCACCGGTTCAACCTACGACGTCGGAGTCGGGACGAATCTTCTGGCGACGGTGGGCCGGGAAGCGAAGTCGGCCGGCCGGAGCCCTAGCGCCGTTCTGATTACCGACGCGAACGTGGCCGAGCACTACCTCGGGCCCGTCGCCGGGAGCCTGCGCGCCGCGGGCCTGGAGGCCGAGACCGTCACCCTCCCGCCCGGCGAAGGCTCTAAAACCCTGGACACCGCCGGCCGGCTGTACGATCGCATGCTCCAGGCCGGCCTCGACCGCGGGTCCGCGGTGGTGGGGCTCGGCGGCGGCGTGGTCACCGACCTGGCCGGCTTCGTTGCCGCCACCTACATGCGGGGCATCCCCTGGATCGCCGTCCCCACCAGCCTGCTCGGCCAGGTGGACGCCGGCGTAGGCGGCAAGACGGGCGTCGACCACCCCGAGTGCAAGAATCTGGTGGGGGCGTTCCATCAGCCGGCCGCCGTCCTCGCCGACGTCGGCGCTTTGGCCACCCTGCCCGAGGAAGAATTGCGGACCGGCCTGGCCGAGGTCGTCAAGCACGCCATGATCCGCGACGCTCGTCTGATGGGGCGCCTGGAGCGCGACACCGACGCCCTGCTGGCCCGCGACCCCGCCGTCTGCGAAGCCGTCGTCGCCTGCAACGTCCGGATCAAGGCCGAGGTCGTCTCCGCCGACGAGCGCGAGGGCGGCCTGCGGCGGATCCTCAACTACGGGCACACCATCGGCCACGCCGTCGAGAGCCTGGCGATGGCCTCCGGCGGCCGGCTGGCCGGTATGCCCGTGACGCACGGCCGGGCGGTGGCCCTCGGCATGGTGGCCGAGGCCAGCATCGCCGAGCGGCGGGGGCGCCTGTCCCCCCAAGCCGCCGCACGCCAGCGAGACCTCCTGGCCCGCTTCGGCCTGCCCGTGGCCCTGGAGGCGCCGCTGGACGCCGACCGGTGCCTTGGGATCATGCGGCACGACAAGAAGGCGTCGGCCGGCCGGCTCCGGTTCGTCCTGCCGGAGGCGGTCGGCGCCGTCCGCCAGACCGACGACGTGACGGACGAGGAGATCCGGGAGGCTTTGGCCCTGCTCGCCGGCGGGTGATTCTGTGTCCCGCGCGCCGGCGGGTGATTCTGTGTTTCGCGCGGCGGCGGGTGATTCTGTATCCCGCGCGGCGGCCCCGCCTTCGGCGGGTAAACTTCCCAGGCTGCCGCGCAGAGCCCCAACACGTTATCCCTGAAGCGCGGTGGCCCCGGAGGGCCACCGCGCGGAAATGCGCCTTTTGCCGCGCAGCGGGTCTCCCGACCCGCTGCGCTCCGACTCGCCGCGAAAAGGGTTGACGCCTCCGGCCGGGGGCAGGTACCTTCTCTTCTCCAAGTCGATTGACCCTTCCACCCTGCGGAGGCACCGCGTGCCGATGGACACCGAGGAACGCCTGGCGGCGCTGCGGCTCCACCTGACGCCGGGCATCGGTCCCCGCCTGTTCGCCACGCTCATCGAGCGGTTCGGTTCGGCGCAGGCGGCCGTCGAGGCGCCGGCCTCGGCGCTGCTCCGGGTGCCAGGCATCGGCCGGGACACGGCCGGGCGAATCCGCGAGGGGCTGGCCCAGGCCGATCCGGAAGCGGAACTCGACCGCGCCGCCTCCTCCGGCGTCCGCGTCCTGCTTCGCGGCGAGGCCGGCTACCCGGCCGCCCTCGGATACCTCGCCGACGCCCCGCCGGTGCTCTACGTCAAGGGCACCCTGGAGGCCGTGGACGCCCAGGCAGTCACGCTCGTCGGCACCCGCAAGTGCAGCCTGTACGGGTCGGACCAGGCGGAACGGCTGGGGGGCGGTCTGGCGCGGGCCGGGTTCACCGTCGTCTCGGGCCTGGCCCGGGGCATCGACTCCTCGGCCCACCGCGGCGCCCTGGCCGGCGGCGGACGGACGTTGGCGGTGCTCGGCAACGGTCTGGCCACTGTCTATCCGCCGGAGAACGCGCGGCTGGCGGGGGCGGTGGCCGAGCAGGGCGCCCTCTTGAGCGAGTTTCCGATGACCGCCGAACCCGCCGCCGAGAACTTTCCCCGTCGGAACCGCCTCCTGGCAGCCCTGGGCCTCGGCACGGTGGTCGTGGAGGCCGGCCGGCGAAGCGGGGCGCTGATCACGGCCCGTCTCGCCGGCGAACTCGGCAAGGAGGTCTTCGCCGTGCCGAACCGCGTCGACGCCCCCGGGGCGGCCGGCGTCCACGCCCTGCTCCGCGACGGGGCCAAACTGGTCGAGTCCGTGACGGACATCCTGGACGAGTTTCCCGACCTGGCGGTCCCGGCCGGCGCCGCCGACGCCGATGCGCCGCACCAGGCCACCCTGGCGCTGAAGGCGAACCTCTCGGCCGAAGAGTCGCGGCTGCTGGAGGTGCTGGACGGCGACCCGGCGGGCGTCGACGCGCTGGCGTCGCGAAGCGGGCTGGACGCGGCCCGGGTCTCCGGCGCGCTGACGCTGCTGGAACTGAAGGGGCTGGCCCGCGCCCTGCCGGGCGGGCGGTTCGTCCGCCGACGAGGAGAAACGCAACGGCATTGACACGCTGCAGCGTTCCCGTTACAAAGAGATCGGAACGGGTCGATTCGCGGGCAGGCTATTCAGGCAGGAGAGAGCTGCGTGGGCAAAAACAAGGCGCGACGCCGGCGTAAAGTCGGCAGCAAGAAACGCCACATGCGATGGAAACGGCGCCACAAGAAGTCATAGCGCCGCTTCAAACGCGTCACCGTTGCCGAACTGCCTGGTCTCCTAAATCAACGGGGCTACCGGCGCCTGATCGCGCCGCGGTCGGCGGGAAACCATGCCTCACCTGGGCGTGAACATCGACCACGTAGCCACCCTGCGCCAGGCGCGCGGCGGGGCGGAGCCGGACCCCGTCTGGGCCGCCGTCGAGGCCGAACTCGGCGGCGCTGCCGGCATCACGCTTCACGTCCGGGAAGACCGCCGGCACATGCAGGACCGCGACCTGGACCTCCTCCGCCGCACCGTCCAGGTCAAACTGAACCTCGAGATGGCCGTCACCGACGAGATGGTCGGCCTCGCCTGCCGCGCCCGCCCCGACCAGGCCACGCCCGTGCCCGAAGGGCGGCAGGAACTGACGACCGAGGGCGGCCTGGACGTGGCCGGCCAGGAGCAGGCGGTCACCGAGGCGGTCCGGCGGCTCCAGGAGGCGGGCATCGTCGTCAGCCACTTCATCGACCCGGTGCCCGAGCAGATTGAGGCCGCGGCGCGCTCCGGCGCCGAGGCGGTCGAGTTCCATACCGGCGAGTACGCGAATGCCGTCGGACCGGAAGCCCGGAACCGGGAACTGGCGCGCCTGGCCGAGGCCGCCGAGCGGGCCCGGTCGCTCGGCCTCAGCGTCCACGCCGGCCACGGCCTGAATTACAGGAACGTGCAGCCGGTGGCGGCGATAGCCGGTATGGAGGAACTGAACATCGGCCACAGCATCGTCAGCCGGGCGGTCTTCGTCGGCCTCCGCCAGGCCGTCCGCGAGATGGTCCGGCTCATCGAGACGCCAACCCCGTAGCCCCCGCGCCGCTGGACTTGACCCGGCAGGCTCGGCGGAATGGACCCAACGCCTACGCGTCAGCCTCTCCGCAAGGCAGCCATGCCCCGAACCAGGCACACAACCAAGGTGGCTCGATGCTTCGTTCCGTCGGACCTCTTCGACCCGGGCGCCGGCGAGGAGCGGTCCTACACGCTCTACCATGCGAACGCCTTCGACTGGCTCCAGGGAGCCGAAGCCCTCTCCGTTCATGCGGTGGTCACCGACCCGCCGTACGGCCTGCTGGAGTACCAGACGGATCAACTGGAGAAGATGCGGAACGGCAACGGCGGGGTGTGGCGGATTCCGCCCTCGTTCGACGGGTGCAAGCGTCGGCCGCTTCCGCGGTTTACCGTTCTGTCGGAACAGCAGCGCCGGGACTTGCGGACCTTTTTCGGCCGGCTGGCCGATCGGCTGCTGCCCGTCCTGGTTCCGGGCGCGCACGTGTTTATCGCGACGAACCCGCTGGTTTCGCACCTGGTGTACGAGCCGTTCATCGGCGCCGGGTTCGAGAAACGCGGGGAGATCATCCGCGTGGTGCACACCCTGCGTGGGGGCGACCGGCCCAAGAACGCCCACGAGGAATTCCGCGACGTCACCGTCATGCCCAAGTCCTGCTGGGAGCCGTGGGGCCTGTTCCGTAAGCCGTGTGAGGGACGCGTCCAGGACAACCTGAGGAAGTGGAAGACGGGCGGCCTCCGGCGCATCTCGGACGAGGAACCGTTCAAGGACCTCATCCACTGCACCCCGGCGAGGGGTCCGGAACGCGAAATCGCCCCGCACCCCTCCCTGAAACCCCAGGCCCTGCTGCGGCAGATCGTGCGGGCCGCCCTGCCCTTGGGCGAGGGCGTCGTCCTGGACCCCTTTATGGGATCGGGCTCCACCCTCGCGGCCGCCTGCGCCTGCGGGCTCGACAGCATCGGCCTGGAGACAAGCGAAGAGTACTTTGAGATGGCCCGCGCCGCCATTCCCAAACTGGCCCGATTCACGCCGAACGAGAAGAACGGCCATGGCGCGAACGGATAACCTCAACAAGAGCGTTCCACTGCCTCCGGGCCTGGACGTCTCGGCTATCCGCCGCGCCATCGATTACATCGAGCGCGAACTCGCCGAGTTCGTCGATGTCTATTACGAGCAGGCCAACGTCTTCAGCGCCCTGGTCGGCATCTTCGGCACCAAGGCGCTCGATGCCGTCAGCAACTACGAGAAGCACCGGCATCTGGACACGGCACAGCAGCGGTTCCCGGGCCTGAAGCGGCGAGGCTCCGGAAACACGCCCAGCACCAATGAATCGCTGGAAAGCAAGGCCAGTAAACGGCCGTGGGCCATCCAGTCACATTACGACCACCCCGGGTGGTACATTGTGTGGCGATACCTGGTCGACCCGACCCAAAGCCTGGAACCCGACCGACCCGTGGTCATCTGGCGCGTCGACGTGGTATTCCTGGACAAGGAAGACTGGAAATACGAACGGAGCAGCGCCGGCACCGCCGGTGGCGGGAGGACACATACCTTCGGCGTCAAGAACCCGGCCAGCAAACTCAAGGGCAAGGCCGTCTATCAGCGGCGGGACGTGGTGCTCCGCGCCGGCAAGCCGGTTCCGTGCAACGGGGCCCATGGTGCCCAGACGAGGGATTCATGAGCGGGCGGCAGTGCTTCGCCGACCGTCCCGCCCCCGCCCTGCCCGTCCGTCCGGCGTGCCAGCCCTCCAAGGGTACGTCGGCATGTCGGCGCGGTGGGTCTCCCGACGCACCGTGCCGAAAACGCCCACCGTGGCTCTGCGCGGCGGGTCGGGAGACCCGCCGCGCGTGAAGCGGCGCGCACAACGTCGGCCGGGCGCGTAGGGGCTGGACACGTGCACTTCCGTCCGTAAAATGGGCCTCTCGAGGGAACGCGCACACGGGAGGTCTGCATGTTTCAGGGAACCCTCGTCGCCCTGGTCACGCCGTTGGCGGACGGCAAGGTGGATTACGCCGCCATCGAGCGGCTCGTCGACTGGCACGTGGAGCAGGGCACCGACGGCCTGGTGCCGGTGGGCACGACCGGCGAAAGCCCCACCGTCGACGTCGACGAACACAAGAAAATCGTCAAGACGATCGTCAAGCGTGCCGACGGACGGGTGCCGGTCATCGCCGGCACGGGGGGCAACGCCACGGCCGAGGCGATCGACCTGACCCGGTTCGCCCGCGACGCCGGCGCCGACGCCTCCCTCCAGGTCTGCCCGTACTACAACAAGCCGACGCAGGACGGGCTGCGGGCGCACTTCGCCGCCATCGCCGAGGCCTGCGACCTGCCGATGGTCCTGTACAACATTCCCGGCCGGACGAGCGTCTCGATGACGCCGGAGACGGTGGCCCGCCTGGCGGAACTCGAGCAGGTCGTCGCCATCAAGGAGGCCACCGGGTCGATGGACCAGACGAGCGAGATCCTCGCCCGGTGCGACCTGACGGTGCTCTCCGGCGACGACAGCCTGACGCTGCCGCTGATGGCCATCGGCGCCCGCGGCGTCGTCAGCGTGGTGGCGAACCTCGTGCCGAAGGACATGAAGCGGCTGACCGACGCCATGCTGGCCGGCGACGCCGAGACGGCGCGGCAGGCCCACCGCCGTCTCTTCCCCTTGTGCCGGGCGATGTTCGTCGAGACCAACCCCATTCCGATCAAGACGGCGATGATGTGGGCGGGCCTGCTCGCCTCCGACGAGCGGCGACTGCCGCTGACGGACCTGGCGCCCGCCTCGGCCGATGCGCTGCGGCAGGTGATGAGCGACTACGGGCTGCTGGCGTAGGATGGGGCGCGGCCCCAGTCGGCGGGCGCCATCGGTCCGCTGCGCCATGGGTCTCTATGCGCGGTGCATCAGGCCTGCCCCCCATAGCCCTCAGGGCGAAGGCGGGAGATACACCGCGCGGGAGCGTGGCGCCCTTGGCCGAGGTGGGGCGGGACAAACCGTCCGGAACGCGAAGGCATGGCCAAACGACGTACGGCAAAAACGACGCTGGAGCGGAAGAGCCGGCTCATCTTCGGCCTGGTCATCCTGCTGACGGTGGCGGCATGCCTGTGGTGGCCGTGGTGGCAGATGGGCCGGCTCTCCCGCACCGGCGAGGCGGACCGGGCCGAGGAAGCCGCCTGGGCCTACCTTCAGCATCTGCACGCCGTCCGCTTCGCCGCCGATGCCGAGAGCGAGAAACAACTGAACCAACTGCGGACCATCCGCCTGGCGGAGGGCGAGCCCGAGCCGACGCTCCTCCGCCTGGACCCCGCGAAGCCGGGCGGGACCCAGCACCCGCCCACGGGGCTCAAAGGGCCCGAACGGGACGCCCTGGCCGTCTTCCTCAAGCATCCCGAGGAGACCTCCTACCGGCGGACCGAGGACGCCACGCTGCGATACGTCCAGGCCCTCCGCTGCCGAAAGGCCTGCGCCGACTGCCACACCGACTACCAGGTGGGCGAACTGATCGGGGCCGTCTCGCTCCGGCTCGACGTCCAGGACCGCCGGCAGGCGCTGCTGGCGAACCGGCTGATCCTGGTGTCGGCGGGGGCGGGCATCGTGGCGTTCGCCCTCGCCGCCTTCTACGTCATCTTCCGGTACATGGTCACCAGGCCGGTCCGGCACCTCAAGGACGTGACCGAGCGGGTCAGCGAGGGCGACCTCCAGTTCCGAAGCGAAATCGACACGGGCAACGAACTGGAGGCCCTCAGCGACGCCCTCAACCACATGCTCGACGCCTTGGCGAAAGTCCAGGCCGACCTCCGCGCCGCCACCGAAAGCCGCGACGCCAAACTCGACGACCTGGCCAAGGCCAACGTCGCCCTGTTTGAGGCCAACCGGGTCAAGAGCAAGTTCGTCGCCACCATGAGCCACGAACTCCGGACGCCGCTGAACTCCATCCTCGGCTTTGCCGAGATCCTCTCCAAGGCCGACGCCGTCCGAGAGGACCCCAAACTCGCCCGCTACGCGCAGAACATCCAGTCCAGCGGCCGGATGCTGCTGGAGATGATCAACGATCTGCTCGACCTGGCCCGGATCGAATCCGGCCGGCTCCGGGTTCGGTGCGAGCAGATCGCCCCCAAGGACCTGGCCGAGATCGCCTGCAACATGGTCCGGCCCATGCTGCGGGACGCCGGCGTCCGCCTGCTCCACGAGGTGGCGCCCGAGACGCCGCCCCTGGTGACCGACGTGACCAAGGTCCAACAAATCCTGTACAACCTGCTCTCCAACGCCGCCAAGTTCACCGAGGAAGGCGAGATCCGGCTGGCGGTCCGGCCCGTCCGGGAGGGGCGGGTCCGCTTCGCCGTCAGCGACACCGGCCCGGGCATCGCCCGCGACCAGCAACTGCGCATCTTCGACCGCTTCACCCAACTGGACTCCAGTTACACCCGGCAGTATCGGGGGACGGGACTGGGGCTCTCCATCGTAAAAGAGTTGACGAACCTGCTGGGAGGCAGCGTGTCGGTCGAGAGCGAGGTCGGCAAGGGGTCTACCTTCACGGTCGTCCTGCCCGTCGATTGCAGCGACGCCGAAGGCCGGACGCCGGACGACGCCGAGCCGCCCCATCCGGCCGACCCCGGCGAACACGCCGCCCGCGCCCCCCGAACCCGCGACACGGGATGACGCCCGCCAAGGGAGAACGCGATGTCCATCCTCTTCCGATGTCCGTGCGGCCGAAGCATGGTCGTGGAGTCCGACAAGACGGGCACCGTCGTCATGTGCCCCAACTGCCGGCGTCACCTGCGGGTGCCGAGCGGCAAGGGTCGGGGCGTGGAGATCCCGGCGGCCCCCGCGACCGCACCGCGGACTTCCCGCCGATGTCCGCGCTGCGGCAAGGACGTGCCGGTCGACAGTCAGTCCTGTCCGCACTGCCAGACGATTTTGGCGGAAGACTCGGCCGCCCCGGCCCGCGCCCGCCAGGGCAAGGGGGGAACGCGGCCGGCCGGCGGCCGTGCCCCCGTCGGCCGGCCGGCCGGCGGCCTGGTCTACGGCGGGGCGCGGGGCGGGTGGTTCGCCCGGCTTTCCCCTTCCGGCAAGGCCGGCATTCTGGTGGGCGGCTTCGTGTTTTTTGCCCTCGCCGCCGTCCTGGTGGTGGTGGCCGCCATGTCCCATTTGAGCGGCCAGTTGCGCCGGGCCCGCGAAACGTGCCGGCAGAACCTCGCCAAGGGCCAGGCCTTCGAAACGCAGGGCAAGTTCCAGGAGGCCTACGACCTCTACACCGTTCCCACGACGATGCTGAACGCACTCAAGAACAGCGACCGGGCGGCCGATGCGCAACTGGCGGCCCAACTCGAACGCCGCGCCCGGGCCCTGCAATACCTCGTCTCCCGGCCAAAGATACGGGGGGCGCTCTACTGGAAGCCGGAGACCCCGGCCGAGTTCGACCAAGCCATGGCCTACCTGAAACAGCACTACGGCGAATACCGCCAGTTGACCCTCCGCGTGGCCGAGGCCGGACTCGCCGCCGTCCAGGCAGGTAAGGAAGAGGTCCCCCGCGCCGCGTTCCAGGATAAAGTGGCCGCCACGATGGAGGCGTACACGCGACTCGTTGCCCAAACCACCAAAGAGCAGCGGTCTCAAATCACCTTCCAGCAACTGTGCCGCGGACTGACCGAACTCGGCGAGGCCAACCAGCACTTCGACAACCCCAAGAAACGCAACGTCCACCTGGGGGGCGCCGAACAGTATCTCCTGGCCCTGAAGGAACGCGCCTCCAAATCCGGTTATCCCGACGCCATCCTGCAGCGGTAGCGCGTTTTTCGGATATGCTGTCGCGAGTGGGGTGCGTTTCCCAATAAAGATTCCGCGACCTGATACTACTACGCGACAAGGTCGCGTGGGGGTCGTTCGCCGTCCAGCCCGAAGGGCGGAAACGGTTGCCTGTCCAGGGCACCGCCCTGGGTATTGAGGCCGGTAACAGTAACGTCCGGGGTGTCATTCTGAGGAGCGGCGGAGTTGAATTCCGTATCCTGTCCCCGGAACCCGCGCCAGTACTATTACACCAACGACGCGAACTTCAACGTCACCGCGCTCGTCGGGACGGACGGCGACGTGGCCGAACGCGTCGCGTACGACCCGTACGGCAAAGTTCCGGGAGTTCCGGGGGCAGGATATGCAACTCCCGCTCCTGTTCGGCCGCGGCTCATGGCGTGTCCGGTACCTCGCAGGGTGCTTGGGGTCAAGATAAATCAGGACGAACGTCACAGAAACTCATAAAGGCGCCACGGCGAGATTCCCGTTCGACTCGGCTGCGCCTCGCTCAGAGCCTGCCCGGAGCGCAGCCGAAGAGGGCAGGCTTCGTCGCCCTTACGGGCTCCTCAGCATGACAGACGGCGGGTAGCCCGGCCGACCCGCCAGCGGTGGATAAACTTGCCTGGCCGGGAGAGTCCGTCTCCCGGTTGGACAAGCCCGCCGGGCCACACAAAACAATCCCCCTCACCCTGCCCTCTCCCACCAGGGGAAAGGGGGAGTTGAAATGCCCTACCGCCCCAGCGGCTCGGACTGCCACGGCGGGGCCAGCGCCATCTCCACCGGGAACCCCAGCGCCCGGAAGGTGAACATCATCCAGTCGGCCACCGCCGCCCCGCACGCCAGCGGCACGCAGCGGTCGACGTCCCGGTCCGAGGCGGCCGGCTCGGCCAGCGGGCTGCGGAAGTACACCGGCCCGTGCCGACCGCGCAGCCGGACCGCGCTGACGTGCATCGGCCGGAACGGCCGGACGTACACAGGGCCGAGCGTCTCGGCCGGGGCGATGTGTTCCTCGGCGGCCTTCGCCTCGGTTGGCCCGGGAGCGTCCCCGGCCGCCGGCCCGTCGGCCGAGCCGGGTTCCTCCGCCACAGCCGACGCCGCGACCAACGCCAGAACCATCCCCATCACGCCTGCCGGCATGCGCCGATCACGGAGGTGCCACGGTTTGCTCGTCAAACCGTGCTGCCCGATCTTCGGGCACGGATTGGCAAGCAATCCGTGGCCCCCGGCACGCGGCGGGTACGGAGACCCGCCGCGCCCGCACCGGCGTCCTCCTGCCGGCAGGTCACGTTCCACGTCAGGCCTCCTCCGGGTACATGGACAGGCTGTAGTTGGGCGACTCGCGGGTGATGGCGATGTCGTGCGGGTGCCCCTCGACGGCGCCGGCCCGGCTGATCCGTATGAACCTCGGCCGGGTCCGCAACTCGTCGATGGTGCGGCACCCGCAGTAGCCCATGCCGGCCCGCACGCCGCCCACCAACTGGTAGACGAAGTCGGCCAGCGTGCCGCGGTAGGGCACCCGGCCCTCGACGCCCTCGGGCACGAGTTTCTCGCCGCCGCGGCGCAGGTCCTGCTGGCCGTAGCGGTCGGCCGACCCCTGGACCATGGCCCCCAGCGACCCCATGCCGCGGTACTGCTTGAAGGTCCGGCCCTTGTAGAGGATGACCTCGCCGGGCGCCTCTTCGAGTCCGGCCAGCAGGCTGCCGAGCATCACGCTGGAGGCGCCGGCGGCGAGGGCCTTGGTGATGTCGCCGCTGTGGCGGATGCCGCCGTCGGCGATGATCGGCACGCCGCGGGCGTCGGCCTCTTTGGCGCAGTCGGCCACGGCGGAGATCTGCGGCACGCCGACCCCGCTGACGATCCGCGTCGTGCAGATGGACCCCGGCCCGATGCCGACCTTCACCGCGTCGGCGCCGGCCTCGACGAGGTCGGCCACCGCCTCGGCCGTGGCCACATTCCCCGCGGCCAACTGGATGTCGTAGTTCTTCCGAAGTTCGCGGACGGTCTCAATCACGTTCGCCGTGTGCCCGTGGGCCGTGTCGACGACCAGGACGTCGACGTCCTCGGCGACGAGGCGGTCGGCCCGCTCGTAGTCGTGGACGCCGACGGCGGCGCCGACGCGCAGCCGGCCGCGCTCGTCCCGGCAGGCGTCCGGGAAGTGGAGAAGTTTTTCGATATCCTTAATCGTGATGAGCCCGGCCAGGGCGCCGCCGTCGTCGACGAGCGGCAGTTTCTCGACCTTGTTGGCCAGCAGGATGCGCTCCGCCTCCTCCAGGTTCGTCGAGGCGGGGGCGGTGACGAGGTTCTCCCGCGTCATCACGTTCGCGATGGGCCGCTCCGGGTCTTCCAGGAACTTCATGTCCCGGCGGGTCAGGATGCCGACGAGGCGGCCGTCCTCCACGATGGGGATGCCCGAGATGTTGTTCTCGTCCATCACCCGCTGAGCGGTGGCACAGCGTTCTTCCGGCCCCAGCGTAATCGGGTCCGGGATGACGCCGTTGGCGCTGCGTTTGACCTTTTCGACCTCGCGGCACTGGTCGGCGACGGAGAGGTTCTTGTGGATGAAGCCGATGCCGCCTTCCTGCGCCAGGGCGATGGCCAGCGACGCCTCGGTCACCGTGTCCATGGCGGCCGAGACGATGGGGATGGGAATCGTAATCCGGCGCGTGAGGCGCGTCGTGGTGTCGGCGTCGCAGGGCACCACGTCGCTGTAGGCGGGGACGAGCAGCACGTCATCGAACGTGATGCCGTCGGCCACGATGCGGTCGTCCAGGGGCATGGGCGGGGCGTCTCCTGCGGCCGGGGCGCGACGGGTTCCGGGCGGCGCAGACCGTCCGGCCGCCCCGCCGGGGCCGGGCGCACCAGGCCCGGCCGCTCAGGCCTGCTCCACGAGCGCCCTGGCCCGTCGGCAAATCGAAGGCACGTCCAGGCCGACGTACGCGAGCACGTCGTCGGCCGTCCTGCCCGATTTCGGCATCCGCCCGGGGCTCATCACGTCGAGTCGGACGCGGCCGTCCTGCCCGGCCGCCAGCGCCACCGCCGAGGCCAGTCCCCCGGCGTAGTTGTCCTCCAGGACCAGCAGGGGCAGACCGTCCGCCGCACCGGAGGCCTGGAGGAAATCGTCCGCCAGCGGCAGGCTGTAGGCGTCGACGATGCGGCAGGCGATGCCGTCGGCGGCGAGCGTCTCGGCCGCCTTCCGGGCCTCGTGCACCATGTAGCCCCAGGTGACGATGGCCAGGTCGCCGCCCTCGGCCAGGACCTTCTGGCCCACCAGGTCGAACGGCTCGTCGGGCTCGTAGATCATGGGCGTGGCCGGCCGCAGCGTCCGCATGTAGGCGAGGCCCTCGTGGCCCGCCATGGCGACGGTCAGTTTGTAGGCCGAGACCGCATCGCACGGGTTCAGGGCGACGGCCCCGGGCTGCCCCTTGGGCGTGGCGACGCTGGCCAGCGAGCCGAAGAAGGCGGCGTCGACGACGCCCATCTGGCTGGGTCCGTCGGCGCCCAGGCTGACGCCGGAGTGGCTGCCCACGAGTTTCATGTTGGCGCAGGTGTAGGCGGCCATTTCGACCTGGTCGTAGGCGCGGACGAGGAACTTGGCGAAGGAGTTGGCGAAGGGGATCTTGCCCGCCGCCGCCAGTCCCGCCGCCGTCGAACACATGTTCTGCTCGGCGATGCGGCACTCGAAGAAGCGGTCGGGGAACCGCTCGGCGAAGAAGCGGGAGAAGGTGGAGTTCGAGACGTCGCCGTCCAGGGCCACCACCCGCTCGGACGCCTCGCCCAGGGCCCGCAGCGTCAGGCCGTAGGCGTGCCGGGTGGCCAGTTTCCCCTTGGCCACGGCATCGGCGAGTTTCTTCTGGTCCGAGGCCAGGGCCGCAAAGTCCGGGTCCGGCAGGGAGATTGGTGCGCGGTCGGGCTGGGGGATTTCGCCCTTCGGCATGGCGGGGCAGAGTTCCATCTCGGGCGGCGACTCCGGCAGCGCCAGATGCTGAAGCGCCTCCTCGGCGTCCTCACTCGAGAGCGGCTTGCCGTGGTAGCCCACGACCTGGAGCGCCGGCACGCCCCAGCCCTTGACGGTCCGGGCGACGACCACCACGGGCCGACCTTGGGGCGGATCGAGGGAGAGGGCCTTCGCGATGGCCTCCGGGTCGTGCCCGTCGATCGTCACCGCATGGAGGCCGTACGCCTCGACCTTGCGGGCGATGGCCTCCGGGCTCTGCTGGCCGCTCACGTAGTCGCTCTGCCCCATGCCGTTGCAACTGAAGATGACGCGGATGTTCGTGAGGCCGTAGTCGGCGATGAAGTCGAGGGCCTCCCAGATTTGCCCCTCCCGGCTTTCGCCGTCGCCGCAGAGGACGTAGACGGTGCGGTCGCGGCGGTCGAGGCGTGCGGCCAGGGCGAGGCCGTTCGCCACGCTGATGCCCTGCCCCAGCGAGCCGGTGGCGGCGTCAAAGAACGGGAAGCCGACGGCCGGGTTCGGATGGCCGTCCAGCGCGCTCTGGATCTCCCGCAGGTCCGCCAGGTCGTCGACGGTGAGTTTGCGGGCGTCGGTGGGGTCGGTGCCAAACACGCCGCCCAGGTCCGCATAAGCCGCGTAGATGATGGGGACGGCGTGGCCGGCCGAGAGGACCAGGCGGTCGCTGTGCGGGTTCCAGGGGTTGGCCAGGTCGTACCGCATCTTGTGGTACATCAGGACGACGGTGATGTGGGCCAGGCTGGTGGCGGAACTCGGGTGCCCGGACCCCGCCCCGGCGGTCATTCGGACCACGTGCCGGCACAACTGTCTGGCCTTGTAGTCGACGGCGTCGGCAAAACTCATGGCCGGTCTCTCCATTGAAACGCCATGACCCGGGTGCCATAAAGACGCCGGGCAAACCCCGGCGATGGCAGAGGTTTGCCCGCGTCGCCGGTAATCGAATCTAGCGAACCCCGCCCCGGACGTCAACAAGAATTTCGGCGGGGGCAAAGCCCTTGATGAGGCCCTTCGTCGGTCATTGTCTCCCTGAGACCGAAGCCACTCCCTGACGAGACAGGCGTTGCCTATGTGGAACGCGCGAAGAGGAGTGCTCACTGAGAAGGGCCGACACGATCAGGCTTTGCCGTTCTCAATCTTTCTTGCACAACGAAGCGATTGCCGCAATGGGGACAGTTGCATGAGCCATCCATCAGACCAATCCAGATCCAGACCCTCTTGCCGCAGACCGGACACTTTCCCTCAACCGCCTTGCTGGCAAAATGACTCAAAAGCATCCAATCTGGCCTTTCGCAGGTTTCAGGCGGCTTGGGTAGCGGTGGAGAAGAGTTGTGCGAGGCGTTCGGCCATTTCGCGTGAGCCCCTGCGTCGGGGGGCACAGGCAAAAATCGTCTGCCGGATG
>Ga0180433_10002518_pt1 | contig 28182 bp, 25 predicted proteins | sample SS_ome_8_FD_132980 | JGI IMG/M metagenome (GOLD analysis project Ga0180433, IMG submission 132980) | Hypersaline lake sediment archaeal communities from the Salton Sea, California, USA - SS_1_D_1 metaG | ecosystem: Environmental > Aquatic > Non-marine Saline and Alkaline > Hypersaline >... | reverse complement strand
CGCACGCCCGCACCGACCTCGACCGCTTTGACGGCACCGATGCTGAGCATTCGGCCCAACTCGCCGTCGAGTTTACGGAAGACCGGTTCGCCGAGTCCTGCCGGCACGCCGGTCGCGACGATCTCGACGATGCCGCCGCTGGAATCGCCCGCGTCTTTGATCTCGATGATCTTGGCGACCATCTCGTCGGCGGTTGCCAGATCGGGACAGAACAGGTGCGGGTGAACGTCGAATTCCTTGCGGATCTTTGCTTCGTCCATCGGAATAGCGGGGAAGTTGCCGATCATCTTCTCAACCTCGACCAGCGTGGGCAGCTTCTCGAGGAAGCGCATGCCGGGTTTGATTCGCCCGGACTTGAAGACGAAGTTCCAGATGGGGTCGTGTTCTTTGCGGATCTTGCGATAGGCGGCCGCCTTGGTGCGAATCTGCTCGATGGGCACATCCGGAGCGACGACGCCAGCAGCTTCCTTGACGTAAGCCGTCACCTCGATGCCATGGCTGGCCAGGACTCGCTTGGCGACGAGGCCGGCGGCCACAATGGTGGAGGTGTACCGTCCGCTGAAAATGCCCGCACCGATGGCGTCGTCCCAATGGTTGTACTTCATGTAGGAGGCATAGGAAGCGTGGCCTGGCCGGGGGGTACGGTTCGTTCGTTGGTACTGGTCGATGTGCTCGAAGTGGCGATCGAGATTGGGGATCAGGATGACGAACGGCGTGCCGTTGGTGCAACCGGCATTAGTGAAGCCGGGCATCGTGTCGGCAGCATTGATCCCGCTGTAGATGATGGGGATATCCGGCTCGCGACGGGGCGATGTCAGTTCGCCCTGGCCGGGCTTGCGGAGCAGCAGGTCCTCGTAGATCTGTTCCTCCGTGATGGAGAGTCCCGGCGGCACGCCCTGCAGATGGACCGTTAAACCGTCCTGATAAGAGCCACCCCCGACGGTCACCTGAAACATTTTGCCTAGATCACAACCCAGCATACGTCTCTATCTCCTGTTTAGCGCAGAACCCACACTCAGGGGTCTGGATCCCAGTCAAACCGCCATTTCCACCGAGAAATCGCTGATTGCAGGGGCACAGTATAGGCAAATTGGGCCCCGTTTCCAAGTGCCGGCGGCGGCTACGCTTCGCTTCTGGCCTATTGGTACGAATCGCGACCCTTGTTTGGGCGGGGCGGTATGCATTTGCATTTGGGTTCGTTTTTGTCGGCGGGGTGAGTTTGGGCGGGCTGCGGTTGGGATCGAAATCCGTGTTGGCGGCGTAGGAACGCGGGTTTTTGGGGTTGCCTTGTTCGTTGGGCGTGGCTTCGTTTCGTCAGGCGATGTTTTTGGCGTCATGACGATGGTCTCCTCCGTTTGGTTGGCGCGCGGAGCGGGTGCGCGATGTTGTTTCCGTGTTGAGAACACAATCGGTGTTCCGTTGGGAGGAGGACAAGTGGAACGGAAGAGAAAAAGACTCACCACGGAGGCTCTGAGGACACGGAGAAGAATGAAGTAAAGAGGGGGCCGAATGGGTTCAACGCTGGGAACGTTTGGCAGTGGAGCGAGTCTTGGCTTCGGCGTCGGGAACAGTAATGGGACATTTGGATTGTTCGCCACAGAAGGTTCGAGAGGAATAAAGAAGGTCACCACAAAGACACAAAGGGCACAAAGAAAAAATAGCAAAAAGTCAAAAACTAGTCGCGTCCCCCATTTTGCCCCCCCCCGATTTCTAAGCCGCTATTAGCGATATTAGAATGCTATGTGCAGCTCGCGAAACATTTGCAAGAGAGAAAGACACGGCACGCCAAAATAGGAGCAAACATCGGGAATCTTGGGGTCATTTTTCTTCCCAGGCTTCTCGGCGGTAACTACCGTACCTTTTTCCAGCTGAGCGGTGGCAATTACAAAAGGATCGGCTCCCGATCGATCTTTATGGTGATTTACGAAATTCGGGAACTGTTTCATGATCGTGCGGACCCCCAAAAAAATCTCATCATTCGGTGTCACACAATAACTTCTATGGCTTCGTGCCCATTGCACTACCCCGTCCGATTTCTTCTTCATTTCATTGTATACTTCGGTGGAGATGATGATTGTTCTTTTTTGGACGAGTTCATCAAGCTGATTCCACAAGCTGCTGAAGACGTCGGGTGAGTAATATCGTTCCCAAGCATCAAGGAAGGCGCTGGTGTCTACGCAGAAGGTATGATTATTGTCGCCTAACGGTGTATTCATGCCAGAACCTCGTGTTCGATGGCGGGAAGATGTGTTAACTTTGTTCCGAGGTACTCCGATACATCGCTACCTGTAATGGCCTCTTCATCGTATGCGTTCAACACCATTCGCGTGAACCGTCGGCCATTCGAAGCAATGACTCGTCTGTGCCATGGCGGTCCACCCTTGTCTGACTGCAGTGATTTTCTGTATTGGCGAGCGCCTTCTAAGAAATCGGAACGTTTCGCTTGATAAAACGACGGGGATGTACGCCCAATCGTCAGCAATCGCCGTAGGATAACTTCAGTACTGACGCTGAAATCCCTTGATAGTGATTTTAGCTCTTGATCCGACCAGTCAAAGGAATGTTGTGCTATATTGACCGAAGGATGTGCTGTGAAAACATCTATAGGGACGAGTAGGCTCGCTGCGAATTGATTGCAGAAGACCTCCGTTCGTTTTTCGGGTGATGAGAGTTCTTCCGGTTCAGAGTAGTCACACAGGCCGACGTTGCCTAAGACGAGATGACATAGCTCGTGCATCAAAGTGAAGATTCGACCATGTGGCGAGTCCGCACTGTTCAATAAAATGGCGGGAGCGGACGTGTCATAAAATGACACACCTCGCATTTCTGCAATATCGACACGGGAGGCTTGAAAAACAAGGAATCCTGCCGACTCTACGGTGTCGATCCAATTGCGCATAGCGATGTTTGGGGCGCGCCATCGTTTTTGCTGGCTCATTGATACACTAAGGACGGCGCGTATTCGTTGAGCGACCTGCTCTGCCGAGTCATTCAGTGTCGCAGCGCTGAGGATTTTGCGGAGTTTAGCCGGAGGTTTATTCGTTGACTCGGCTACAAAGGATTGCCGCAACTCGCATCTGCGGATTTCGAGCCGCAAGCATGTAGATAAAGGCCTCGGTTCAGTTTCTGATAGGCGACGGAAATCTTTTGGGGGGCGGGAATCTTGGGGAGCGGCAGGTAGAAAAAAAGTAGCGAGTGGACGCTTGTAGGTTTCCGAGAGCCGTCGTAATTGAGCGATAGTGGGTTTTTGTTCGCCAGATTCCCAGGATGCCAGCAGGTTGTGTTTCACTCTTGCCTTTTGCGCCGCTTCCATCAGGTTGAAGCCCAGTGTTTCGCGAGCCCATTGGAGCACGCTTGGAGTGGCTGGGGCTTCGATCTTGCTGGTCATACGGTACGACCTCCTGGGATATCAACCTAGCTTCATGGTAACCGATTAATGGATCCGACGTCGAGTAACGTACCGCCGACCGCCGGATAAAAGGAGGAATTTGAGATTTCAAATTTCAGAGAATCGGCTTGCTCATCACTTGAGATCAATGGCTTGTCTCTCCATGTTTTATGGGTTCTTGCATGGCCGACGAGCGGCCATGGCACCCGGCTGACTAGTTTAACGGCATTCAGTTGCGTCCCCGTTTCAAACCGCGACGGAATCAATATAGTGGACAGGATTGACATGATTTACAGGATGAAATATCCCATCCGGAGCGCCGAAATCCTGTTTATCCTGTAAATCCTGTCCAACCCGATTTCAAGAACTAGCGTCCCCGTTTCGAGGACGCTTGTAAAACCGCTTTTGCCGCGTTGTTGTGCGAAGCGCGGGATCGTGGTATTCGGTGTCGCTTCGTGTTTGTTGTGCAAAACGCGAAAAGGTGTGCGCTTTCATTTCTTGTACGCTACAATGGGGGAGAAAAGAGGTTTCGTCCAAGGATGGTCTCTGTGTGTTCATGGCTGACGAACGGTTATGGCACCCGGCTCGATGGTGTTGTGTTCTTGCATGGCCGACGAGCGGCCATGGCACCCGGCACCCGGTCTTGTCGAGTACGGCGTCGGGCTTGATGCGAAAAAGATGGAGGAGGCAGGGCGATGGCTCGGGATGGTCTCCTTGAGACGGTTCGGCGTTTGTTGGCGTTGGCTGATGTTCGGATTGGGGGGGATCGGTCCTGGGATATTCAGGTTCACAACGACACGTTTTATGAGCGGATTTTGACGGGCGGTTCGTTGGGGTTGGGTGAGGCTTATGTGGATGGCTGGTGGGACTGTGATTGCCTGGATGCGTTTTCTTGTCGGGTTTTGCGGGCGGAATTGGATTGTCACGTCACGTCATGGCGGAATTTTCTCGCGGTTGTGATGGCGAAGCTGTCGCACCCGCAGAAGTTATCTCGTGCGTTTGAGATTGGTAAGCACCATTATGATATCGGCAACGATTTGTACGGGCGGATGCTCGGCGAGCGGTTGATCTACAGTTGTGGTTATTGGAAGGATGCGACGACGCTCGATGAGGCGCAGGAGGCGAAGCTGGACTTGGTGTGCCGAAAGCTGGGCCTTGAGCCTGGCATGCGGGTTCTGGACATCGGGTGTGGCTGGGGTGGGCTGGCCCAATTTGCGGTCGAGCAGTATCGGGTCGAAGTGGTCGGTATTACCGTTTCGGAAAAACAGGTGAAGTTCGCCCGGCAATTGTGCCAGGGGCTTCCGGTTGAGATCCGGTTGCAGGACTACCGAAGTCTGGAGGGGATGTTCGACCGGATTGTTTCGCTGGGCATGTTCGAGCACGTGGGTTGGAAGAACTATGGTACCTTCATGCGTGTTGTTCGCCGATGCTTGAAGGCGGACGGGCTTTTTCTATTGCATACGATTGGGGGTAACCGCTCGACGGTGAGGACGGACCCCTGGATCGACCGGTATATCTTTCCGAATTCCGTGTTGCCTTCGGTTAAGCAAATAAGCGGCGCGATTGAAGGCTTGTTCGTTCTCGAGGACTGGCACAGTTTCGGGGTTGATTACGACAAGACCTTGATGAGCTGGTTTCAGAACTTTCAGGCCCATTGGGGTGATTTGCAGGAACGTTACGACGAGCGATTCTACCGGATGTGGACGTACTATTTGCTGTGCTGTGCGGGAGCGTTTCGGGCAAGGCGGAACCAGTTATGGCAGATTGTGCTTTCGCCCAGGGGCGTTGAGGGGGGGTATCCGGCTCCAAGGTGAGCTTTGTGTGCGGAAGCCCCACTTCTCCTTCGCTATCGATCCCTCGCCATAGATGCTGAGCCTGGATCTCAGCGATGGGTACGAAAGTCTTTGCGGGTCACTTGAAGCATGTCGTCGTGAATGGTGCCGTTGGAAGCGAGTATGTTGTTCATGAAGAGGTCGCTGTCTTGGCCGGCGATGTCGGTCATCCTGCCGCCCGCTTCGGTCATGATGAGGTTGCCGGCGTCTGAGACGTTGATGGGCTTGCGGTTCAGGGATGAGCCGGTGCTTTGTTCGGCCACGATCATTCCAGTGACCGTACGCCGACGAGCGAACACCCAGCGGGTAAGCACGGTGACAAAAGTGGTGAAGGTCGGAACGGTCATCACAAAAGACAATTGCTGGACAAGAGCCATAAGGGGCGATACAAGAATCATCGCGAGCCTGCTCAAAGCGCTGGTTTCCATACACCCAACGCATCGGTCAGGGAGCTCATTTTTGTTTAAACCGGGCTCATTCAGCCCCTCGAAAAATGCGAAAGCCGAATGAAGAAACGGTTTATTGCGTGGGAGCCGATGACGAACGCTGCACACGAGATTGTGAAACGCCTTTTCAGTGGGTGTGTTGGAGCTTGCTTGTTGGGAACGTTGTTCGTGCCCTTGGTTGGTTGCCAAACGACAACTCTCTCGACGAAGGATAAACCGAGAAGGTGTATCCAGAAAAGCTTCTTCGGGAAAACACCGAAGGGCGAGGTAATTGATCGATACGCATTGACCAATTCCAACGGCATGAAGGCCGCGGTCATGAATTATGGCGCTACTTTGATTGCTCTGGAAGTGCCGGATCGGAACGGAAAGCTCGCCGACGTTGTCCTGGGCCATGATACACTAGAAGGATACATCAACGGCGTAGGGTACCTGGGGGCAACGATCGGTCGTTTTGCCGGTCGCATCAATAAGGGACGATTCACGCTAAACGGCATAGCGTACAATCTAGCACCCAATAATGGCGAACATCACCTGCATGGAGGAATCAAAGGCTTCGATAAGGTCGTATGGCAAGCTCAGGCAATCGAAGGCCCGGACTTTGTCGGTGTGAAGCTGATTTACCTGAGCAAGGACGGCGAAGAAGGTTACCCCGGCAATCTCTCTTGCACGGTCACTTATTCACTGACCAACGGCAATCAGTTGAAGATCCGCTACGAAGCTGAAACAGACGAAACGACGCCCATCAATTTAACACATCATAGCTATTTTAACCTAGCCGGCGCCGGCTCGGGCAACGTATTGAGCCATGAGCTGTTTATTGACGCCAGCCGATACGTGGTCGCCACGGACGATCTCATACCGACTGGCGAGTTCGCAAGTGTCAAAAACACCTGCATGGACTTTACCAAACCCACTCCCATCGGGGCCGGAATCGATCGTCTTGCGAGACAGCACTATGATGATGATTACTTACTGAACGACAACAGTGATTCGTTGTCCCTGGCGGCGAGGGTTTACGAGCCCCGCAGTGGACGAGTAATGAAGGCGTTCTCCACTGAGCCCGTTGTACACTTGTACATCGACAATTTCTTGCATGCCGTCAACGAAAAGGGTAAGGGTGGGCTTATCTATCGCGATAAGCACAATGGGTTCTGCTTGGAAATGCAGCACATATCAAACTCGCCGAATCAGCCCAACTTTCCCTCGACGATACTCGAGCCGGGACAAAAATATATGCAGTTGACGGTGTATGCGTTTTCTACAAAGTAGACACGAGGTATGCAGCCTGAAGCCCCAAGATAGATACGCGTGTGGAGCTGTAGGCCGGTTTCGCCAAACTGGACAGATAGATTAACATAAGTTGATAAGGTGTATAACTTCGTCGGCGAGCACGAGGCCGTAAGGAATGAAACCGCAGGCATATTTGGGGGATAGGATACGCATCGTGTATTTCGCGGGGCGGTGTGCTTGGAACCAGAGAAAAGGAGAGTGGTATGAGAGTAGGGCGACGAAGTTTTGTTATGGGGATGACTGTAGCCGTTATGGTGCTGATTATTACCACCAACCAACCAGCACAGGCTGCATCGGAATCAGCGATCCTTATCGGCTGGGCTCGGCGCGACATAACGCCTGACAAGAAGGTGGCACTCAGCGGGCAGTTTTATAAGCGGATTTCAACACATGTTCGCGATGCTTTGAGCGTAACCGCACTGGCTCTTGAATCCGAGGGAGACAATGGAGCAAGTGAGCAGGCCATTATGGCTACATGTGACTTAGTGCGTGTCGCCAAAGACGTACAGGATTCGGTGAGACAGCTGATCAAACCGAGAATTCCTGGGTTTGATACGAACAAGCTATTGATTGGCGCTATTCACACACACACTGCCCCCGTCACGTCGCGCTTCTTCCCCTTATGGGGAAAAGCGGGAGACGATGGCGAAATGGCTTGGACAGAATATCGTGAGTTTCTTGTTGGCCGTCTCGCCGACGCCGTCGTCGAGGCTTGGGAGAGCCGTAAGCCTGGCGGTATTAGCTGGAGATTAGGTCATGCGGTGGTCGGTCATCCGCGCCGGAGCAAATACGACAACGGCGAGTCCATTATGTACGGTCCAGTCAAGACCAAGCATTTTGTCGGCATGGAGGGGCCTTCCGATCACAGTGTGGATATGCTCTTCTGCTGGGATCTGAACAAGAATCTGACCGGAATTGTCATCGACGTGCCCTGCCCCTCACAGGTCGTAGCGCCTAGATACTTCGTTTCCGCGGACTATTGGTCTGAGGTGAGAAAAGAGCTGGCAAAAAGGTATTCGGAGGACTTGTGCATCTTGCCCCAGTGCGGTCCGGCGGGTGACACCTCTCCGCGTGATTTGCCACGAAAGTTCCTCGGGGAACCCGATATGTGGAACGAACCCGGCCTGATCGAAATCGGCCAGAGAATCGCCGACGCTGTTGACAGGGCCTATCCCCTTGCGAAAGAACAGATTGAGACAAAGGTTGTCTTTGAGCACACGGTTAAACAGCATGACCTTCCCGTCTGGAAGGTCAGCAAGGAGAAGTACGAAAAGGCGCTTGCGATCTATAACGAGCTAAGGGCAAAAGAACCCGCGGATCCACAATCACCTAACCGAGCATACGCCCGGTTCATCGCTGAGGTGAAGCGCAACGAAGCACAAGGCGGAAAGCCCGTCTATGACAGTAAATACTCTGATTTCGTGATCATGAGAAACAACAAGGCCATTATTGATCGGTACAAGTCCCAGGACAGCAATTCCACTTATTCGATGGAGTTACATGCAATCCGGTTGGGTGATGTGGCATTTGCAACCAACCCATTCGAGCTTTTCGTAGAGTTCGGCTTGCGCATGCGGGCGCGAAGCAGGGCCGTGCAAACGTTCCTAGTTCAGTTGTGCTGTGATTACGGTGGCTATGTGCCCACTGCCGAGGCCGTTCGACGCCGCGGCTATGGTGCCCTAATTGTTAACGGTTGCGTAGGTCCCCAAGGCGGACAAATACTGGTTGATGAAACCGTTGCGGCAATAAACGCCATGTGGGATGAGCCGTTTCAGCGGACGAGAAGAGAACAATGGCTGGACCAGTACTTGGAAGGGAAGAAGTAAGCCCTTGTCGATGATGACATATTAGAGCAAAGAACGGTTGAGATGGCGTGATCGGGAAAGTGTTCTTGAATTTTGGCGATGATGTACCGTTTGGCTCGTAGATCCGCTTCGGTCACGAGGTTGTAAGCGTTACCTTTGGCTTGTGCGTTGGGTTGTTGCTCGTACAAGTCCAAGATGATTTTGCCCGCTTGCTTGACTACTTCGATGGCGAGGGTTGTTTCGTTTTTCATGGTGCGCTTTTTGTTTTGAAATCATTTCTAGCCGGTAGGATTCTCGATCCAGTCACGATAGCAGGTGTTGCATAGGTAGACCGTCAGTTTGCGGTAGACCTGATCCATGATCTCCTGATCGGACAACTTGCTCAATTCACGTACCAGACGGTCGATATCCGCTTTGATGTCCCGCTGCAAATCGTCAGCGGTGATGGTGGGCGGCGTTGGATCGGCAAAGGCTTCGATCCGGATGACGTAAAATTGGCCCTGACCCGGTTGGAGGTCGGTTCCACATCGATGGCAGAGCAATGATACGTCACACATGGTCGTTCCCGATCGTTGTCACCTGGTACGACAAGGGCTCGTTGCATCCAATCCCTTATTGTATCGCCAAACGGCAACGAATGTGGCGGGATGCTGTGTTGGTGCCATATTTTGATCGAAAGATCTTGTTGCGCCGTTGGCAGTGGGCTATGCTGGTGTAGGGCCGGTTGTTTGTGTCTTTGGTACGACAAGGCATTTCTCATTTCACGCAGTGGGTGGCACATGGTGGATGGACCTGTGGCCGGGAGAAGTCTGCGAGACGTGGTGTTCATCCGGACTTTTCGGGTTGGGCCGTACGTTGCTTGTGCGGCGATTGTTTTTTTGACGAGCTGTGCAACGTATGAGTCGGCAGCAACGGATGTGGCCCATGCGATCGACGATTGGCGTCGGCCTCAGCGCGTGCTTTCGCAAGCTAGTATCGCCTGCTCGCGCCCTGCCGGTCATGTTTCTTCTACGACAGAAGCGTCCTTGTCAGTTGGGGTGACGCCCGACGCAGCCCCTACACCGCGATCCGTCTTGCAGCAGCATGTGCTTGAAGCTTTGGCGCAGAATCCCTCCGTCAAGGCGGCGGTGGCTCATGTGGAAGCTACGTTGGCGCGGATTCCGCAGGTGACTGCTCTTGCGGATCCTGTTTTGCGGACGATTGTGAGGCCGGAGCCTATCCAGACGGCAGCAGGTGACGTTTTCTTTGCGTTGGGGGTGGGTCAGAAGCTTCCTTTGCCGGCCAAGCTTGACCGTGCGGGACGCATTGCTACGGCTGAAGTTCGGATGGCGATTGAACAGCTCAACGCGACGCGGTTGCGTGTCATATCGGATGTCGAGCGGGCCTACTATCAGTTGTACCTGACGGATCGTTCGCTCGAATTAACGACTATCAACCGTCAGTTGCTGTCTGAACTGGAACAGGTCGTGGCGTCGCGATACCGCGTTGGCAAAGCACAACAGCAGGATCTTCTAAAAGTTCAGACGGAGTTGTCGAGCTTGCTCAACGATGAACGTCGTTATACGCAGCTGCGCACATCGGCGCAGGCGGCTTTGAATCAACTGCTCGATCGGCCTTTAGGGAGCGATGTTCCGACGATCGGACTTGTGACGCCATCCGTTATGGGCGTCCGGATCGAAGCGTTGATGACTTTGGCGGAGAAACACAATCCTGAGCTTGCGAAGCTGATGCATCAAGCCGAGCGGGATCAGGAACGTATTGCGCTGGCGGATTTAGGGTATTGGCCTGACTTGGATGTTGGTTTTGAGTGGAGTTATGTGAAGGGTCGGCCTGCGTGGATTCCTCCCATCGACCCCGAAACCGGTAAGCGGCCTCCGATCAACCGCAAGAGTGAGAAGGGTGACGATAATTGGGCACTTATGTTTCAAGTGAATGTGCCGATTTGGTTTGAGAAGATCGAGGCCAGCAAACGCGAGGCTCGCCGAAATCTTGACAAGACTCAGCATGAGCATCGTGCCGCCAGGAACCTGGTCGGTTTTCGTATTCACGACGCTTGGGCGCGTGTGCAGGTGCGGCAAGATGTGATCGAGCTTCTGGAGACGACGCTGATCCCTCAGGCGACGCAGGCTTATCGGGTTTCGCTGGTGGCGTATGAAGCGGGCCGGACGAGCTTCATCACGGTAATCGATAATTGGCGGCAGATGTTTGCGTTTGAACTCATGCTGCACCGCGAAGTGGCGGAACTGGAGATGGCTTTGTCAGATCTGCAGCGTGAGGTGGGTGTGGAGCTGGTTCGGGATAAGTGGGTTTCTGAGCGTAGTGAAGATGGGGTGTCGCAATGACGACGACGGATCGTAATGCCTATTCTGCCGAAGTGCGAACGGTGTTGCTTCGATGGTTGTTGGTGCTTCTTGTTGTGGGTTTGTTTGCGTTGTGGGCGACGTGGCGGATGGGACTGGTGGCCTCGCGTTTATCGCGTGTACCTGGAGTTACCGCTACCGATACTGAGGTCCCTGAACCCGTGGTCTCGTATTGGACGTGTACGATGCACCCGGACGTGCGTGCTGCGCAACCGGGCGATTGTCCGAGGTGCGGGATGAAGTTAGTGCCTAAGTACCGCGGCAGTGATGAGCTGGGGGTTCCGCCGGCGGCTGCGATGCCGACCGATGTTGGCCCCGCGCGAGGAGCGAAGGAGGGGATGTGGTACAAGTGCACGATGCCGGAATGCAACGATGTGGGAAGCAGCGATCCGGAAATTCGGTGTCCGGTGTGTGGCATGAAGCGTGAGCCGGTGGAGCTGGAGCCGCAAGCGGTCGATCGGTCCGATCGTGAGATCACTTTGAGCGAACGGGCGCAACGGCTGGCTGAACTCGCGACCGAACCGGTGGCTTATCGCGACCTTTTTAAACGTATACGTACGGTCGGCAAGGTGTCCTACGATGAAACACGCCACAAGGTTGTTAGCGCATGGGCCGGCGGGCGTATTGACCGATTGTTTGCCGACTTCACGGGGATGGTTGTCAACCAGGGCGATCATCTTGTGGAGATCTATAGTCCTGAGCTGCTGTCGGCGCAGGAGGAGTTGTTGCAAGCTCGGCAGGCACTCAAGGCCATAAGCGGCAGTACGCTGGCGTTTTCGCGTCGAGGCGCAGAGGGGCTCGTTGAGTCGGCTCGGCGTAAGTTGACGTTGTTGGGGATTACCGAGAAGCAAATCAGCGAACTCGAGCGGACCGGCGAGGCGACGACGCATTTGGTGACCTATGCTCCGTTGGGCGGCACGATCGTGCGGAAAGCGGTGATGGAGGGGATGTATGTCAAGACGGGGGATGTGTTGTATGAGATTGCTGATCTCAAGCGTGTTTGGCTGCTGTTGGATTCCTATGAAGCGGATTTGCCCTGGGTTCAGCCTTTTCAGGAAGTCGTGGTGACGGCGGAGTCGTTGCCGGGCGAAACGTTTCGTGGGCAGATTGTCTTTGTCGATCCGGTGGTGGACCCGATGAGTCGGACGATCAAGGTTCGTGTCAACGTGGACAATCCGCGACGTCGGTTGAAGCCGGAGATGTTTGTTACGGCGGAGATTCGGGTCGCGATGGGGCCGACCGGTCGGGCAGCTACGCCTCAACCACGCGGCACGTATGTGTGCCCGATGCATCCGTGGGAGGCGTCCGGGGCGATGGCGACGTGTCCTATTTGCGAAATGGATATGGTGCCGGTTGCGTCTGTGGCCGGTTACCGAGTTGGTGAGACCGCGGGGCCGATTCTCAGTGTCCCACGTGAAGCCATTATGCAGACGGGGGAACGCGCATTGGCGTATTGGGCGGTGGGCGCGGGTCGCTATTTGGGTGTTGACGTGAAGCTTGGTCCGTTGGCTCAAGATAAATCGGGTCGCGCGTTTTATCCTGTGCTGGAGGGGTTGGAGGAGGGACAGCGGGTTGTGACGCGGGGCAATTTTGTGATCGATTCGCAGATGCAAATTGCCGGTAAACCAAGCCTGTTCGATGCGCGCGGTCTTGGTGCCGACTCGGGGCATGAACATGGGCGCGGGCGCGATTCGGGTGAGGTGTCGCCGAAGCAGCGCGATCACGATCATCGGGTTGGACAGGCGACGCACGAGCATCCAGTCGAGAAGAAACATCATTCTCATGGTGAAGAAGGGGATCGGCCTTGATCGACCTGCTCATTAGGACCTTTCTTCGCGCACCGGTGTTAGCGTTGATCCTTTGTGTGACGTTGTTGGTGTGGGGTTGGTCGTCGTTTGCGCAGAATCCCAAGGATGCCATTCCTGATATTGCGGAAAATCAGACGATTGTGTTTGCTGAATGGACGGGGCGCAGTCCTAAGGATGTGGATGAGCAAGTGACCTATCCTCTGACGGTGGCTTTGCAGGGGGTGCCGGGCGTGAAAGAGATTCGCGCGACGAGTGGATTCGGCTGGTCGGTGGTTTATGTGATTTTTCGTGATGACGTACCGTTCTATTGGGCGCGGAGCCGGGTGCTGGAACGGTTGAATGTGGGTTTGTCCGCGCTGCCCGAGGGCGTGGTGCCCAAGTTGGGACCTGATGCGACGGCGTTGGGACAGATCTTCTGGTACACCCTTGAAAACGGATGGTATTCGCCAGAGCGGCCCGGTTTGCGTTTTGAGGAAGATGGAACCTTGACGGCGGCTTCGCGGGCGGCGCTGCTCGAGGCGGACTCGTCTTTGGAAAAGCAGCTTGACAATGCCCAGCCCTACCAGTGCCCACTGACGGGGGTTGACTTGGTTTTCAGTCAAGTGCCTCTCGATCGTCTTCGTAGCATTCAGGACTATGACGTCAAGTTGGCGCTGGAAAGCGTGGAAGGCGTCAGTGAGGATGCCAGTATTGGTGGCTATGTTCGGCAATATCAGATCGACGTCAACCCGGAGGCGCTGCGTGCGTTCGGTGTTTCGCTCGACTCGCTTGTGGCAGCGGTGAAGGGGGCGAATATCGATGTCGGTGCCAAGGTTATTGAGTGGTCAGGGATGGAGGTTTTGATCCGGGGCGTTGGTTTTTTGGGGGGAGGTCAACGGGGTGTTGGTTCGCGATCCGCGCGCGAACGAGCCGCTCTTGAAGATATCGAAAACATAGTCGTCAAATCGACCGATGGTACGCCTATCTATCTGCGACAATTGGCGACGGTGACGACGGGGCCTGATTTTCGCCGGGGCGCCCTCGACAAGATGGGTGCGGAGGCGGTCGGCGGCTGCGTTGTGATGCGTTTCGGTGAAAATCCTTTGGCGGTGATCGAACGGGTCAAGAAGAGGATCCGTACGGTGGAAGCGGGTTTGCCGCCCGGTGTGCGCATCAACGCTTTTTACGATCGGACGCGACTCATCGGTGAAACGATGGCCACACTTGGTGCTGCTTTGTGGCAGGAACTTTTGATTACCGTTGTGGTGGTTGTTCTGTTTTTGTTGCATTTCCGAAGCAGTCTCGTGATTGCGGTGACGTTGCCGTTGGCGGTTTTGTTTGCGTTTATTTGTATGCAAGCGCTGCGTGTCGGTTCCAACATCATGAGTTTGGCGGGGATTGCGATTGCGATCGGCACGATGGTCGATATGGCCATCGTAATGACCGAGAATATCTATCAGCATCTAGCCGGCCGGCGCGCTGAATATACGCGATTCGAGGAAGCGGCCGATGGGACCGTGAAGGCGTGCATGGATTCTGAGAAACGCCTCACGGTTATTCAGGAAGCGGCTCGTGAAGTTGGTGGCGCGATTCTGACGGCGATTAGTACGACGGTCGTTTCGTTTTTGCCGGTGTTTTTCCTCGAGGGTCAGTCCGCCAAGCTTTTTACGCCGCTGGCATGGACGAAAACGTTTTGTTTGGTGGGGGCTGTTTTGTTGGCGCTGGTCGTAGTTCCGCCTCTTGCAGCATTGTTGCTCCGCCATCGTCGTGTGTCGCGTCGTGTGTCGTTGGTGATTAGCGTGTGCTCGGGTTTGGCTGGCGGCGCGATCTGGGCTGCGGTGACCGGTGTGTCGGGGGCGCTTCGGTTGTTTGGTGACGCGATCCGGTCCTATGGTCATTTAAGCACGCCTTGGGATGCGCTTGTGGTTGGGGGTGTTTTGGCGTTGGTGACGTGGGCAGTGTTGCGTGAGCGGATTCGTCCGATCGAGGAGAATCCGGTGAGTTGGCTTATTCGTTGGATTTATGAACGCGTGTTGCGGTGGATTCTTGACCATATTGTGCTGTTTCTTGTTTTGCCGGGGATGCTTGTTGTCTGGGGTTTGTCGATCTGGCTTGGGTGGGCCAACGTGTTGGGGTCTTGGACGGGTCGTTGGGAGCACGTGCGTTTCACACCGCAGCATTGGTCGTCTGCGTTATGGATTCACTTGGTGGTCGGATTGTTTGTTGGCTTGATTGTTTTGCCGTTGGTGTGGGATACGATTGGCGTGTTTTTTGTTCGGTACGCAGGGCGTGGTTTTGCGTTTCAGCGGTGGCGGCGTTTGGCGAGACGTGTGGGTTTTTGTGCGGCCGCTATTGCGCTGGTCTTTGTGCTGCAGAGATTCGATTGGGCGGATCGGCATGCGGTGGCTGTTTCGGCTATTTTTAATTTGCCGCTTGCTGACACGGAAGAGGGTCAACCGCGTCGCCTTGCGGAATTCGCGCCGCTGAAAGCAGCGATCGCCCGTGATCGAGGTATCGGTCAGGAGTTTATGCCGCCGCTGGACGAGGGGGATTTTCTTTACATGCCGAGTGTTTTGCCTGCGGGGTCGCTCAATACGGTTTTGGAAGTGATGCAGAAGCAAGATGTGCAGTTCGCTCGGATTCCTGAGGTGGCGGTGGTGGTGGGCAAGTTGGGCCGCGTGGATTCGGCACTCGATCCGGCACCGGTCGGTATGTTGGAGACTGTGATTACGTTGCGGCCTCGGGATGAGTGGCCCTTGAATGACGATACGGAACATCCTGGTCGTCAGCGTCGACGGACGATGAATGAAATTTGGCAGGCGATCCAGCGTGCGGGGCGATTTCCGGGCGTATTGCCGTCCGTGCAATTGCAGCCCATTCGGACGCGGGTGGAAATGTTGAGCACCGGCCTGAATGCCAAGATTGGGCTCAAGGTTTATGGCGACAGCATGGCGCCATGTGAGGCCCTGGCGGTTGCGATCGAGCAATTACTGCGTGAGCGGCTTGCGGGAGCTGAGGCGATCAACGCGATTCGTGTCAATGGCAAGCCGTATCTGGAGTTTCACATTGACCGTGAAGCGATCGCTCGTTACGGCGTCAATATTCGTGATGTGCAGAACGTAATTGAGGTTGCGGTCGGTGGTATTAACTTGACGACGACGTATGAAGGTTTGGACCGTTATCCGGTGCGCGTTCGCTATCAGCGTGAGCTGCGGGACGAGTTGCCTGACTTGGAGCGAATCATTGTGCCGACACCTTCGGGAGCTCAGATTCCGATTTCGCAAGTTGTTGACATCGAAAGCGTTGTGGGGCCGATGAGCGTTCGTCGTGAAGGCGCGAAATATGTGAGTTATGTGACGATGACGAACGTCGGTGTGGATGAGACGACCTTGGTGGATCGGGGTCGAGCGATTATCGATCAGGCGATTATCGATGGCACGTTGAAGTTGCCGGAAGGGTACTCTCTCAAATGGACGGGGAGTTACGAGAGGAACCTGCGGGCGAAGAAGCGTTTGGCGCTTCTTGTGCCTTTGGTGTTGCTGATCAACTTTGTTTTGATTTATCTGCAGTTCAAGCGGTTGCCGTTGACGTTTGTTGTTTTTCTATCGATTCCCGTTGCTTTTGCGGGCGGATTTATTCTGCTGGAATATTGGCCGGTGATTCAGGAGATGTTGTACTTGGCTGGAGTGATGGATCGCGGTTTTGAAGGTGAGGCCATGTATTTGACGGTCGCGGTTTGGGTCGGATTTATCGCCCTGTTCGGTATTGCCGTTGATGACGGTATTGTGCTGGGGACGTATCTGAACCAAAACTTCAGTCGGAGCAAGATTACTCGTTACGAGGAGATCAAGGCGCGCGTCGTGGAGGCGGGTGTTCGTCGGATTCGGCCCTGTTTGATGACGACGTTTACGACATTGGCGGCTCTGGTACCGATCATGTTATCGACGGGTCGCGGTAGCGATGTCATGGTGCCGATGGCGATTCCGGTTTTTGGCGGTATGTTGGTGGCGCTTGTTTCGCTGTTTGTGGTGCCCGCCTGTTATTGCGGTTTGAAGCAGTTACGCTGGAAGCTTGGTTGGCCTGACCAGGACTTTGTTCGGCCGGCATCGGATGGTTGACGGTATGTGCAGGTTCTCCGCGCTGCAGTTAGCCGGCGATCGGGCGCGTCTTCAAGCGGAGATTGTTTCGGCATCCATCGCGGCGTGTTCTGCGAAGTAGGTTTGCTTGAATCGCAGAGCCACGTTGACCAAGCCGATTAGGACCGGTACTTCGACGAGCGGCCCGATGACGGCTGCGAAAGCGGCACCGGAATTGATGCCGAACACCGCAATGGCTACGGCGATCGCCAATTCGAAGTTGTTGCTTGCTGCCGTGAAAGCGATGGTCGTTGTTTTGGGGTAGTCCGCTCCAATTCGCTTGCCCATCCAAAAAGATACCAGGAACATCACCACGAAGTAGATGCAAAGGGGTATCGCAATACGAATGACATCGAACGGCAGTTGGACGATGTATTCGCCTTTGAGCGAGAACATCACGAAAATGGTGAAGAGCAAGGCGATAAGTGTGATGGGAGAGATCTTGGGTATGAATCGGGTCTCGTACCAGTGACGTCCTTTGATTCGGAGCATGAAGAATCGAGTCAGCATGCCTGCCAGGAATGGGATTCCCAGATAGATGAATACGCTCCATGCGATTTGGCCGATGGTTACATCAACCACCGCACCGCTCAAGCCCATGATGGGGGGCAATACCGTAATGAACAGCCATGCGTAAACGGAGTAGAAAAGTACCTGAAACACAGAGTTGAAGGCCACCAAACCGGCGGCATATTCCGAATCGCCCTTGGCCAGCTCGTTCCAGACGATTACCATTGCGATGCAGCGGGCAAGGCCGATCATGATGAGTCCGATCATGTAGTCCGGGTAGCCGTGAAGAAACACCACTGCAAGCACAAACATCAAAATGGGCCCGATGATCCAGTTCTGAACAAGTGATAGGCCTAAAACGCGGACATTGCGAAAGACGTCGCCAAGTTCTTCATACTTCACTTTGGCCAGCGGCGGGTACATCATGAGGATGAGTCCGACCGCGATGGGGATATTGGTTGTGTCGACGGAAAAGCGATTGATGAAGTCTTCCATTTCCGGCACGAGATAGCCGGCCCCTACCCCGATGGCCATGGCCATGAAGATCCACAAGGTGAGGTAACGATCAAGAAACGATAGCCGTCGCGAATCTTCCGTTTTCATGTGTTTCTCTTCTTGACGGTTCGTCGGGTTGTTCAGGATGTCAGCAGTACGATTCCAACACCCAGCACGAGCACGCCGGCGAGTCGCTTGATCCAGGTGTTGGCTTTCTGTAGTCCTTTGGATGCGATGATCTGTTGAGCGGCTCCCATCGACGTTCCGGCGACGAGGATCAGTACGCAGTGTCCGATACTATAAGCGGCCAGCAAGGTTGCTCCGTAGGCGGTTCCTTTGAGTGGGATGATCGATAGTAGGACGATCAAGATCGGCCCGGCACACGGGAGTGAGACGAGTCCAAAAAGCATTCCGAGCAGCAAGGCCCCCACGAGCCCACGTTGGGAGGGGGTAACTGTCTTGGGGGCGGGGATTCGGATGTCCAACAGGCCAAGAAGATGAAGGCCCATGAGTAGGCAGACCGCTGATGCGACATAGCCCCACCACGATGCGCGCAGGATTGAGGTCGTTGCCCACGTGGCCATGAACAAAATCGAGAACGTGATGGTCAATCCTGCGGCGAAGGTCAGGGACAGGACCAATGAGCGAAGCGTGCTGCGGTTGTCCGTTTGGCCGGCGACAAATGCGACCATGAGCGGGACCATGGCGATGACGCAGGGATTCGCGGCGGTGGTGATTCCGCCAATCAACGCAGCCCAGGGTGCAAGCCAGCCGCTGCTTTCGATCGCGTTTTTCAATGTTTCGGTAAAGGCAGCGTACACTCAAATCATCCCCAACTCTTTGAGCTTGGTTACGATATCTTCTTTTGACAAAAAGCCCACGTGTCGCCAAAGTTCGTTTCCCTTGGCGTCCAGGAATACCTGACAGGGAATCAGCTGCCAATTGAAGGTTCGGGCGTGGTCGGCTTGCTCCAGGACGTCCACCGATTCAACGGTTAGTTTACCATCGTACTCTTCCTTGATGGCTTCGATAATCGGTGCCATCATCTTGCAGGCTTGGCACTTGCCGGCACCTAACTCGACAAGGCGCGGAAGCTGTTGGGTGAGTTGGGGGAACGGCTTCGATGTTGGTTGCGATTCGGCTTGTGTTGGTTTCGGCGTTTTTGGGGTTTCAGGAACGGTTGCGCTGTTGCTTTTGAACCAGGCGACGGCCACAACGCCCAAGACGACGACGGCGACGATCAGTAGATTCTTGTTCATGGTATGACTCTCAGATTCGCGGGTAATCGGCTACGATGACAATGCGTTCGTTAGAATCGTTGTAAGTTCGGCCTCGCTTGGCACCTTGCCCGCTACCTTGACTTCGCCGTCAATGGCAAGTGCGGGCGTGAAAATGACGCCTCGGTCCATGATCTCCTTGAGTTCCTTGACCTTGGCGAGTTCGTATTGGATTCCAAGGTTCTTGGCCACCGCCTCTGTATCGGCAGCGAGTTTTTCACACTTTGCACAACCGGTTCCCAGTATTTCGATTTTCATGCGCTTGACTCCTCAAAGCACGGCCCCATAGATGAGGCCTGCGGCCGTTGAAAACACGACGATGAGCAGGATATACACAACCGTTTTTTGTGTTCCTAAGATGGAACGAATGACCAGCATGTTGGGCAGCGACAGGGCGGGTCCGGCCAGCAAGAGGGCAAGTGCCGGTCCCTTTCCCATGCCTGCGCCGAGTAACCCTTCAAGGATAGGCACCTCCGTCAGCGTCGCGAAATACATGAGGGCTCCGGCAACAGACGCAAAGAGGTTGGCGGTTAGACTGTTGCCCCCGACGCAACGGGCGATCCATTGTTCGGGGATAAGGGCGGGGTGCCCTGGGCGCCCGAGCAACAAGCCGGCAACGAGAACGCCGACGAAAAGCAGCGGCAGAATCTGCTTGGCGAAATGCCAGGTGCTTTGGACCCACTCGCGGAGTTGGGCACGGCTAAACCAGAGCGCGAGCATCACTGCTAATGCGACCCCTAAGCTCGCGGTTATAATCCATTTGACCGACCCGATTGCGTGCGAGATGCCGGTGGGGTCGAGTGTTTTCCAGTTGGCAAAGACGAGAATGCCTATCATGGCGGCGAAGTAGAGTCCATTGCGCCATAGGGGTTGGCTGTCATCGGCGGGAAGCACCATGTTGTCTGTTGAGGTTTTGTTACGTTCTTCCCTGTGATAGATGAGTTGCATGGTGAGACCGATCGCAATGCTGAAGATGACGGCGCCGATGGCCCGCGCCAGGCCCAGTTGCCAACCGAGTACTCTGGCGGTGAGGATGATGGCCAGGACGTTGATGGCAGGGCCGGAATAGAGAAATGCTGTCGCGGGCCCAATGCCTGCGCCGCGGGTATAGATGCCGGCAAACAGCGGTAGCACCGTGCATGAGCAGGCGGCGAGAATCGTGCCGGAGATTGAGGCGACGCCATAGGCAAGCAGCTTGTGGGCTTGGGCGCCGAAGTATTTGATGATGGCGGCCTGCGAGATGAACACGGAGATGGCGCCGGCAATGAACAAGGCGGGGACGAGGCAGAGCAACACGTGCTCGCGGGCGTAGTCTTGCAGCATGAGCAGGGCTTCGCGCGTGGCGTTGCCGACGGTTGATGAGGCGGGAAGGGCGGCGAACGGGAGCGTGTGAGCGAGAAGGAAGACGGCTACCATCAAGGTCAACGTGAGCAGAGGACGGACCGCTTGCCTTGACGACACGCTTGCCCAAAGGCCTTGAATGGTCGCAAGAAAAGACGGCTGACCGACTATGTTTCGATGGCGGCTTGTTGCTCTCTCAAGTTTTGCTTCAGTACGGACTCGATGCATTCCCATAATCCTTTGAGGCAGCAGATTTTTAGGTAGTAGAAGGCCATCGTGCCTTTCTTCTGGTCGTCCACGATTCCAGCTTGTTTGAGGATGGCAAGGTGCTTGGAGACGGTGGACTGATCCGCACCCACCAGCTCGGTCAGCTCGCAGACGCACATTTCCTTCTCCGCGAGCGCATCCAGCATGAGAAGACGGGTTGGGTGCGCCAACGCTTTAGCGATTCTTGCACGGGCCTCATAGTGTGGTTTAGGTTTTTGAATCATGGCTATATGGTCATTATACCATAGAAGGCTAACGTTGTCAATTCGCGAAATAGCTATTTTGCTGGAGGCTATTCGTCGGGCATTGACGCGCGGTGTGGTTCGAGTGGTAGCGATGGCGGAATGAAGCTTCATGCGTTAGCCGACCACGCGCGGTCGAGAGAATGTAAGGAGGCATCGACGTACTGTCACACTTGCTTCGTACAGGTTGCCGCCCCGCAAAATGTGGCCGGCAAAGTTGCGGGGGGCCGCGATTGGGAAGATCAAACGATTTAGAGCAACTCAATCTTTCATTGCTCGAAACGATTTAACCGAGGGTGTCCGGACCGGTATCTCCCGTTCGAATGCGAATGCAATCAGCTAGTTCGAGGACGAAGATTTTGCCGTCGCCGATGGTTTCCGTACGAGCCCCGGTAATGATGGCGTCAATGGTCGGCTTGACGAAGTGTTCGTTGACCGTGATTTCCAGACGTACCTTTTTGAGAAGGTTCACTTCGATATCGACGCCGCGGTAGGATTCGTGGTAGCCCATCTGCTGGCCGCAGCCCAAGCCATTGGTCACTGACATCCTGAAAATCGCGGCCTTGTAGAACGTTTGCTTGACGTCGTTCAGCTTCTCCGGCTGAAGAGTAGGCAATAACGAGCTTCATGGTTCATGTGTATAACCCGGGTTTCTTGTAGGTTGCCGGCGGCGTTGTTGGATGGCTGATACGCGGGCTGGAGACGGATGATGGTTGCGTGGTTATAATTGTGGGCATGTCTGATTTTATTGTTCCATCTCAGCGGATTTCGCGGTTGCCGCCTTACCTGTTCGGTAAGATCAACGCGCTGAAGCACAAGAAGCGGCAAGCGGGGATTGATATTATCGACCTGGGGATGGGGAATCCGAGCGACCCGGCCCCGAAGATCGTCGTGGACAAGCTTTGTGAGGCGGTTCAGGATTCGCGCACCCACCGTTACAACCTGGTGACCAAGGGTTTATATAACTTGCGACGGGATGTGGCTCGGCACTATTGGGATCGCTACGGCGTGGAGCTGGACCCGGAGACGGAGATTACGGCTTGTATCGGGAGCAAGGAAGGCATCAGTCACATGCTGCTGGCGATGCTCGGACCGGGCGACACGGCAGTGGTAGGGGACCCGTCGTTTCCGATCCACACGTATGGGGTGGCTTTGGCGGGTGCGAATGTGATTTCGGTGCCTTTGGGTAACGACGACGCTTTCTTGGCGCGGATTCGGTACGTCGTGGAGCATTTGTATCCGCGGCCGAAGTTGATGATCCTGAACTACCCGCACAATCCGACAGCGATCACGGTCGATCCGCCGTTTTTTGATCACGTCGTGGCATTGGCGAAAGAATACGAGGTGGCGGTTATTCACGATTTCGCTTACGGCGAGACGGTGTTTGACGGCTACCGGGCTCCGAGCTTCCTTCAAAGCGAAAGTGCCAAGGAGGTCGGCGTCGAATTCACGACCATGAGCAAGCCTTACAACATGGCGGGTTGGCGTATCGGCTTTTGTGCCGGTAACAGCGCGATGATCCGTGCGTTGTGTACGATCAAGGGTTACTACGACTACGGCTTGTTCCAACCGATCCAGATTGCTTCGATTATTGCGATGCGTCACTGTCAGGCGGACGTGGAGAAGCAGGCCAAGATTTACGAGAGCCGGCGCGACGTCGTGCTGGCGGGTTGTGAGCGACTGGGTTGGCAGGCCGAGCGGAATCGCGGGAGCATGTTTGTCTGGGCCAAGGTTTGCGCGGACCATTTGGCGGGGCAATCGACGCTTGATTTCGCGATGCGGTTGCTTGAAGAGGCGGAGGTCGCGATCGCGCCGGGGCGAGCTTTTGGTGAAAACGGCGAGGGCTATGTGCGAATTGCGCTGGTCGAGAATGAACAGCGGCTGCGTCAGGCGATCCGCCAGATGGATCGGGTCCTGAATAAAACAAGTGGCATGCCGTAGCCGGTGTTTCCCATAACGTGATTGTGATAAGGTTTATCAGACGCAACGTGCGCGTTAGCGGACGCGGGGGTTGTTTTTGTTGGTTTTTTGATGGATTTCAGCCCCAAACCTCTTTGAGATGGGAATAATGGGATACCAGCGCGAGAGAGTTAGATTGCTGTCACTGGCGCGTGAGGACCAGTGGTTACGGCAACCGTGTGCGAGGAGGGGTATGTTGTGATTGCCATTGTTGACTATGGGATGGGGAATCTGCGTAGCGTGCAGAAGGCGTTTGAACGGGTTGGCTCGCCGGCGGAGATTGTGAGTACCCCGTCCAAACTTCGGCGTGCGAACAAGATCGTCTTGCCGGGCGTGGGTGCGTTTCGTGATGCGATCGATCATCTGCAACGGCAGGGGCTGGTTCGTACGCTGGTGGACATGATCGAGTCGGGTCGGCCTTTCTTGGGGATTTGCCTGGGACTGCAGTTGCTGTTCGACGTCAGTTACGAGGATGGGCAGTATCGAGGGTTGGGGGTGTTGCCGGGGCGGGTGATCCGCTTCGATTTCGCAGGACGTCCTGCCGCCAACGGTCTGAAGGTGCCTCATATGGGCTGGAACCAGTTGAGCTGGTCCACGCAGTGTCCGCTGTTTGAGCAGCTGGAAAGTGGGCAGTATTTCTACTTCGTTCACTCGTTCTACGTCGATCCGATGGATCGGGAGGTTGCGTGCGGGCGGTGTGACTATGGTGTGGATTTCACGGCGATGGTGTGGCGGGACAACCTGTTTGCCATGCAGTTTCACCCTGAAAAGAGCCAGGAGGCCGGGCTGCAGATGATCCGGAACTTCGCCCGGCTTTGAGGGCGGTCGGCAGCTCTTGAAATCCGCGTCCAGGGCTCTATACTAAATGGTTCGCTCGGTTGGGTGGCAAGCCCGACTGGAATGGATAGGATCCGTACACAAACGAGGCGAGCAAAAGGATAGGGCTATGAAGAAGGGAATCCATCCCGAATATGTCGAATGCACGGTGGCGTGCGGTTGTGGCCATACGTTCAAGACGCGATCTACCCAGGCGGAGATGAAGGTGGAGATTTGTTCAAATTGCCATCCTTTCTTCACCGGCCAGGAGAAGTTTATCGATAGTGCCGGTCGCGTGGAGAAGTTCAACAAGAAATTTGGGGGCGACTACTTCAAGAAAGCGGCTAAGAAAACTTCGAAAACGTCCAAGGCTTAGCGTCCGCTCATTCCTGTTGCGAAGCTTGTTCCTACCATGGTTGTGGGTTGGCTTCGTATAAAGGTTCAGCGGGTTGCTTGGATGCTACCGGTCACTACCCACGCCGGATCAAACGCACCTGATGCGACCGATCCGGCGTGGTTTTTTTGGGCCTGTTTGGGATTGGATTGAGACATGGCAACGGATACGGTTAACGCACGAATCCTCAAGAAACTGGAAGAGCTCCGTACACGACACGAGGCGGTATCGGCGGAGATGAACCGTCCGGAAGTCGCCAGTAACGCGACGCGAATCGTCGCGCTGACCAAAGAGCACGGCCAGCTTCGGCGCGTGGTGGCGCCCTACGGTGACTATTTGAGAGTGATGGCTGATATTGTTGAGAGTGAGGGGATTTTGAATGACCCCGAGGCCGACGCGGATCTCAAGGCGTTGGCTGAGGAAGAGGTCGCTTCCGGTCGCGCTCGTGCGGATGAGCTGATGGAGTCGATGAAGCAGACGTTGGTGACGAGTGATGCTGCTGCGATCGATTCGGTGATTCTCGAGATTCGGGCGGGGACGGGTGGGGATGAGGCAGCTCTTTTTGCACGCGACCTTTATGAGATGTATTTGCGCTACTGCGAGGCGAACAAGTTCAAGGTCGAGATTTTGGATGCTTCGCCCTCCGATTTGGGGGGGTTCAAAGAGATCGTATTGAATATCAAGGGGCCTGGCGTTTATCAACACTTGGGTTACGAGGCGGGCGGCCATCGGGTGCAACGGGTTCCGGACACCGAAACTCAGGGGCGGATTCATACCTCGGCCGCGACGGTGGCGGTCTTGCCGGAGCCGGCTGAAGTTGACGTGGAGATCGACTGGGACAAGGACGTGATTGAGCATGTGAGCCGGGCGGGCGGACCCGGTGGGCAGAACGTCAACAAAGTTTCCTCGGCGATCAAACTCGAGCATGTCCCGACAGGTATTACCGTGTCGATGCGGGACGAGAAGAGTCAGCACAAGAACCGTGCCAAGGCTCGGCGTGTGCTCCTTTCACGCATTTACGATCACATTCTTCACCAACAGCGATCCGAGCGGGAGGCGACGCGAAGGAGTATGGTGGGATCCGGCGATCGAAGCCAGCGTATCCGCACCTATAACTTTCCCCAGAACCGCTGCACCGACCATCGTGTGGGATTGGACCTGTATAGCCTCGATCGGATCATGCAGGGCGAGATACAGGAACTCATCACCGCGCTTCAAGCGTTCGATGTCAAACAACGGTTGGAGAGCCTGTAATCGTTTCGATTGTATCGATTGAGCCTCCACACGATGTTGCCGTCGTTGGTTCCCCAAAACTTCTTGATCCGTGTGTTTACACCTTCAACCGCAGTGTTCCCTCATGCAACCGCTCGAACTTTTTGGTTCCCAAGGAATGGGCGGAAAGCGTCGTAGGTCGATCTTCTGCTTAACCCGAAACGTCATTCCGTCTTCCTTGTCCGCGTTGCGGATCTTGTCGCTGGGCAGCGATACTTCAGCATTTTCCGCCTTGGTAGCGTTTCATCAAGCATTGCGACCGGAAATTTTCGGATCGTTCGTAGACTCAGGTGGTTTCCAACGCCTCCCACGCAAAAAAACGGCTTGGTCATCAAGATACGCATTCGTGCAGACTCCGCGGGCACCGTGCCCAACCCTACTACACCGCGACCAAATGACCGAACGCCCGCAATGCGAAGGTGTGCCGACATCGGTTACCATGTTCGCGCCGTCCTGATACCCGTCGTTGCAATCAATGACCGGAAATCCCAACTCAGCCGATGCAATTACGTGGTCTGACTCAATCGCTTGATCGGGCTAAGCTGAATGTTAGATCGATTGTGCTATGAGTGTTTCAGGACGAGGACTGTAAGTACTCCCGCCGCTCGTGTACAATTGTATTGAGTGCCGATACAAGAGATGTATCCGCTATCAGATCAGGTCGGCTTGTAGAGGAAAGGCCCATCGTGTCGTCCGCATTGACCACCGCTGAATCGCTCGTGCCGCACCTCAAGAGGTGCGGGTATGGCGACGCGCTGATCGAGCGGTCCTTCAAGGTGGATCGGGTCACGATCCCCGTGGCCGCCTTCGCGGGGAAACCGTTTGATAGCTGGTCAGCATGCATTGCGGCCGTCAACCTGAGCGGCGATTCCAACTCATCAGCAGCGGCGGTGCGGTCGCTCGGTGCTTCAACGGTTTTCGTTTGCGGTCCACAGGGCGTGGACTGGTGGGCGATGGGACCGGACGGGCCGACGGCCAGTCGGCAAATCGCGTGGTCGAATGTAAGCGGTGTCTTTCGCCAACACAAAGACGACCTTGCTCCGTCGCGCATCTACAACGCGAAGCTCCAGCGTCCCGGTGCATCAGCGAGCCAACTTTGGTTTTTTGACGTGGGGCTCATGCCAGCAGTCGAGAAGGATCGTGGACAAACGTTGCTACGGTTGGTCGAAATGGCCCTCCGTGGGTTGCACAAGGAGCTAGGCCCAAAACTCAATACACGAAAGGCGCAGGAAGACGCTTACCGTACGGTCTTCTGGCTACTCGCGGCGAAGGTACTTCACGACAAGAAAGTGCAGAACTTCATCCGAATCGACCTCAACAATGTGGATGAGGTTTTTGCTCGCATCGGCAAGCACCATGGGGAAACCAACCGGTTCCCGCCATTCGGCAAGGCTGGCCGAAAGGCGATTAACGAAGTTGCCACGAAATTCGGGGCTTGCGGATCACTCGCCGATGTCTCAAGCGAATCTATCGCCTACGTTTACGAGAACGCGCTGATCGACAAGACAGCAGGCAAAACAAAGGCAAAGAAAGGCGAAAAGCCCTACGACATCCGCAAGGAACTTGGCATCCACAGTACTCCTTCCGTGCTTATCCACCACATGCTTTCACAGATGTGGGACATGATCGAAGAAATCAGACCTGAGAACCGAAATGTCTTCGAGCCCGCGTGTGGACATGCACCGTTCCTGACTGGAGCCATGCGATGGCTCCGTGATTGGAACTATGAAAATCAGTCTAAGACCATGCACGACTACCTGCGCTCGCATTTACATGGCTTAGAGACCGATAGGTTCGCGATTGAGTTGGCCAAACTCGCACTCACGCTTGCCGATGAACCACACGGTAATTCATGGCAGCTGACACAGAACGACATGTTCCTACCTGGCGTTCTCGCCAGTCATACAAGGAAGGCTCATATTCTGCTATCGAATCCTCCGTATGAGGCGTTCACCCCGGCACAGCGAGCATGGTACGCAAAAGAAGGCGAGGTGATTGCCGCCAACACGAAGGCGACCGAGATGCTGTTGCGTACATTGCCGCACCTGCCACCGGGCAGTGTGTTTGGCGTAGTTATGCCCCAGGGCGTGCTGCACGATAAGGAATCCAAACTCGTACGTGAACGGTTACTTACCGACTTTGATCTTTCTGAGATCAGTCTGTTTGCCGACAACCTCTTCGAGCATGGCGATCACGAGGTAGCCGTGCTCATCGGTCGGCGCAAGAAGCCCCATACCAAACCCATAGCTTTACAATGCCGCCGGGTGCGAGAACACGGCATGGAGGCGTTCAAGGAACGGCTGAAGTTCTCATCGGAACAAGAGGTAGTACCGAGTCGGTTTCTTGCCAACGCTGATGTTGATCTGCGAGTGCCGGAACTAGAGGACGTTTGGTCGTATTTGTCGGGTGGACTAACATTCGGTGACATGGCGACTATTGGCCAAGGGCTCGCTCATAAAGGGAAGGGTCTACCAGATAAGGCTTGGACGATTCATCAACCACCAAAACACGGAGACCAAGTAGGTTTTGCGGGTATTCCAGAAAAATTAAAAATATACTATT
>Ga0180433_10002516_pt1 | contig 28183 bp, 29 predicted proteins | sample SS_ome_8_FD_132980 | JGI IMG/M metagenome (GOLD analysis project Ga0180433, IMG submission 132980) | Hypersaline lake sediment archaeal communities from the Salton Sea, California, USA - SS_1_D_1 metaG | ecosystem: Environmental > Aquatic > Non-marine Saline and Alkaline > Hypersaline >... | reverse complement strand
TGAGTCAGACAGCCTGACGGCGGGCGATCAGATCACCGTTCTCTCGGGTGTGGGCGATCCCCTGGCCAGTGGTGCTGCAACCCCGCCCAATCTTGGTCTGCAGATCTGCTACGACATTCGTTTTCCAGAGTTGGCACTGCTGATGCAGCAGCAGCTGAGCTGTGATGTGATCGCTTGTCCAGCGGGCTTCAGCACGACCACGGGGCCGTTGCATTGGCATCTGGTGATGCGTGCCCGCGCTGTTGATACTCAGTCTTTTGTGCTGGCTTGCTGCAGCGCCAGGCCTCCGCAGGATTCAGGCGACTACCCGAGTTATGGCCACTCGCTGGTGGTGGATCCCTGGGGGCACATCGTGGCGGAGGCGGGCATTGGCGAAGAGGTGGTTCACGCCGAACTTGACCTCGATCAAATCGCTGCCGCTCGTGCGGCCATTCCCACCTCTCGCCAACGGCGAGGGGATGTCTACCGCCTTGAGCCATCAGCATGACGATTCCCCCCCAGCTGGTGGCCACGGCCCGTTGCCTCTGGTGGTGGCAATGGCAACGCCTGATGGATGGCTTGGCTCCGGCTGATGCGGAGGGCAACTACCAGCGCCGCCCGTCTCAGTTTGCTGGACGCCCACTCGAGCCATTGCTGCAGCAGTGCACAACAACCGTTCAACGTCCGCTGTTGATCATTGGCCGCAGCTGCCCTTGGGCCCATCGAACCCGCCTGGTGCATCAGCTCTGTGGCCTGGCTGATGCCGTGAATCTCGTGTTGGTGGAGCCCGATCCTCAAGCTGGGCGCTGGGTTTTCCCTGCGCCGCTGTTGGGCTGCCGCAGCTTGCAAGAGCTCTATCGCTTGGCTGGGGCCAACCCGCAGCAGCGAGCCACGGTGCCGCTGCTGCTCGATCCAGGCAGCGAGTCGCGCTCACCGGTGATCCTCAGCAATGAGAGTGCGGAGTTGGTGCAACTGCTCAACCGCTGGCCCGGATCAGCGATGGATTTGGAACCGGAGCCTTTGCTGGAGGCGATTGAGCAGTGGTCGCAGCAGTTGCAGCACTCCCTCAATGACGGCGTCTATCGCTGTGGCTTTGCCCGCAGCCAAACCGCCTATGACCGAGCTGAGGCCGCGCTCTTTGCTGCGCTTGAAGCCTTGGAAGAGAGCCTGTCGGGTCAAGGGCCATGGCTCTGTGGCGCGCAACTGACCCTGGCGGATGTGCGCTTGTTTCCCACCTTGATCCGTTGGGAGCAGGTGTATGCCCCGCTGTTTGGCTGCAGCCGCCAGCCGCTCTGGTGTTTCCCGGCACTGTGGCAGTGGCGGGCCCGTTTTCTGGCCTTGCCGGGTGTGCTGGAGACCTGTGATCCGCTGGCTTGGCGCACCGACTATTTCGGAGCGCTATTCCCACTGCGTCCCTCAGCTCTGGTGCCGGCTGGCCCGATGGATGGCGCCGCATTGCAGCAGTTGGTGCAACGGCCCGTGCCCTCCACAATGGAGACATGAGCGTTCCTCCGGTTGTCTACGAAGGCGTCTACGGCCCCTACACGGTGACGGGGGAGCATCGCCGTGAAGTGTTGGCCTACCGGTTGAGTTTGTTGTTGCTGGCGCTGGCCCAGGTGGCGTTGCTGGTGCAGTGGCGATGGCTCGGGCCCAGCTGGTGCTGGCCCTGGTTGCTGTTGATGGCTGCCGGTTTGGGGGGTGCGCTGCGCTGGGTGCACATCTATTTGGTGCCGTTGCACCGGACCTTGCAGCTGTTTTGGCTGCTGGGCTGTGCTGGTTTTGGGCTGTTGGCTTACCGCGCTGGTGCCGCGTCGATGCTGCCGCAGTTGGTGGATCAGCCGGTCTGGATTTGGTTGGTGGGCCCCTTCTTTGCAGCCTTGGCCGGCTTGGGATTTAAGGAGTTTTTTTGCTTTCAGCGCCCTGAGGCGATTGGCCTGACGCTGCTTTTACCGCTGCTGCTGTTGGGCTGGTGGCTGGGGCTGTGGTCCGCGCCTGTGGCCTCGGTGCTGTTGGCGGCCCAGTCGCTGCTGTTGATGGTGCTAGCGCTGCGCAAATTCCCAATGCCCGAGGAGGCCGACCTGGGGGATTTGAGCGTGTTTGCCAAGCTGGCCGGTGAGCTGAGCTGACGCGCGCCTACAAAGAAACCCCCAGCGAGGCCGGGGGCTTCTTCGGAGCGTCCACGTAGCGAGGAGGCTCATGGCCGACGGGGGCTTCGTCGCCGGGTCCTTCGTCTTTTTAGTCATCCTGTTTCGGGTTGGATTCGCTTGATGACCGATTCCTCACATCTCGTTTCAGAGCCTGTTGAGCCCTTGTCGTGGGCTGAGTTGCAGGCTCTGGCACCGCCGGCTGGCGACCGGGTGGAAGGGCCCACCAATGCGCAGGCCCGCTTGCGCTTGTTTGGCCGCAGCGAGGAGGAGGTGCGGGTGGTGCTTTACCGCGACCATCACGCCTGGTGCCCCTATTGCCAGAAGGTCTGGCTGTGGCTCGAAGAGCAGCAGGTGCCGTATCGCATCGAGAAAGTCACGATGTTTTGCTACGGCGAGAAGGAAGCCTGGTTTAAACGCCTGGTGCCATCGGGGATGTTGCCTGCCTTGGCCCTCGATGGAGAGCTGATCACCGAAAGCGATCGCATCCTTCTGGTTTTGGAGGCAGCGTTTGGCCCCCTAGGGCTCCCCTTGGAGCATCCCCGCATGCTGGGCTTGCGCCAGCTGGAGCGCGATTTGTTCCGGGCCTGGTGCACGTGGCTTTGTTACCCGGGTGATGAAGCCCAAGGCCAGCAACTGTTTGAAGCCCAGATGCAACGGGTGAGTGAGGCCCTCGAGCGCCATGACGGCCCCTGGTTCCTGGAGAGCTTCAGCAGCGCGGATCTGGTCTTTGTTCCGTATGTGGAACGGATGAACAGCAGCCTTCTGTATTACAAGGGCTATGAGTTGCGGGGCCATTGGCCCGCCTTGGATCGCTGGTTTCAGGGCCTTGATGGCCGCAGCACCTACCGCGGAACCCGCAGCGATCACCACACCCATGCCCATGATTTGCCGCCGCAGATGGGCGGCTGTTACTCCAATCGCAGCGTGCAAGCGGCCCAGTGGTCGCAGCGGATTGATCAAGGCCCCTGGCAGGGGCTCTCCGATGCCAGCGAAGCGGAGCAGAGCGGTGCAGCGGCCGAAGCCTTGGGCCGTGTGCTGCGGCATCGCGCGGTGCTGTTGCAGCAACACAAGGGATTGGATGACTTCAGCTTGCGCTGCGCCTTAAGCCGATTGATGCAGGGCACTGCTTGTCAACCAACCGCTGGCGCCGAGCGTGGCTTGCGCAGCTTGCGGGACCGCATCAGCGTTCCGCGCGATATGGGAGTGCATGCCGCCCGCTTGTTGCGGCAGGCCTTGGAGGACATCGCGTCATTGCAAGGCCCAGGCCAAGGACCGCCGATTCCCGTGCGACACCGGCGGGATCAAGATCCGGCCCCGTTTCTCAAATGTCGTTGAGCAACACCCGTGGATGGGTGGGATCGAGGGCCGAGAGGATGCGCAGGCTGGGGCTGCGGTAGCTGGATTCGCGGAGGGCTGGTTTCTGACGCGCCTGCTGATAGCGATCGCAGCCGTCGGTGGGGGGGACGATCGGGGTGGACTGTTGGGCCATCCAAAGGAAGGACTCTCCACTCGTTATGACGCCCGCTTCGAGGTCCTGATGTGCCCAGCGCTACCTGATAGCCCCGAGTTTTGGGTTCTGGGGCTTGCAGAGTAAAGTCGCCCGGCATCCGGGTGGCTTCGCCGCCTGAAGTCACCCCATCCGAGGTACCCCATGGCGCTTGTTCCGCTTCGTCTGCTGCTCGACCATGCCGCTGAAAACGGTTATGGCATCCCGGCTTTCAACGTGAACAACCTGGAGCAAGTCCAGTCGATCATGGAGGCTGCCTACGAGACCGATAGCCCCGTCATCCTGCAGGCTTCCCGCGGTGCTCGCTCCTACGCCGGTGAAAACTTCCTGCGTCACCTGATCCTGGCGGCTGTCGAGACCTACCCCGACATCCCCGTGGTGATGCACCAAGACCATGGCAACAGCCCTTCCACCTGCTACGGCGCTGCTGCCAACGGTTTCACGTCCGTGATGATGGACGGCTCCCTGGAAGCCGATGCCAAGACCCCTGCTTCTTACGACTACAACGTTGCGGTCACCAAAGAGGTGGTGGACGTGGCCCACGCCATTGGCGTGAGTGTCGAAGGTGAGCTCGGTTGCCTGGGTTCTTTGGAAACCGGCAAGGGCGAAGCCGAGGACGGCCACGGTTTTGAGGGTGAGCTCTCCAAGGACCAGCTGCTGACCGACCCTGCTGAAGCTGCTGACTTCGTCTCCAAGACCAACGTTGATGCCCTGGCCATTGCCATCGGCACCAGCCACGGCGCTTACAAGTTCACCCGCAAGCCCACCGGTGAAGTGCTGGCGATCTCTCGCATCGCTGAGATCCACAAAGCCATCCCCAACACCCACCTGGTGATGCATGGCTCCTCCTCCGTTCCCCAGGAGTGGCTGGAGATGATCAACAAGTTCGGCGGTCAGATCCCCGAGACCTACGGCGTGCCTGTCGAGGAAATCCAGGAGGGCATCCGCAACGGTGTGCGCAAGGTGAACATCGACACCGATAACCGCCTGGCCTTCACCGCTGCTGTGCGCGAAGCGGCTGCTGCTGATCCCGCCAACTTCGACCCCCGTCACTTCAACAAGCCGGCTCGTAAGTACATGAAGCAGGTCTGCTTGGATCGCTACACCCAGTTCTGGGCCGCTGGTAACGCCAGCAAGATCAAGCAGCGCGACATCAACTACTACGCCGGCCTGTATGCCAAAGGCGCCCTGGACAGCAAGGTTGCTGTTGCTGCCTGATTCAGCGTTAGACGTTCAACGCATCGAAGGGGCCCTGCGGGGCCCTTTTTTTTGTGCCTACGAGGCCACCAGCTTTCGCAGGGCGCTGTTGAGATCGTCCTCCATCACAAAGCGGCGACCATCGGTGACGATCACCTTCACCAAGGTGGGAATGCCGCCGTTGCGGGCCTGCAGATAAATCGGTTCGACATAGAGCAGTCCCTTGCCCAAGGGAATCACCAGCAGGTTGCCCTGCAACACGCGCGAGCCCTCTCGGTTCCAAAGACCGAATTGACGGCTGATTTCAGGATCCTGTTCGATTAAGGCGGAGATCTGCTGTGGGCCCAGCAGCAGGCGTTGCTGCGGGAAACGCCACAGCCGCAGTTGGCCGTAATCGGCAACGGTGTTGCGCGCCGCCAGCCAGCTCACCATGTTGGGCCGCCGCAGGGGGGTGAAAGGCAGCAGCAACACAAATTCCGGGGTGTCTTTGCCCGGCAATTGCATGGTGACGTGGTACGGCCTGACCTCCACTTGCTTGGAGCCATAGATCTCCTTGGGAATGCCCCAAACGTCGTCGCCGTTGTAGAAGCTGCGCACATCGGTGACGTGAAAGCGCAGCAAGCGTTCGGCCTGAACTTGGAACTGGGTTTTGGGAACCAGCAGGTGATCGCGCAGCGCCAGCGGCATCGACTCCAACGACCGGAACATCTCCGGGAAGGCATTGCGCCATGTGCGCAGCACCGGGTCACCGGGATCCATCACGTAGATCCAGACACGGCCGTTGAGGGCATCCACCACCACCTTGACCGGGTTGCGGAAGTAACGGATGCCGCTGGGGTTGGCGGCGCTGTAGGGGTAGGAGCGGCTGCTGGTGAAGCCATCGAGCAACCAGTACTGGTGCTGCTCAGCCCGGTAGCCATCCACCGCTGGAACCCGCGCGGTGACGAGGTAGGGCTGGCTTTCAAAGGTGAGGAAGGGGGCAATGGCGTCGAGCCGCTCTTGAACTTGGCGCCGCAACAGCAGGCGGCTGTCGTGCCGCAGTGAGCCGTCAAACAGCAGCCGTGGTTCTCTCAAATAGGCCGCAGCCAGAAGCCGCTGCAACGGATGGCCAATGGGGAGGCCGCCGTCACCGCTGTAGTGCGAATAGAGGTTCTCTTCCCCATCGGGGTAGTTGAACTCGCGCACCTTGCTGGGTGCCACGGCATAGAGCGATGGCGAGGCGCCGTAATAAAGCTCTGGTTTGCCAATCGGAAAGGCTGCAACGGCCTGGGCTGTGGTGACACCCAGGTTGGGCAACCCCTGAACCACGCTGTTGCGCCCCAGATCTTTGACGAAGTACTCCGGTAGTCCGTCGGGGCCCCAGCTGTTGACCGGTGAGACGGTGAAGCCAAAACCATGGGTGAACACAAGGTGTTGGTTCAGCCAGGTCCGGGAGGTCGCGGGCAGTGCCGTGACATCAATTTCCCGGGCCGCCACCATCACCTGTTGCCGGCCTTGGCTGAGGTCGTCGCTGAGTTGGTAGCGGTCAACGGCAGCAGACCAGAAGTCGTAGACCAGCCGCAGTTGTTGCAGCTGGGCGTTGGCTTCCAGCAACGGTTGGGTGTCCCAAAGGCGGATGTTGTCGATCGTGCCGGGGGACTGCTCGAGATCGGCGGCGGTCAGTTGTTGTCTGGGGTTGAGCGTGCTCACCCGCATCCTGTTGAGATCAAAGGCTTGCCGTGTGCCTTGGATCATGCGTTTGAGATAGGGGCGCTCCATCTGCAGTTCCCGCGGCTGCACCAGCAATTTCTGCACCAGAGGTGCGGCGATGACTTCCGCGATCGGCAACAGCAGTGCCGTGATCGACACCGGCAACAGCAGGCGCCGCCGCTGCGGCAGTGGCAGCAGCAAGCTGAACAGCATCGTGAGCAGCACCAGGCTGAGCAGAAGCCGCAGCGGCAGCCGCAAGTGCAAATCCACCCAGCCGGCACCAGCCACCACGCCATGGCTTTGCACCATGAGTTCAAACGGCGCCAGGGAGGCCATCAGTGCTGCCACCAGGGCCAGCACCGCCAGCTGCGGCCGCAGCACCGCTTGCTGTTGACGGTTGAAACCAGCAAAGCGCCAGTCGCTCAAGGTGTTGCCTTGGCTGAGGCACAACCAAAAGCAGGCGCTTAAGCCGACCAGGCCTTGGGCCATCAGCACGCTGAGCACCAACTGGAAGGCCGGCAAGCGCAGCACTGTGAAGCTGAGGTCAATGCCGGTGACCGGGTCGCCTTCGCCAAACGGCGATGCCAAGATCGCCGGCAACCAGAAGCTCCAGGCCCGAGCCAGGGCCGTTGCTGAGGCCAGGATCGACAGGCTGAGGCTGATTCTCAAGGTGGTCAGCGGCCACCGCAGCAGAAACACCAACAACACCGCTGCAATGCCCAGCACCAGCGGCAGTGGCAGTGACCCCAGCACCGGGAAGCTGCTCAAGACAATGCCGCTGAACGGCTCTTGCAGCAGCCCGAGGGCCTGCACAAATAAATAAGAGGTGGCGGTGCTCAGCAGGCCGAGCGCGATCACCAGTGAAACCAGTAAGCCCCAGCTGCGAAGGGGCATGAACATGCTTTCGCCTCGGTAGGCCTGGTCACGCCGGCGCAGCTTCCAGCAGCGCTGCAACTGATTGAGTTGCACTGGGATGCCGATCCCCAGCACCAGCGCCAAGGCCAGAAATTGCAAGCCCCAGCGCTTGAGCACCACGGGCCCCAGTTCAAATTGTTGAAACCACTGCAGTTCAATCCACAACCGCGGCAGCACGACCAACACCATCGCCGCGGCGGCGATGGCCAGCAGCACAGCGGGGCGGCTCAAACGTTTCATGGGCAGAGGCTAGTCAGCGCGTACGATCTGGCATGATCAGCTAAACCCGATGGTGAGAGTCGGGATTAACCAGGAGCCGAGCTTGGCGCTGCTACGGTTTCGGGCAACTGCTGCATCGGTGTGACCGCAACCCTGACATCGCAGACCTTCGCAGGCCTGCGCTGCAAAGAATGTGGCCATGCCTATGCGCCCGAAGCGCGTCACGTCTGTGAAGACGTCTGCTTTGGCCCCTTAGAAGTTGTTTACGACTACGACGCCATCCGTTCCCGCGTCAGCCGTGCCTCTATTGAGGCCGGTCCTGCTTCGATTTGGCGTTATCGCGATTTCCTGCCCATCGAGGGTGATCCGATTGATGTCGGCACTGGCTTCACCCCGTTGCTGCGCGCGAACCGTTTGGCTCGCCGCCTTGGTCTCAAGGAGCTTTACATCAAAAACGATGGGGTCAACATGCCCACCCTCTCGTTCAAAGACAGGGTGGTGAGTGTGGCCTTGACCCGGGCCCGGGAATTGGGCTTCTCCACGGTGAGCTGTGCCAGCACCGGCAATCTCGCGAACTCCACCGCCGCCATCGCTGCGCACGCCGGCATGGAGTGCTGCGTCTTCATTCCAGCTGATTTGGAAGCTGGAAAAATCCTGGGCACCTTGGTCTACAACCCCACCTTGATGGCGGTTCGCGGCAACTACGACCAGGTCAACCGTCTCTGCTCTGAGGTGGCCAACACCTATGGCTGGGGCTTCGTCAACATCAATCTGCGTCCCTATTACTCCGAGGGTTCCAAGACCCTGGGCTATGAGGTGGTCGAGCAGTTGGGCTGGCGCCTGCCGGATCACATCGTCGCGCCCCTCGCCTCCGGCTCCCTGTTCACCAAGATCCGCAAGGGCTTTGATGAATTCATGAAGGTGGGCCTGGTGGAGGAAAAGCACGTGCGCTTCAGCGGTGCTCAGGCCGAGGGCTGCTCCCCGATTGCGCAGGCCTTTGCCGAAGGTCGCGACTTCATCACTCCGGTGAAACCCAACACCATCGCCAAGTCCATTGCCATCGGTAACCCCGCTGATGGTCCCTATGCCCTGGATATCGCTAGCCGCACCGGCGGCTCGATCGCAGCGGTGAACGATGAGGAGATCATCGAGGGCATCAAGCTCTTGGCCGAAACCGAAGGTGTGTTCACCGAAACCGCCGGTGGCACCACCATCGCCGTGCTGAAGAAGCTGGTGGAGCAAGGCAAGATCGACCCCTCCGAGACCACCGTTGCCTACATCACCGGTAATGGCCTCAAGACCACCGAGGCGGTGGCGTCCGCCGTTGGTGAGCCGCTCACCATCGATCCTCAATTGGCTGATTTCAATGCCGCCTGGGAGCGCGCCCAGTCATTGCAGCGCGCCACCTGGGACACCGTTGGCGTTTGAGTAGCGCCCTTCTCTCGACTGATTGTTTGCTGTTGCCATGACCGTTCAGGTTCTGATTCCAACCCCCCTGCAGAAGTTCACTGCTGATCAAGCCACCGTCAGCCTCGAGGCCACCAGCGTCGATGAGCTGATCAAGGCCCTCGATGGCACCTTCCCCGGCCTGGGCAATCGCCTTTGTGATGAGAACGGCAAGCTGCGCCGCTTCCTCAACGTCTACGTCAATAGCGAAGACATCCGCTTTCTCGACAACCAAGCCACCGCACTCGCTGATGGTGATGAGGTCAGCATCGTTCCAGCCGTGGCTGGTGGCTGATCAGCCAGCGACAACAGCCTGTTGCGTCTGAGCGGCTTCATAGCGCTCGACCCGCTCCCTGAATTCATCGCCACTGAGGGATTCCATCTCGATCAGGTTCGTCACCAGCTCATCCATGAGCTGCCGGCGGGGCTCCAGTAGCTGCACGGCGTGATCGAGTGCTTGGCGGGCGATTTGTTGCACCTGCTGATCAATGGCTTGACCGGTGCTGGCGGAATAGTCGTGCTCAGGGCGTGTCCAATCGCGACCCAGGAACACTTCACCGCTATCGCTTTCGTAGGCCACCGGCCCCAGCACGGAGAAGCCATAGCGGGTCACCATTTCCCGGGCAATTCGCGTCACCATCTGCAGGTCGCTGCTGGCTCCTTGGGTGACTTCTGAGGCTCCAAAGACCACGAGTTCAGCAGCGCGGCCACCCATGGCCACCACGAGCCTGGCTTGCAGGTAAGCCCGGCTGATCAGGCCACTATCGAGAATCTCTTCGTCGGGGGTGGTGCGGGCAAAGCCGCCAATGCCGCCGGACCTGGGCAGGATCGTCAGCTTGTCGAGGGCATCGGCGGCGGGCAGCAAGGTGGTGATCAGGGCATGGCCCACCTCGTGGTAAGCGATCAAGCGCTTTTTGGCGCTGTCCTGCAGCGGCCTCGCCCCCATGCCGAGGGTGACGCGCTCCAGGGCGTCGTGCATGGCTTGCTCATCGACGAACGTGCGTTCACGGCGGGCCGTGAGGATGGCCGCCTCGTTGATCAAGTTGGCGAGATCCGCTCCGGAAAACCCAGGCGTCCGCCGCGCCCAGAGTTCCATGGAGACTTCATCGCTCAAGGGTCGACTGCGGGCATGGACGCCAAGGATGGCTTCGCGGCCGCGGCGATCAGGAAGCTCCACCATGATCTGGCGGTCAAAGCGACCTGGACGCAACAGGGCCGTATCCAAGACATCGGCCCGATTGGTGGCCGCCAGCATGATGATTCCGGAGTTCTCTTCGAACCCGTCCATTTCCGTGAGCAACTGATTGAGCGTTTGTTCGCGCTCGTCGTTGCCACCACCGATGCCAGCCCCGCGTTGGCGGCCAACGGCATCGATCTCGTCGATGAAAATGATGCAGGGGGCCTTGGCCTTGGCCTGGCGGAATAGATCGCGCACGCGGCTGGCACCCACCCCCACGAACATCTCGACAAATTCCGAGGCCGACAGGGTGAAAAACGGCACCTCGGCTTCTCCGGCAATGGCCCTGGCCAAAAGGGTTTTGCCGGTTCCGGGAGGGCCAACTAACAGCACGCCGCGGGGAATCCGGGCGCCCAGTGCCGTGAAGCGTTCAGGTTCTTTGAGGAAGGTGACCACTTCCTGCAGTTCTGTTTTGGCTTCGTCAATGCCAGCGACGTCGTCAAAGCGCACGTCCACGGATCCTTCCGGTTGCACCCGCGCTTGGGTGCGGCCAAAACCCAACGCTTTCTGAGCAACGTTGGCGGAGCGCCGGAAGAGCAAGACCAACAGCCCCAGGACCATCACGGCCAACAAGCCATTGACCAGCAGGCCGGTCATGGCGGCTTCCCCCTGGCTATTACGCACATCGAGGGGCACGTTGTGGGCCTCAGCGGTGCGCAGCACCTCCTGGTCGTTCGGGAAAATATTGACCTTGGACGACTTCCCGTCTTTGAACTGAACCTGCACCAGATCCTGGTTGGGAAGCAGCACCAACTGCTCCACTTGGCCGGCGCGCATGGCTTCCAGCAGTTGGCTGTAACTCGGTGAGTCGCTCAAATCACCTATCGCCACTGCGTTGGCTTTCTGTCCGGAGCTTAGCGATTGACGAAGGGACTCTCGAGAACAGACAATTTCTGTTTGCCGGCATTTGAGCAGCGATGGCCGTTCCCAAGAAGAAAACCTCCAAAGGGAAGCGCGACCAGCGTCATGCCCACTGGAAAGCCAAAGCCCGCGTGGCTGCACGCAAGGCGTTGTCGGCTGGTAAGGCCGTTCTCAGTGGCCGTGCCCAAGGTTTCGTTTACCCGATGCCTGAAGAGGACGGCGAGGCTGAATCCTGAGTTAACTGCCGATCTTGAACGCTTCTAAAACGATCAGGTAGAGAAACCCGATCCGGAAGTTGTCGATCGCAATCCAGGCCAATCCAGGCTGCTGGCCGGCGTAACGCTGGCGCAGCCGGATCAGGACTTCAAAAAACAACAGCAGCCCCAGCGCGCCCAGGCTCTGCACCTTCAGCAGGCTGAGGTAGAGCGTGGTGACGTTGGCTGCTGTGTATCCACCGGCAAACAGGGCGATCAGCGCCACGCTTTTGTCGCGCCAGCGTCTGGTGACCCAGCCGAGCAGGCGTTCGCCAACGGTGGTTTGCAGCTGATTAAACCGGGTGTTTTGCAGCGGCGGTTGGGTCATGGCAACAGGGCGCTGAGCTGCTTGAGGGTCACAGGCCCCTGGCTGAGATGCTCCACCACCAAAGCGGCCTCGGCAAGGGCTGTGGCGCCGCCGCTCCAGTTGTCTGTGGTGATCACCACCTCAAGCCCAGCGCCCTTGGCGGCGGCGAGGCCTTGGGGTGAATCCTCAATGGCGAGGACCTCGCAGGCCGGCAACTTCAAGTGCTCCAGGGCGAGGGTGTAAGCCTCTGGATCTGGTTTTTTGCGTTGCACGTCGTCGCCGCAAATCCAGCCGCCAAAACAGGCCTCCAGCTCCGGTGTGTTGTGGAGCAGCGCCGCCACGGCAGCGCGCCCACTGGTGGTGACAATCCATTGCTGCAGCCCAGCTGCCGCCGCTTCGCAGGCCAAGGCCAAGACGCCAGGACGCAATGGGACGCTGCCCCGGCGCAATAGCTCGCTGTAGTGCTGTTGTTTGCTGCGGTGTAGCTCGGCGGCAAGGCCCTCATCGCGCTGAGCCACCTCAGCCATCCAGGCCAGGATCCGCTCGCGTCCACCGCTGGTGTGCAACAGCCGCTGGTAGGTGCTGGTGTCCCAGTGCCACGGCAGTCCCGCGGCGGCGAAGGCGGCATTGAAGGCTGGCCGATGACCCTGCTGCTCGGTGTCAGCCAAGGTGCCGTCCACGTCCCAGAGCAGGGCTTGCAGGCGGGGCATCATGCAGTGGAATTGCGCGAACCCTAGGCGGCTCCCATCAGCACCTCTTCGGCTCCCCATTGGCAGTTACCGGCCCCGTTGCCACCGCTGCCTCTCCCCCAATCGCTCGCGCTGCCCCCGGCTCTGGTGGCGGTCCTGCAGCGCCGTGGGGTGCAAAGCCAAGAGGAGCTGCAAAGCCTGTTGCAGCCCGATCCGGCACCGGAGGCCAAGGCCCACTTTCCTGATCTTGAAATTGCTGTGCAGCGGCTGCTGCAGGCCTGTCGTGAAGGCCAAGCCTTGGCGGTCTGCGGCGATTACGACGCCGATGGCATGACCAGTACCGCCCTATTGGTGGGGGTGCTGAGCCGTTTGGGGGCCAAACCCCAGGCGGCGATTCCTAGCCGGCAAAGCGAGGGCTATGGCCTCAATGCCGCCATGGTGGAGCGCCTGGCTGAGCAGGGCGTCAAGTTGCTGGTGACCGTCGACAACGGCATCAGCGCGCGAGAAGCCCTGGAACGTGCTGAAGGGTTGGGCTTGGAGGTGATCGTGACCGATCACCACACCATTCCGCCGCAGCGTCCACCGCTCTTGGCTCTGCTGCATCCAGCCCTCACACCGCCTAGCTCGCCCTACCGCGGTTTGGCTGGCGTGGGTTTGGCCTACGTCTTGGCGGCTGCTGTGGCCGAGCGACTGCGCAACCCCCAGGCGCTGCGCACAGCCCTGGATTTGTTCTGCATTGGCACCATCGCCGACATGGCTCCGCTGACTGGTGTGAATCGCCGCTGGCTGCAAGAGGGCCTGCCGCAACTGCACCGTTCGCGGTTGCCGGGACTGCGGGCCTTAGCGGAACTCGCCGGTCTGGAGGATCGCCCCATCGACAGCCAAGGGGTTGGCTTTCGCTTGGCCCCGCGCCTCAATGCGGTGGGTCGCTTGGCCGATCCACAGCTTGCTGTAGAGCTGCTCACCACCGCCGATGCCGATCGTGCTCTGGAGCTGGCGGAACGCTGTGAACAACTGAACCGGCAGCGACGTGAGCTCTGTGACGGCATCGAAGCGGAGGCCAATGCGCTGGTGGAAGCCGATGGTGATCAGCGGCCAGCCTTTCTTTTATTGGCCCAAAACCATTGGCACCACGGCGTGATTGGCATCGTGGCTGCTCGCTTGGTGGAGCGCTGGGGTCTGCCGGTCGCCCTGCTCGCTGGGGAGGGCAATGGTCGGTTGCGCTCATCGGTGCGGGCCCCTGAGGGTTTTGCGGTGGATGCCGCGTTGCAGGCCTGTGCTGATCTGCTGGAGCGCTTTGGCGGTCACCCCGCCGCCGGCGGATTCACCGTTCAGGCCACCCAGGTGGCCGCCCTGCATGAGCGGCTCAATGGCTTGGCCAATGACTGGCTTGCGGGCCGGGAGCATGCCCTGGTGGTGCGCCCCGAAGCCTTGCTGCCGCTGGAGCAAATCGACCGTGATTTTCTTCAGCAACTGCGACGGTTGGAACCATTTGGCGCTGCCAACCCCAGTCCCCTCTTTTGGGCTCGACACTGCAAGGTCAAACGGCAGCGCTTGCTTCGCGGCGGTCACCTACTGCTCGAACTGGCTGTCCCGACGGGGTCACTGAGTGCGATTGCCTGGCGTTGGAGTGGTCCTGAGCCCAGCAGCCCGACGCTTGATCTGGCTTTTCGCCTCAAAGAAGACCACTGGCAGGGGCAGCCCAGGCTGCAATTGGAATTGGAGGCCCTACGCCCTGCCCTGCATGAACGGGTCACCCTCTGGCGCCGGCAGCGCTGCTATCAGTGCGAGCGCCAGGGCGATGCCTTGGTGATTCGCAATCCAGAGGGGCGCGAATTGCGTTGCCAGTGGCCCCAAACCCCTGGTGACAATTCCGACCCGGTCCAATCTCACCCCGATACCGCTGAGCTGGTGCAGCATGCTGCTCTTGCTCTCGGCTTTGTTGCCTGATGTCTGTGGCCTCAGCACCGCGCAATTGGTTGCCGTTGATGCTGCCGTTGATGTTGCTGGGCCTGGTGATCGGGGTGATTTGCATCCCGCTCAACGAGATCGACAGCATCAGCGATCACGTCCTGACCGATGTGTTTGCCCTTGGCGAAGGCCTGGGTTGGTTCGTGTTGCTGCCACTGGTGGCGATGCCACTTGTGTTGCAGCTGCAGCAGCGCTGGCTGCGGCCTGGAGCTGGTTCTGGCATTCCTCAGGCGGATGCCTGCATCGAAGACCCTGAGCTCGCCCCCAAGTTGTTGGGCCTGCGGCCCCTGCTGTCGCGGCTGGTGCTCTGGTCGATTGCCGCTGGCTGCTTGCTGCCGATCGGCCGGGAAGGTCCGGTTGTCTTCGTTGGTGCCAGTGCGGTTTGGCTGATGCGCCGCAGCCTCAAAGGCCCCCTGCGGGAGATTGGCATGCCTGTTCTGTTGGCTGCCGCCGGTGGTGCTGGCTTGGCTGCAGGCTTCAACACGCCCTTGGTGGCCATTCTGTTTTCGGCAGAAGATCTGCTGAAGCGCTTCAACTTGCCGCTGGTGTGGTCGTCGCTGCCCGTCGCCCTGCTGGCTTCCCTGGTGGCGGCCTATGGCGGGCAGCCCACCTTTGCCTACGGCGAGCTGCCCATGCTGGTGGAAGGCCCCATGCAGATGCTGTTGGCCCTGCCAGTTGGTGTGGCCTGCGGTTTGATCGGTGCGCTGTTCAGCTATCTGCTGCTCACCTTCACCCGCAAGGTGGCACCCCTGGCTGTTCGCTACCCGCTGCCGATGGGCTTGCTGCTGGGCGTGGGAATGCTGTTGATGGCCCTGGGGAACCCCCGCGTGTTGGGGGAAGGTTCCGCTGTTCTGCACGACATCATCAACAACGCTGGTGAGGTGCCCCTGTGGTCGGGCCTTGCCGTGATTGCAGAGCGGGTCTTGGGGCCGATCTTGGTGCTGGGATCAGGAATTCCTGGCGGCCTGATCGATCCGGCCCTGGCCTTTGGTGGCGTCACCGGAGCCGTTGTGATGCCGTGGTTTAGCGGTCACACCGGATTGATCGGCATGATTTGCGGAATGGCTGGCGGCTTGGCTGGAGCCACCCAACTGCCGATCTTTGCGGCGCTTTTCACCTTGAAGCTGACCGGCGCGCTGGATTGTGTCCCCGGACTGCTGGTGACCAGTGCCATGGCGGCTTACATCAGCCGTTGGCTGCAACCCAAGCCGATTTATCACGCCCTCACCGAGATCTTTCTCGGTAAGGACGATTTGCCAGAAGAGCCGGAACTGCCGAAGGCGTAAGGCCTCAGAGGGCGCCGCGGCGGTAGAAAAGGATGAAGACCACAGCCGGACCAGCCAGGGCGATCAGAGCCAGGGCTGCGAAGTTGGCAATCAGGGAGAAATCGATGCCCATGGCGAGCGGCAGTGATGCAATCCCTGTGACTTTACGGGCTTTGCTGCCGAACTGGCCCGCGATGGCCCACAGGCTGTGATGGCCTGTCACAGCTGGCAGTGCATCAGCGGCTGTGGTGCCTGCTGCCGCCTCGATCCCGAACAGCGGGGCGAGGCCCTCGACGCCCTCAGCCCTGAGGAGAAAGCCCAGTACCTGGAGATGGTGGGGCCTGATGGGTGGTGCATTCACTACGACACCGGCGCTCGCTCCTGCCGGATCTACAGCGAGCGGCCGAACTTTTGCCGGGTGGACCAATTGGCTCAGCGCTTTGATGTGGCTGCCCAGCACCAGGATTCCTTCGCGATCGATTGCTGCCGCCAGCAAATCCGTGTCGAATACGGTGGGCGCAGCCTTGAAATGCGCCGATTTGAGCGGGCCATCCGAAACAACAAAGGTGGTGGAGGCTCCCCTTCAGGCCAGTGATTCCCAGCCCACGGGGCGTTGGGTGTTGTTTGTCTCCACCTTCACCACCGTTTTTTTGGCGGAGCTGGGCGATAAGACCCAATTGGCCACGCTGTTGTTGTCAGCCCAATCCGGCCGGCCCCTGCTTGTGTTTGTGGGCGCGGCTTTGGCTCTGGTGAGCACATCACTGGTGGGTGTGCTGCTGGGGCAATGGTTGTCCCGTCATGTGCCGCCGCGGCAGTTGGAGCGGTTGGCAGGCGGTTTGATGGTGATTTTGGGGGCGGCCATTGGTGGTCGTGCCCTGGTTCAGTTGCTGCCGAGCTGAGCGATGCCAACTCCTTTTTCCAGTGCTGATCTCGCCTTGGTGGGTTCCACCTTTTTGGCCGTGTTCCTGGCGGAGCTCGGAGACAAGACCCAGCTGGCCACCGTGGCCATCAGCGGCACGAGCAAGTCCCCAGTGGTGGTGTTTGTTGCCAGTGCCTCGGCCCTGGTTTTGGCCAGCTTGATTGGGGCCTTGGCCGGTGGCTCGTTAGCCCAACTGGTGCCAGCTGAGTTGTTGCAGCTGCTGGCGGCGGTGGGATTCCTGGTGATTGGTGCTCGCCTGCTTTGGGCGGCCTCGGCCAGTGATGGCTCGCCCCATAACTAAACTGAGTCGTCAGGCTGACGCTCTACACCCCAGCCTGGGATGGCTCACGCATGAAATTTTCCGTCTCCGATCTGCTGGATCAGCTGCGGGGGGACGCGGTGCTGCCGCTGACGAATCTGGAGAAGAAGCTGGCCCTTAAAACCGCGGTTGAGAAGGCCCAACTGGAATTAGCGCTGCAAGCGCTCGCCAAGGTGGGCGTGATCGCCAGCGGGGAGGAGGGAATCAGTCGCGCCTCCAACGACGCGATCTTTGAGGCTCGGGTGCGCTCCTCTAGCAAAGGCTTCTGTTTCGCACTGCGGGAAGACGGCGGTGAGGACGTCTACCTGCGGGATCACCAGCTCAACCATGCCTGGAATGGCGATCGGGTTCTGGTCAAAGTCACCCGTGAAGGCGGCAGGCGCCGTTCTCCGGAGGGAGTCGTTCAGTGCGTCCTCGAGCGAGCGAACACCACGGTGTTGGCCCAGGTGGAGCTCCAGGCCGAACAGCTGGTGGCTGTTCCCCTTGATGACCGGCTGCATGCGGCTATTCAGCTTCCGGAAACCGACGCCGCCCACGCGGAAACCAGCGATACCGCCGTGGTGGAGGTCAGCCTTGACCGCTTCCCGGTGGGCCAGTTCCCGGCCCAGGGGCACGTCGCCCGCTCCCTCAAGGTTCAAGGTTCAGAAGCCGATGATCATGAGCTGCTGTTGGCGCGCCATCGCCTCAACACCAGTGGCTTTAGCGGTCGTGCCAGCCTCAAAGTTCCAGCCGAATCAGGTCGTGATGATCTGACGGCGCTTCCCACCGTGTTGCTGCAGGGGTGGAGTGCCAAAGATGCCCCGCTGCTTCCTGCGGTGTCCCTGGAAGCCCTCGATGACGGTGCGCAACGGCTATGGGTTCACACCCCGAGCGTGGCGGAACGCTTGGCCTTGGAATCACCCCTGGAGCGTTGGTTGCGTCAGCACGGCGAAGCCCTCAGCCTTGGCAGCAGCTGGATTTCACTGCTGCCGGCCACACTCCACAAGGCGGCGGCTTTGACGGCAGGCAAAAGCCAAGATGCCCTCTCGGTGGCCTTGGATCTCAGCGCCGACGGCACGCTGCAGCACTTCCGCTTCTGCCGCTCGCAGGTGCAAGTCGATGGGGTGCTCGATCGCAAAGGCCTGGCAGCTCTGCTGGCCCGCAAGCCCAAAGCCCGCACCACCCCCGCTGCCCTCAAGAGCCTCAAGGACCACCTGCCCCTGCTCGAGCAGCTTCAGGCGTTGGTGGAGCTGCTGCGCCAGCAACGGCTGGCCACCGGCGGCCTGGAATTGGATCTCCCCGTGCCTCCGCTGGAGCCCCTGGCGGAGCTGGCCTCGGGCCTGCCTGATCAGCGCTGGCAGGGATGGTTGCCGGCCTGGTCGGCGGATCAACCCTTGCATTGGCTTCGGGAGCTGCTGCGTCCGGCTGAACAGGCCCTCGGTCGCCACTTTGCGGCCCTGGAGCTGCCTGGCCTCTTCCTCACCCATGGGGCGCCTGATCCCGGCCAACTCAACGATCTGGTGAAGCTGGCGGTTGGCTTGGACATCCCGCTCGAGTTGGGCAGTGATGGCAATGCCCCGGCCGCTCAAGCCCTGGCCGCTGCGTTTGCCGGCACCGATCGCAGTCGGGTGCTGCAGCAGCAATTGCGCGAGGTGACGACGCCGGTGCAGCTCAGCGCTGAGCCTGGGGCCAATGCCTTGGCGGCTGAGGAGACGGCCTATGCCCCCTGGTGCTGCCCGTCGCTCCACTACAGCGCCATCTGGAACCAACTGCTGTTGGTGGCCCTGCTGAGTGAGGGCAAGGATCGCCCCAGCGTGCGCCACAAAACCCGTCTGGATCTCAGCTCCGAGAGCTGCCACGGACAGGTGGAGTGGCCCTTGTTCAGCCCCAGCCTGATGGCGCAATTCCAGGACCCCATGGCCTCCGGCCTGGTGAGTCGCCTCAATGGCCGCGCCCGTTCGGCCGATGAAGTGGAGCGTGATGCCTTGGCTCTGGTTCAGGCGCGCTCTGCCCAGGGGCTGGTTGGTCAGACCTTGCCCGGCGTGATCAGTGGCATCCAGAGCTACGGCTTCTTTGTGGAGATCCCTCCCACCCAGGTGGAGGGGTTGGTGCATGTCAGTTCCCTTAAGGACGACTGGTACGAGTACCGCTCGCGTCAGCATCGTTTGGTGGGCCGCAAAAACCGCCGCACCTACAAGCTCGGCGATGCCGTCGAGGTAGAGGTGCAAAAGGTCGATGTGTTGCGCCATCAGATCGATCTGGTGGTGCCCGATGCCGCTGAGGAAGGGGATGACAACGACGCCAGCTAACGATTCAGCGCCGCTGCTCCTGGCGGTCTGTGGCGCCTCAGCTCAAGTCCTGGCTTTGCGCACCCTGCAGCTGTTGCTCGAGGCCGATCAGGCCGTGGAGCTGGTGATCAGCCGCGGTGCTTTTGAGGTTTGGCGCGCTGAACTAGGGCTGGTGCTGCCGGTGAATCCAGCTGAGCAGGAGAGGGTGTTGCGCGAGCAGTGCGGCACAACGGCCGGCAGCCTGCGCTGCCACCGCTGGAATGACCAGGCAGCTCCACCGGCCAGTGGCAGCTATCGCTTGCGGGGGATGTTGATCCTGCCGGCCTCCATGGGCACGGTGGGCCGCATCGCTTCCGGGGTGGCCACCGATCTGATTGAGCGCGCTGCCGATGTTCAACTCAAAGAGGCGCGGCCCCTGGTGATTGCTCCAAGGGAAATGCCTTGGAATTTGATCCATTTGCGCAACCTCACCCAGCTGGCGGAAGCGGGTGCTCGCATCGCCCCGCCAGTGCCAGCCTGGTATGGCCAGCCGCAGAGCCTCGACGACATGGTCGATTTCATGGTGCAACGCACCTTGGATCTGTTTGGTTACGACCTCGCACCCCTGCGCCGTTGGCAAGGCGCGGTGGAAGGGGCTCAAAAACTGTCATGAAGCGTTGGCTGCTGCTGCCGCTGTTGCTTCCCCTGGCGGCTGCGCTGGCAGTCGCTGTTTTGAATCTGCGGGTGCCGGCGCGACTGCGTCTGTTGGTTTGGACCAGTCCGCCACTTCCGTTGGGAACGTGGGTGTTGATCGCCGCTGGTGGTGGTGCTGCCGCCGCTGCTCTCGCTGGTTTGAGTGCCCCTGGAGCTCCGGCCCGCCAGCCGCAACCCTGGGAGGAACCGCGTCGCCGTCGCACCCGCCGAGCGGTGGATGCCCCGGATGAACCGCTGGACTCCAGCGAGGCCGAGCCGCCCTTTGATGCGCCCGAGCCTGCAACCCAGCCGCCACCAGAGCGCTCACCCCATGAGGCACCACCCACGGTGGCTGTGCCCTTTCGGGTTGTGCAGCGCTCAGCCAGTGAGCCAGCCCCATCCGGGAGTGTGGATGACTGGGCTGATGCTGCTGACGATGACTGGTGAGTAGCCTGCTGGACAGCTCTGACAGCAGCGCTTGAGCGACTCGGCGGCCACCCCAGACAAGCCCACAGACCAGCCCCAAGCGGCGAAGGCGCCTCCGGCGAAGGCCAAGCCGCCCAAGCCGGAGGACAAGCCCTTCGCGGAATTTGTGCCTCAGCTGCTGATTCCAGCGCTGGCCAAAGAGATCGAGAGCTATGGCGGCCCTGCCCCTGCGCTGGAGCTCGAGCAGGCCGCGATGCCGGTGGTGGGGGAAACCTGTTGGCAGATTCGTGGTGAATTGCCTGGTGATCGTCGCTTCTGGCTGTGTTTCACCAAAGACGACATCCAGGCGCCCAAGACCTTTGCCATCGCCGAATCGGGAGCTCCACCAAGCCTGTTGGAGTCGTTTTTGATTGATGAAAAGCGCATCACCCTGGCGTTGCTGGTGAGCCGAACTGTGCAGAGACTCAACGGTCAGAAATGGTTAGGGCCCAATTGAGCGATAGGGCCCTTACAGTGATTGGCTAGTCAGCACAAGACGACAGGATGGTTCCCCCCACCGCGATCGCCGAAGCTTCTCGCTCTGGAGGCGAGCCAGCCATCAAGGATCCGGTGAAGGACACGATCCTGACGCCGCGCTTCTACACGACTGATTTTGAAGCGATGGCCGCCATGGATTTGCGGCCGAATCAGGAGGAGTTGGAAGCGATCTGCGAGGAGTTCCGCAAGGACTACAACCGCCATCACTTCGTCCGTAATGAGGCGTTCGATGGTGCAGCCGACAAGCTCGATCCAGAGACGCGCCGCGTGTTTGTCGAGTTCCTCGAGCAGAGCTGCACATCGGAGTTTTCAGGATTCCTGCTCTACAAGGAGCTCAGCCGGCGCATCAAGCAGAAGAATCCGCTTCTGGCTGAGTGCTTCGCCCACATGGCTCGCGATGAGGCCCGTCATGCCGGCTTCCTCAACAAAGCCATGGGCGACTTTGGTGTGCAGCTTGACCTCGGCTTCCTGACGGCGAACAAGGCCTACACCTTCTTCAAGCCGAAGTTCATCTTCTACGCCACTTACCTCTCTGAAAAGATCGGCTACTGGCGCTACATCGCGATCTACCGCCACCTCGAGCAGAACCCCGACAGCAAGATCTTCCCGATCTTCAACTTCTTCGAGAACTGGTGTCAGGACGAAAACCGCCACGGCGATTTCTTTGATGCCCTGATGAAGGCCCAGCCCAGTTCGGTGCGGGGGCTGCAGGCTCGCCTCTGGTGCCGCTTCTTCCTGCTGGCCGTGTTCGCCACCATGTATGTGCGTGATGTGGCCCGCAAGGAGTTCTACGAGGCGCTCGGCCTTGATGCCCGCGAGTACGACAAGTACGTCATCGCCAAAACCAACGAAACCTCCGCCCGGGTGTTCCCGGTGGTGCTCAACGTGGATCACCCCAAGTTCTATGAGCGCCTTGAGCGGATTGTTGGCAACAACAACGCCCTCTCCCAAGCCGATGCCAGTGGCGCTTCGGCGCCCGTGAGGTTGCTGCGCAAGCTGCCCTTCTGGGGCGCGAACGCTCTTGAGATGGCCAAGTTGTTCTTCGCTGCCCCGATTCGCAGTGAGAACTACCAGCCCGCGATTCGCTGAGGCTGCTGGTGAGTTTTCTCGATTCGTTTTGGCAGCAGCGTCTTGAGCTGCTGCTGTCAACTGGTCGCGCTGCCGGCGCTGACCTGGTGGAAGTCTTCCTTGAGCGCGGCGACCGTCTCGGCGTGATGGCCGAGCAGGAGCGGGTGACCAGTGTCTCGCCTGCCTTTGTCTCAGGGGCTGGTGTGCGGGTCTTCCGGGGCAAAGACCACGGCTACCGCGATGGCTTTGTCAGCACCAACGACCTTTCGGAAGCTGGTTTGCTGCAGGCCCTCGATCAGGCCCTGGGGATGCTGGGCTTAGAGCGCAATGGCGCTGCAGCTGCTGCTGATTTTCAAGGCTTGCCCGAGCTGAAGGACTACGGCACCAGCAAACAAGGCTGGTTGGATCAATCCCCTGGTGTGTCGGTGATCGCTGAGCGCTTGCTGGAAGGCACCGCCAGGCTTGAGCAGCACGCCCAACATCTGCAGGCGCGCCGCGGCAGCTACTCCCGCGATTGGCAGGAGGTCATGGTGGCCGCCAGTGATGGCACCTTCGCCCGCGACTTACGCCTGCACCAAACCCTGGGCCTGAGTGTGCTGGCTGCCGATGGCGAGCACCGGGCCAGTGTCGCTCGTCGGTTTGGCAGCACCGACCATCCCGACGATTTGCTGGTCTGGGATGCCGATGGCACCGCCCGCGACATCGCCGCCAGCACCGGAACGATGCTCTACGCCGATTACGTCGATGCCGGCACCTACCCCGTGGTGCTCGCCAACAAATTTGGTGGCGTGATCTTCCATGAAGCCTGCGGCCATTTGCTGGAAACCACCCAGCTGGAGCGCGGCACCAGCCCCTTCGCTGGACGGATCGGCGAGCCCATCGCCCATGAAGCGGTGACAGCGATTGATGAAGGCCTGTCCAACCGTCATTTCGGCAGCATCGCCATGGATGACGAGGGCTTAGAACCCCAGCGCACCACCTTGATCGAGAACGGTGTGCTGAAGGCTTTCCTCTCCGATCGCGCTGGTGAGTGGCGCACTGGTCAGCCCCGCACCGGCAGCGGCCGGCGCCAGAGCTATGCCTTCTCTGCTGCCAGTCGGATGCGGAACACCTTCATCGCAGCTGGCCCCCATAGCCCGGCTGAATTGATCGGTTCGATCGATAACGGTCTCTACTGCAAGGTGATGGGCGGTGGCAGTGTTGGTCCCACCGGTCAGTTCAACTTCTCGGTTGAGGAGGGGTATCTGATTGAAAACGGCGAACTCGGCAAGCCGGTGAAGGGCGCCACCTTGATCGGTGATGCCGAAACGGTGATGCCACGCATCTCCATGTGCGCCAATGATCTCGACTTGGCCGCTGGCTTCTGCGGCTCGGTTAGCGGCAGCGTTTACGTCACCGTTGGCCAGCCCCACGTCAAAGTCGACTCGATCACGGTGGGGGGACGCTGATGTTGAACTCCGATCTACTGCACGATCAGCTCAGTGCCTTGGCGCAAAACCATGGACTGAGCCGTTGGGATATGGGAGCGAGTTGCAGCACGGATTTGTCCGTGCAGGTTGACCGCGGCAAAGCCCATCAACTCAAGGGTGCCCAACGCAGTGCCGTCACCGTTCGGGTGTGGAACAGCGATGGCCGCGTTGGCATCACCAGCTGCTCGGACCTCTCAGCCGATGGCCTGGCTCAGGCACTCTCTGGAGCTGCTGAGGCCAGTGCCTTTGGTGATCTGCAAGATCCACCGGATCTCTCGCCTCGCTCCACTGAATCCCTGGAGCCCCTGAAGCGGGAGCCGCAAGCCACGCGACCGATCCAGGAGATGGTGCAAACGCTGATCTCGGCTGAGCAGCGGCTGTTGGATTGCCATCCCAGCATCGGCACCGTTCCTTACAACGGCTTATCCCAACGGCGGGGTGAACGGGTCTACCTCAACAGCCTCGGCGCTCGCCGCCATGAGGAGCGCAGCTCCGCCAGTCTTTACCTCTATGCCCGCGCGGAGGAAGCCGGCCGCAAACCACGCAGCGCAGGAGCCGTTCGCCTCGGCCATGGCACCGATGAACTTGACGTTCAGGGCTGCATCGACGAGGCCGCTGAGCTGACCATTTCCCATCTCGATTACGCCCCGATCGACACGGGCACGTACACCTGCGTGTTCAGTCCAGAGGCGTTTCTCGATTTGATGGGGGCCTTCAGCAATCTGTTCAACGCCCGATCGGTTCTCGATGGCCTCAGCCTCTCCAAGCGCGAGTCCCTCGGTGAATCGGTGGCGGTGCCCTTCTTCAGCCTCTGGGATGACGCCCGTCATCCGGCCAATTTGGGCGCTTCGGCGTTTGATGGTGAAGGCACCCCAACGGCTCGTCTGCCCCTGATTGAGGGCGGTGTCCTGCGTCAATTTCTGCACAGCGAAGGAACGGCACGCCAGTTCGGTGTGGCCTCGACCGGCCATGCCGGCATGGGTGCCAAGGTCTCGGTGAGTCCGGATTGGTTTGAAATCGGCGCCACACCTGGCGCTGGCTGTGGTGATGCTTCGTTGAACCGCTTCCAGGCCGATGGTGTGGTGTGGATTGATTCCCTCTCGGCTCTCCACGCCGGTGTCAAAGCCAGCCAGGGAGCCTTCTCTCTGCCCTTTGATGGTTGGCTCGTCAAAGGTGGTGAACGCCGCTCGATTGAAGCCGCCACCGTCGCTGGCGATATTCGTCAGGTGCTGAAGTCACTGTTGGCCTTTGAAGGTGAAGCCCAGGTGACGCCTGATGGGCTCTGCCCCCATGTGTGGGTGGAGGGTTTGGCGATCACCGGCGAGGCCTAGTGCGGGTTCTGTTCTGGGGAACGCCGGCCTATGCCGTGCCCACCCTGGAAGCTCTGCATGGGGCGGGTCATCAGATCGTTGGAGTGGTTACTCAACCCGATCGCCGGCGCGGTCGCGGCAGCTCATTAATGCCGTCTCCGGTGAAGGCACGTGCCTTGGACATGATCGGTGATGTTCCGGTGCTGACGCCTCAGCGCATTCGCCGTGAACCTGAGACCCAGGAGCAGTTGGCGGCTTTGCAGGCTGATCTCTCGGTTGTTGTGGCGTTTGGTCAGTTGCTGCCGCCGGAAGTGTTGCAACAACCCCCCTTGGGCTGTTGGAACGGCCACGGCTCGTTGTTGCCGCGCTGGCGTGGAGCGGGGCCGATTCAGTGGTGCCTGATGGAGGGTGATGCTCAAACCGGTGTCGGCATCATGGCCATGGAGCCTGGGTTGGATACCGGCCCGGTGCTGCTTGAGCGTGCCCTCGATGTCCAGCTGCTGGAGAACGCAGCGGGATTGGCCGAGAGATTGAGCCATCTCACCGCGGAATTGTTTGTGGAGGCTTTGCCAAGGATTGAGGCGGCAGGTCCTGGCCCAGAAGCTGAGCGCCTCAGCCGGTTGGCGGTGACACCCCAAAGCGACGAGGGCGTGAGCTTGGCTCGCCTGCTCAGCAAAGACGACTACCGCATTGATTGGAGTGAGCGCGCCTTGGCGATCCACCGCAAGGTGATGGGGCTGTTTCCTGGTGCTCACTGCAGCTGGCGCGGCAAACGTTTGAAGCTGCTGGCCACCGAGCCGTTGGTGGCCCGCTTGGCCGATCAGTTGAGCCCGCAAGCAGCGGCCTTGAGTCAGCGCCAGTGGCCGTCAGCGGAACCGGGTTCCATCCTCGAGGCGGTGCGCGGTGTGGGCCTGGTCCTGGCCACCAGTGGCTGTCCGATCCTGCTGCGGCAGGCGCAACTGGAAGGCAAAGCAGCCAGCAGCGGAGATTCGTTGATTCAGCAGCTCAGCTGAGGCTGTAGTGGCTGCAGCGCTCGCAGGGGCCTTCTGGCAGCACGGCGCAACGCAACAGGGGGCTGCGGGCATTGAAGCGGCAGCTGGGATCGCCAATCACCCAGCGATCGTTCCACCAGCGGGAATCGGCGGGTTGCTTTTGGGCTTTCACCATCAAGGCGACCCCGCTGAGTTGGTAGCGGCCGCCCCTGAGGCGGTAGCGATGTCGCCGTTGCAGCACCAGGTAGCTCAGGCCCTCCACCTCCAGCCAGCGGCCCGGCTGGGGCACGTCTTCCAGCATCAAACGGTGCAGCACCTGCTCACTTCCGGCCTGGCGCAGTTCAACGGCCATGCTCATGGCTGAACCTCTTCGGCCTCCGGTTGTTGGGCTGAAAATCCCCACAAAAAGAGCAGACCCACTAGCACCAGTAAGCCCCATTCCGGCAACTCCAGATCGGGGCGGAACACCCGAACACTGAGTTGAATGCCCACCAGGCCAACGGCCAGATATCCCGCTGCCTCCAAGCGCTGATAGCGCTGCAGCAGGCGGATGAACAGTCCAGAGCTCAAGCGCAACGCCACCACCCCCACCACGCCGCCGGTGATCACCAGGCCGATCCGGTCGCTCACGGCAACCGCTGCCGCCACGCTGTCGAGGGAAAACGCCAAGTCGGTCAGCGCGATGGTGAACGCTGTTGCCGCTAAGGATTTCGCGGCTGCTTCTGCTGGTCCTGGAGACTCTTCCGATGCGGCGTCATTGTTGTTGGCGGACTGCAAAAAAAAGTGGCTCAAGCAGAGCCAGAGCAGATACACCGCACCGGCACCCATCAACGGACGGAAGTTCAGCACCCACTGCGCCGCCAGGATCAACACCACCCGGAACAGCAAGGCAAAGACCAGCCCCAGGTTCAAGGCCCGCTGTTGGGCCGCTGGATCCGGTTGTTTGCGGGCGATTGCCGCCAAAGCAATGGCGTTGTCGGCGGAGAGAACGATCTCAAGCCCGATCAGCACCGGCAGGAGCAGGGCCACTTCCTGCCATGCGTCGGCCGCATGCAGCAGGGGCGTGAGGGCTGAGCTAGTGGACGCTTCCATGGCACCGGTCGTGCCGGCAGCCTAGAAAGCACCGGTTGAGATCGCCTTGATGGGCCGAGACGCCACCTCTGTTGCCCCTGGTTTGGTGGAGCTCCTCCACGCCGATGCGCAGCGGGTGATCGTGCGCATCACTGCCGGTCAGGGGGCTGCGCTGCAGTCTGCTTTGGGGGAAGGCAGCACCGCCGAAATCGCCGAAGACCGTGCGCGCCAGCGCCTGGCCCAGGCGTTGGCGCAGCCACCAGTTCGCAACCCGGCTCCGGTTCCCGCACCAGCTCCTGTACCAGTTGCCGCCCCAGCGTCAGCAAGTGCTCCACCCTCGCCGCCGCCTCAGCCTCAGCCTCAGCTCGAGCTTCAGCCTTCTCCTGAGCCGCCGCCCTCTTCGCCGCAAGCCGCACCTGCCCCAGTAGCAGCTGAGCTGCCGGTGATCCCAGAGCCAGTCCATGAGCCACCGGCGGAGCCCGACGATTGGAGCGAAGAGCTCACGGCTGTGGAGATGGAGCTGCAGCGCTTGGGCTGGCAGCGCGAGCAGGAGGGTGAATTCCTGCAGCGGGCTTTTGGCCATCCCAGCCGCACCCGGCTGGTGAATTACGCCGATGTGGTGGCCTATCTCAAGGCCTTGCGTTGCCTCGAGCCCGGCTGCGCACCAGGTTCAGCGCCGGTGCCCCTGCGCCGGCCCGATTTGCTGCGCTGCAGTGATGAGCTGCTGGGGCAGTTGCAATGGGGTGCAGCCCAAGGCCGCCAACTGCTGGAAGAGCAATTTGGGAAAGCCAGCCGTCAGCAGCTCAGCGATGAGCAACTTCTGCATTTCAACCAGCTCCTCGAGGAGCAATTGATTCAGGTGGGCTGATCCTCAGCAATAGCGCTTGGCCATGGCTTCACCAACGCTGCCGGGCTGGATGGGCACCCAGCCACTGCCCAATTGACCGATGGCCACTTGATTGCCGTAGCAATCCAGATTGAAGTTCAAGTCGCTCGAGGCTCTGCCGGTGGCATCAATGCGATGCGCTGAGATCTCGCGCACTGCGTAGTTGGTGCTTTTCAGTTTGGTGTAAAAGTCGCTGCCCGTTTCGGTGCGCATCAGGTAGTCGTGGCCCTCTGGGATCCCTTCAGTGGCCACCGGACGATTCAGCCTTGTTGTCTGCTGGCAGCCCTTGAAACCGGCGATGGCAGCCACGATCAGGCCGCAGGCAAGGGCGATTTGTGCCGCTCGATTCATCGCCTTGCTCATCCGCCCTCGCTTTCTTTTTGCGATGGAGCCAACGCTATGCCAGTCGCTTGCTGGGCGGACTGCTGTCCCTGCCGCTAAGCAAACGGCACCCCAATCTGATCAAGGCCGGCGGCTAAGTCCATCGGCATTAAGGCGCATTGCCTTTGACCACCGGCAGGGCAAAAGTATGGGCATCGAACACGGAGGCGCCCAATGGACGAC
>Ga0180433_10002515_pt1 | contig 28186 bp, 24 predicted proteins | sample SS_ome_8_FD_132980 | JGI IMG/M metagenome (GOLD analysis project Ga0180433, IMG submission 132980) | Hypersaline lake sediment archaeal communities from the Salton Sea, California, USA - SS_1_D_1 metaG | ecosystem: Environmental > Aquatic > Non-marine Saline and Alkaline > Hypersaline >... | reverse complement strand
GAGCTCGCCGAGGATGGCGAGGATAAACCCGATGTCGTCGTGCAGGGAAACGACAAGCGGCTCAAAAACGCCACCACTGTCTCGCGGGGTATCGTCGAGCTCGCCGAAAATGGCGAGGATAAACCCGATGTCGTCGTGCAGGGAAACGACAAGCGGCTCAAAAACGCCACCGAAACGAGAAAGGGCATCCTCATATTCGCCAAAGATGGCGAGAGCGCGCCACTCAAAGCAGTTCAGGCAAATGACAGGCGGCTCAGAGACGCCACCACCACCTATCGAGGTATCGTCGAGCTCGCCGAGGACGGTGAAGATAAACCAGATGTCGTCGTGCAGGGAAACGACAAGCGGCTCAAGGACGCCACCACAGCCTCGCGGGGTATCGTCGAGCTCGCCGAGGATGGCGAAGACCGACCCGATGTCGTCGTGCAGGGAAACGATAAGCGGCTCAAGGACGCCACCGAAACGAGAAAGGGCATCCTCATATTCGCCAAAGATGGCGAGAGCGCACCGCTCAAAGCAGTTCAGGCAAATGACAGACGGCTCAGAGACGCAACCACCACCTATCGGGGCATTGCTGAGCTCGCCGAGGATGGCGAGGATAAACCCGGTGTCGTCGTGCAGGGAAACGACAAGCGGCTCAAGTACGCCACCACAGCCTCGCGGGGTATCGTCGAGCTCGCCGAGGATGGCGAGGATACGCCCGGCGTTGTCGTCCAGGGAAATGACCGGCGACTTCGCGCGGCAACCTGTGAGCAGGCCGGCATTGTGCGGCTCTCGCCGAAGGGTGAGGAGCGAAGCGGTTTTGTTGTCCAATCCGACGATCCGCGATTAAGCGATGCGCGAAAACCGATCGCGCACACCCATCACTACGCTCCCCTGGAGCACGATTTCAACAGTCACCGGGGGACGTTGAAAATAATTGACGATCGGTCAGAGCCCTTTGAAGGGATTACCCCGCCCTCGGATAACGCCTCTATTGTCTACGCGAAAAACCGCTCGCAACAGGGATCGGTCGGCGTGCTCGGCGTGATTGAGCATTCATCCGACGAAAGCTCCCACAGCTATGGTATTGTGGGACACAGCCCCTTCATCGGCGTCCGGGGGCAATCCGCAGGAAATCCCGAATCACAACCACACGGATGCGGCGTGCTCGGTATATCGCGATTCGGGCCCGGTGGTGTTTTCGCGAGTGAACACGGTTCCTCGCTCATCGTCGACGGCTTCGGTACCATCGCAGACTTTGACAATACGATACACCTCATCGGAGATGGAAATGCACTGCAGGTAAAAGGCTCCTCGGAATTTACCGGCACCATCTCCATCAAAAACAGGGGAACCTCCCCCGAAAATATTGTGGAGATGTTTGCCATAGACGAGGAGGAATACGTGTCTCCAGGTGATATTCTTGTGGTCAGCGTCCGTGGAAACGCTATTCTCGCACGCTCCCGGAGCAGATACAACAGATCGGTAATCGGTATCGTATCGGGAAATCCAACGGTAATTTTCAAAGGAAGAGGAGAGAAGCATCTCTATCCGATTGCCCTCACGGGAACTACCCTGTGCAAGGTCGATGCACGGGAGAAACCGATCAAGCCGGGTGATCTCATCGTTACCTCCGATACGCCGGGATGCGGTATGGCGGGCACTATTGACACCTTCGAGAAAATAGGATCAGTTATCGGCAAAGCGCTCAGCGGCATCGATGACGGAATTGCAACGATACCGGTTTTTATCACTCACCTCTGATAGCGCCGGCTTCGAGACCGTCTAGGGGGAGAGCTTCTCGAGGATCTCTAATTCCTGTTTGGAAAAAACCTTCTGCTGGTATTCATTTATCTCTTTGGCTATCTCCTTGCCGACATAGGTAATCTTTCGGCAATAGGGCTTATCCTCATAAGCATCAACCCACATGACAATAGTCGTCTTCTCGGAATCCCACAGAAGCGCTCCCTGATTTTCGCGTATGTTCTCCCCAGTTGCCGCTCCGTATTTCTCTTCTATTTTCTTCCTGACATCTTCCATGGCAAGATAGGGGAAAGAAACGGAAACGTAGAAGAGCTTTCCATCAGTCGCGCCCTTTCCGCCTTTCAACAGTGCAGGATCGACATAAAAGAAACCGTAGAGGTATTCTATCTCACCGTCCTTTGTCCTGATGACGGTCTTGTCATCGGTAAAGACTATCTTTCCGACAATCTGCCCCCTGGCGCCGCTCACGAGCATCCCCCATTTGAGGCTCCCATACCCCTCGGGCAAACCGCTGGTTTTCTTTTTTTGAGTGCCCCTGTTTTGAGCAACTGCCATCAGAGATATATTTATCACTATGAAGAAAACAAGTATCTTTCTCATGATATACTCCACTCCATCAATATAAGGGTACTTCTCTAAACTATTAATATGCTGTCCCCGTGATCAGCTTTTTTTCGCACAACCTGCTCACGCTGTCATTCGCGACGTCGTGTTGCTGTGAGCATAATATTCCTTCAGCTTATACAATCTGTTACTGAATACTGTCTTCACGGTTACTTCCATCTCTATGTACATAATAGTGCATGAGATGCTCTTCCCTATATCTATCGGCACATTAATAAAAAAAATGACGATATTGAATTAGGAGAACCCCTTTCCGTCCAGGAATGCACGGCTGCAATATGTCATTCTCATTGCGATCGGATTTTATACAGCGATCCCACCCCTCCCCGCTCACCCGGGAAATCGATTCGCAATAGTTCTTCAATGCGAGCCATGCACTTCTCCTCCCTGTCCCCTGCATGAGCGATACCGTGAAGTGCTTTCTGCATAAAACATTTTTTGGTTGACATAATGTATTTTTTTGAATGACATTTTCTGACAGGAACTTTCGTGGAAAGAGGGAACGGTAGGCCGGCTCGCTCCATGAACCGTTAAACGCAAGGAGAAGAGGTGTGTACATGGAAAAGAATGAGATTTACCAATTGCTCAGTGACAAGCTCTCAGTTGCGCCATCATGGCTGCCGGAGGGTGATAGATTTATAAAGATCCTCGAAACCCTCTATGCCCCCGAGGAAGCAGAGCTGGCGCTTTCGGTACCCTTCATGCCGGCTTCCCTTGAGGATATCTCGAATGCGAGTGGAATTGAGCCGGAAAGGGCGGAAAAAATTCTCAAGAGCATGGCACGCAAGGGGCTCGTTTACGCATTTACCATCAAAGGAGATCCGAAGTTCCTCCTTTTCAGTCTGGACACTATCTTCAACTATCCTATCAAATACAAGCATTCCGATATCAATCAGGATACACTCAGGTCACTCTGGAAGGAATATTACGAGGAAGGGTGGGAGTATCCGGAGGAGACCTTTCTGCCGCCGGGACGGGTGCTTCCGGTCGAGGAGGCGATACATCCTCAAAGCGCTGCTCTTCCCTTCGATCTTGTCAATAAGCATATCGATGAGGCGAAGTATCTCAGTGTGGGAAACTGTTCCTGCCGCAGTATCGTGGGAGCATGCGACAACCCCCTGGAGACCTGTATCGGAGTCGGGTATGCGGCCAAGTATCTCGTGGAGCAGGGGCTCTCCCGACCGATCGACAAGGAGGAGGCAAAAAAAATTGTCAGGGAGGCTCACGATGCGGGGCTCGTTTCAATTTCCACCAATATGAAAAATAATATCGGAATAATCTGTCACTGCTGCAAATGCTGCTGCTTCCAGATCGGGATAGCCGTCAAGCACAATTTATATCAGTATCGCCCTGTCGGCTCCTTTGTGGCATCAGTCGATTCCGACAGGTGTACCGCCTGTGGAACCTGTATCGACCGGTGTCCCATGAATGCCATCTCGATAGATAATTATGCATATTCAGATCCCGAGAAATGCATCGGATGCGGTCTCTGTGTCGAATCCTGTCCCGAGGAGGCCCTCTCCCTCATTCTACGAGATCCGCCCCCCGAGATACCCAATGACCTCATGGAGTATACCATGAAGGCCGTTGCAGGACAGGGTACAACAGAGGAGTTTCTAAAAGAGCTGAAGATAAAGAAAAAAGAATAAACGACAAAAAAAATAGGAGGACGATATGGAAGAGAGGTTCTGGCACAAATCATATCCGCCGGGTATTCGGACAAGCATCGACTATAAGAAGATTACCTGCTCCGGGGCGCTGACCAGATCTGCAGAGGAATTTCCCGATAATGTGGCCCTTGACTTCATGGGGAAGAAGATTACCTTCAGGGAGTTCGATGGTCTGGTCAATCGCTTTGCACGGGCGCTTCAGGATCTCGGCGTGAAAGAGGGTGACCGTGTTGCCTTGATCCTGCCGAACATCCCGCAGACATTCTTTGCCAATCTGGCAATCATGCGCATCGGTGCGGTCGCCGTACAGAACAATCCCCTGTACAGTGAGCGGGAACTGGAGCATCAATTCAACAATTCGGAGTCGAAACTTGCTATCACCCTGACGCTGCTGCTCCCGCGAATCCTGACCGTTATGCCCAAAACGGGCGTCAAGAAGGTCATCGTCTGCCATATCCATACCCATCTTCCCTTTCCCAAGAAGCAGCTCTTCCCCCTGGTAAAAAAGGAGATGTACAAGAAGGTCGAGCCGACGGATGAGGTCTTTGTCTTCGATGACCTGATGAAGAAGTATTCGGCAGAGCCTGTCGAGGATAAGAGCAGCTGGGAAGGGCTCGCGACGATCATCTATACCGGCGGAACAACGGGTGCCAGTAAAGGGGTTATGCTCTCTCACAAGAATGTCTGTGTCAGCATTCAGCAATTCGAAGAGTGGTTTAAAGAATTCAAAGCCGGGGAGGGTTCAATGGTGGGGACCTATCCCATATTTCACTCGGCAGGCTTCTCGACGACAATGATGTTAATGATATGGAAAGCATGGGAACACCTCGTCATTACCAGGCCCGAGCCGAAAACTATCATCGATCTTCTGAAAAAACACAAACCGCTCGGCTTGCCGGCATTGCCGACCATTTTTATCGGCCTGTTGAACGATCCTGAATTCAGAAAACTGGATCTCTCTCACATTAAGATGTTCATTTCAGGCGGGGCCCCGCTCGCGGTGGATACCATACGGGAGCTCAAAGAGCTCACGGGATCCACCATTATTGAGGTATACGGTTCAACAGAGACCGCACCCCTCATCGCGGCCAATCCCCTGCGAGGAGAGAAAAAGCCGGGGACTGTCGGCCTTCCCGCCCCGGATACGGATATCAGGATAGTCGATACTGAAACCGGAGAGAAGGAGTGCGCAACAGGTGAGCCGGGAGAGGTGCTCGTCAAGGGCCCACAGGTTATGGTGGGATACTGCAACGACGAGGAGGAAACCGGCAAAGCCCTCAAAGGGGGATGGTATCACACCGGTGATATCGGATTCTTCGACGAGGACGGGTATTTAACCCTGGTGGATCGGAAGAAGGATCTGATTATCGCCAGCGGTTATAATATCTCTCCGGTGGAAATAGACAATATCCTGATCGATCACCCGAAGATACTGGAAGCGTGTACCGTGGGGGTGCCGGACAGCTACCGCGGCGAGACGGTCAAGGCCTTTATCGTTGTAAAGGAGGGCGAAACCCTCACCGAGGAGGAGGTGACCAACTACTGCAAGGAGTATCTGGCCGTCTACAAGGTTCCCAAGCAGATCGAATTCATGGATGAGCTCCCCAAGAGCGTTGTCGGGAAGGTCCTGCGGAGAGAGCTCAGGGATATGGAAATGAAGAGACGGGGGAAGGGGTAGCGGATATTTTAGTAATCTCGTTATCTCGCTTCATCCTCAGTGCGAGAAAGAATGTAAGCCCTTTCATCTCAGCGCATCTTTCTGCAAGACCGCCAGAGGTTTTTCTGTATGTTGTTCATTGCTGTTTCTTGCAGATACTCATTGTCTTGCCGAAGGGTGTGTACATTAATAGAAAAAGCAGCGATGCTGATTACTCCTGCGATTTCTTTTCATGGCTCCTGAGCGAAATGGAATAGTCGGGATTGACGATAAACGGGTATTCTTTAAAGTATTTCGGGACCGTGGCCGTTGCATCCGGGAAAGGTTTATCAAGCATTGCAATATCATCGCTCATAATGTCATAAACAAGATCCAGATAGACAGGAATCTGAATCAGATCCCTGAATTCAACGATGTAGTGCAGCACCGTGTGATATTTCGTTTTTTGGTGAACCTTTCCACGGGCGCCTTCGGTCGTTTCAGTTTCGCTTTCCTGAGTCCAGAACCTCCTTATGACATGTCCTGTTACCGCATCCCCGGGGGAGACCTTTTTTAACAGCGCGCTTCTGAACGTTTTCTGATGGGATCCATAAAGCTCGGTGTAGTGATTGATCAGCCTTTTGACGGATATGGCGCTTATTGCTATAATGAGCACCAGCAGGGACAGGAAAATCGTCAGAGCTTTCCAGGGATGCAGGCCCGTAATTTTTTTAAACCGGTTAACAATTATACGATATGATAATTTTTTTTTCACATTGTTTTTATCGATATAATCTTCTGCCAGCTTGTATAACATCCCATACACTGCGGACAGTATGCAGAGGATGAAGAACGCGACCGTTATGTTGACGGGCAGGCTCATCATCCCGGTGGCCTGATAGTATTCGGAAGAGGGCGTTTTATAAAATAGTATCACCTCGAAGGTCTCTGTAAATTTACCGGCAGGAAGCGGAGTCATGACCATCTTATAATCAACGTAGTCCCCCTCGGAGGGATCGTACACCATTGATTTCAATCCTGCATCGTTATATCCCAGCAATCCCCCCGCATGATATTTGTTCATATAATGAATCTCTTTTGGTATACTGATCAGAAAAACGAATAAGAGCGTGAATGCAAGTATATAGCTGAATATCACGCCATAGAACAACACCCGGACCGAATCTCTTCCCGATGATGGAGCGCTGAAGGCCCATGCCATGGCGGAAAACATGTTGATGCCCGTGAGCTTGCTGAAAAGCTTCAATAAATAATAGCCACTTACGGGCAGGAGGATGAGATAGATCAATATGAAATATATCATTTCTTTTTCACCGCCTTTATGGATGCCAAGATTTCAGAAAAGATATCGTTTCAATGCGCAGACTTCCGGAGAAATGATTATACTATAAACATACGTTTCAAAGTTTTTCCTTATTACTACAAAACTGCAAAACACATAAGTTTACATCCAAGTATAAATAATTTTAAAATTTCTGTACAATAAGAATATGCGAATCACTATATCTTGTCAAAATTTATTTCACCCCCACCCTCCTCGTTCGTTAAAATTATTGTTAATCCGGATCAGCCCCATTTCTCCCTTTAACTGTTAAACAATATTTAATAATTTTCATTTCACAACATCGGAAACGTTATTAATATTGATCGATACATTGATAAAATTTTTCCCGACCTTGTAGTGAGCGAAAATGTCTCGAGCTATGGTAGAGGAACATGCGATATAATCCCCAAATTCATCACCGTCGTTCCATACGCATGAAGGGGTACGATTATTCACAATCCGGTGCGTATTTTGTTACGATATGTACGCGCGATAGGGAATGTTTATTCGGTCGAATTGATAACGGGGAAATGTTGTTAAACGAATATGGTGAAATCATTGAAGAATGTTTGATGGATTTACCTGAACATTATGGTAATATGGAATTAGATTGTCATATTGTAATGCCGAATCATTTTCATGGGATTATTATAATAAATGATATATCCCACACCGTACCCGTAGGGGCGGGTTTCACCGTACCCGTAGGGGCGGGTTTGAAACCTGCCCCTACGGGTACGTCATATATTATAAAATGTCATGGTTTACCTGAAATGGTTCGCGCATTAAAAACATTTTCCGCACGGCGTATCAACGAGAAACGTCTTACGCGAGGCGTTCCTGTCTGGCAGCGCAATTATTATGAACGCATCATTCGTGATAAAGACGAATTTCACAGAATACGGAAATACATTATTAATAATCCTAAAAATTGGGTATCAGATGAAAATAATATCAAATAATTCAAATTCATCCGTTGCCTGGCCAAAGGACCTGATCGTATTGACATAATGGTCAGTAAAAACTGTGAGAGTAGTAAAAAAAAGACCTTTTGTTAATATTATAAATAATCACCCTCCACACCTACACCCTCCGCAGCACCGCCAGCGTCTCCAGATGCGGCGTCTGGGGGAACATGTCGTAGGCTTCGAGGAACTCGACCGTGTACCCGGTGAGCGCGAGGAGATCCTCTTTGAAGCTCGCCGGATTGCAGGACATGTAGATGATCCTCCCGGCTCCTATTCTGTTCAGATGCTTTATCATCTTCGGGTGCACGCCTGTCCGCGGCGGATCGAGGACAACGGTATCGTATGGGCCGGCCTCCCTGACGAAGGCGCGCGCGTCCGCACAGACGAAATCGGCATTCCCGATTCCGTTGCGGAGCCGGTTCTCCTCGGCCAGCGTGACCGATTCAGGCAGGGACTCGACGCCGGTCACCCGCTCGCAGCTGTCGGCAATGAAGAGGGTGATGCCCCCCACGCCGGCGTATAAATCGAGCACCGTTCCCCGCACCTCCTCTTTTATGCGCCGATACATCGCGAGCGTAATCTCCGAATTCGCCTGGAAAAATGTGTTGGGAGCGATGATGTACCGTATGCCGTCGAGGGATTCCTCAATCGTCCCCTTCTTGACAACCTCGATGACCTCGCCGAAGCTGAGGTCGGCTTTCCCCTCATTGAGGAGAAGGGATATCGAATCGGCATGATCATATATCTGCTCGATGGCATCCCGAAGCCGGTTATCCCGCTCGGCTACCACGAAGTTGAGCATCAGATCTCCGGTAAACCTCCCCTGCCGGAGGACAACATATCGCAGATAACCTTCATGAGTGAGATAATCGTGATAATCGATGCCGGCCAGGAGCGGGCGTATCTTCTGAAATAGCTCGTTGGAGCGCTCCTGCATTATCTCGCAGCTTTCGATATCGATCACCGTTCGGTAATCGCCGGCCCGCCTGAGACCGATCTTGCCGAAAGCGGTGACGAAGTCCATCCGGTTCCGGTACCGGTAGGGGGCTGCGGGATGAACCGGTCCGAATTCACAGATACCGTCGAAGATTCTGTTCAGATATTCCCGTTTCAGCCGGAGCTGCTCTTCACGGGGGATGTCCTGAAGAGAGCAGCCCCCGCAGCTCCCGAAATGCGAGCAGGGAGGATCTGCCATCTCTTTCCGGTACTTCTCTGCGAGTTCATGAAAGAGCTTCTTTTTCATCTGACACGATAACGGTTTTAGTATGATAGAGAATGGTTTATTTTATAGTAATCATATTGCAAGATTTTTAACCGATAAATTATCTATTTATTTCAGAGCGGGGAGCAAGGCGGCGGAGCGATCTGTATCAACAATTCAGGTCTCTTTGAGTATCGAAATATTACTATAACTTACAAATAACGACAAAACGTAATTGACTTTATTATGCGGTTACGTCTCTCTATAAGATCAGACATAGACCGGGTGATAACCATGAAAAAATTTATTGTGCTCTGTATAATTCTCCTCCTCTCTCTCCACTGTAAAGAGGATGCGTCCAGAAAGATTATCATCTTTCACGCAGGGAGCCTCGCGGTTCCGATGAAACATCTCAAAACAGCGTACGAGAAGAAGAATTCCGATATCGCTGTTCTGCTCGAGTCTTCGGGGAGCAGAGAAGCTGCCCGCAAAGTAAGAGATCTGCACCGGGACTGTGACATTGTGGCTTCGGCTGATTCAACGGTCATCTACAATCTCCTTATCCCGGAGCATGCCGATTTCTGCATCGACTTCGCCACCAATGAGATGGCAATCATGTATCATAAAAAGAGCAGATATGCGGACCGGATAAATAAGGATAACTGGTATCGGATTTTACTCAGGGACGATGTCTCCTACGGCCACTCCGATCCTGATAAGGATCCCTGCGGCTATCGGTCACAGCTCGTCTGGAAGCTTGCTGAGAAATATTATCGCGAACGGGATCTCTACAAGCGCCTGCGGGCGGGGTGTCCGCCGCGGAATATCAGGCCGAAGGAGGTGGATCTGATTGCCCTTCTTGAAGCCGGTGTTCTCGATTATGCCTTCATCTACCGGTCGGTGGCGATTCAGCACCGGATGCCCTTTCTCGAGCTGCCCGAAGAGATCAATCTCGGCTCGTACCGGTTCAATTCCTTCTACAAGCAGGTCAGGCATCCGGTGACCGGCAAGAAGCCCGGCGAGGTGATCTATCACGAGGGAAAGGCGATCGTGTACGGGTTGACCATGGTCAAGAACCCGCAGAATCTCCCGGATGCAATCGGCTTTCTGGAGTTCATGCTCGGCACTGAGGGCAGGGCTATCATAGACCGCGACGGTCAGAAACCGGTAAATCCCCCTGTTTCGCGCGAGCGTGAGAGGGTTCCCGAGAGGTTAAAGAAACTGGTCAGGGGTATGTAACGGCATGCGCACCTTTATCATCACGGGCCTGGTATTTGCGGTAATCTCCTTTCTGCTCGTCTTTCTCCCCATCGGCGGGATGATGGTCGCAACACCGATTGCCGAATTTATCTCCCTCTTCGGCGATAATGAGGTGCTCTCATCAATCATTCTGACCTTCGAAACTGCGTTGTATGCGACGCTCTTCGCGCTGATCTTCGGCACGCCCCTCTCCTACCTCCTCGCGCGATATCGGTTTCGCGGGAAGAGTGTTCTCGAGGCTCTCATCAATCTCCCCATCATCATCCCGCATACCGCTGCCGGTATCGCCCTTCTGATGGTTTTCGGCAGCGGATATCTGGGCAATCTGTTCAACCGGGCCGGTATCGATTTCATAGGAACACGGGCGGGCATCTCTCTCGCAATGGCCTTTGTCTCGATCCCCTTCTATCTCGACACGGTGCGTGAGGGTTTCAGGTCAATCGATCAGCGAATCGAGAATGTTGCGCGAACGCTCGGCGCGAATCAGCGGCAGGTTTTCTTCAGGGTGATGCTTCCGCTCGCGTCTCCGTCTATTTTTACCGGCTCAGTGCTCATGTGGGGCAGAGGAATCAGCGAATTCGGCGCGGTCGTCATACTCGCCTATCATCCGATGATTGCACCGGTGCTCATCTATGAGCGGTTCACCTCTTTCGGGCTTCAGTCTTCGCGGCCGGTCGCGCTCCTTCTCATTCTGCTCTGCGTTATCATATTCATTCTTTTGCGAATCATCTCGCGGTTATGGATGCGCTATCGTGCTTGAGCTTCAGAACATTCACAAGCGGTTCAGCGGATTTACTCTCACGGTCCCCTCATTGACGGTTCAGGAGAACATTCACTTTGTGCTCCTGGGACCGACGGGTGCGGGGAAAACGCTCCTCCTGAACATTATGGCCGGTATCGTATCACCCGATCAGGGTCGGGTGCGTGCCGGTGGTGCCGACATAACCCGGCTGCCACCGGAGAAGCGGAGATTCGGGGTCGTCTATCAGGATTCAGCACTCTTCCCGCATCTGAGTGTTGAGGAAAACGTCGCCTTCCCCCTGCGGGTGAGAAGAACTGATCGCAGCGAGGTGATCAGGTTAACGGATGATATGATGTCCAGAATCGGCATCACACATCTCGCCGGGAGAGGCGTGACGGGGCTCAGCGGAGGAGAGAAACAGCGGGTTGCCCTCGCCCGGGCGCTGATTACCAATCCCCTCGTTCTGCTGCTCGACGAGCCCTTCAATTCCCTCGATTATATAAGCCGGGAAGCCATGATGTCGCTTCTGAAAGAGATCCGACGGTTGCAGAATCCCACCATCATTCATATCACACACGATTTTGAGGAGGCGCTCGCGCTCGCCGATCAGGTCGGGATCATCAAGAACGGGATCATCGAGCAGACCGGAACTACTTCCGAGGTCTTCAGGTCGCCCGGGAACAGCTTTGTGGCGAATTTTGTCGGTGCGCGCAACATCTATCCCGGAGCCGTTATCGGGAGTGGCGACAACACCCGCTTCTCAATCGACGGGGGGAAAACCCTCTTCATCGGACGGGACGTCGATTCCGATGTTCGATACGCCATGGTACGGGCTGAAGACATTATCATCTCCCGGACGGAGCAGCAGAGCAGCGCAACAAACAGCTTTCGCGGAACCGTTGTCGATATCACCAGAAAACGCGGCATCAATGAAATAGTTGTTGATTTCGGCATCACCATCCACTCATATATCACCAACCGGTCGCTCGAATCGCTTGCCATCAAGCTGCACGACGAGGTTTACGTTATCTTCAAAGGGAGCGCCGTTCATCTCTTTTGAGTCCATGCATGTTTCTTAAAAAAAGAAATAAAAGAGAAACATGCAAACAGAATGCCGTACCGATCGCTGCTATTATTTGCGGAGAAAGTGGAGCGCTATGAGTGTCCTCAGGATGGGAACGCGCGTACGAAATGCCGGAATCATCATCCTCATCTCCTTTACTGCTTTCACTGTGCAAAGCGCTTATTCCCGCACGGGTGACAATAGATCACTCGACCGGTATTCGGACAGTGAGCTCAATAGAATTGGCATGATAAAGCTCCGGGCGTGCCTGTACGAAGATGCGCGCCGATATTTCCACATTGCCATCAGGAAAAATCCGACCGTTAAATATTATTACAATAACATCTCGGCAGCCTGTATCAAGCAGGGAGATTATGTCAGTGCGCGGAAATATCTCCGGATCGCACTCACCCTCGATCCCCGTTACGTGAAGGCACTGTCCAACATGGCGGTCATCTGCTTCTATGAAATGAGATTTCGAGAGGCGTATCACTATTATCAGCAGGCACGGAGCATTGACAACGGCTACACATCGACGAGATTTAAATATGAGAGGATAAAGGAACGGCTTGAAAAGATGAGAAAGGATAATCCGGAGAACGATCACCTCGACCTGATTATACGACACCTGAAGGATCAGAAGGGGGATTAAAACAGTCTCCCCGCAATCGCGGGAACGGCTGCTTCAGAACAATTTACTACTGTCGAGAAGTATGGTTACCGGTCCCGTATTTCGAATATCCACCTCCATGTGGGCACCGAAAACTCCAGAGAGAACCTTCCCGTACGTGCTCTTGCAAAAATCGACAAATTCCTGAAAAAAGGGCGCCGCCCTCTCGGGGGGCATTGCATGAGAATAAGAGGGGCGCCTCCCCTTCCGCGCATCACCATACAGGGTGAACTGTGAGATGAGCAGCAGCTCGCCGTCAACATCGCCGATTGTTTTATTCATGATATTGTTCTCGTCGTTGAAGATTCTCAGCTGCATTACTTTATGTGCGATGTATTCAATATCATCCCGAGAGTCATCCCGATGAAAACCCGCCAGGACAACGAGCCCCTCTCCGATAGTTGCAATAAGCCGATTATCGACCGTGACTGAAGAGCGAGCAACTCTCTGAACAACTGCTCTCATGAATGATTATTTGAGCTTTTCCCGGAGGACGTTTTCGGGCTGGACACCGATGAATCGCTCAACCTCGCTCCCGTCTTCGAAGATGATGATAGTCGGTATAGAATGGATACCGAAGTTTTGCGCCGTTTCGGGATTCTCATCGGTATTGAGCTTTGTAATTTTTACATTGAACTCGCCGGACTTGGCAATTTTTTCGAGAATGGGTGTCTGCATTTTACACGGACCGCACCAGGGAGCCCAGAAATCGACGATTATTTTTTTCCCCTTCTCATTGAGAACTTCTTCTTTAAAATTCTTATCATTCACTTCAGTGAAATCCATTAAAACACCTCATCATTTAATAAATTTAATACCCTTTGTTCTTTCAACAAGGCTCTTCTCAATATTTTTTATCATTTCCAGTATGATATCTAAATTATTTTCCTCATTTTTGATAATATTGTTCGAATTCTTATCCAGTATCCATGTTTGCATGGAGATGATTTTATCGTTCCTATAGAGAACAACATACTGGCTCAGCTGCATTGCCCTGCTGGTATCCTTATTGTACTCATATTCGATAATCCGTCTTTTCTCCAGATCAGCATCGACATAGGTATAGACCTCGATTCCCGATCGAAATACTTTTTTTCTTCTTAAATCGGTTATCGCGTAGTACTCCGTTCTCTTCGGCTGATTGTCTCCGGTATAGAAGTAATTGATCATCCCTGACAGTACTTTTCTCTTGTCAATGTATATATAGTACATGATGCGGCTCAGAACCTTGTGCTGATAGGAATAATTCTCTTCCCGAACGGGATTGAATTCCCCTTCCCTTTCCCTGTTGAATATCTTAACCACAGGTCGCTTTGACTGTTTGTCGTACTGTATTTCTTCAACGGTATTGAGCTTTCCATCGATATAGATCAACCGCCTGTTAATTCTCCCCAGTGAATCCTTCTCCTCAGTTATAGACAAACCTGAACAGCCGAAACAGAGCGCGAGAATTATTATGAGATGAGCTTTTCCTCTGAGCTTCACATTCAATCCCCAATAAATATGACATTTTTGTTATATGTGTTAAAATAGGATAATTGACAAATTTGAAATGAAAGAGGTAATATTGTCAAATACATTTCATGCATCATTAAAATATGACAGTGATGCGGTATTTATTTTTTTTTCGAACTCACAAAAAGATGCACCTGGCAGCAGAAACAGGAAGAAAACACATTCCTCTCCGGTTAGATGACTGTATCATATCACCGCAATCACCTATCGATTTTCTTCGGGGAGCACAGTAATATGATAGCATCGCTGTCGCCGCTCCAGCGTAACGTAGAGGGAACCCTCCCCCTGCATCTGCAGGAGCGTCTCCATCAAAACCGAGCGGAGCTGCCTGCGCAGCGCATCGCCGAGGAGGAATCCGAATCGCCTTCTCAGCTCGCTCAGCACAGCGCCGGATAACCATGATGAATGCGACGGGAGACTGATATAATAATCATCATAGAAGATGTCAAAGCTGATGCCGCGGCTATGGGTCGAGACTATGGTAGCATTGATATTTCTCCCCCTGAGATTTTGCTGATAGGATACCGGCCGCAGCACCGACGATATCGCTATCTTCACCGGCGGAAGCTTCCTCTTTTTGTTGAGATTTTCCTGAAAGCGAATAACGAGCTTTTCCAGCCCCCGGGCTGCGAGGGGGGTGAGGTAGCGGTACTTCTCCCTGACGTTGTAGAAATAATAGAGTGCATTGGCTCCAGAGCTGAGCTTCGTGAGCTTTCCCTCCCGCACGAGATCATCAATCTCGCTTTCATGCATGACGGGAGATACCCCGCACGCATCGGCAATGCGCAGGTGATCATGCAACAGATACCGGCGAAGCTCCCCCTCCATCCGGGGATTTGCAAAATCCTCATAGATGGGGATATTCTCGATAAAATCGCGCTCGATCCGGTAAACCCGGTCGAGATATGATCGGACATCCCCGACGATCGATCTTCCGGCATATACGGCATAGAGCAGGCTCACGAGAAGTGCTGTGGCCACACCCGCCGTGATATATTTTGCCTTTTTCATCTTTTACAAACCTTCTATCAGTGTGACAGCATTCATCAGGGACAGCACCGTAATGAGAGAGGAGTGTCTCGATAAACGACCCCGAAGCACGCTGCCAGCGCCATCGCAGTCGATGCAAGCATCGAGGTGTTTTTTGCAGGGCGGTCCCCCGCTGCTCACAGCAGCATGGCTTATCTCCTCGAGGAACGCATCGAGATAGTACGCCATATAAAACAGAACTGGCAATCACCGATTACACAGACTGCATCGATTAAACAGATTCAACAGATTATTGCAATGGATTTTTTTTCCGAGAAATACGAGTTTGAACCTGTTTTCTCTATGCATAAATGGTGTGTGATGAGCACATTCAGAAGAGCCGGATAGCAGAAAAGAATAATTCGGTTACACCGTTGAGCGGGGGTCGAGCGGCATTGAAGAATCCTATATAAAAACCTCGCGGGGCTTGCTCCCCTGCTGCGGCCCGACATAGCCCCGATCCTCCATGAGCTCAATTATCCGCGCCGCGCGGTTATAGCCGATGCTCAACCGCCGCTGGAGATACGATGCAGAGGCCTTCTTTGTCTCTTCGACGATTTTCATCGCCTCGGTAAAGAGCTCATCCTCCATCGAGTCGACATCCTCGTACATCTCCTCCTCATAGATGCTCTCCTCGATATCGATATAGGAGGGCTTCCCCATTTTCCTCAGATGGTTAACGACCACCATGACCTCATCCTCGGAAATAAAGGCGCCCTGAATCCGTACGGGAAAGGAGCTCAGAGGAGACTGGTAGAGCATATCGCCCTTGCCCAGGAGCTTCTCGGCACCATTCTGATCGATAATGGTCCGAGAATCGGTCTTCTGGGGCACCTGGAAGGCAACCCGCGCGGGGAAGTTCGCTTTGATGATGCCGGTGATGATGTCCACCGAGGGACGCTGCGTCGCCAGAACCAGGTGAATGCCCACCGCTCGCGCCTTCTGTGCAATTCTCGTAATAAATCCCTCTATCTCCTTTGAGGCAATCATCATCAGATCGGCGAGCTCATCCATAATAATGACGATATAGGGGAGCTTCTCGTACTCATCATCAAAATCTTCGATTTTCTCATTGTACCGATCGATATCCCTGGTGTGCAGCTCCGAGAGGAGCCGGTAGCGCCGTTCCATCTCGAACATTGTCCACTTCAGCGCCTTGGGCGCGACATGGGGTTCGGTTATGACCGGCGTAAGAAGATGAGGAAGACCGTTATAGAGCTGGAGCTCAACCATCTTCGGATCGACGAGAATAAAGCGCACGAAATTGGGATCGTAGTTGTACACCAGGCTCATTATGATGCTGTTCACCAGCACCGATTTTCCGGACCCGGTCGCACCGGCGATCAGGAGATGCGGCATCTTCTTGAGGTCGATAACTATCGGCAACCCGAGAATGTCCTTCCCCAGCGCAACCTTCAGCATGCCGTACTGATTCTGATACTCCGGCGACTTGATGATATCCCCGAGGGTTACCATCTCACGATTCCGGTTCGGGACCTCGACGCCGACTGCCGATTTCCCCGGAATGGGAGCCACGACCCTGACGCGGGATGCCGCGAGCGCCATGGCAATATCATCGGCGAGGCTAACGATACGGTTCACCTTGATTCCGGGAGCTATCTGCATCTCATAGAGGGTGATGACCGGTCCCCGGTTCACCTTGGATATTCTCGATTCGATGCCAAATTCAGAAAGGGTGGACACGAGAAGCTCCGAGTTTCTCCTTATCTCGTTCTTCCAGCCTTCGACATCAGAGGAGGCTGACGACTTAAGATATGAGGTGGGGATGCTGTATTCCGAGTTGATCTTGATCTCGTCAAAAACCCGCGATTCTCCACCGATATGTTCGAAACGTGCGGGCGCTTCATCATTGTCCGCTTCGAAGTCATCGACAACATCTCCTCCATCGAACGCATCACTATCATCTCCGTTCTCGCGGTCCGCCTCCGCAACGAGTGGTGGAGCAACTTTCACCTCACGCTCGATTGATCGGATTCTGTTCACCGCAATTCCCTCGTAGACGATCCCCTCGGGTTCGGGGGATTCGTCCCGATCGATCTTACAATCTTCAGCGCTGGCAACCGTTTCATACCTGTCGCCATCGGAAACGTATGCGATATCGAAAACCTCACCGCTCTCGATATCATCCACAGGCTCGTCGGGGAAAACAACCGCCGGCTGGTGATGGTCCTCGATGAGGAGCATCGAATCTTCAAGGGAAGCCCGGTCACGATCGTTTCGCTCCTCAACGGGTATTCGCTCTTTCGTAATCCAGGGAAGCTTCTCACGAAATTCAGGCCGTATCTCCCGATCGATGCGATTGAAGGGAACCTGCCCCCGTATCCGAATGAAAAATTGACGAAGTTTCGATCGAAACCGGGAAATCCAGCTCTGACCCTCCTCATGAAAGAAGAGTGAGAGGGACATATTCCCCAGGAGAATGAATCCAATGACGTTGAGAATTATCAGAAGGATCGAGGCGCCAACCTTTCCCGCGCAGCTCACGATCATCCCCGAGAGATACAGACCGATGATACCACCCGAATACTGGGAAACGGTCTCCCTGAAAATAAGGGATATCAGCGAGGAGCTCGTCAAGAGAAAATAGGATATCGAAAGGATTCGCTCAATCTCATTAATACTATCCCCTCCCCGGAGAAAATTCCATCCGGCTATGGCGAGAATCGCAACAATACAGTAGGAAGAGTAACCGAACGCCATCCGCAGGAAGTGACTGATTCCCACGCCAATGGGTCCGATGATGTTGTTGACCGATTGTCCCTGCCGCAGGAGATGGTAATCTCCCACATGATAGCTCATCAATGACAGGAGAATCAAAAGAGCGAATACGAGAATTAAGAGGCCCAGAATCTCACGATGTCTATTCTCTGTAACCACAAAGTCCTCCCGATTGATTCATCACACGCACGGTCATTCTTTTCACGCTTAGAATCGCAATCATTTCTTTAAAACCAGATCATTCCGGCAATACCGAGTGCAATGGTGTAATACCCGAAGATATCAATTCGTATCCGCCTCACCAGCATAAAGAGAAGCTTCAGCGAGAGCAACGCAACAAACACTGTAATCACGGCGGCAATTGAGAGCGGAATAATAATCTCCGATGCGGCACCCACCTGATAGATCTTCAGCGATTCAAGAAAACCTGCCCCGGCAATAACGGGTATTGCCATCAGGAATGAGAACCTGGCCGATTCTTCAGGAACAAGTCCTGCGAGCATGCCGCCGGTAATTGTTGATCCCGCTCGTGAAATACCAGGCGTGATAGCAATCGCCTGAAAACAGCCAATGAAAAGTGATCGGAAAACTCCTACCTCTTCTAATTTTCGGTCTTTTACGGGAATAATTTTAGTGGATATAAGAATAATACCATTTAAAATTAGCATCGGGAAGACTGTTTCGGGAACCGAGAAGAGCCGCTCGAAAAAGTCGTGGAAGAGAATACCGGCAATGCCCGCCGGCAACGAAGCACAGAGAATATAACCGATCGTTCGCAGTTCGGCGCTCTCCCCGTTCCGTTCCCTGAGAGCGGCAAGACCTCCCCTGGCAATCCGGATGATGTCGTTTCGCAGATAGATAATCACGGCACAGAGTGTCGCGAGGTGCAGGCATACATTAATGAAGAGCTCAAGATTGGAACCAATCGTCTCAATGGTCTCCCTGAAAAAGCCTATCTGCTCAAAGATAACTAAATGGCCCGACGATGAAATGGGGAGAAACTCGGTCACTCCCTGTACCACCCCGAGGGCAACAAGGACAAGGGTGATATTGTTCATGTATACGTCCCTCCTGAACACGGTATTCCAACAAGGGGGATTGCCTCATTGTTGAACCCCGGATTATTACAGTTCGAGGATCTGAACCTCTATGAGTGGATTCTTTCTGGTCAGCTTGAAGACCTGGTTTCTGAGATTTCGCCTCATCTGAGAATAGATCTCTTTGGGAGATACATCATCGATGAGCAGCTTCTCCAGATGCTGCTCGATCCATGCCGCCAGCGCCGTGATGATCTCCGATCGGTTCGATGATATCACGCCCCGATCAATTATCTCCGGAGGACCGGCAGGCCGCCCCTTTGAGAGGGGGATTGTTACGATAAGAACGCCCTCCCGTGACATGATCTGGCGCTCCCTGATCATTCCGCTTCCCATCGCGCCGATGACACCCCGCTCAACAAACAGCTCGTTCAGATTCAATCGATCCACTCGCTCGAAGCTCCTCCTCGTGAGATCCAGAACATCGCCATTCACTGCAACAATAATCCTCGAAGACTTGATTCGCTGCGACGAGGCTATCTTCGCATGAGCAACCAGATGCTTGTATTCACCGTGTATGGGCAGGAAGAATTTCGGGCGCGTGAGCGCGATCATCAGCTTCAGCTCCTCCTGAGAGGCATGTCCCGACACGTGTATGTCTTCATCGTGCTCATAGTACACCTCGGCGCCAGCAAGCATCAGCGCGTTCACCACATTGCTTACCAGTCGCTCATTCCCCGGAATGACCGATGCCGTAATGATTACCGTATCGCCTTTGCCAACAACGAAATTTTTATGCGATCCGTTCGCAATTCGCGAGAGCGCCGACATCGATTCCCCCTGTGTGCCGGTGCAGAGGATGACCTGCTTATTGAGTGGCAATTTTTTAACATCCCTGATGTTCACTATCAGATCATCCTTGATTGTGAGATACCCGATGGAATGGGCTATCTCGATGTTCCGCAGCATCGTTCTCCCGGTGACAATGACCTTTCGATTGTACCGACGCGCGGCGTTGAGCACCTGCTGTATGCGATTAATATGTGAGGCGAAGAGAGCAACGAAAATGCGATCCTTCGATGATGAGAATATCTCCATCAACTTTCTATTGAAGGTCGCCTCGGAACGGGTATAGCCTTCACGCTCGGCATTGGTGCTATCGGACATCAGAAGGAGCACCCCCTTCTCGCCGTATTCAGAAAAGCGATAGATATCGGTTTCCACCCCCTCTACCGGCGTATGGTCGATCTTAAAATCTCCCGAGTGAACTATCGTTCCGACCGGTGTTTGAATAGCGAGACCAACGCCGTCGAGAATGGAGTGGCATGTTCCGATGAATTCGATCACGAACTCTCCGATATGCACAATATCACGGGGCGATATTTCAATAAAGGTCGGTTGTAATTTCGGAGGCCGCTCTTCAAGCCTGTTCTGAATCAGACCAAGCGTCAGCTTGGTCGCATAGACGGGAGCATTTATCTCATCCAGCAGATAGGGCATCGCGCCGATATGATCCTCATGCCCGTGTGTTATGATAATGCCCCTGATATTCTTCTTGTTTTTGACAGCGTAGGAAAAATCAGGAATGATAAAATCAACTCCCGGCATGTCATCTCCGGGAAACATGATGCCGCAATCGATGATGATACTGTCATCACCATACTCGAGAATCATCATATTCTTCCCGACTGCACTCAAACCACCGATGGGAATTATTCGCACCTTTTCTCTGTCCTTTTTCATATGCCTGTGTGTCCAAATCCTCCGTTATCGCGTTCGGTCCCCTTCAACGCCTCAACCTCGATGAAATTTCCTCGGAACACCCTGCAAAACACCATCTGCGCAATCCGCATCCCGTCATCGATACGAAAGGGCTCCTTTCCAAAATTAGCAATGATTATCTTAATCTCCCCCCGATAATCAGCATCAATCGTGCCGGGCGTATTCAACAGGGTGATGCCGTATTTCACTGCCAGTCCGCTTCGCGGCCTGATCTGCGCTTCATACCCCTCCGGGAGCTCAATGAAAAGCCCTGTCGGAACAAGGGCAATCTCTCCGGGCGCTACCATGACAGGCTCATCAAGAGACGCTAACACATCAGCCCCTGACGAGCCGGGACTCTGGTACTGGGGAATGCGCCCCTTCGTCTTCCGTTTTATCTTTACCGATATCATTCCATCATTCTTATCGAATCATCACCGTTAAAAGTCAAGAAAATAGTTACCGCTGCCGCCGGAGTTTACCGTATCTATTATTGCTTTACCGGAAGGATTTATCTTCCGATAGTATCAAAAGATGTAGCAGCACATTTCACTTCTCTGAATACTCGTCCCGACAAGAAGATGAAAAAGAATCAATTAGGTGCCAGCGACACTTCATATCACGAGAAGAAAATTTATGATCTCAGAAACCTGATAGAGATCGGGATGAGCCTCGCCTCGAATCTCGACTTTCACAGCCTTGTCGAAGCCATTCTCTACACCTGTATCGGCCAGATGTTTGTCGAGAAGGTCGTTCTCCTGCTCCAGATCGACATCGACGAGAACAATTACTCCATCCACATGGCAACGGGATACGATGCGCCCTTCGATCAGAGGAAGATCATCCTCAGAGAGGAATCGCCGCTCATACAATATCTGAGCCAGAATCCCCTTCCTGTGGAAGTGCGCTCTCTGAAGAGCATAGAGCGCCTTGCAAAAGACCTCGAAAAGCTCGAAGCGCTCACACCGCAGCTTATAATCCCTGTCCGCTCGAAAAATATCCTCAACGGCATCCTTCTTCTCGGCCCCAGAATAGACAGCACGTCGTTCTCCAAAGACCACAAGGAGTTTCTCATCGATCTCTCTAAATTTGCTGCCATCGCCGTTGAGAACTCGCGCCTCTACCGAATGGCGACACTGGATAGAATGACCCGGCTGTACATCCATCACTATTTTCAGGAGCGCCTTCAGGAGGAGATAAAGAGGAGTGAGCGATACAGCACACCCCTCTCCCTTATAATGACTGACATTGATCACTTCAAAAGGATCAATGACCGCTACGGGCATCAGCAGGGTGATACGGTCCTGAAAGCACTGGGCAGCATCTTCCGGAAGAACCTGAGAAAAACTGATATCGCCTCTCGATACGGTGGCGAGGAATTCGCTTTCATTCTTCCGGAAACGAAGCTCAGCCGTGCAGCAGATGTCGCCAGCAGGTTGCGAAAACGTGTAGAAGATCACGAGTTCCCGGGACAGGAGGTTCCCCTGCGTATCACCATCAGCCTCGGAATAGCTGAATACGATATTAACAGGGATCTGGATGCGGGCATGTTCATCAAGCGCGCCGATAGAGCGCTCTATCGGGCAAAGAGAAGCGGCAGGAACAGGGTCGGGATATACCGATAACTATCGTCTTCATAACTATTAAGTGAGACAGGGATGTCGAATGATTTCTCAGCCTGAAGAGGGTCACGGAGGGCGCTCTTCAGGTACGCATCTCAATGCCAGCCGATCGTCATTATCTTCTTCGGGATAACAGTACGACTGAAGACATCTCCTACAGATTCCGCCATTTTAATGATCACCGCTGAAAAGATGATAATCTCAAAGCTGCAACACAACATCTGAATATCTCTTGCGTGTTTGAAATTCTTACATTTTTAGAATATTTTTCTAATAATATTGAGTTTTTCATCAATATTATAAATTTATATTGACATATAAATAAATATCATATATTAATATACCTGCAAGCTCCCATCAATAACAGCCATGAAAATAGATGAAACGAATATCGCCATTATCAAGCATCTCCGAGACGGGAGAAAATCATTTAAAAAAATCGCAAAAGAGCTCTCGATAACCGAGAACACGGTTCGTGCCCGCGTGTACAGGCTCATCGACGAGGGCATTCTCGAGATTGCGGGACTGGTCGATCCCGATGCGATTCCCCGACACCGTATGGTATTTATCGGCGTCAAGCTCGACACCATGGATCTCGTCAGGAAGGGTGATGAGTTCAGCAAGCTCCGCGGGGTTGTTTCGGTGAGCGTGGTAACGGGACGATTTGATCTTATCGTAACGGTGCTCCTCAAGGAGGGATTTGATCTCCTTGAGTTTTACACCGAGGAGGTATCACATATAGAGGATGTTCAATCGGTTGAAACTTTTGTGGTGTATAAAAATTATAATGCCAAGGTCCCCTATATCCTGTAGCTTCGCTCATGCATGCTGACAGTGCATACGGGATTGCAAGGAGCATACGGTGAAAATAGTCATTATCGGCTTCGGGTCCGCCGGCTATGCGGCGCTCATGGCCATCAAGAGAAAGAATCCGGGAGCATCGACGGTCGTTATCGATCCCAAGGAAAAGGATCTCGTACACCCCTGCGGCCTCCCCTATGCGCTGGAAGGCATCGTCAGGGATGGGGATCTGGAACAGGATGTACACCTCAACAAGATGGGAGCATCGAGGATCGGAGCCCGTGCCCTGAAGATTTCGACCGATGAGCAGACAATAACCGCTCAGCAGGATGATACTATCATCGAAGTGCAGTACGATAGAGCCGTCATCGCTGCCGGCAGCGTCCCGGCAATTCCCCCGATACCGGGAATTGAGAAAGCTCTCAACAACGGTCTCTATACAATGACCGATCCCGCGGATCTCCTTCGGATCAGAGAGCGATTATCCCGAAGCAGAACAGCGATTGTCATCGGCGCCGGGGCCATCGGCCTCGAGACGGCATGGGCGCTGAAGATGTCAGTTGATCGCGTTATTGTTGTCGAGATGACCGAACAGATACTTCCGGGTATACTGGATCCCGATCTCGCAAAGAGGGTAGCAGAGCATCTTGCAGATAATGCTGTTGAGCTCCACCTCGGAAAAGCCGTCGAGGAGATCATCATCGATGACGGATTCCGCGGCGTCATCGCTGCCGGTGAGAAGATCGTCGCAGATGTGGGAATCTGCGCAACGGGATTCCGTGCCAATGACCGTATCGCGGTGGAATCATCGATACGCTGTGACCGTGGCATTGTTGTGGACGAGCGGCTGCGAACATCGGCGGAAAACGTCTATGCAGCGGGAGACTGCATTGCGGGCTGGTCAGTTGTCGATCGGAAGGCAACCGGTGCAAAGCTCGCCACTTCGGCGTATTTGCAGGGAACAGTAGCCGGCGCAAACGCGGCGGGTGGAGATACGGTCTATCATGGCACTGCGGCAACCTTCGTTACCAGGATCGGCGAACTGGAAGTTGCGGGAACCGGTTATACCGAGAGAGGTGCACGAGAGCAGGGGTATGAACCTGTTGTAGGCAAAATAACGACATCCATACTCCCGGAGTATTTTCCCGGCGGCACACCGATAACCGTCAAGGTCATCGCCGAAAGAAAGAGCGGTGCCGTGCTGGGCGCTCAGGCGGTCGGCATCAGAGGCGCTGCCGAGCGGATCAATCTCATGAGCATGGCCATAGAATACGCCATCCCCCTCGGTGAATTGCCGCGGCTTGAGCTCGCCTACTGCCCACCCGTAAGCGAGGTGTACGATCCCCTGATGCGAGCAATCGATTTCTGTCTGAGGAGGATGAAGTGATAACGGCGCTGAAGAGAACGCCGCTCTTTAAAGGGAGAATAGCAATGGCGCTCGTTAAAAGGGGATCGGCAGCAATCGGAGATCGCCTTTCTGTTGTCATACGAGTCAAAGCTGTCACGGCCACAGTAGTCAAAAGGCCTTTTTCTGAGTATACTGAAAGCACACACGTCAATACCATGCAGCAGAGGAGGGAATTATGAGTTCCATACCCGAAGATCTGAAATACTCTCAAGAGCACGAGTGGGCCAGGCGTGAAGGGGAATCGAACGTGATCTGCGGAATCACGGACCACGCGCAGGAGCAGCTGACCGATATCGTCTTTGTTGAGCTTCCGGAAACGGACAGGAAGGTGAAGCAGGGTGAGCAGATCGCTGTCGTCGAATCGGTGAAGGCGGTTTCAGACATCTTCAGTCCGATCTCCGGCACCATCGTCGAAACCAATAAAGCGCTTGAGGATACTCCCGAGCTTATCAACAGCGATCCCTACGGTGATGGGTGGATTTTCAAGATTGCGGCAAATGATATCACCGAACTGGATTCCCTCCTGGACGCAGCCGCCTATGCCGAATATGTTGCATCCGAGGAATAGCACCATGGGATACATCAGCACGACCGAACGTGAACGGAAGGAGATGCTTCATGAGATCGGTGTCAGTTCCATCGATTCCCTCTTCCAGGACATCCCCGAGCAGTTACTCCTTTCGGGAAATCTCAATCTTCCCGAGGCGCTCTCCGAGCCGGAGCTGCATACCCTGATACGGAAGATCGAATCACGCAATACCTGCATAACCTCTTTTACGGGAGGTGGTGCCTATCATCACTACGTCCCCGCAGTTGTCGATCAGCTCTCTCTCCGTTCGGAATTCTATACGGCATACACCCCCTATCAACCCGAGGTCAGTCAGGGAACCCTGACCGCCATCTTCGAATTCCAGACCATGATCTGCCGGCTGACCGGCATGGAGGTGGCCAATGCAAGCCTCTACGACGGCGCCACAGCGCTGGCTGAGGCGGCACTCATGTCGATGAGAATAAACGGCAGGAAAAAGATAGTCATCAGCAACACGATTCACCCCCACTATCGTGCAGTTCTCAAAACCTATGCCTGGGCAAACGATTGCCCCATTATCGAAACCGGTTTCTCAGAAGGGGTAACCGATCAGAGCCGAACGGAAAAGCATGTTGATGATGAGACGAGCGCGGTAATTGTTCAGAGCCCCAACTTCTTCGGTATCATAGAGGACATCCCCCCGCTCGCTGAGATTGCTCACCGCCGGGGAGCGCTGTTGATAGCCGTTGTCGCCGAGCCCCTCTCCCTGGGAATGCTGAAGAGCCCGGGAGCACTCGGAGCCGATATTGTCTGCGGCGAGGCACAGAGTTTCGGGAATTACGTCGGTTTCGGCGGCCCCTATCTCGGCATACTGGCAGCGAGAAAAGAGCATCTCCGAAAAGTCCCCGGGAGGCTCGTCGGTAAAACCGTCGACATGGAGGGCAATGAATCTTTCGTTCTCACCCTGCAGACGAGGGAGCAGCACATACGCCGCGAGCGCGCAACGTCGAATATCTGCACCAATCAGGGGCTCTGCGCGCTGCGAACCATCATCTATCTGAGCCTTCTCGGCAACCGACTGCGGGATCTGGCCCGGCTGAACCACCGGCTTGCGAGCCACCTCATGCAGCGATTATCCGGAAGGGGCTTTGAGCGGGTTTTCACCGGTCCCTTTTTCAATGAGCTTGTCATGAGGATAGGGAATGCCCGGGACGTTCACGAGCGGCTCAAAAAGAAGGGTTTTATACTGGGCATACCGCTTGACGGCTATTACCCATCTCTCAGTGACTGCCTGCTGATATGCTGCACCGAAACCGTATCTCCGGAGGAGATCAACGATCTCATAGCCGCTCTTGAATGAGGTATTCATCATCGGGATGCATTAATAAGCAAGAATAATGAGGAACAATCATGGTCATCTTTGAAAAAAACAGGAAGGGAACCGCCGGCTTCACCGTGCCCTCCTGGGATATCGATGAGTGGGATGAAATTCCCGAAACCTCCCTCGCCGATTCGCTCGAGCTCCTCGAGGTAAGCGAGGTCGACGTTGTCAGGCACTACACCAGACTCTCCAGAATGAACTTCGGGGTCGACAGCGGCATGTACCCGCTGGGGAGCTGCACCATGAAATATAATCCGAAGATAAACGAAAAAATCGCCCAGCTGGACGGCTTCCTCAACTGCCATCCCCTCTCCGGCGACCGCCTCTCACAGGGATGCCTCGAAATACTGTATCTTCTGAACGAATACCTCTGCGAGATAACGGGATTTGACCGGTTTACCCTCTCGCCGGCTGCGGGAGCCCACGGTGAGCTCACCGGTGTGATGATAATAAAAAAGCACTTCGAAAAGATCGGCGAAGAGCGGACGCACATCATCATTCCCGACTCCGCCCACGGAACGAATCCGGCATCGGTGAGCATGTGCGGCTTCGAAGTCAGGGAGGTTCCCTCGAAGGATGGCGATGTCGACATCGAACATCTGGCCGACATGGTCGATGAACGAACCGCCGCGATGATGCTGACCAGCCCGAATACCTTCGGCCTCTTTGACCGAAACAGTATCGAGATCGCCGATATCCTTCACCGGAAGGGGGCACTCTTCTACTGTGACGGCGCAAACCTGAATGCACTTATGGGGAAAGCGCGGATCACGGACATGGGATTCGATATGATGCACATCAACCTGCACAAAACCTTTTCGACACCACACGGCGGCGGCGGCCCCGGTGCCGGTCCGCTCGGTGTGGTCGACTCGCTGAAGGGATATCTCCCCGTGCCCCTGATAGGCAAAGATGACCGCGGCTATTTCCTGGATGAAAACCTCCCCGACTCCATCGGAAGAATGCACTCCTTCTACGGCAACTTTCTCGTCATCCTCAAAGCCTTTGCCTATATCAGGACACTCGGCCCCGCGGGGATAGTTGCGGTTGCGGAGAACGCCGTTCTGAACGCGAACTATCTCCTCGCCAGGCTGAAGAACGACTTCCACCTCCCCATCGATCGGCTCTGCATGCACGAATTCGTCATCAGTGACAGGAACTTCCCCAACGGCATTACCACAAACGATATTGCCAAACGCATTCTCGACTACGGTTTTCACGCACCGACCGTCTATTTCCCGCTCACCGTGCAGGGCGCCATGATGATTGAGCCAACCGAAACAGAGAGCAAGGAGGAGCTGGATCGATTCGTGGAAACCATGCAGCAGATAAAGCGGGAGGCAATCGAAGAGCCCGATACGGTCAAGCGGGCTCCACACAGAACGCCGGTGAGGCGCGTCGACGCCGTCCTGGCATCGCGGAAACCGACTCTGATATGG
>Ga0180433_10002514_pt1 | contig 28190 bp, 26 predicted proteins | sample SS_ome_8_FD_132980 | JGI IMG/M metagenome (GOLD analysis project Ga0180433, IMG submission 132980) | Hypersaline lake sediment archaeal communities from the Salton Sea, California, USA - SS_1_D_1 metaG | ecosystem: Environmental > Aquatic > Non-marine Saline and Alkaline > Hypersaline >... | reverse complement strand
TCCGTACGGTGAATCCGAACTGTCCCGACTTCAAGCAGAGCAGCTGCCCCTCATATACATAGACGCTGCCCCCCTGCTCATCGGTAATGAACATTGGCAGCGATGCTCCATCGGCAATCTCGCCATCGGGATTCAGCGAGCCGAAGTACAGCTCAACCTGCACATCCTCGTTGGACAGGTCGCCCAGATCCACCACCGCTTTGACCTTAACCTTCGAGCCGACGGAGATCTCCTGCTCCTCGCCGAAGATCAGATCCTTTATGGCAACCTTCTTCCAGGCAGCCGAGACCTGCTCCTTCCAGGCGGCGATCTCCCGAGCCTGCCGATAGGTATCGTCTACCATGCTCTTATAATTTCGGTGAGCATTGAGGTAATAGCGCTCAGTATACTCGCGAACCATCCGGTTCGTATTGAACTGAGGACAGAGGGACTTCATCGACTCCTTCATCGTTTTGACCCACTCACGGGGTATCCCATCGGCTCCCCGATCATAGAACATGGGAATGACCGCATTTTCGAGTATATTATACAGCGCAAGGCTCTCCACCTCATCCTGATAATCGAGATCCTCGTACTCCTCTCCCTTTCCGATGCTCCAACCGTTATCGCCGTTATATCCCTCACTCCACCACCCATCGAGCACGCTGATATTGAGCCCCCCATTGGGCACGACCTTCATGCCGCTTGTACCCGAGGCCTCTTTCGGTCGAATGGGGGTGTTCAGCCAAATATCGATGCCCTCAACGAGATACCGCGCGATATTGATATCATAGTCTTCGAGAAAGACAATCTTGTTCCTGAAGCGCTCGTCCCTGACGAGATGAACCACGTGCTTTATCAGCTCCTTTCCCATATTGTCACGGGGATGCGCCTTCCCGGCGAAGACAATCTGAATGGGGCGATCCTTGTTGAGGAGGAGCTTTTCGAGCCGCTCCATATTTCGCAGAATGAGCGTTGCCCGTTTGTAGGTCGCAAAGCGCCGCGCAAAGCCGATGGTGAGGGTCTCCGAATCGAGAACGGAGTCCGCCATCATGACCTCGGTCTTCGGAACACCGCGGGATATGAGCTGCTCCCGCAGCTTCCGCCTTGTAAAACCGACAAGCCGCTCGCGCAGGCGATCCCGACAGCGCCAGAGCTCGGAATCCGGAATCGAATCGATTGACAGCCATATTTCCCTGTCAACAGGACTGTCTATCCATCGGGGGCCCAGGTATCGATTCAGGAGCCGCATCATCTCGTCGGAGGTCCACGAGAGGATCTGAATACCGTTGGTAATGTGCTCAATGGGAATCTCGTGAACGGGGAGCGAGGGCCAGATGCTCCTCCACATGTTCCTCGAAACCCGACCGTGAAGCTCGGACACTCCGTTGCAGAAGGCTGCCGTTCGAAGCGCCAGTATGGCCATGCAGAAGGTTTCACTCTTGTCCGTCGGGTTTTCCCGTCCCAGCGCAAGGAACTCCTCCCGGGAAATTCCGAGCTTTTTATAATAGTGCGAGAGATACTTATCAACCATCTCCGGAGGGAAGCGATCAATTCCCGCGGGAACAGGCGTATGAGTCGTGAAGACCGTATTGGACATCACATATTCGAGCGCTTCTTTGAAACGCAACCCATCGCCGATGGCCGAATGGATTCGCTCGATGGTGAGGAAGGCGGAATGTCCCTCGTTCATGTGGTACACGGTGATGTTTTTCCCCATCGCCTTGAGCGTTCTGACACCGCCGATGCCGAGCAGCATCTCCTGCTTTATTCTCATTTCGAGATCGCCGCCGTAGAGCTGATCGGTTATGGTCCGGTCCTCCAGAGCATTCTGGTCGGTATTCGTGTCGAGAAGGTAGAGGTTCACCCGACCGACTTTTGCCTCCCATATCTGCGCAAAGACCTGACGGCCGGGGAGCTCAATCTCGATAGTTATCGGTCGGTTCTGTTCATCCCGCTGGAGGGTGACCGGAATGGTGTGAAAATCGTTCTCCGGAAAACGCTCCTGTTGCCAGCCATCGACAGTGAGATACTGATGGAAATAACCCATGCGGTAGAGGAGACCGATACCGTAAAAGGGCAGGCCCAGCTCGCTCGCAGATTTCAAGTGATCACCGGCGAGAACCCCGAGGCCTCCCGAGTAGACGGGCATGCACTCGTGAATGCCAAACTCCGCCGAAAAATAGGCTATCTGTGCGTCGGTTTCTTTGCAGTTATCTTCGAACCACGACCTCTTCGTCAGATGCCATTCCAGCTCCTCACGGACCCGTTCCATGTGAGCGATAAAGCTCTCGGATTCAGCAGCCTGATCGAGGTATCGCTGATCGAGATTGCCCAGCAGCGCGACAGGGTTGTGGTCCATCTCCCGCCATAACTCGACATCCAGTCTCCTGAAAAGCTCGATAGCTTCAAAGTTCCATACCCACCAGAGATTCTTCGCAATGGACATGAGCGGCTGAAGTTTCTCAGGGAGAAGCGGAACGACATTGAATCGCTTTATTCTGGCCATTACCATCCTCAGTATGTTTTGTTATATGATCTGACCCTTTATCTTTCATCAATCCGCACGAACCGGGAAGATGGCAGGTATGATATCAGCAATCAGAGTAATATAGCAAGCACAAATTTCAACGGGCAGATGCAGCGAAGCGCCCTGTCATTTTCTTGACATATCCACTCGACGAGATGATAGTGTGCTATGAAATCATTTCATTTCACACCATGTGCAGCATCAACCGAGAGAGCACCCCGGCGCCCATGAGAAAGATAAAAATCGTACTCTATCAGAAACCTATTGGCACCTGCATTTCTCACGCCGATTCACGCTCGATTCGCGAGTATGCGCCCCACTTCATCTGTTTCCCGGAATACTTCTTCGTCAACAGGCGGCTGGGCAATCACACGCTGTCCCTTCACAGCTTCAGGCGGCAGCTCATGCGAATCGAAACGCTCTCGCGAACGCTCAACACCGTTATCATCGGCGGAACGACTCCGGAACCGGTGAAGGGGAATCTCTACAACACCAGCTTCGTATATGATCGGGGCACACCGCTCGGGTTCTACAGGAAACGGAATCTCTTCTTTGCCGAAGAGGGGAAAATAACGCCCGGCACTGCCTTCACGGTATTCTCCGCCGCCGGCATAACCTTCGGCGTGCTCATCTGTGCGGATGTTTTTCTTGATGAGAGCTTTACCGCAATGAAGGAGCTCGGCGCGCAGATTGTCTTCATCCCCACCTTCTCGCCGAAGCGAGAGGAGACCGTCGAGGAGAAGTTCAAGCGTGATAACGATATATTCGTCCGGGGGGCGAAGCTCGCCGGCGCCCTCCTGGTGAAGGTCTGCAGCGTCCGATCGGAATACCGTGATTTCTTGCAGGCCAGAAGCCTCATTGCCGATAAGAACGGTATCCTCTACCGGGTCAAACCCGAAGAGGAGGAAAAATCGATGATCATAAAACAGGAGGTACTCCTCTAATGCCATATGAAGAGGCAACCGCATGGCACACACTGCGCATGCTGGAGTCCGTGAGAGACAATCTCAAGAAGAGGGAATTCGAGGCAGTCATTCTGCATTCGAAGGAGGATGTGGCCGGCTTCATCGACAGCACCATTCCGGTGGAGAGCTCGGTGGGTCTCGGCGGTTCGGTAACCGTCAGGCAGCTCGAGATAGACACCTATCTGAAAGAGCGGGGAAATACCGTATTCGATCACTGGGATACCGGGGACTTCGAAGAATCGCTGGCCATGCGCCGAAAGCAGCTCCATGCTGATTATTTCATCACCAGTGCCAACGCCATCACCGTCAGCGGCCAGTTGTGCAACATCGACGGTATTGGCAACAGGGTCGCCTCGATGATCTTCGGCCCCGGCCATGTTATCTCCTTTGTCGGGATAAACAAGGTTGCGAGCAATATCGATGAAGCGCTCTGGCGGATCAGGAATATCGCCACACCGAGAAACTGCAAGCGGCTCGGACTGGACACCCCCTGCGTCAAAACCGGTTTCTGCGTCAATTGCACGGCCTCGACCTCGGTCTGCAGGGTGACGACAATTTTAGACTATCGTCCGAGCCTGACGAAGTTCACCGTTGCGCTCATGCCGCTGGAGCTGGGATTCTGAGAAACGACAGGACGCTTCGAGATTTTCCCGGGGGAACAAAAAAAGAAGATTTAAGGATCTGTCTTTTGTTTTTTCAAAGACAGATCCTTAAATGTACAGCGACTATTATAGGAGGTTACAAAACGGAATCTTAATACTTACCCGGTATACCGCTCTTTTTTTACAAGGGGCAAAAAAAATCATGTATTTTTTCCTTGAAAAACAATCGCGGATGTAGTACACTTTTTACACCATAAAAAAAGGGAGGTTTTTTATGGCCATTGAAAAGGTAGCAGGCGCCAATCCGATCCCCAGGACTATTACCGAAAACATCAAAAAATACGCAAAGCAGGTTAACGTCGACAGGGGAGAGGAGATCATCAAGAAAAGCGTCCGGCAGGAGGGCATTTCCAAGGGGATACGGAAGGGCTTCAGAGTGGATACCCGTGCATAGGGAGATGTCCGGGTACTGAACCGTTTCTCCTCGCCAATCTCCCCCGCTAATTCGGGAGCGCGTACTCGAGCAGAAGGCAGACGAGCAGAATCGCCACAAACCAGAGGAAGAGATAAAGGGCATATCTCCACACTGCGGGCGCCGCCCGTTCAATCGCCGGCTTCTGTTGTGTCGTTCCGCCGACAAGCGGGGACAGGACAAGGGCGCCGGCGAAGGTGAAGAAAAAGCCTGTCAGATTCCACCACATCCAGGAAACCTCTTTACAGAAAAGCCAGAGCAGTATATTCACGGAGAATCCGCAGAAGAATCCTCCGAGGGCAGCCCGCTGATTCACCCTGAGGACAATGCCGATAAAGAAAACGGCCGCAATGGGGCCGTAGAAGGCCGAGCCGATCTTGTTTACCAGCTCAATGACGGTCTCCGTACCTCCCGAGAGGAGAATCGCAAAGATGGTGGTGAGCACTCCCCAGAAAACCGTAATGCCGCGCGAATAGAACACCTTTCGCAGATCGGGGATATCCTCAAGCGAGGGGAAGATTTTTATCAGAAAGTCCTGCCAGGTAGAGGCGCTCAGCGAGTTGATGGCCGAGTCGAGGCTCGACATGGATGCGGCAAAGATGCCTGCCACGATAATTCCGAGCAGGCCTGCCGGGATATAGCGTACGAAGAACAGCGGCATCAGATAATCGGGCTTCATCGCCTCGACCTCCCGAGCCAGCTCCGGCGCCTGCACCAGAAAGGGGATGATGAGAACGCCAACCGCACAGTAGGTCAGCACCAGGGGGAACCGAAAGATGCCATTGATCAGCAGCGCGGCACCGGCCTGAGCGCCATCTTTCGTAGCCAGGAGCCGCTGGGCCTGGCTCTGATCACATCCATAATAGGAGACATAGAGAAACAGACCGCCAAAGAGCATCGGCCAGAATGAGAAGGTCTTCCCGTCGCCGAGGCCGGTTGACCGAAAGTCAAAAACCGTGAGTCTCGAAGTGTCACCGAGAAAGGCGACCTCGCCGTTCAGCAGGTTCAGCAGGATCACAATGCACACGATCGAGCTGAGCCACAGCACGATGAGCTGAATGATATCGGAGTATATGTCAGCGGTAATGCCCCCGAGCGCCGTATAGGCGAGTGAGACGATGCCGATTATGATTATCGTCTCGGGAAGCCCCAGGCCGATGCAGACGCTGGTGACTATCGAGGTGGTCAGGAGCGCAACGCCGGTTGCCATCGAGCGGCTGACGAGAAATATCATGCCGACCAGCGTCCGGGCGGCGAGACCAAACCGCCGCTCCAGATAGGTGTAGATAGTGATGCCGCCCGTCTTCCAGAACAGGGGAACGAGAAAGGCGATGATAAAGATCATTGCGAGCGGAACGGCAAGTTCGTACTGAAGCCAGGTGAGCCCCCCCTCCGCCCTGATTGCTATAAATGCCGGCGCGCCGATGAGGCTGATGGCGCTCACCTGATTGGCCATCAGGGATGAGCCGACCTGCCAGGCCCCGATCCGCCTGCCTCCGAGATAATAGTCCTCCTGATTTTTCTGTTTTCTGCCGATGAGATAGCTCATCCCTATAACCAGGATGATATAGGTGATAAGAACGAGCCAGTCAATCAATTCCATCGTTATATACCGGGAACGACGCGAGGCACCCCCTTGCCCTGAACAGCTTCAGGAAGCACTCCCCGCTGAAGCTCATAGACCAGAGCGCGCTCGGCGCTGAAAGCCTCTTTCAGATAATCAATCGACTTCCGGACATCTCTCTCGCAGCAGGTGAAGATATCAACGGCAGCATAGCCGTATTCAGGCCAGGTATGTATGGTAAGATGTGACTGGGCAATTATCACCACCCCGCTGATACCGTAGGGACTGAACTCGTGGAAAAAGTGATTTATCACTGTCAGGCGGGAAATTTTGGCAGCGCCGAGAAGCGCATTCTCGATCCACTCGAGATTATTGAGGCACTTCTCATCACAGTTAAAGAGCTCTGCTAGAAGATGATTGCCCAATCTTTCCATGGCAACTGCATACCTCCTTGTCGAAGAAATGGGTGGCTTGGATGAAGCACCAGTACGGCATCATATGGCGATATCCGTTACACCTCGAAGGGAAACAAAGAATATATCGGGAGAACTAAAATGGCAAGGAAATTATTCCGAGAGACGGATAATAAATGACCCCGCAGCGGGCTGCCGGCGCTCTCGCAGCATCGAGAGGGGATGAATCACTCCATTTTTCACTTTACAAAAAGGGGCAGCGATCCTTATTAATTGCAGTATAATATCCGCGTGCAGCGGTGAGCTTCGGAGCACGCGGCAGGAGCGAAACGGATCAGCACCTGCTATGGCCATACGCACAACGACAACACGAATAAACGCCTATCACAACTACAAATGCGAAGATATTCTGAGCAATGAGATTATCGTCGGGGAGGAGCTCGATGACACCTTTTATCTCATCGCGAAGGAGGTTCCCTACCCCGAGAAATTTCCCAATATCTCCGTAAACACCTTCAACAGAAAAGGCGAGAAGATCCTGACGATAAGAAACAACCGGATTTGCTACCTTCACGAAAAGCTCAGGTCGGAGAGGCGGGGGAGGAACCTGACCATACTCGACTCGAACAACCGAATAGTATTCAAATGGGAGTCGCGAGCATATACCAACGTATACATTACCTCACTCGGCGGCGAGCTGTACGACGAGAAGGGGAACGCCGTATCGCCCCTCGATTCCCTCGCACCCTGATGCGACGCCGTGGCAGAATGCTGGTCAATTGAGGCCTAGGATTTCCCCCTCTTCAGCTCCCTGAAGAGCACCACTATCCTTACCGCAGCAGTATAGTTGGTCAGAACCGCCAGGAGCACTATAACGACAATTATGGGGAGATCCGGTCTTAAATGACAGGATGAGAGAAGAGCACTCAAGAAAGGTATGAATACCGAAACAATGGCAATGAGAAAGACCCGCTCTGTCCGCTGCATGAGCCCCTTTTTGGTTGTAACGCCCACCGCTTCACCGCGAGCCTTCGCATAGCTTACCAGCTGTGAACCGATCAGTGCGAAGAGTGACATGGAGAGGAGAAAGAGACTGCTCCTGAAATAGAGAGCGATTCCCATGAAGACAAAGCCTTCAGCGTACCGATCGGAACAGGAATCGAAGAAAGCGCCCTCCCGGGTCACCAGATTGATCGTCCTGGCGAGCTTCCCGTCAAGCGTATCCAGGGCACCGTTGATTATCAGCATCCAGCCCCCGAGCGCGAAGTCTCCCTTCATATAAAAATAACCGGAGAAGAGGGAGATAATCAGCGAGATGCCGGTAAGCATGTTCGGCGTCACCCTGAGCAGTATGAAGAGCCTGATAAAGGGCGATGTCAGCCAGTACCAGTATTCCATCAGAAAGACCCCGATAAATGTCGGATGCATCTTATCGGTAACCTCCTGGGTTCTCTCCCGGCGGGGATAAACGAATGCGAAAGCAATGAGCAGAATAATCATAATCCCGTTTGCGATAATCAGGGGGAGAAGGGAGAGCACTATCTTATTATCGAACATTTTCCTGTATCCAGATCCTGTATTCAAGAAACGACCGCACAGCACGCTGCAGGTGCTCTGCAACCTTAGCATATGAGACTCAGATAATCCCCTATGAGTCAACAAAAAATCTTTTCCCAGGACCCGGAGAATCCCTCCTGTTTGCCGAAAAGGTAGTTGACGCAGGTTTGACATGTGATATTCTCGTCTCAGGAAGGAGAGCGGTACAGAGGGGGCCTCCAGAAAACACTAATAAATGTCCCCCGGCCAGCTATTTTTCGCACATTCTGTACATGCGGGCATGCGTGAGATCGTGTCGCGGTGGGCGCACTATCCGATAAAACCGGTATTGGTAATTTGCTGATCAATGTACATGCCGGTTATTTCAGGTCCCCATACATGATTCCCCTGCGGGAAGTGCATTCTTGCTCTCCGTCTCTTCAGATAAAATGCATACGTGTCAGTGACTATTATAAGAGGAGCCACAGTGCCGTAAAGGGTATCAGCAGGGCATTTCCTCGAAAGATAACAGTAATAACCGTCAACAAGAACGCTCCGATCGCTCCTGAACGGGAAGTGATCGGTACGGGTATTCACCGTTCCGAGGTGAATGCAAAGTGCTATTCCTGGCAGAGGAGTTTCTGAGATGGATGTTCTCAGCAACAGGGTATTCGGGTGTATCGGTACCGGCAACATGGGGAGTGCAATCATAGCCGGTCTGTCGCAGGCAATCGCTGCAGACAGAATCATCTGCTACGATATCGAAACGGAAAAACTGAAGAGCATACAGGACCGGTACGGCATTACCATTGCCGGTCGTCTGGAAGATCTGGTGAAGCAATGCGATACCATTATCTTCGCGGTGAAGCCCGATGTTCTCCCCTCGATACTCGTCGATATAAAGGAGCTCATTGCCGATCAGCTCATCGTATCGATCGCAGCCGGCGTAAGCATCAACGATATTGGGAATCGCATCGGAACGGACAAGCGAATCGTACGGGTTATGCCGAACACCCCCGCGCTCATCGGCGAGGGGATGTCAGTTATATCAGCACGCAACGCTGACGATCAATCGATAGAAATCGTCAGGGAGATATTCACCCTTCTCGGAACCGTTCTGGTGCTGCCGGAGAAGCACATGGATGCGGTAACGGCACTGTCCGGATGCGGCCCCGCCTACGGCTTCACCCTCATACAGGCAATGGCCGATGGGGGTGTGAAAATGGGCATACCGCGGGACAAGGCGATCATTCTCGCCGCCCAGACCATTGCCGGGGCAGCGCGACTGGTTCTCGAGAGCGGAGAGGAGCCCATTGTGCTGCGGGGACGGGTTACCTCGCCCGGCGGAAGCACCATTGACGCTGTACATATACTGGAACGGGCCGGCTTCGCAGGCATTGTCATGGATGCAGTTGAACGAGCGACCATAAAATCGAAAGAGCTGGGGAAGCATGAATGAACGGATTGCCGATTACCAACTATCAGATACGACAGGCATCAACATGGGTAAAAGCATTTGTAACGGTCACTGCCGCCATATTCCTCTTCGGCAACATTATCACTGCAATAGTTAAGAACCCCATAGAAGTCGATCCACAGAGCTATACGATCAGGGACGGCTTCCCCGTATTTACTTCCCAAGAGGCATACATTGCTCTCCTCAAGAGCTATCCCTACGATATCGGGACCGGGCTGCGATTTCATACGATGAGAAATGGTGAATCATTCTGGAATATCGCCAAGCGTTATAATATCTCCCTGGACACGCTCATCGCCGCGAATCCCTTTCTCAAAACGCTCATCGGGCAGGAGGGACTGACCATCGTCATCCCCAAAGATAACGGCACGCTGGTAGCGGTCGACGATGCCGGAGATGTGTCGCGGATGGCGAACCTTCTCGGGGTGAACGAGGCATTCGGCGATTATCGTCATTCGATCTTCGAGCTCATCTCGCTCGACGACATCCGCTTCGCCTTCTTCAGGAACGCCAGGCCGGTCATTGTCAGCCGGTGGCTGCAGCGGCTCTACAATGTTCGCCGTTTTTTTCAGAAGCCGGTCAGGGGCCACCTGACCTCGCTGTACGGCAACCGATTCGATCCCCTCTTCCGGGTGATTGCCTTTCATAACGGGGTCGATATACAGGCCCGAATGGGAACTCCCATCTACCCCGCCGCAGAGGGTATCGTGCAGGAGGCAAAGTGGCACGACGGCTACGGTTTAACCATAACCGTTCAGCACCGGGACGGGTATATCTCAATGTACGGTCACTGCTCTTCGATTCGGGTGAAGCGGGGAGAGTGGGTAACCAAAAAAACCATTATCGGGGCGGTGGGCTCAACGGGAAGGTCAACGGGGCCGCATCTTCACTTTTCGATGAGTCGACACGGAAAGACCATCAATCCGCTCCTCTTCATCTGGTAGCGTATCCGCTGCGGTGCTCCCCCTACCGAAAGTATTCGTTTCTCAGTATCTCCTTTTCGGCTCTCAGGAGATCCTCCTCCGTATCAATCTCGTACCAGCCGATGCCGGTGAGATCGCAGATACGGGGCGTGGCATCGACACTCTCGGCGAGCACCTGTAAAACATTCTCCACCACCGCTTTATCGCCATAACGCGCCAGAGCACCATCAATTGCATTCCGGTATGCCTCCTCCATCGAGCTGTCAATATAGGTCATTCCGATATAGCCACAGTCAAAATCGGTCAGCTCTTTACTGATGGATGCCACGGACTTCCCGTCGTCGCGGAGCTTGACCTTCATATCATCGTCACCGAGCATGCGGTCGAAATCGCACATGGCAGTGATGAAATCAAAGGATTGCCGCATCCGCTCAAAGAGTATCGGAGGATAGATGTGATCGACATTCGTGATCAGAAAGGAATCGCCCGAAAACTCCCTGAGCCCCCGCATGAGCGTATAGATGTTTCCCTTCAGGTACTGCTCGTTCTTAACCGTTCTTACGTGCGGGATCTGCTTCCCCTCGATATGCTCCCTGAGATCGTCGTAATAGTGCCCTCCGATAACCAGTATCTCATCAAACGCATCCAGATCGAAGAAGTCGAGGAGGTAATCGATCAGCTTCCTCCCGCAGACGGAAACCAGCCCCTTCGTCATGTTCCTGGTCATCTCTCCCAGCCTGCTCCCGATACCCGCAGCCAAAACTACCGCTCTCATAGCGCTAACAGCTCCTTTATATTGTTCAGGGTGATAATGTGCTCATCAAGAGCGAGGAAATCCTCGCGATTGAAGGTACCGCACAGACCGATGAAACGAATGTTATTGTTCAGCGCTTTTTCCGCATCCTTCAGCGAGTCACCGACAAAGGTGAGCTGATCCGGGCCGAGCGAAAAGCGCTGCATCACGTAATTGAAGTGAGGGGCGCCCTTTTCGAAACCGTCCCGGAATCCGAGCACGATATCGAAGACCAGCCCTTCCCGCTCGACGAAGGCGTCAACGAGATGCTGAAAGTTATTCGATGAGACGCCGGCGACAAAACCCCGCTCGCGGATCGTCGAGATCGTAGAGCGAACATCATCGGAAAAGCTCGCACTGAAAAACCCCTCCTTCTTCGTCTCCTCAAAAATACTCGCCTTTTCAGCATTATCGGGATCTCCGGGAAAGAGTATCTCAAGCTGCTGAAAGAAGGGAACACCGGAGGTATCGAGATATTTTCGCCGCGCTTCCTCTGCGCTTATTTCGGGATGATAGCGGTGAATCACCTCGGCCGCAATGTCGGCAAAGCCCTCCATGGTATCCACGAGCGTTCCGTCAAAGTCGAAGAGATATGCCTTCGTTTTTTCCATAGAAACACAACAAAAACAGTTGTTCGCATACTATTATATATTTCATCCCCGGGACCGGGAATAATCCGTCAGTTTCTTCTTGTGTTTATCGAAAATGATATGTCAATAACAAAATGCGACATGTTTTATCCGCATCGGAACACTGCGGGTATTGTACAGTGAATTCATTATTGCGGTGTTTGAACATATTCGCATTCTGAGAATCCCCGCTTCCTCAGTCGGCTGAGAAAACAATCAATAAGTGTTTCACGCATTCTGCTGAAATCAAAATGTTCTCTATTGCAAAGATGAAAAAACACGCCCTCTCCGAAAAAGCTCCGGTTATTTTCCACCCCGCACGTATAAAACACCTGTCCCGCTTTACCGGGACAGGTGCACAGCGCAACACTGCAAAAGGTATAAACACCCTTTGTTATAAGCAGAGGACGTTATTAATCTCCTGCCGCAATACCCTTTTGCACTTCATCAATTGCCTGTTTCACAAGGGAAATCGCCTTCACGCGATGCCCACCCTTATTGGATGTGGCTTTTTGCAACTGCGCTTTTGCGCTATTCAGATGCTGAAGCGCAGCCTGCATATGCGGCTGAGCGGCAATCAGATAACCCGCCGAAAAGCAGAGAATACAAACACCGGCCACGAACCCCAGAAACCTCTTCTTAGCGCTCATCACACCTTCAGCTACTCTTTGAACCATGTATATCCTCCTTCGGATAAAATGGACAAAAGCGAATGGAAGCAAAGCTAACAGCCGGAAGGAGAAAAATCAATCTCTTTTTGTAGTGGACATTATTTTATCAATGACCAACACTACACTCCGTATTGACGGTTCCGTGATCCAGGTGCCAGTCCCCTTAACCGCACAATGAGTGATAAGAACGATATACATAAAATCGAGCTGCACGACGATCTGGACCTGCACCCCTTTCACCCGAAGGATGCAAAGGCGCTCCTCCTTGACTTCATAGAGAGCGCGCGCGAAAAGGGCCTGCCGAGAATACGAATAGTGCACGGCAAGGGGCGATCGGTTCTCAAGCGTATGGTCATCGCCGAGCTTGAGCGAAACGTTAACATCTCACGCTTTCACGACGAGGGGGGGAACTGGGGAGCGACCATCGCCTATCTGAAACCCGATGATCCCGGCTGATGGCAGATGGGTGAACCGTCACCCCCGATATTGCCGCGGCTTCCTCTCGGCCTATAGGCCTGCTTATAGACGGATCAGCAGGACCGGTGAAATGAGCTTAAAAATTACCGCACGCCCAGAGGCATAATACAGAGCGGCTCTTCAAGGGAGAGCGATATCTTTTTAACCGACTCCGGCAATGATACGGTCACCTGAAGCTCCTTGTTATCCGCGGATTTGCTTCCGACGATGCCAAACGCTGCAGGGATGAAGATGCCGATTAGCATAGCGATGCCGACCGGCTTTGCAAGATATTTTCTTGCCATAAGACTTTTCCTCGGATCTTTAAAGAATTAACAGCAGATTAACGCAGATATTTATTATTGTTACTTGTGACTTGTGACGGGTAACAGGTAACTTGTAACAGTGGAAAAACTGATCACTCGTCACTTGTCACTAATCACTATTTACGAGCGGCATCGAGTTCCTACCACTCCACGACGTCAATGATATAATAATACCTCACACCAATTTAATCCTTGACCGGCGCCATTTCAAGCTTAGGGTGATGGGGACGATTATCATCTATGGCGAACGGTTATGACCAGGCAATCCCTATCAACCCGTGTTCTGGACGTCCTGGAGTGGAACCAGATACTCGATGAGCTTCACCGCCGATGCGAGACGATACCGGGTCAGCAGCGGGTGAGCGCGATGTGCCCACTCACGCCCGCGGAGAGCTCACTGCAGATCGGCAAGATAAGCGAGCTGAAGGAGCTCATATCGCGCGAGGAATCACCCGACTTCGGCGGGATAAGCGATATCGAGCCGCATCTCGAGCTTGCCGCGAAGGGGGGCATCCTGAAGATAGAGGATCTCTTCCGGATACGGAGCTTTATCATCGCATCGAACCGGATGCGGGCCTATCTGCAGAAAAACCGGGATGAGCTGCCGCTCCTCCGCGAAGAGCTGGGTCTCATGGATCCGCTCGCCCGCATCGGTGATATCATCATCACCTCCCTGACCGACACCGCGGAGATAAACCTGGAGCGGTATCCGGCGCTCCGGCGCCTGCGCGACCGCATATTCGGCATCAAGCAGGAGATCGAAAAGAAGCTGCACGATATCATCTACGCGCCGGCCATGGCGCAGGTGCTGCAGGAGAAGATGTTTACCAGCAGAAACGAGCGGTACGTGCTGCTGGTGAAGGCGGCGCAGCGGAGCAGGCTCGACGGCACCGTCCACGATGTCTCCGCAAGCGGCGCCACCCTCTACATCGAGCCGGAGAGCATCAAGGAGCCGAACAACCGGCTCATCATGTCGGAGCTGGAGCTTCAGGTCGAAACGCACCGAATCCTGAAAAAGCTCTCGGAAGCCGTGGGGGCCGCATCGGAGGAGCTGCGGAACAATCAACACCTCCTCTCGTATCTCGATCTGCTTCAGGCGTCGGCGCGCTTCAGCATCGACACGAAGGGGAGCGCGCCCGAGATCGCCGAGGAACCGGTCATCGAGCTCCACGGCGCCCGGCATCCCCTCCTCGCACTCATGACGCCCGAGACGGTGGTGGGGAACGATATCACCCTCGGCCGCGACTACACCTGCCTGATAATCTCGGGGGCCAATACCGGTGGAAAGACCGTCCTCCTGAAGACAATTGGTCTCGCGAGCCTCATGGCGATGCACGGCCTGCACCTCTCCGCGGGCCCCGACTCACGCATCGGCATCTTCTCGAGCATCCTGGCCGATATCGGCGATGAACAGAGCCTCGCCCGTTCACTTTCGACCTACTCGGGGCAGATTGTCATTATAAACGAAATGCTGCAGGCCGCCGATTCAGGGACACTCCTGCTCATCGACGAGATTGTGGTGGGCACCAATCCTCGGCAGGGAGCGGCCCTCGCGCAGGCGATACTTGAGGATCTTATCACGAGCGGTGCAAAGATCGTCGTGGCGACGCATTACGCCGAGCTCAAGGAGCTCGCCTCCACGGACGGGCGGTTCCAGAATGCCTCGGTCTCCTTCGACCGGGAGACACTCAGGCCGACCTACCGGCTCACCATCGGCATCCCGGGCGTCAGCTACGCAATCGAGATCGCGAAGTCCTACGGAATAGCCGACCGGATCATCGGCCGATCGGCCGAGCTCCTCGACAGCCGGGAGATATCGACGGAGGCGCTCATTGAGAAGATGCAGCAGTACGAGCAGGAGATTTCCGAAGAGCGGGAGAGGATCGCTCGCCTGCGGGAGGAGCTCGGGCAGAAAAAGGAGCGCTACGAGAAGGAGCTTCGGCGGCTTGAGCAGAGGGAGGAGGAGCTCAAGATCGAGCGGGGGATCGCCTTCCTCGAGGAGCTGAAGCAGAAGCGGGAGGAGGTCGCCGGGCGTATACGTTCCCTTCAGCAGGCTGACATCAGAAAGGCCGGAGAGCTGCAGGAGGAGCTCGCGGCGATGGAGGGCGATATCACCGATAAGATCAGGGAGAGCAGCGTCAAGAGCCTTCCCGAGGGATATCGCCCCTTCGATCCCGAAGAAGCCGATTCGGAAGACGTGTTCATCCTCTCCCTGGGGAAAACCGGGAGGGTCGAGAGCGTCGACCGATCCGACCGGAGCGTTCAGGTTCTGCTGGGAAACGCCATCAAGTCACGCTTCCCCTTCGAAGACGTATACATGCTGCCCGGGGGGAAAGGGAGGAAGCCGAAAAGAGAGAGAAAGAAGGAAGCGGCCGGTGTTGTCTCAGGAGCAAAGATGATCCCCCTCACCGTTCAGACACAGTACAACACCATCGACCTGCGGGGGAAGCGGGTGGATGAGGCCCTGAGCAGTATGGACGCGGAGCTCGACCGGATGGTTCGGAGCGGCATTCCTTCCGCTGTAATCATTCACGGGCACGGCACGGGAGCCCTCAAGGAGGCGGTGCGGGAAAACCTGAAATACTCATCCTACGTGAGCGATTACCGCCCCGGCGAGCAGGGCGAAGGGGGCGACGGGGTCACGGTGGTTGTGTTAAGGGAGTGAGTTCGAACTCAAGTCTTTTCCAATTCGATTGAGTATTTGCAAACAGACCTCTTTGTGAAAGAGGGAAATTTCCAGTTTACCAAACTGGATAATTGCCCTTTTTTTTGACAGGCTCTTGATATCCGTGGACGCGCCGGGCAGCGCCTTGTATGCATCCGTGCATGTCGCTGCATTCGAACATCGTGTTCAGCACATTCGAGCGTCCGTGCTCAGCACGCTCGAAATCCGTTACTCGTTTTTTTCTATTTCAAAACACAACTAAGCCATATGATTGCTGGCAAATTCCAGAGGCTGAGTGTAAGGTGAATACTATTGTACTATATTTAATAAAAGGGATTTAGATTTTTTAAGCTATATGGTGGATTTAAATAATTTATATTTATTTGAAAATTTTGCAATGATTCAAGGAAATGCCAATAATCTTTATATTTACCCCAATAATTCTGCCTTTTCCTAAAATATAGAAAAAAATCATTTGTGATTAGTGAAATATTTTCATTGGTATAATTGGTAAATAATGAATCAATTCTTCTAAAAGATCTTTGAAATAATTCTAATTCCTCTAATTTCAATTTATAAAAATTCTTAGTCATCGTGAATTTAATCTTGTGATAATCATAATCCTTCAACAATTTATTTTCGTATTCTATTAATTCCTCAATTTCACTTTTTATTTTAATCCATTTCTTTTTTTATTTAAAAATATTATTTATTACTATTATTATTTGTAAATATTAAAACAAAAACGAAAAAACCACTCAATTATGAGTGGTTTGCTTTAATATAAATTTTACAACTACAGAATTCACCTGACACCCACCTCTAAAAGTATGAATACTTAAGCAGCTGTACCTCCTTTTGTCTTAGATTGTTTTACTGCATGAAATGCCTTCTCAGGAGTCATGCCGTTCATATTCAAACCCTGGTGAGAACGCTTTGTATTATAGAGCACCAGATACTAATCAAGATCCTTCTGCATCTCATCAACTGACTCATACATTTTTTCACGACCCTTGATACTGAAATGCTCATCCAGCAGGGTCCGGTGTAACCGTTCAACAAAGCCATTGCTCCGGGGTCTCCGTACACGGGTCCTCTTGTGCTCAATTTCATCTAATTTTAAAACAGTTCAAAGGGATGACCAGTCTTGCAGCCGGGAAGCTTATCAACCAGACCTTCGAAACCAAAGGTCTGATAATTCCTGCGTATCTCGTAGAATTGCTGTCGTGAATAACCCATTGCCTTACAGGCTTTGCTCACATTTCCCATTTCTTCTGCTAATTCTTATAAACTTAGTTTCCTTCTTGCTACCTTTTTTTGTACATTGTTAATGGTGGCCATTTTGTTCTCCTTGATATTTATTGTGTGCAAACAAAAAATATCTTTTAGAGGCAGAGTGGTCACCTTTTTTATTGACCAACTGTCAGGTGAATACTATTGTACTACACATAACACAGAAAGCCGAATTGGACCGCCGGCGGTCCAATTCAGCAACCGGTTGCAAAATTCAACATCAGCTTATAAATCAAGGACATTATCCGGTTTTACTTAACTCGAAGAAGAACATCGGCGGGTATGCTAAGGCGTTCATGTAAAGCTCGTATCATCCGAATCGAAAGGTTTCTTTTTCCTGAGAGCACCTCGGAGACCTTCGATCTGCTCCCGATTACATTGACGAGATCGCCCTGAGACAGACCCATCTGCTCCATCCTGAATTTGATCGCTTCGACGGGGTCCGGATCACTTATTGGAAAATATTCATCCTCATATTTCTCGACGAGTATGGAAAGCACCTCAAGCTCATCCATCTCCTTTGAGTTTTTCTTAGCGTCCATCAGCGCACCAATCCTTTTCAGGGCAGCATCATAATCTCTTTTATTTTTAACTGGACGAATTTTCACGGTCATACCTCCTCGGCGTTTATCTCATCGTACTCTTTATGCGTTCCTATAAAACGAACATATACGACTTGAGCAGGATAGTTGATTTTAACGACCAGACGATATTTATTGCCACATATATTAAACACGATGCGGTTCGACTTGATTATGCTGGCATTACGGTAATGACGCTTGACATCGGCAGGATTTCGCCACCTGGCATTTTTTGCTTCCCTATACCAGGCCTCAAGCTGCACTTTCGCATCACGATACTCGGGATTCTTTCCCCAGAATTCAACAAGCGTCCGCTTTGCAATCACCCTCATTTCATGAACTATACTATAAAAACATTGTCCTGTCAATAAAATATTCCCAAATTGGGAAATCCCTATTTTGCAATATTCAGAGAATCAAATAGTCACTCGGGAGCACTCATTGTCAATGTGAACGAATCAATACAAAGAAAAAGAAAATTAATATTAAATTATTTGGAAAATGAAAGTTATCGGAAAAAAAATATTTGAAGTTACTATTGTTGCTCCGGATTCTCAAGATGAGGATCAAGAAATAAAAAGGATCATCACGGAAGTTAAAGAAGAGAAATTTGATGAGAATGACTGGAAAGCAGTAGATAATTCAAAAAAATAAATTTCATTTGTATGGTAACGGCATTCACCTCACAGCAATCAAACTATTTGACAGTTCTTTTTACAGATTGTGAATTGAATTCCCAATTTGTAAGGCACTTTTTCTTATATGATAATAGTACTGCTCCATATCGTTCTATACCATCCCCAAAATAGCTGGACAGTTTGCAATTTGCCTGTTACAGTGAATCTCACGAGCAACGTGCAACGATATTCGAAATAAGATGTCCCCCGGTCCAAGCGGCGGGAAAAAAATCTGGAGATTCCCAAAATAGGGATCGTCATGAATAAAATGTACAGACAGTTATTGCGCTTATTCGGCAAATCGCCCTTTTTCAACTCCGCGGAAGAGCAGCAGATAATTGCCTCGATAACGAATGCTGAAAGGGGCAATCGCGGAGAGGTTCGCGTTCATATCGAGTCAAAATGCCCGCAGGATGACTGCCTCGAGCGCGCCGGCGAGCTCTTTACTCGCCTCGGCATGAGCGGTACCGGGGAGGGAACCGCGGTTCTTCTCTACATTGCCGTGAACGACAGAAGAGCGGCCGTCTTTGCCGGGCCCGGCATCTATGGCGCGGGTGAGCCCGGATTCTGGCAGGAGGTCATTGACCGCGTGGTGCGGGGATATAAAGAGGGCAGACCGGTGGAGGGGATAGAATCAGCACTGAATATAATCGGCGATCTCCTAAGAGCGCATGCTCCCGACGAAGATATCGCCGGCAATGAGCTCCCCGATGAGGTGAGCACATCATGAATACGTATCATGCATATCATCATCCTACACTCCTCCGGATAATTACAATCACCGCTTTTCTTGCCTTAATGCCCTTCTCCGGTGCGCTCTCTGCTCACTACCCGGAGATTAAAAAACCGGTGAACGATTATGCGGGCGTAATCTCTCATCACCATGAAAAGCGCATCAGCGATCTCATCGTCGCTCACCGGGAGAAAACCGGCGTGCAGATAGCTGTCCTTACCGTGCCCTCGACAGGCACGATGCGCATCGAGGATTATTCCCTGGACATCGCACAGAAATGGGGCGGCGGAAGCCGCGATCGCGACGACGGTCTCCTCTTTATCATTGCCGTGAATGATCGCCGCATGCGCCTCGAGGTGGGCGACGGTCTCAGGGGATATATCCCCGACAACAAGGCGCAGCAGATACTCGATCAGATAAAGAGTGACTTTCGAAAAGGTGCCTACGGCATGGGGATACTGAAGGTAACGCAGAGCATCATCGGGGAAACGGCGGTACTTCGCGCGGGGGAACCGATACCGCTTTTCCGCAGAATCATGGGCGCATTCTATCATACTATCTCCTTTTATTTTGTATACTTTCTCCTCGGGATAATGCTCGGCGGGAATTTCACCTGGTACCGGGAAAACTATAAAGGCAAGAAGAAGATAATAGTCACATTGGCCGGCGTTGTTCTAATATGGATCGCGCTCACCCTTCTCATCTTCCTCTATTTCCGTCGAGTGTGGTTCTGGGAGCCGATTGTCTATCTCGGCGGCGTTATCGGAGGCTCCGGTGTCGTTGCATCGTATAAAACAGATACGCTTATGCGCAGAACGGCTAATGTGATAATGATAGTGACCACTGTCATTAACCTTGCGTCGGCAGTGTACGTCCTGGATCTGCTCGGACCGCATACGGTCACCCGATCCGATGCTGAGATCGGCCTGGCCGTCTTTTTCCCGATGATATGCCTCTTCCAGCTCTTTTTCTGGCCGATTATGCTCTCTCCAACAGGCGCTCATTCGAGCTATTCATCGGGGAGCTCCTCCTCTTCTTACTCATCATTCTCCAGCAGCTCATCCGGCAGCTCCTCCTGGTCGGGCGGCGGAGGCTCTTTCAGCGGCGGCGGCGCGACTTCGTCGTGGTGAGTGCTTACTACAATCTGTCTATCCGTAAAGCGGTTTCGGTTCATGTTCAATTGCAAAGGTGCTGAAGGCCGGTGCCCTGCTTACGAGAATTCTCAACGGTTTCTCCTCGCCGGGAAGGAGAACAGTACGGATTGCGTATCCCCTTGCAACGGCAACCTTGCGTCCCGATTCCGAAATGAGATACCGGATACGGCGGGAATATTACGCTTTTTGCAATCGGTGGAGTAAAATAATAGCAGTGGGATGATAATACCCGGAACAGATAGCTTCAATGAGTACGTGCGTCGGTTCTTGAAAATTTCGAATAAAAACTGTTCAATATCTCATTGACATAACCAAAAAATTGTATTATCATGGGTGAATATGATATTTAAACTATTTAAGGCTCAATGGAAATACGGTGAAAACTAAAATCCCATTTATACTTATCACCCTCCTGCTGCTTTCCTGCAACCGGTCCGAGCTCTACGATAAAGCGAGTAGATCCGAAAATTTCGAAGCCGGTTACCGGAAAGCGATAACCGTACAGAACGACTATGTCGATGCCGATCTCTATGAATTTCCGCTCCTTGTTGTGATACAGAATGATCCCGATATCGGCGAGCGCGCGGAGAGCGACGGTTCGGATGTATATTTCACCGATTCCGACGGCTCTCCCCTCAAACATGAGATCGAATTCTTCGAAGTCACGGGAGACCAGGCAAACGCAATACTATGGGTGCGGGTCCCCACTATATACAGCTCAACCGGTACCGAGATATATATCTATTACGGCGGCTCACCCAATTCCAATAATAATCCGAAGGATGTCTGGGACATCAATTTCATGGGCGTATGGCATCTCAATGAGGATGGGGATGCCACAACAGACGAGTACAAGGACAGTACGGCAAAAAACAATCACGGAACGGGCGGCGCAGGCACCCTTGCCCTTACGCCGATTGCAGTATACGGGAAGATCAGCAAGGGGCAGGAGTTTGATGCTACGGATGATTACATCGACTGCGGCAATGACGCAAGCGTAAACATGAACTCAGCGATGACCCTGGAAGCATGGATATATCCTTACTCAATAGCAGCAGGCAGGATTATATCGAAATGGGGTGCAACAGCCGGATATGAAATCGATATATCATCCAATAATGCACGATTTTCGCTCAATCAAACCATCATAGCTCAATCCGGCCTCGTTGCCAGCACATGGCAGCATGTTGCCGCAACCTGGGACGGCGCTAATTTCAAGCTCTTTATCAACGGAACGGAAGTGGACAACGGCACCTATGCGGGGCCGATAACCGATTCCACCAATCATCTTTTCATCGGCAGGATGGCGAACCTGGCCCCCTCGGTCATGGACGGCATTATCGACGAGGTAAGAATATCAAACGTTCGGCGGCCCGATGCGTGGATCAAGTTCGAATATCATAATGTCATCGAGCCGGATAATGAGCTCATTTGGGGTACCGAAGAGAATCCGTAATCCGCTGGAAATCACGAGAGCATTCACCCGGTTATACTGTTACTGCTATCAGCCGCACCTATCGGGCGCTTCCCTCTGTCTATATTCCGTTTGACTTCAGCCACCGCTCCCTCTAAACTATAAGAAGCAGGGTTCATAACCGGTTCCCTTCTCAATGAACCGGCAGGAAGTTCCTCATTGCAAAACTGTACAATACTCTGAAGTAATGCGAGGATACAATGAAATCCTTGAAGCCAAAGGTTGCAATAATCGGTGCCGGCGTTGTGGGGAGTACCTTTGCCTTTGCCTCAATGATACAGGGCATCGCAAGAGAGATCGTTCTCATCGACAAGAACGATAAGAAAGCTTCCGGTGAATGTATGGACCTCAACCACGGGATGAGCTTCACGAGCCCGACAAAAATCTACCCTGCCGATTATGAGGGCTGCGCTGACTCGGATATCGTCGTCATAACAGCCGGAGCAAAGCAGAAATCAGGCCAGACGAGAATAGACCTATTGCAGACCAACACCGACCTCTTCAAAGAGATTATCCCAAGAGTGATAAAATATGCAGAGGATGCGATTCTTCTGGTGGTGACGAATCCGGTCGATATCCTCACCTACGTAACCTTGCAAATCTCAAATCTGCCGCCCGGCAAGGTCATCGGTTCGGGTACGGTTTTGGACACCTCACGATTCCGCTATTTAATCAGCGAGCACTGCGAGGTCGATCCGAGGAATGTGCACGCCTATATCATCGGTGAGCATGGCGACACCGAGCTCCCTGTCTGGAGCAATGCCAGCATCGGGGGAATGAAGTTCGATCAATACTGCCCGACCTGCAAGCATTTTAACCATTGCAACCCTGCACAGGAATTGGGGAATATATTCAATGAAGTCAAGAATGCCGCGTACAGGATCATACAATCGAAGGGCGCAACCTATTACGCCGTTGCCCTGGCCCTGGTGCGCATAGCGGAAGCGATAGTGAGGAATGAGAATTCGGTCCTGCCCGTATCGACCTTCATAGAAGACTACTACGGCGTAACCGATATATGCTTGAGCCTGCCATCGATAGTGAACAGCACGGGAGTCGAACAGTTTTTAAGGATTGATTTATCCCCGGAAGAGCAGAAGAAATTCAAACATTCAGCTGAAACGCTGAAGGGAATAATAGAGAAGATACAAATTTAGGTGCTCAGATTATTCCTGATGATCAGCTTCGGTGATGAATGCAGATCCGCCTGTGCCCGAAAGAGAGGAAAGAGCTTCTCGGGTGTTGCCGTATTAAGCGATCCCTTTTCTTCCCGGTATCGGGAGCAGGCGGGTTGATGCTGTCCCATCGGTGAATAGTGGGCGCTCATCATACTGAAACTGATGTCGCCGCAAGACACGACTTATTGACAAACAACCTCATCTTCGGCGCCGGCAGTAGCGAAAATCGCAGAGCGTATCTCCCTCTGCCAGGCACCGCGTGCGTTTAAAGTAAAAATCGGGAGGAAACAGCTCGGCAGTGCGGTAGTCGAGATCGCACATTGCGATAACCAGCTCGGGGGCGCCCTCCTTTGTGAGATAATCGATGTAGAGGCATCGCGTAACATCGAAGCCGAAGCAGTTCCCGGTTTCACTGTAGCTCCTCTTCCAGCCCGGTTCGGGGAACATTATCTTACACTGCTGCCTGGTGAACCAGACGAATGCGGCAAAGGGATCGGGGAACTGCCCTATGAACCAGAAGACCTTTCGGAAGAGCCAGAGCGGCATTGTCGCCCAGACCAGCTCACCCGCCTTCGTGATGGAAGCTTCACGGGTACGTCCCGTCTCGCCGAGGGCGCGGTATATTGCCAGCGCGAGGATGGCATTGCCGATATTGAACCGCATTCCCCATTTCGCATAATGAGGCTTCCTGCTATCGAGCTCTGCATAGTGGAACGCTATCCTGTTGAAGAGACGCAGGGCGCTCTCTCTGTCCATCTCCTCTGCGAGCAGTCCGTACAGTGCATCGAGCCGCTGTGTCTCTCGCGAGCATCCCTTCAGGACGAGGAGTCCCGGAGCTGCACAGAGGAGCTTCGATGATACAAGAGCCGCTCCTCGTAACAGGTTGCGCCTGCTCCACTTCCCTAAATCCCCATAAGCCTGTACCGTATGTCCGTCATCGTTCGACCGACTCATCTTCTTCTCCTCCTTCACGACCGGCAAATGTATATCTACATAAATATCTGCGTCATCGGCTTTTCACCCTTCACAAAAGGCAGCTCGTGCAGCTTCTGCAACCCGAAGTGAAATATAATTTTTCTCCAGATTCCCGTGGAAGAAATGGCGCCTGCGGGACAGACGCGCTTGCAATTATGGCATTTGATGCACTTCCCGATCCGCTCCGGGTATTCGTTTAGTTTTATGATACCGACCGGGCATGCTTTGACACACTTTCCGCACCGGATGCACTTTTCCCTGTCGAATGTTACACCCGGCGGGAAGGAGGGGCCGTACCTCTTATAGATGGGTGATTTCAACAGCAGGCGTACAAGACCGAACTGGGGTTTCAACACCTCCATACCGATCTGCACGGGATCGGGATCGCGTAATTTTTTGACGATGCCCGTCATCAGCTCTCTCACTTTTCCCAAGTCCTCCTCATCGGGATGATCCCGGTAAATATCCGGATCCGCGACGAAGGGATAGGTGTCGCCTTCGAGAATATTGGAGTGGCTTGCCACGATCTTCGCGGCGCCGAGAATCCCATACCCTTTCCCGGTAAGGATTTTACCCGCCTGCATCAGGGCTCTTCCGCTGGTGCATCCGCCGTAGGTGGCGATCATCCCCGCGTAGGCGTTATTTCCATTCTCCGGGAGCTTTGACAGAAGTATCTCCATCGGTTCTATAATTCTCCATCCGTACACGGGAAATGCAAAAATGAGCAGATCGGCGGATTCGAGCACGGCATAATCGAAAGCACGCATCTTTTCCCAGCTCATTCCGGTCAGGTTGATCACTCTTGAATGCGCTCCCAGCTCATTAAGGTTTCTCTTTGCCGCCTCTGCCACCTTCAGCGTGTTGCCGTGAGGGGAGTACACGATTATCGGTGCTTTCAGGGATTGCTTTTTTGCGCTCACAGTACCGCCCTCTCTGTGCATGTCCGGATCCGGTACCGGCTCCCCTTTTCTACGATATGTTTCCTCGCCGGAGATCCTCTCCGCAGCGGGAATGGAGGTGACCTTTGTATGCCGACTTCCACTCATCACTCTCAATTCCTCTCCCGAATATATGATTGACGCTCCCCGGCACTGTTCGATCGCGTTTTCAGAAAATCATCGGGAGAATCAAAAACACCGTGATCTTCGATTAGTGATTCATTCCAGGCATTCCCATCCCCCTTCTCCCAGCCGACAGGATCGGCGGAAGCTCCGTCACCATCATCGGTCCAGCGAGCGGTGTGCACCAATTCGTCCCGTAAAGAAACTTCAGCCCACGACTGTATCCCTTCACTCGTTGTAGCGAAACGGGCACGGCAGGGAATTCCTGATGCACGCAACAGCGCCATGAAGAGAATCGTTTTCGATATATCATCACCCCGATGCTTCCGTAAAATCATCGAGGCCGGCTTTCTCTTTCCGGTGTGTCGAAGCGGCCTGATCTCCCTTCTCACATATTCGTAGAAGTGGCTTATCTTTTCACGGTCGGATCTGTAGGGGAGATCAAGCTCTTCATAGAGCATCTGAATCGCGGGGTGCGTATAATCGAGCAGCCGGGTCTCTTCGATGTAACGCTCGTCCGGCGGATTCCCCTTCATTGTAAAACTGAACACACAGTGATCCTTCCGGTACGCGGAGGTATTTCCCCAGGAATCCCCTCTTGAGAACTCGTAGTCGGGAATTGCGGAGGGGAAGAAGGCCCTGTCCACCTTGCAGAAGAGGGTCGCCAGCTCGAGCATACCGACTTCTTTGAAGAATCGCGCGAAGGGACAATCCTGCACCTCATATTGCACATGCTCCCTGCTCTCCGCAACGAGCTCTCTCGTTACAAATTGACCCGATCCCCCCTCGCCCATGAAATCGTAGAAGGCTCTGAGCCGTTCGATGCCCCTCTTCCCCTCGATGCCCAATGAACGCAGATTATCCCACTGCTCGCAGACACCGATCGGAACGGCCATTCTGCTCACGATGCGAAACGCCTCTCCCCGTCCCACCCTTTCCGACAGTATCCTGTAGAGACCTGCGATGGGGGCGAGACGGCTGACATATCGCGACTCGGCGGTATTCTCCTTCGCCCAGTGAGTGCTTCTGAACAGTGCCCCCCTCTTCATCATGCATTCGAGCAGGAGGAGCGGCCACGGGCGACCGATCTCCTTTCGCAGAACGGCAGTTATAATTCTCATCTCTCTTGTTTGCATTTTTTCCTCCGTATATCAGCGCGCCTTGACAAAAACGGCAATGATGAGCCTCTGGAAGATATCCCTGTTGCGCGCAGATTCGGCAGCGAGATCTTCGTAGAATGACCGGCTGCCCGACAGCAGCGGTTTCGTTTTTTTACCGTTGATCAGCGCAAGGACCCGGGGGACCACCTCGCTGAAGGGATCGCTGAGAGCATCCATCGTCTGCGAGTGCGTCCGGAGCATGAGCGCAACTTCATTTACCGGTACATCGAATCTTTTGAGCCGTGCTATGAATTCACGGGGAATCCGGGGAGGCACCATAATATCACCGGTGCCATAGACGATCAGGAAGGGGGGCAATCCCCGCTTCACGTGATTGAGCGGACTTGCTTCGGGGAGGAGCGATTTATCGGTGACGAAATGCCTTACCTCACGGTACCGTATCAGATTCAGATCGGTCGGTCCGCTGACGACAATGCACCCCTTAATGACATCATGCGGCAAACCGGACTTCCCGATCCAGCTATTATCAGCCGTGACGAGAGAGGCAAGATGCGCCCCCGCGCTGTGGCCCGATACAAAAATCCTCTTCGGATCTCCGCCGTATGCTGCACTATTCCGGTAGATCCACTCAACGGCTTTCCGGCAATCGAGGAGAGCTGCGGGATAGGGATGCTCGGGGGCAAGCCGGTAACCTGCAGAAACGAACAGTATGCCCTTATCGAGATAGGGTACCGAAATATAGGAAAACGAATCCTTCGAGTTTGCCGTCCATCTTCCCCCGTGAAAAAAGAGAAGAACGGGGAACGGCCTCCTTCCCCTCTCCGGCATATAGATATCCAGCACATTTCTCCGATCTTCGCCATAGGAGATATCGGTAAAATTCCTGGTGTGTAATTTGACCTCATGGGATTTTGCGGCATCCCCCGAGATAAGAGAGCTGAAACAGAGAAAATAGCCCGCACGCCCTCCGAGGAGGAGACCGGCAATAAAGATTATTATCATCAAAATTGATGATATGATAATACTTGCGGTAATCTTAACGTGTTTCATTTTTAATCATCCTTTATTGAATATTGAAAGAGAACATACCTATATACCGACTAGAAGGTATTTATTTTATCGAAAGATTAACCCAAACAAATACATAAAATGCCCATTTGAATCCTTTCAATCCACCGAGCAGAAACCGTGAAAGGTTCTCCATGTGCTTGAATCCACCTCATCGCTGCTCAACCTGTATTTATTAGCTATTCCATCAAAACATTGAAGGATAATACATAAAATTCCTTCGAGATCCGAAGCCTCAGCCTCATGTATTTCAATACATACCGATTAGTCGGTATTTCTATACAAGATAACTATCACTCATGAAAGAGTCAAGAGATTTCGTTGTATTTTTAAAAAAATTGAGGAAAGACCATACGGCGTTGTCCAGATAATCACCTACCGCTTCTCGAATTTCAACGAGTGAGTAACTGCGATAATATCGTCAAATGAATTATGTGCCAGGGTCGCACCGGTAACCATAACAACACTCGTGCCAATATGCGCAACAACATTGGAAGATACGAGAAATATCATCTCCTTCTCCAGCTTGCATGAAACGAGCACCTCAATCGCTTTCGTCCCATCCTCCAGTGTTATCCCCTTCAACAGCAGCACTTTGTGCCGAAAGGATCCCGGATACATCTTCTGAAGAGCGAGAATGCAGTCACGCGAGGCGCTCTCTTCGCCGTATTCAGTCTCGTAGGAAACATTGATTACCAGCGAGGTGTACCCGTCCGCCCCTGTGACGCCGAATACATCGTCGGTTAAAAGCGATCGTGACCTGTACCATTTGGCAGGATACACCACCGAAAAAACCGGTGATGAATGATTATATACAGCCAGCGGTTCTTCACAGGAGATCAGCGCTGCAATCATAAGGAAGAGCAAGCCCACC
>Ga0180433_10002513_pt1 | contig 28191 bp, 25 predicted proteins | sample SS_ome_8_FD_132980 | JGI IMG/M metagenome (GOLD analysis project Ga0180433, IMG submission 132980) | Hypersaline lake sediment archaeal communities from the Salton Sea, California, USA - SS_1_D_1 metaG | ecosystem: Environmental > Aquatic > Non-marine Saline and Alkaline > Hypersaline >... | reverse complement strand
TGTGTGCAGAGACCAGAAGTCAGTGGCCAGAGGTCAGATAAGACCGTGGACCACGGACGGCGGACGGCGTGAGACATTCAAAACTTTAGAGCTTGAGAACTTTAGATCGTTAGATGGGTTAGCATGCAGAGGCCAGTATAGGCTTCTAAGCATTGCGATCCGCGGTCGGTGTTCTGTGATCAGTATGTATAGTGTATATGTATAAAATGAATGGCAGGAAAGAATTAACTTGATTTTATTTGTTTAATTATATATGTTTATTATAGTTGTAAAATTAACAGGTATAGGGATGAGAGGATTTATTTTTTTAATTGTTGCAGTATTGTTATTGTTTTCTCCGGAACTATTTAGCGGAATAACATTAACTAAATACGCTGGTGCTTATCTGGAAAAGGGAGTGGGGGCAAGACCCTTCGGCATGGGAGGAGCATTTACAGCTTTAAGCGAGGATGTAACCAGTATATACTGGAATCCTGCCGGTCTGGTAAATATAAAAAAAATAGAATTTCACGGAATGCATGCTGAGAGATTTTCCGGAATAGTGAACTGGGATTTTGGAGGTATTGCTGCTCGGGTTAATGATAATACATCTTTAGGCATTGGATATTTCAGATTAGGTATAGATGGTATTCCTCTTACAAAATTAACAGATCCATCACAGGAACTGGGAGAAATTATAATCGATGATAACGGCAGGGAAATCAGAAACATACCCTATGCTTATAAATATGTTAATGACAGTGAATCTGCTCTCTTTTTTTCTTTTGCCAGAAAAAGAAATGAGAATCTATATTATGGAGGAAGTATAAAATTTCTATATAAAACGGTTGGAAATTATGATGCCTGGGGATTAGGATTCGATATAGGAATTATTTATAAGCCTTTGGATTCTCTAAAATTAGGTTTATTGATTTCAGATGGTACTTCAACTGTTTTAGCCTGGAATACCGGAAGAAGAGAATTAATTCTACCCCACCTCCGCATAGGCAGTGCTTATAGTTTTAAATATTCTTTTTTACATTTTATACCTGTTTTTGACATGAGTATGAATTTTGAGAACAGGGAGTTTTCACAGATTAAGATAAATCGGGTAGGTATAAATGTACATACTGGTTTGGAAATTAGATTTAAAAAGTTATTAGCCTTCCGGCTCGGTTCAGATAAAGGTTTATTTACAGCAGGTTCAGGGATTACATTGTCGAATTTCAGGATTGATTATGGATTTTCACGACATACAGAACTGGGCAACACTCATCGCATTTCTCTAACCTATTTATTAGACTAGTTAAGAAAATACAATAATTAAATAATATGTAAAAAAATCTCATTGGAATAAATATATTTATTGACAATTAATATTATTTTTTGTAAAATATAAATCTATAATTATGAATTATTTATTATAGGGGAAATAATGGCAGTAAGCATGACAGGATTGGGTATTGGGGAGAAAAAAAATAAGGATTATCGGGTGAGGATAGAATTAAGATCTGTTAATAACAGATATCTGGAAGTTTCCTGCAAGCTTCCCTCAATATTGTCATATTATGAGAATAAATTGAAAGAAATTATCCGTGAAAAAATCACCCGGGGAAAAATTTACATGTCGACTACAATTAACAGTGATACTGATAATTTACTTGGTATTAGAGTAAACAATCAGATGGCAAAAGCAACCTTGAATTTACTAAATGATTTACGAAATTATGCAGGGATCAATGAAGAATTAAAGCTGGAGCATTTTTTAAATTTTTCTGAAATTTTTGAACCACTTGAACCTACTAATGATGCTGATAAGATATGGAATCAGGTAGAGGAAACACTCCATATAGCTCTGAGAAAATTATTATTGATGAAAAAAGAAGAAGGTGATAATTTAACCCAGGACATCTTAAAGCGTCTTAAACAGCTTACTTGTGATCTTGATCAGATAGTTAACATTTCAGATAGTTTGTTTGACAAAAAAATAAGTATGTTTCGGGAAAATGTGCATAATTTAATTAAAGAAACAGAAATAAATGAAGACAGATTACAGACTGAAATAGTACTAATGGCCAAAAAAGCAGACATCTCAGAAGAATGTGTGAGAATGAAAAGTCATTTTAAGCAGTTTAAGAATATAATTAAAAATGAGAAGGTGGTTGGTAAAAAATTAATATTTTTATTACAGGAAATGAACAGGGAAGTAAATACCATCAGCTCAAAAGCCACGAGTTCTGAAATCAGTCATATAGTAGTGGACATGAAAGAAGAGATTGAAAAGATCAGAGAACAGGTACAGAATCTGGAGTAGAAATGGATAAGCAAGAAGGTAAATTATATGTCATATCATCACCTTCGGGAGGGGGAAAAAGTACAGTAATAAATGAAGTCATGAAAATTGAACCGAATTTAACCTATTCAATTTCTGCAACTACTCGTCCGCCGCGTGCTAATGAAAGAGATGGAAAGGAATATTTTTTTTTATCTGAGAAAGATTTTTTTAAATATATCGAACAGAATAAATTTATTGAATGGGAACAAGTTCACGGGTTCTATTACGGAACCTTACGTCAACAGATTGAAGATAAAACGTCCAGGGGTAAGAAGGTAATACTGGATATTGATGTTCAGGGTGGCCTTAACATAAAAAATTCATTTTCTGAGTCTATATTAATTTTTTTATGGCTTCCTTCTTTACAAGTTTTGGAACAGCGTCTGAGAAACAGAGGCACAGAGAATGAGGAAATATTGGGGAAAAGGCTGTTACGGGCTGAAGAAGAATTAAAAAAGGCTGATTATTATGATTATATAATCATAAATGATAAGTTAGATAATACTATAAAAGAAACTTTAACAATAATAAAAAAAACATAATAATGTAAGGAGAGATTACATAATGAACATTAGACTCGAGGATATATATAAACAGACTTCGAATATATACGAAGCTGTTGCTATTATGTCTAAAAGAGCCAGACAGATATCTGATGATCAAAAAATTAAAATTGAGTCAGAACTAACTACTGCAGAAGATGAAGAAGTTGAAGAGGAAGAAAATACACAGCAACTGGATAATACTGAGAGAATTGAAAAGATTAAGCAGTTTAACAAACCAGTGCTGTTATCTGTAAAAGAAATGGTTAACGGGAATATTGAATATACCTATGCAACGGTTGAAGATGTCAATGAGGAAGAAAAAAAAGAATAATTGATATTTGGGAAAAAGATTAGAAAATAAAAAGATACTTCTGGGAGTTACTGGAAGTATAGCAGTGTATAAGGCCTGTTCAGTGCTCAGAGAACTTCAGTCAATGGGTGCAGAAGTTAAAGTCGTAATGACGCAATCATCTCAGAAATTTGTCACACCGTTGACTTTTGAAACTCTTAGCAAAAATGAAGTTGCAACTGAATTGTTTCCTGACAACAGGGTTGTTAAGACCAGACATATAAGTTATGCTGAATGGGCAGATGTAATTTTAATCTGTCCTGCCACTGCTAATATAATTGGAAAAGTTGCATCCGGTATTGCAGATGATTTTCTTTCTACCGTGATTATGGCATCAAGGACACCAGTGATCTTTGCTCCGGCGATGGATGCACAAATGATTAAAAATAAAATTTTTATTTCTAATTGTCATAAGCTCGAATCATTCGGTTATACTGTTCTTTCAACTGAGAAGGGGGAACTTGCAAGCGGATTATCCGGCCCGGGTAGATTAGCTGATTGTCATCTGATTGTACATCATACCGTACGGGCTCTGTTGGGAAATACTACCCTCAAGAAAAAGAAAATAGTGGTTACTGCCGGTGCTACCAGAGAATTTCTTGATCCAGTGCGGTATATAACGAACAAATCATCTGGCAAAATGGGATTTTCTTTAGCTGAGGAAGCAGCTTTGAGAGGAGCGGATGTTTGTTTGATTAGTGGACCTTCTCATCTAACACCTGTTGATTTTCTTACATATATTGAAGTAGAAACTGTAGAGGAGATGGCTTCTGCGGTTATAAAGGAAGCAGAGGATGCACATGCAGTCATTATGGCTGCGGCAGTATCCGATTATACTCCTGAAAAAACGTATAATCATAAAATCAAGAAAGATTCAGATGTCTTTAATTTAAAATTAAAAAAGACTGTTGATATTTTATCCCGATTGGGAGCAGATAAAAAGGGGCGAATTTTAGTTGGTTTTTCTCTGGAAACAGATAAAGGTGAAGAAAACAGTATTAAAAAATTACACCAAAAGAATTTAGATATGATTTGTCTAAATAATCCTTTTGAAGAGGGCGGATGTCTTGGCACAGCGACGAATAAGATAACTATTTACTATTCTGATAAAAAGAAAACAGAATTATCTGTCTTGCCAAAATGGAAGGCAGCAGAAAAAATAGTGGATGAAATTGAGGAGATGCTTGATCGGGGTAAGGGAAAAAATAAAAGGAAAACGGATATAGAACAAAAGACTAAAGACAAGAAAGAGCTTTAGAACGTGAGAACTTCAGAGCTTTAGTAGGTTCACGTTTAGAAACCAGTAAACAGGGATCAGAAGCCAGAATAGACCCAAGACGGCAGGCAGCAAAGTGTGAGGCTGTCGGCGGTCTGTGGTGTGGAAAAAGAAGTCAGAATATTGAGTTAATATTTTTAGTAAGTGTTTGAAAGGAACTGACTTTACATTTTTATAAACTTAATTTTTTATGGGTTCTATGTTGAAATCTCAGGACATTATTCAGAATACTATTGCGTATTTACATCAGCAGAAATTATATGGTAATGAACTGTTTTTAAGAAAACCTTTGACAGAGGATAAATCTGTTGATCATACACAGTGGAAAAATTTATATGAATTAGAGAGTGCAATCCAATCCTGCAAAAAGTGCAGACTATCCCAAAACAGAACTAATACAGTAATGGGAGCAGGTGACCCGGAGTCAAATGTAATGATTATTTCTGATACTCCTGCCCTCATAGAACATAAAGATGAAAAATTTAAACTGTTAACAAAAATTCTTGCTGCAATCGGATTTGAACGAGAGGAAGTATATGTATGCAGTATGTTAAAATGTCATTTACCTTCTGAAAGAAATCCGGTAAAAGATGAGATACATAGTTGTATACCTTTTTTATTGAGTCAAATAGAGCTCATTACACCTAAGATGATCTTACTGTTAGGAAAATCTGTGGGTAATGTTTTGCTGAGAAATAAAAAAAATGTAATGGAGCTCAGGAGTAATAATTATTATAAAATGAAGGATTCTTATGTTTATGTTACCTATCATCCTGCTGCTATTATAAAAAGTAATGATCCTGAAAAGAAAAAAAAGAAAAGAATTGTATGGGAAGATGTACAACAGTTACGACATATGTATGATAAACTAGTGGGAGATAAACCAAAGTGGCAGCAAAAGAGAAAGTAAACACAAAAAAAGATAAAAAGTATTTTCCGGAACTGGACAGAGTGCCACCTCAATCTATTGAAGCTGAAATGGCTGTCCTTGGTTCGGTAATGATTGATAATACCTCTTTAGGTAAAGTTGTGGATTTTCTCTTTCCTGAATGTTTTTACCGTACAGCTCATCAGAAAATATTTTCTTCAGCTTTAAATTTGTATGAGAAGAATGAACCAGTTGATTTGATTACTCTTACCGAAGAACTTAAACGAGTGAAACAATTTGATGATATAGGCGGAGCATATTATCTCACTGAACTTACTGAGTCAGTTCCCAGTGCTGCAAACATTGAATATCATGCTCATATTGTTCTTGAAAAATTTTTACTGCGCCGGCTGATAGAAGAATCTGCTGAGATTGCCAGGGAATGTTATGATTCTACTGATGATATCTATGATATAATAGACCGTTCAGAACAGAAGATCTTTTCTTTGTCAGAGAACAGACTGAAGAGAGCTTTTCAGCATATATCACCTATTATGGTTGAAGCTTTTGAAACCATAGAGAGTTTTCATAAAAGAAAAGGTGTGGTCACAGGTATACCGACCGGATTCAAGAAACTTGATGAACTTACTTCAGGGTTTCAGGATGGTGAACTGATAATTGTTGCCGGCCGTCCATCCATGGGTAAAACAGCATTCTGTCTTAATATTGCCAGGAATGCTGCTGTAGAATCAAAGATTCCGGTTGGTGTTTTTAGTCTTGAGATGTCTAACCGTCAGCTTGCTTTACGAATGTTATGTGCTGAAGCACGAGTAGATGCTCATAAGGTAAGAACAGGATCTCTTCCTGAAAAAGAGTGGCAGAAATTAAGTACTGTCGCAGGAGCAATTACAGAAGCACCTATTTATATTGATGATACTCCGGGAGCAACTGTATTGGAATTAAGAGCTAAAGCACGCCGGTTAAAGAAGGATCATAATATCGGCATAGTATTTATTGATTATCTTCAGTTAATGCAGGGGCCCAGAAATACGGAAAGCAGACAACAGGAAATATCCGTTATCTCCAGATCTTTAAAAGGTCTTTCTAAAGAACTTGATATTCCTGTAGTCGCACTATCACAGCTTTCCAGAGCTGTAGAAATCCGAGGTGGAGAAAAAAGACCTATGCTTTCTGATTTACGGGAGTCAGGAGCAATTGAACAGGATGCTGATGTTGTTTTATTTATTTACCGGCCGGAATTTTACGGGAAAAAGGAGGATGAGGAAGGAAAATCTCTGGAAGGTAAATCAGAAATAATTATCGGCAAACAGCGAAATGGACCAGTAGGAACAGTGTATCTTAATTTTGTGAAAAAATGGGCTTGTTTTGAAAATCCGGTTTTTGAGGAAGATGTACCATTTTAGGTTTTTCTAATGTTAAACACTAAACACATGCAATCTCAAAAAATCAATAAGTTTACAGCTGAATCATCATCAGATAAAAAGTATATTGATTGTGAAATTAATTATGATAAAGAATTACATTTAATAATTTCACGGATCGAGGAATATTCAAAAAAACCTAAAAAAAGATTAATTACTAAAGCATTTAATTATACCCGAAAAGCACATAAAGGCCAGTTCAGAGATTCTGGTGTTCCGTTTATTGTTCATTGTATTGAAACAGCTAAAATCTTAGTTGATATGAGACTGGATCCTATAACTATAGCTTCAGGATTACTGCATGATATTGTTGAAGATACAGGGATTACTATAGATGATATTAATAATAAATTTGGTAAAGAAATCGGTCTTTTGGTTAATGGTGTTACCAAAATCAGCGGATTGAAGTTAAAAACTCAGATTGAGATGCAGGCAGAATACTTTAGAAAGATGATATTTTCCATGAGTAAGGATCTGAGAGTAATTTTGATTAAGTTTGCTGATCGTCTTCATAACATGAGAACCCTGGAATACCTTCCGAGAGAAAAAAGTGAAAGGATTGCTATAGAAACTCTGGATGTTTATGCACCTTTAGCTCATCGTCTTGGAATAGCACGGTTAAAATGGGAACTGGAGGATCTATCATTTAAAACACTCAAACCAAATGATTACTATGCATTGGAAAAAAAGATCAAAGACAGGCGAGAAAAAAGGGAAGCGTATATTGATGAAATTTCTAAACCAATCAGAAGAGGATTGAGAAAGAATAATATTGAAGCTGAAATTCACGGAAGAGCTAAGAGTTTTTATTCCATTTATAAAAAGATGAAGGAAAGAAGTAAATCATTTGAAGAAATCTATGATCTTCTGGCAATAAGGGTTATCACTAAAGAAATTGATGACTGCTATTTTGTATTAGGATTAGTGCATACGTTATTTACTCCGGTTCATGAGCGTTTTAAGGATTATATAGCAACACCGAAATTAAACAGATATCAGTCTTTACATACAACTGTTGTAGATTCTAGGGGGAGTAAGGTAGAAATCCAGTTACGTACTGAAGAGATGCATAAGATTGCTGAATATGGTATTGCGGCACATTGGAAATATAAAGAAAGAAAAAACACAGAAGATGAACTTGATCGCTACAGTTCCTGGCTAAGGGAGATTATTGATTGGCATAAAGATACAGTTGATCCTGAGGATTATCTTGAAATTTTAAAAACGGATCTTTTTATCTCAGAAATTTTTGTTTTTACACCCAAAGGTGATTTATTAAAATTACCAATTGGTGCTACTCCAATTGATTTTGCTTTTTCAGTGCATACTGATATAGGATATCATTGTATTGGAGCTAAAGTAAATTCCAGGATTGTTCCTTTAGATTCTGAGTTAAAAAACGGAGATTCAGTTGAGATAATTACATCCCCGAAATCAAACCCCAGTCAGGATTGGTTGAGATTTGTACGAACCTCAAAAGCAAAAAGTAAGATTAAACTATGGTTTAATAAAGCACGAAATAAAGAAGCAGTTGAATTAGGGAAAAAAATCCTGAAGAAAATTTTTAAGAAAAGAAATCTTCAATACAATGCAGGACTTTTAAGAAAGATTGCTAAAAAGTTAGGCAGGAGACATATCGAACAGGTATATAAGGAAATAGGGTATGGCAATATTCCTCTTGATAAAGTTGAAACTGTACTCGCTCCGAAATTTACTACTGAAAAAACACCAGCCTCATTACCCTCTTTAAGGAAAAAGATAAAAAAGATTAAAAAAGACAGTCAGAAAGGCATCCGTGTACAGGGAATGGATCATTTACTTGTCTCTTTTGCCCGTTGCTGTCATCCTGTACCGGGTGATTCAATTGTCGGATTTATCTCTAAAGGAAGAGGAATTATTGTTCATCGGCGTAGTTGCGATAATGCATTAAAACTTGGGGAAATTCCAGGGCGGAGTATTGAAGTGACCTGGGATGTTTCCGGAGATGAATCCTATCTTGTGAGAATTGAAGTGATATCACAGTATCGTAAAGATTTCATAAGAAATATTGCTGATACTCTGGCAAATTTAAATTCAAATCTTCTTGATATTGATATGGGAACACAAAATGCAATAATTAAAGCATATTTAATTATCGAAGTGAAAGATGTTTCTCATGTCTCAAGTATTATTAAGAATTTTCTTAATATAAAAGGAGTTTTGTCAGTCAAGAGAGTAAGTGGCTTAAAAGAATCTATAAATGAATAATATTCAAATTAACTAAAACAAAGGAGTTGCTGATGAGTAAAATGTTAACCATTACAAAAAAAGATGTAGCAAAGAGGACTGCTGAGTTGGTTGATGAACGGATTTATGTTACGGAGAAAATTGTTGATGGTGTTTTTACAACATTAAGGAAATTTATGGAAGAAGCTGATCCGGAGGTGAGAATTGAAATTCGTGATTTTGGTGTTTTTGAGGTTAAAAAAACCAAACCTAAACCGAAAGCAAGAAATCCAAAAACAGGTGAAATAATTTATGTGCCTGCCAGACGTAAAACTCATTTCAAGGCCGGCAAGTTACTAAAAGAAGTATTAAAACAACCATTGGAGTAATTTGAACATTAAAGGCCGTATTTTGGGTCTGGATTACGGTCGAAAGCGTATTGGTATTTCAGTAAGTGATCCTTTACAAATCACTGCTCAACCTTTATTTGCTCTGGAAGGATTAAAAGAGGAAGAAAAAATAGGGAAGATTGTTGAGCTGGTTGATGAATATGATATCCAGAGTATTGTTGTTGGATATCCATTAACGTTAAAAGGTAAAAAAAGTGAATTTACCAATAAAGTCAGTGAATTTATTAATACACTGAAAGACCGGGTTCAGATTGAAGTAATTTTGTGGGATGAAAGATTAAGTTCTGTTCAGGCTCATCGTTTAATGCACGAAATGAATATTAAACCAAGCCGTGATAAAGCTAAGGTAGATATATTAGCGTCCGTTCTTATACTTATGAATTATCTTGATTATCTAAGACAATCTTCAAATATTTCAGACGAGGAACAATTTGACATCTAAAGATTTTCTATTCATTTTATTAACTTCTTTTGCTCTGATATTTTCTTTTCCACCATTTCCTACAGGCTTTTTTGCCTTAGTTGCACTGGTTCCGTTTTTCTTTTATGCGGAAGGCAAGGCTCTAAAAGAATTATTCAGAGCCGGCTATCTGGTAGGTCTTATCTGGTCTGCTGGGACCATATTCTGGATCGGTCATGCAACTGTTATTGGTGTTATAGGAGCGATAATCTGGGTTTCATTTTATTTCGCTTTTTTTGCATTATTGTATGGATGGATTGATCAAAAGATCGGAAAAGCAGCAATCTGGACAGCTCCTTTTATCTGGGTGTCATTAGAATTACTGGCTTCAGTCGGCTCACTGGCTTTCCCCTGGAATTCTCTGGCTAACACTCAGACATATTATCCAGTATTAATACAATATATTTCTGTTACCGGGATGTATGGAATTTCCTTATGGATAGTATTTTTTAATGTTTTAGTTTATGCATTAATAAAAAATTTAAGATATAAACAGAAAAAAATCGTGTTTAGTACACTGATAATTATATTGATTGTGTTGCCAATACTATATAATTTATTCATTAGCAGACAAGAATTCAACGGAAAAGAACGAGTAAAGATATCTTTAATTCAGGGTAATATTGATCCTTATAAGAAATGGACGTCAGGATTTATTAATGAAAATTTTTATATTTACCGGGATTTAACCCTGGATGTTTCAATAACGAATCCTGATTTAATTGTCTGGCCGGAAACAGCTGCACCCTGTTATTTACGCAGTCATAATTATTATAGAAATTTTATGTTTAATCTGGTAAATAATATTACTATTCCAATACTTACAGGGACAATTGATTATAAGCAGACAGATACAGATGAAGTCAGGAGGTATAACAGTGTATTTTTATTTAAACCTGAACTGAATAAAATAGAAAGCTATAATAAAATTCATTTAGTCCCTTTTTCTGAACGGGTGCCTTTGGTAGACAAATTACCATTTCTTTATAATCTGGCAAAGATCGATTTAAATATTGGTGACTACTTTCCCGGTGATTCAGCTACTGTGTTTGAAATGAGGAATGATAACGATTCATCCTGTGTCAAATTCTCTGTTGGAATTTGTTATGATTCTGTTTTTCCTTATCTGAACCGCAGATTTGTACGTAATGGAGCTCAGTTTATTATTATTATCACTAACGATGGATGGTTTGGTACGCTTTCAGGGCCTTATCAGCATGCACGGATTGCAGTGTTAAGAGCTATAGAAAACAGGGTTTGGATTGTCAGATGTGCTAATACAGGCATCTCTGAATTCATTGATCCTTTTGGCAGGATAGTAAAAAAGACAAAGCTTTCTGAAAGGGCCATTTTAACACAATCCATATATGTAAATAACAATAAAACTTTATTCACTACGCATGGAAATTATTTTATATATTTAATACTTCTTTTTGATTTATTCATATTAATTGTTATTTTCATAAGGAAAAAATCTTATAAAGACAGCCAAAGCGGATCATGAGAAGAAAAGTCAGATATACATTATTGATAGTGTTACTGCTATACAGTTTTTCATTTTGTTATGAGAATAACTATTTTATTTCTAACAGTCTGAAAACCAGAGCAATTGCCATGGGAGGAGCGTATATATCAATTAAAGATCATATATTTGCCCTGGACTATAATCCGGCTTCATTTTCTCTTCGTCCAAGCAGAAATGGTAATAAATTTTGTCTTTTCTTCAATCCCTCTGCAATCCCTGCAATAAGCAGTAATTATAAAAAATTTAAATCTTTTGATATCCCGCTTGGATTATTGATCTATGGTGCTGGCATATTTTACAAAAAAGTAAATATTGGAATGCTCATTGGTGATGAAACTATAACAAATATAAGCAGATTTGATAGTAGAAAAATAACAGAGCTCTCAGATTATTCAGTAAACAGGAAATATTCATTATGTGTTTCACTGGAACTTGCTCCCCGGGTATCAGTTGGGATTGCAGGAGATGGTTATTATCACAACATTGATAATAAAAATGTGATGAAATTTGGATATCGATATGGGATCTGGATTGAAACATTAAAGAAGATTTGTTTAGGAGTATGTTTTATAGATTTACCGAATACGTTCAGTCAGGAGCGACTTGAACTCGAGAGGTTTGATGATGAGACATTAAATGTCGGTTTTTCCTATACTCCCTGGGATTTTTTTCAGTTTGCTCTGGATATAAGAAATGTAAGTGAGGACAAAAAATGTGCAACCGGGGAACCTCATATAGGGATTAATCTGATTCCATGGAGACATTTATCAGTGCAGGGTGGTTTTTTTAAAGAAAAAAAAAATACAGTATTCTCTTTTGGATTCGGACTGATAAATGAAAAATTTTTACTGTCTGAGGAAAAACAGTTACAATATGATGAATTTATTTTAAATGCTGCTGTTGTTTGGGAAAAAGGGCCAGTCGTTACAGATAGATGGTTTATGCTATCCAGTGTAATAAGGATCTAAACTGTTATTTTTGATATTAAAGGAACAATATATTAAATAAGTTGTTTAAAAAATAGAACTTACAAGATGATTATCTAGTTACAGGAGAATATATGAGAAGATTAATAAGTGCGGTTATTGTCGTAATGATATTTTTGGGATTTGGTTGTTCAGGCAAAAAAATCAATTATGCCGAACTTACTCCGGAACAGCAGCTGGAGGCTGCAAAGAAATTGTTCAACAGGGAAAAATATTATGCCGCCCAGGAACAATTCAGAATGATTGTACTTCGTAATCCCGGGAATGTTATTGTGGATCAGGCACAGTATTATTTAGCTGAATCATATTTTTATGAAGGAAAATATATTATGGCTATTGAAGAATATGAAAAACTTATCAGAAGTCTTCCTAACAGTCCATATATTGATGATGCATATTATAAAGTAGGTCTTTGTTATTATGAGCTTTCTCCCGGATATGCTCTTGATCAGGAGTATACGTATAAGGCAATATCACAATTTGAGAGCTTTTTAGCAAGATATCCTGATTCACAACTAAGAAAACAAGTGTTGGAAAAATTGCAGGATTGTCATAACAAATTGGCAAGAAAGGTATATAAAACTGGCGAGCTGTACAGGAAGATGAATTATTTAAGGGCAGCTGTCATTTCATATAAAGATGTGGTGGATGAATACAGTGATTCAGAATTTGTTCCCAATTCTCTTTATTGGATTGTAAAATGTAATATTGAGATGGATAATATCGAAGAAGCGCAGGAATATTATAATAAATTAAAATCATCTTATTCAAATACAGTATGGGCCAGCAGGGCAAATGAAGAAGTGCAGAAAATTGATAATATAAAATAAGCAGAAAGAAAATATTGAAATTGAAGGTAGGAATAATTGGCGGAACATTTGATCCTGTCCATTTAGGGCATTTAATTTGTGCTGATTTTGTTCGGAATAACAAAAAATTAGATAAAATCATTTTTTTACCTGCTGCAGTTCCTCCTCATAAAACTGATAAAAAAATTTCTCAGAATAAATACAGACTGGCAATGCTCAGATTGGCACTAAAAGATAACCCATACTTTGAAATCAGTGAGTATGAGATCCGGAAAGGGGGGATTTCATATACAATTGACACTATTCAGCATTTAAAACAGAATTCAAGTGATGATGTCGAATATTTTTTGATAATAGGGGCGGATAATCTCTTAGATCTTGAAAACTGGAAAAAACCGGATACATTACTCAGGGAAGTACAGGTTTTGGTTTTAAGACGGCCTGGAATTGATTTAACCGCTGCAGAACAGGGATTTATTCAGCGTGTTACATTTATTGATTCTCCTGTAATTGAGATATCCTCTTCTGATATTCGTCGCAGAATAAAGGAACATACATTGATCAAATATCTGGTTCCGAAGAATGTAGAAAAATATATTTATAAAAAGGGGATGTATACTTGAAACCGGGTGATGTATTTTATAATCTGGGAAGAAGAATTCTTATCTTTTTCAGGGAAATCGGAAGTATAACCTTTCTTTTTTTTCGCATCCTGTACAGCAGTAAATATTTATTTTATGATAAAAGACTCCTGCTTGAACAAATGTTAAAAATGGGGGTAAAATCAATCCCATTAGTATTTATAGTGAGTGTTTTTACTGGTGCAGTTTCAGCCTGGCAGGCAGCGTATCAGTTTCGTTCCTTTGGATTGATTTCACTTGATATCCTCGGAGGAGCGACAAGCGCTGCCATTTTTATTGAATTATCCCCGGTATTGACCGGATTAGTGATAGCAGGGAGGGTCGGAGCATCCATTGCAGCTGAACTCGGTACTATGAAAGTCACTGAGCAGATTGATGCCCTGGAGACATTGGCCATAGAACCAGTAAGATTTCTTGCAGCTCCCCGTTTTTTTGCCGGATTGATTATGCTTCCTGTCCTGGTAATATTTTCAAATTTTGTTGCTCATCTGGGTGCGTTTTTAGTGGGGTTTCTCATGCTGGACATATCATCATATACATTTTTCTACAGTGTCCAAAGATATTTTATTGTGTATAATGTAATATCCGGATTAATTAAGGCAGTTGTGTTCGGAGGAGGCACAGCGTTGATCGGATGCTCTATTGGGTTCCGCACCACCGGAGGTGCAGAAGGAGTAGGGTTTTCCACCATTAAAGCCTTTGTATATTCATCAGCATTTATATTAATTGGAGATTATATTTTAGCAGTAATATTGTTTTAAAATGGTCGATATAGTTGACATAGTAAAAAGATTTGAGAATAAAGTTGTATTAAACAGCGTGAGTCTGCATATTCCTGCCGGGGAAACAATGGTCATTATCGGGCAAAGCGGGTGCGGCAAAACAGTATTGCTTAAGTCAATTATAGGATTGATAAAACCGGAACAGGGTTCAATTGCAATAGATGGTGAAGATATTACCAGACTTTCTCAGACAGAACTATATGAAACAAGGAAAAAGATGGGCATGCTTTTTCAGGGAGCAGCTCTTTTTGATTCTATGACCGTTGAGGAAAATATCGGTCTCCCATTGAAGTTTCATGAGAATATATCTAATGATCTTATCAGAAAAAAAGTTGAAGAGAAACTGCATCTGGTTGGATTATCCGGAATAGGGGAGAAGAAGCCGGCAGAGCTTTCCGGCGGGATGAAAAAAAGAGTAGGATTAGCCCGAGCCCTGATTATGGATCCGCAGTTGGTTCTGTATGATGAACCTACCACAGGTCTGGATCCGATTAGGGCACATTCCATAAATGATCTGATCGTTGAAACTCAGCGCAAACTGGATATTACCTCCATTGCAGTAACTCATGATCTCATAAGTGCCAAAAAAATTGGCAACAGAGTGGCGATGCTCAGCGAAGGTAACATTGTTTTTGAGGGCACGTTTGATGGGTTGGAAAAAAGCAATAAATCAGTTGTAAAACATTTTATACATGGTATTATTTAGTTTTTTTATATTTACAGGCTATAAAAGAGGGGCTGTTAAAAAAATTAAATTTTAACGCAGAGTGACCAAAGATATCGCAGAGTACGCAAGGTAATAAAGTTAGGATTATTTAATCATTAAAAATGTTTCGATTCAAGACCTCAAAGGTTTTTAAAACCTTTGAGGTCTTGACTAACTACTTATACTGAAATACATAAGGATGCATATGACTGTCGTAATAAGTATAATTACATTTCTGATTATCAGTTTGTTAATTATGGGGTTATTTTTTTTTAGTGTTTCTTCTGTTATGGAAAGAAAGTACAGAGCAGCTGCTATTTCCGGAATTTTGGTTATCTCTGTTATTGCCCTGCTGATGTTTCTTCTATGGTGGAATCATCCTTTAAAGATTGTTTACATGGGTGTTTTTTCAGGATTCTCAATACTGTTTTTTGCGGTTTTAATTTTTCCTGTTCCACCTTCTCCTTTAAAAGTTGTATCCGAACAGAGTAAGATAGATGAACGGGATGCAATTTTTCATAGATTTTGGAGACTGGAACCCGGTATGTGGGAATTTGATCAGTTTTATCAGGATCATCCGGAACTAGAAGAGATAGATGAGAATATCCGGAATCTACCGGGATTGGGTGGAAAAGATGCAGAAACCTATCATCCTGAAACCACTCCCTTTAATGCTGCTATATTTGATGCAAAGAACAAGATTTTTCAGGATCTGGACTGGAAACCTGAACCTCTGGAGGGAAAGAAAATAGATGTCAGTCCTGAAAAAGCCAGCAAAAGGATAAAAGGATTTGCACAATATTTAGGTGCAGATTTAGTAGGTATTACCAGATTGAATCAGGCATATGTATACAGCCATATCGGCAGATCGCCGGGGAAATGGGGCTCAGACATCAAACTGGACCACACTTATGCGGTGGTGTTTGCTGTGGAAATGGATCACGATATGATCAGCAATGCGCCTCATCATTTAGTAACCACTGAATCCGCAACCAAGTATCTTATGGTCAGCCAGATAGCTTTGGTTCTTGCCAGGTATATCCATATGCTGGGGTATGAGGCCAGGGCACATGTTGACAGCAACTACCGGGTCATGTGCGGGCCCATTGCAGTGGAAGCCGGGCTGGGAGAGCTGGGCAGACTGGGACTTCTGATCACTCCGGAATTCGGTCCCCGGGTGAGGCTTGCGGTTGTCACCACCAATATTCCACTCATCTGTGATAAGAAAATTAACTTCGGGGTGCAGGATTTTTGTGAAGTCTGTAAGAAATGTGCGGTCAACTGTCCTTCCGGAGCTATAGAAAAGGAAGATAAAAAAGTGGTGAAGGGAGTGGAGAAATGGCAGAGCAGTCAGGAGAAATGCTTCCGTTACTGGTGCAGAGTGGGATCTGACTGTTCTATGTGTTTAAAGGTGTGTCCGTACTCACATCCTCATACCTTCATGCACAATATTGTCCGCTGGTTTATTAAGCGCAATGGAGTATCCCATCGGCTTGCTTTGTGGATGGATGATCTGTTCTATGGTCGTCGTCCTCCGAGAAAGTATCGGCTGCCGGAGTGGCATAGGGGGTAGGGTGAGTTTTTTTAGCCACGGATTGACACAGAATTAAAATATTTTTTATCCATTAAGATCTATGTTAAATGATGGTCAACCTCCCGAAGGTTCGAAACCTGCGGGAGGTTTTTAGGCTAAACACCCGGAGTTCTGAGAAACGGATATCCGGGGTTTTGTAGGATACTACAGACAGGTCATTCCCGAATGTTTGTATCGGGAATCCAGGGGTGGAGGTCGTAGGGTGGATCCCCGATAGAGGCACTCGGGGATGATGGGAAAAGGAAGATGGTCGTTAATTAGTACATATGTACCTCTTCTGTCATGTCTTTTTTGATTTCAGAACACGGATTAACGATTTTAGATTTTTGATCGATTTTTGATCTACGACGCGTGGGCTCATCTCATTCAAAATCGTGTGGCAATGCTTCCGGATTTAGTCTGGGACAAGTTTTAGGCAATGTATCATTAACACGATCTAAATCATGTTCTCAACGTGATTGGGAGGTCGTACCACACGGTTTTAGTATAATGAGGGATGACGGGAAAAGGTGGTTGTATTTCTAAAGCCCTCAAAGGTCTTGAAAACCTTTGAGGGCTGTGTGCTCATCAATTTAATAGTGTTGGGTACATTTAATCATTCAGGGGCATAGCCCTTTTTTATTTCGATCTGGGGTAGGGAATACTAGGTCGATCGTAATTGTAGGGAATGAGGAAATTAGTTCCTACTGTCTGATGGTAAATTTTTTAATTTTAATAAATCTTTAATGCTACTCCGGTAAAAATTATGTTCTTCTTGCAGTTCGACTTTCATCCAAGCCAAGATTTCTTTAAGTTCTTTTTGAATTGGTGGCGGAGGCATTTGCTTTTTGATAGTAGAGCGTGAGGTTTGCCAGATGTAAGTACTCAAGGACGCTAATATTAGAAATGTTCCTAACCAAGGTAACATTTTAAGTTCGGTATTGTTAATTGAATGCACGATGGCAATCGCACCACAAGCAAAGGTCGCTACCGGTATTCCATAGCGATCTGCTAATACCGCAAAAATTCTCAATGATTTTGGCAAATTTTGATTTCCTTTTTGCTCCTTTTTCTTATTGCTCATTTTTATTCCTCCTAATAGATTAAAGTTTACTTATTATATTTATCAGATTTTGTTGCCCACAATCTTTCAGAATTTGATAATTATATAGTTGTTTTTAAAAGAAAATTCATAATTTAAATCATTTTATAAAATTTTCTTTTGAGCTATTACCGAAGACTTAATAGTGAAATAGTTCAATAGCTTAATCCTTCACTAACCGTATAGAATATCCAAAATACCTTACTCCTCCACCTCTATAAATTGTTGATTCATAGTGGTAAAGGGTCCTAGCCAAGTTAGATGAGGCTGTCCAAAAGTAAGCATAACCGCCGAAACCAATAAAGCCAGCATATGATCCCCCGTTACCGTATCGGTAACCACCTGGCAGTGCAGAAAAGCCAACTATGTTGGTACCAGAGTCCCAGTCGTTTGTTGATTTGAGTTTATCACCTTCATTAGTACCACGAAATCCCATACTATCAGCTTCTTGTTGACTCATCCCTAGATGCATTTCCAGTTCTTTCCATTCTTCATCTGCCGGTACATGCCATCCCTTAATAGCAATGTTACGACCATCTTCAATAGCATATAGGTTATATAAATAACCGTAATTATCCAGATTGCTTATATCGTTGTTATATACACACCTTGCACCGGTTGACAATTTTGCCCATACCGAGTCAACAGTCACATGTGGTATAACATCCCCATTTCGATAATGTTTGACCTTAAGGTTTTCTGCCATCCACCATTGATTACCTATCTTTACTGTGTTGTAAACATTACCATCAATATCAGTTATAGTTCCGGTTTGTATTTTTTTATCATTTGCTATAATCCGTACTTGATAACTGCTACCACTTGTATCTGGACTGTCAGTATAAAAATTCCATATTATATGTTTATCTGCACCGGATAAAATATCATTTCCAACATCGCCACTAAAGCTGTTACAAGGACAGGCCCAAGTCCTTCCATGATTATAAGAAGATTCAAGTGTGATTTCCAAAGTATCGCCATCAACATCAGTAACATCATAATAAATATCGACCAGCAGAGAACCGTCGTTTCGCTGTTCAAAGCGTACATTTTCCACTACCGGTGCATTGTTTTCCTGTGCGTATAAAGTAATTGAACATAATAAAAATATAGCTGTAAAGATGCGTGCTTTCATGCCCGCCTCCTTTATTTTTTTTGGCTTGTTTTTTTATCGCATGATTACCATTTTTCGGACAAATATCTGGGAGTTAATTTTCAACTGACAGAAATACAGTCCGCTGGGTAATGATATGCCATTATCATCCCGGGCATCCCAGGTTTTCTGGTGCATGCCTGCTTCATAGTGCTGTGAGGATACGGTTCGGATCATCTGGCCTCTGCTGTTAAAGAAGGTCATGGAAACATTTCCTGCTTCAGGGAGGGTGAAGGTTATGGTAACCTCTCCATTAAAGGGGTTGGGATACAGGGGGAGGAGAGCATAGTTTTCCGGAATTGAGTTATTTTCCGGTTCTTCCACCAAGGTGGCACTGGTGGTAAACATCCATTCTGAAGAATATTCCCCACTGCCGGCTGCATTGACGGCGCACACACGCCAGTAATAAACAGCAGTATTGTTCAGTCCGCTGACTGTATAGCTGGTATCGGTGATTCCGGTTTCATTTACCATCAAGTCTGTAAAGTCACTGGATAGAGAAACCTGAAGCTGATAGCTGGATGTATGCTGAACAGAGTGCCAGCTGAGAACGGGGGAAGTGTGAATGTCTTCAGCTTCATGCACTGGTGAGGACAGTTCCGGTGCTTCCGGAGCTCTGGAAGTTAAAAAGCCGGATGCTGATTCACCTATTCCAATATCTGCAAAGGCTGCAGAGGCTGTCATTAAGGATATGAGAAAAAATAATATGATCCTGTTTCGCATGGTGTTCTCCTTTATCTAGTTATATATTTTTTTTGTTTATTTTATATATAGTCTCATTCTTTTTCTCCCCAGAAAAAAACCCGGATTTTTTTAATATCCGGTTAAGATGGTCAACTTTTTTTGGAACCCTCAGGAGGTTTTATAACAGTATATGTGTGCTCTTCAAGAAAATTTTAGCCACGGATTGACACGGATTAACACAGAATCAAAATGTTTTTTTATCCGTGAAGATCCATGTTAATCTGTGGCTGAATCATAGATTAATCAACCTCCCGAAGGTTCGAAACCTTCGGGAGGTTTTTAGGCTAAACACCTGGGGTTTTGAGAAACAGACATGACATTCCCGCGAAGGCGGGAATCCAGGAGTGGTGGTTGGGGGGGTGGAACTTCAATAGAATCCTTTCTGAAGTTACCGCTATTACTCCTCAAAAAGGTCTGTAAGGTTACTTTTTTTTAAAAAAAGTAACCAAAAAAACCTCCGGCAGATTTCCAGATGCCGGATGGCCCCGCCGCCCCGCATCCTTGTATTCTGTCATTCCCGAATGTTTACCCGCCTCATACATGCGGGTACAAGTCTATCGGGAATCCAGGGGAGAGGGTGCAGGGTGGATCCCCGACTGGAACATTCGGGGATGACGGAGGAAAGATGGTTGTAGTATTAAAGCCCTCAAAGGTTTTGAAAACCTTTGAGGGCTGGGTGATTAATAATCATTACGGGGGCACAGCCCCTTATTATACCGACCTGGGGTAAAGAACCCCAGGTCGATCAAAGGTTGATATGTTATAATCTTTGAAACGTTAATATCCACTATTCTAACTTTACCATTTTCTTAATATCAGTAAATTCAACCATCTGAATTTTATAAAAATAGATACCTGAAGATATGTGCTGGGTATTAAAATTTACTGTATATGATCCTGCAAATTTAAAACTGTTTACCAGGGTTTTTACTAATTGCCCATTTGAATTATATACATGCAGCTTAACCTGACAGGGTTTCTGAACATCATATTTTATGGTAGTGACGGGATTGAAAGGATTGGGGTAGTTTTGATATAAACAAAATGATTTAGGTATATTGGTTTCTCTATCGGAAACAGACGAGGGATCAAGAACGATTATATAATCTTCTTTAGTTTCAGTATCGGATCCCCCAGGTCCTGTTACAGTTAACGATACTGAGTAAGTATCAGCAACTGTATAGGTGTGTTGAGGGTTTTGTTCAGTGCTGTTTTCCCCATCTCCGAAGTCCCAGAGCCAGTTAGATATAGGCCCTGAGGAACTTTCAGTAAATGTAACTGTTAACGGACTTGAACCAAGTGTAGTATCTGCATGGAAATTAGGAACCGGTATAGAATAATTTGGTGAATATATGGATAACCCAGCATTACTTCCAATCCAAATATTGTCGTTTTTATTTATTGACAATGCTTGAATAAAGTTATTGGCTAAGCCAGAATTGTAAGAATTAAATACTGTCCAGTTTTGGTCATCATATTGAACAAGCCCACGCGCACCAAACCATTTACATCCCCAATCATCAATAACAATAGAACTTATATAATTTGATGGTAATCCTGAATTATATTTATTATAAATATTCCAGCTTATGCCATTATATTTTACTAGTCCTTCTGATGTACCAATCCAATAAATCCCTTTATTTTCATAAGCAATTGAATAAACATTATTAGAGGGCATAACTGAATTTGTAGTATTATATACTTGCCAATTTTCACCATTAAAAACTACTAGGCCTCCTCCATAAGTACCAATCCATATTTCCTCTTTATTTTCATTACCTGTATAAATCGTTTCAATTCTGTTAATTGGTAAACCAGAATTATCGGAATTATAAACAGTCCAATTTGTACCATCAAACATTACAAGTCCTGCCCTAGACGTTCCAATCCATATATTTTTATTACAATCGATTGATAATGAAGTAACCATGCTGTTAGGTAAATCTGAATTATTGGGATTATAGATTGTCCATATTTTTCTATCATATTTTACCAATGCACCTGGATTAGTACCAACCCATAAATTATTTTTATCATCAATAACTAATGCATTAGCACGTAAATTAGGAAAATCGGAATTCTTGTAGTTATAAATAATCCAGTCATTATCATTATAACACGCAACACCATAAAAAGGTGATATCCATGTTTCTTCATTATCACCTGTTATAATTGCTAGGATATTTGTACTTGGTAATAGACAATTACCTGTATTATAAACTGACCAATTTGTATTATCATATTTGACTAAACCTGCTTCCCCTGTACCAATCCATTTTGTTCCATTGACATCAATAAATAGTGATTCAATCCAATTATTGTTTAAGCCCGAGTTCCATTCAGTGTATATAGTCCAGTCACCATCATCAATTTTTACAAGACCTCCACCATATGTACCAACCCATTTTATATTATTATTGTCAACTCTGATTGTATTATGGTAGAATTTATTTTCTGGCAATTTTGAGTTATTTTCATTGTATGTTATAAAAGTTGATCCATTATATCTTGCAATTCCTGAACCATGAGTTCCTAACCATATTTTATCATTATTATCAACAGCTAAAGCAGTAATCCAATTACTTGGTATATTTGAGTTATCAGTATTGTAACTTTCCCATTTTGTGCCATTATAATAAAAAAGCCCTTGTTTGTTTGTTCCTACCCATATATTATTATTGCTATCAAAAGCAATAGAATATACCTGCGCATAAAGATTTTCATGTATAAAATTAACACCGTCATATTTATAAAGTCCACCTGTACAACCAAACCATGGACAACCATGACTGTCAATTTCAATATCGTATATAGAACTACTCCAATTAGGCTCCATCCATTCCTTTGTTGTTGTATCATATTTTACACAACCATTATAATGTGCTATCCATACATTTCCAAAACCATCAACAGCAATATCTTGTACAATATGGCTAAAAATACCAGAGTTTGCGATATTGAAATAACTCATTTTTTCTGACGAATAGTTTAGTTTCACAACACCTGCGGCACCTATCCAAATATTATTACCATCACCTGTTATCGCAGAGACATCTGAATTTGCAGTATAATTGATCCATTCGGGATGTTGAGAATAAGATGTTTTATATAATGATACCATCACAATTGTAATTAGTAGGCAAATACCATGAAAAATTTTCATTTTGACACCCTATTTTTTATAGATACTTAATATTTTTTTATATATTATAAATACTCCCACTCTCCTTCCTTCCAGAAAAAAAACCCGGATTTTTTTAAAAAAATCCGGGTTTTACGGTCTCGGCTCTGAGGTAGATTTTATTGATGATTAGATTGTTCTCTCCAGTATCTGGTCATGATGGGTTTATCCTGCCAGGCAGTGCCGTCCCAATAGAGAATGTTTTTAAGCTGCAGCCGGGCAGTGTGGGCCAGGTCGCGGTTAAAGATTTCCTTGAATTTTATTTTGTAATAATCGGAAATAATTATCCTTTGTAGGGTAAAATTCTCATTCAGTACAGCATAATAAATATTATTTTCGTGTACTTTTCTTGTGTAATCAATAGCATTTCCCACCGCAACAGAATAATGATCAGTCAGTTTTTTGATATCATAGGCTCCATCCCTGGAGTTGAGTCGGACAAATTCACTGGGAGGGAATCTCAGGTAGTATTTTTCAAACCCATGCGGTCCCTCTGCATAGTATTTTCCATTCCGGCTCTGGGGTGAACATCCCTTTACCCGGCTGAAATCCAGAACCGCCAGCACCCCACCCCCGTATTCATTGTTCTGTCCCAGAGCGAAAATTTCCTTGATTCCATCCCCATCCTGATCATAGAATTTCAGGTTGGCAAACTGACCTGAATGCCAGTATTCACCTAAAGAATCACCGGAACTGCTGAATAACTGAATACAACAGGGAAAATCGGGCCAGTGATAGGAGACGGTTATTACTTCCTGAAGACCATCTCCATCCATATCTTCAGTCTTAACAGAATAAACCCGGTAATGGTTTTCAAATTTGATTCCGGCAAAAGTCATTTCACCACCGGTTCTTTTTTTCCAGAGGATATTACCTTTATGGTTGAATACATACAACCAGCCGCTCAGTTCGGGATGATCTGGTTCAAACAATCCCCAGAGAATCTCTTTTCTTCCATCTCCATCCAGATCAGAAATCGTATAGTTGGTTCTCCACTTTTCATACCATTTTCTTGAAAGCTGTTTCTTGAAATCATACTCCCATAATTTTTCACTCTCATTGTTTTTCACAATAAGATACGTATCAATAACTTCAACAGCAGCCGGTATGCGGTTACGCCACCACTGAAGCGGTTCCATGAAACTGAAGACCAGGAACAACATTAGTAAAATTGAAGCCAGATAAAAAGCGGGTTTCTTACATATCTGTCTTATATTGTAAATACTCTTATGGATCAAAGTTATCTTTTTTTGTTTTATCAAGTTTTGATCATTCAGGAGCTGATTCAGATTTTCTGCACTTTCCAGCTGCAGGTGACGATGGGGGTATTCCTGGTGGAGTTTTTGGAGACAGTCAAGAGCGGCTGTCATATTATGCATAGGTACGATCAGCCGTCTGAGGGGTGAGAAAAAAGCTGTTTTGATCTTGGCCGGAAGAGTGTCGTGAGTGACTGGTTTTAGCTGTCCGCGGCTGTCCAGCGCTCCGGTAACCACAGTAGAACCTTGCAGAGTGGCAATTTTCTGCTTATAATAGGTGTTCACCAGACCGCAAAAGGTGAGAAGCGCCAGAGAAGCACCCCAGGAATCACCCGTGTACAGGGCATTTTTTTCCGGAACGGAGAACTGAAAAGAAAAATTGGAGCGGGTAACTGAGGCAGGCAGATTATGGGCAGCATACAGACGTACCGAGGTAATACAGTCGGCTATACTGTTGTATACAGGCCCCTGGGAAGCAATCAGATCATTATTAAACTTGATCATATCCTCTTCCGCATCCCGGGGGCGGATACGAACATTCAAATGAATGGGCAAGAGCAGGGCATGCTCATTTGCATACCCTTTCAGACCGTTTTTTTCAGTCAGCAGCAGATGCATGCGGTCCGAATGAGGCTGCCGGAAATCCTGATCCCAGGTATCAGCAATTTTTTCTAATATCCTGGCACTTTTTGGATGATGTTCTTGCAACACCAGACAGATTCCCTGAATATGCTCAAAAGGATCAGTGACACCGGACAGTTCATTCCGGATTTGTTTTCTTTGAGCAGAGCCCACACTTTCTCCGGTGATGGTTTCCAGAAGAGGAAATGTTTTTTCCCATTCACCTGCAATGATCCAGGTTTGGATGAGCTGTTCTCTGACCAGGTTCTGACAGGTGGTTAATTTTTGAGGGGAGAACTTTTGGGAGAAATGTTCAGGAAAGAGATTCAGAATATCCAGTACTGAATTCTGGTAGAGAGGATCAGCATATTTAAGAGTATATTCGCTTATAAGTTGAAAAAGAGGAGAGGAAAATTCCAGGAAAAAGGACTGCATGGTATTCATTCCTGCCCGTTCTTTGTATTTTTTGAGAAAAGATATCAGGATTTGTAACCGATAGACAGGGGATGCAGAGCTGGTGAGCAGTTCTGCAATCCGGTTTCTTTCTTTTTCAATCTGGATAATATTCATACTATTGTTTAATAGATCGTAATTTTAAGGATTTTTTCCAGATCCAAATTTTCAAACACAGCAATTCCTTCCTGGACCGGGCTGGAGACTTGGTTACCGTTCTTCTGGGACACCACCACCTGAACCGCCTGGTAATCAGTCATTCCTTTCACTTTCTGGATCCGGAAGGTATAGCGTTCCTGATGGTGTTCTTGGTTTAATTCAATCTGAATCTGGTCATAGTTTTGGCTTTTTACCTGGAATTTTCCCTCCATTACCACTTTTTCTTTAAGCTTCTCGAGAGGGGTTAGATCAAAAACAGCCTTAGGTGATTTCAGATAAAGAGTTTTATGGATAAGTTCATCTAAATTGATATCGTCCAATAGAGCTTTTCCATCTTTCTGAAGTATAAAAGTTTTTTCACTGTCTTCAATTTCAAGCATTGTTTCTTCCCAGGGTTCTTCTGCTTCTGAAATCAGGTAAAGGGTTATTTCTCCGGTTTTATTGTCCTGCAGAATGCGGGCAAGAATATTTTCATCTTCATTGGCAAAACTTTGAACTGTGACATACCTGCAGGTTTGATCATCGGCAGCTAAAAGATAGGGAGTATCCGGGTTGTTTTTTGTTTTTAAGGGATAGAGGGGGATATGATGCATGTTATCTGTTTTAATCCGTTTCCTCACTTCATAGAGACATTTTTCAATATCCTTATCTGAAACAGTTTGAAGTTCCTTATAATACTGTTTAATGGATCTTACATTTTTTCTGCATAATACACATTCTTTTATATGGGATTCAATCCGTTTTTTGTCCTTATCAGGCAGATCTCCCAGTACATATTTTTCCAGACATTCAGTTGACTCACATGAATTCACAATAATACCTCAATATTGTTTTTTGGTTCTCTTCATGATATAATAGTCGCACTCCTTCAGGAATCAGAAAAAAGAAGGAGTTTCAGGTCTGTTTTCAGCAGTCTGACTAAATATTCAAACCGGGTTCGGAGCTCATACTGATAGTATTCCTGACTGATATTGGGTGAAATGCTCTGGATATATTCAAAATTGCTCCGGTCAACACCTCCGTCCAGCATATCTCTGGTAATTAACTGCAGACTTTTTTTAAAGGCTGCAGCTGTCTGAACTGTCAGTTTGTTTTTATCAACATAATCCCGGTCAATTTTCAGACAGAGTTCTAAAAGGATATTTTTAACCTTATCTTTCAGGTCAGTTTTCTGTAAAATCAGTTCTGCATCAGGATAAGTAATACAGGAACTGTCATACTTAAAGGGCTGACGGAAAGTCCGAATGAAATATACAGTGTCTCTTAAGGCAATGCCATTCCAGGAAAATGGGAAGTTCCGCAGCACTTGTCCAATTTTATGCAGGAGTTCCGGAATAGTATCTTTGGGTTTAAATACATTTTTTAATTCAGCAAATAAGCCTGCCTGGTCGAAAGAATCCGGTAATTGATCTGACCCCGGAGGTGCATTCAAAGAACAGTAGATCAAAACAGATCCCCTTACCGTTTCTTTTAATTCCATATCGGGATCTTTATTCACTGTTAGCTTAATACTCCTGATCAGTTTGGCCCCTTCCGGATCCCGGTTTTTAAAAATCCTGAAGAGAGCCTGATCCGTACGGCTCATGACCAGTTTCCGGAGTAATAAGAAGCAGTCTTTGGTAGTTTGACAGTTCTTTAACCGGGGAGTAAAATAGTGCTGCAAACGGATATAATGGCCTGTAGAAGATCGTCTAAACAAATCAGCAACTGAATCTGCTGCAAGATCTTCTAGCTCCTGATCAGTAGCAGAATTATGCTCCCGAATGTAATAGCCTGAATGTTCTTTGAGTCTGAGATATCCCAGACTCAGCCGGATGCAGAGCCGAACAAGAGGTAAAATCTCAGGTTCAGTGGGGGCTGAGTCACAGATAATCCGGATCAATTCCGGCAGATTTATATTTTTTAAAAATGATAACGTCATAGTGAATCTTATTTATTAATCACAAATATACATCATGTTGATAAAGAAATCAAGATTAATTCTATATAATTTATTATGAATAGAAAAAAGCCGCTGTCAGGAGCTGCGGATAGCCTCATGTGTTTCTTTTAGCCAGGGATTGACTTGGATTAAAAATTAGCATTATCCGTGCAGATCCGTGTTAATCTGTGGCTGATTTTTGGATCATACAACCTCCCGAAGGTTTGAAACCTTCGGGAGGTTTTTAGGCTAAAACACCCGGAGACCTGAGAAACAGACATTCGGGGTTTTGTGATTTTTTTTCACCCCCTCCTTAATCCTCACCCTCAAGGGAGAGGAAATTGTGTTGTTTGTTAATATGGGGGCGTAGCCTTGTTATGACTATGGATTTACAAACATATCATTCCCACGAAGGCGGGAATCCAGGGGTGAAGGTTGGGGGTGGATCCCCGACAAAGACATTTGGGGATGACGGGGGAAAGGTGGTTGTATTTGTAAAGACCTCAAAGGTTTCTAAAACCTTTGAGGTCTGAGTGATCAATCCTTACCAAGTGCTTCTAAATCTGACAGATCTTTTTTTCCCCTGTGGTGCGTTTATTTATGATAAACTCATTTAATCCGATATATTTGACCGGAACATCACCATATTTTCCATCAACACATCCTGAAAAAGCATCTTCCCAGGTAACGCCTGATATTGAGGTAAT
>Ga0180433_10002511_pt1 | contig 28195 bp, 28 predicted proteins | sample SS_ome_8_FD_132980 | JGI IMG/M metagenome (GOLD analysis project Ga0180433, IMG submission 132980) | Hypersaline lake sediment archaeal communities from the Salton Sea, California, USA - SS_1_D_1 metaG | ecosystem: Environmental > Aquatic > Non-marine Saline and Alkaline > Hypersaline >... | reverse complement strand
TAACAGCCTCAATGAGCGGAGGCGAGATAGGTTCGCTGATTCGCAGCTTTCCCCCGACATACCGGATATGATCCCGATACCCCTCCTCGACAATCCCGATCTCTTTCCGTTCATAGGTAATCGCTTTCTCGGGACACACGAGCATGCACCCGCCGCAGGCATGACACATTTCGGGGAAGAGGAGCGGTTTCCCTTTTACCATGACGAGCGCGCTGAATGCACAGATATCAGCACAGGCTCCGCACCCATTACAGGCGCTCTCATGAATATACGGGACAGGAACATAAACGGTTTCGATGACCTTTATTTCCGATTGCAGGAAGAGGTTCACATTCGGCTCCTCCACATCACAATCGAAAATTCCCAGCGGTATCTCCTTTTGCGCAAGATACACCGCCAGAGCCAGCGCTACTGTCGTCTTACCGGTTCCCCCTTTACCACTCGCTACAGAGATAATCACTCGCTCTTCCTCTTCACTCGTATCTATTGTTGCATCATTCCCGTATACCGGCAGTCTTCTCCCCGATAAGGAGAAGACTACCGGCGGGAGCGGTTGCTATTCCTGCTTCTCAAGATCGCTCAACCGGCTGTTGATATCTTCAAGAGTAGTTTTCAAATATTCAGCCTGGCTTTTGAGAAACTGCACCTCATTATCCTTGGAATACTGAGGAGCAGCAGGAACTGCAGGATAGCCGTAACCGGAATAGCCTGCACGCATCCATCCTGGCATACCGGTCGCATAGAACATGTTTCTGTTGCCTCTTCCGCGACCGGCAAAACCAAAACCACGTCCAGCGAATCCGAAACCTGCTGGATTCGTATATCCGGGAGCGGAATATCCTGCACAATAGCCCATCGCTCGACCGGTCATAGGACCCATACCCATAGGACCTGTTCCATCACCTCGTGGCATGATATACACCTCCTTTAAAAATAATATTCACTATAAATAATGCACTCTCCGTACCTCCGGCGAAAACCCTACCAGTGACCTTCGACGTTGGCATCCGGGATCAGAGGGAGCTCACCACGCTTATAAGCATCAAGCGCTTCCCTGACCGACCCATCGGTACAGAGATATATATCAACACCGGCAGTCTGCAGAGTCGCAAAGGCTTTCGGTCCGACATTCCCGCTGAGCAGCACACCGGCACCGGTGTCGATTACGGTTCTCGCCGACTGTATACCCGCACCCTGCATTGCCGAGAGATTCGGCTTATTGTCAACATAGGTAAACTCACTACTGATTACATCATATACTATAAATCCTTTCGCTCTGCCAAACCGAGCATCTATCAGTGAATCGAGGTTCTTACCCTGTGCTGCTATGGCAATTTTCATTCCTCTCTCCTCTCATACTCCATCCAGTTTACTATATCCCGGTATCGGGGGCACTGTCCTCTCCGTACCCGTCGCCGCCAACGGCACCCGGGCATTGTAAAGCGGTCGATAACCAATGCATTGCTCACATATGCCTGAATAACATCACTTACATTCCCGATAACACCGGGGATAAGCTCCATACCCTTTGAAGTGATTAAATCGGCCAGCACACGACTTATGGCACTGCAGATAATCATCTCCGTATATTCACGTTTCAGGCGATTCACTTTTTGAATTCCCGAATCGGCAGAGGTATCCAGATGATAACTGTCGCTGACGACACCGCTCTCCACCTGAAATATGATGAATCGTCTGGAAACATCAAAAAGGGGAGATACTCGATCATTGTACAAAGGGATAGCAACCTTCGCCTTCATACATACAATAATAGCAGGATCTATACCAGAATTGCTCATAAACTGTTAACCGCGTATAAATTCATCTCTTTTTTACCGGAAATCGCTATTATTACCATTTTTTATCTATAAAATAAAACAAAAATGCTGATTGCCAATACTTTATATTCTTAAAAAAAAGATTTTCCACCTTTTTTATAACAAAATATCGCACTTTGCAACATTAAATTCAATATACCATTGCAATTTGCAATATGCAAGCATCTTAATGCAATTATTTAAAGAAACTCTGAAAAATCTAACAAAATTGAGGTGGCCATTTATCAAATGTTAAATAGAATGTATTATGATGTCCCGGAATAACGGTGATAGGGCATTTCAACATCCTTAGCGAGCAGGCGATCAGCTCAAATCGTGTTTTTATTTGACAGATAAAAGAGCTGCTCGATAAGGTGAACAACAGATCCTATCTCCGTGATAATCATGGCAGAATTCATTTCTATAATCGCAGGAATCTTTATCACCTCATTTGTGGTTGCCCTCTCCGGTGCGCTGATGCCGGGGCCGCTGCTTGCCGTTACCATCAAGGAGTCGCCTGTTCGCGGATTCTGGACAGGTCCGCTGATTATCGCAGGACATGGCATCCTGGAGCTGGCACTGGTCATTATGCTGCTCTTCGGGCTCGGTTCATATCTCAAGAGCGATATGGTTTTCGGGATCATCGGTATCAGCGGCGCCCTGGTAATGCTCTGGATGGCAATCGGTATGTATCGCTCACTGCCGACCCTGCAACTCATTCCCGAGCAGATCGAGGGATCAGGGATGAATCCCATCTGGTCCGGCATTATCATGAGTCTGGCAAATCCGTACTGGACGGTCTGGTGGGCAACCATCGGCCTCGGATATATAACCTATTCGATGAAATACAACGCTGCGGGCGTAACAGCTTTTTTTTCAGGGCATATTACCGCCGATCTCCTCTGGTACTCGTTCATATCCTTTGGTATCTCGAAAGGGAGGCAGTTTATCAGTGACAGATTCTACCGGGGGATAATCGCTTTCTGCGCATCAGTGCTCATCATCTTCAGCCTGTGGTTCGGATCAACGGGAGTGACCCGGCTTATCTCGTCACTGAAGATCTGATTGAACCGCCCTTCATATCTCACCTCTGAGATATCGCTGCCGGAGGTCCTCGGGAAACCGCTCCAGAGCATAGCGAAGCATGGTTCTTGGCATACGGCGATAGTGCCTGTCGAGAAAGCGCTTCTCCACATCGAATTCCCGCTTGCCAATCTCGCGAAGCATCCATCCCACTGCTTTATGAATGAGATCATGTTCATCACCTATGAGCATCTCGGCGATCCGCAGGGTCGTTTCCATGTGTCCGGATTGAATAAAGTGAAAGGTTGCCACTATCGCCATACGACGCTCCCAGAGATTCGATGAAGCCGCGAGCTGGAAAAGCATCTCCCTGTCACGATGCAGGAGATGCTTCCCCGCAATATGTGGCGCCGAGGAATCCACAAGATCCCAGTTGTTAACATTCCCGCTATTCTCCATGTAGAAGCGATATATCGCTTCCCGCTCCTTCTCATCGGCACGATTGTACTTCCGAATCATAATGAAGAGCGCGATGAGACGTTCTTCGTGCATTGGCGAGTCGAGGAGCTTCTGAAGCTCGTTCAGCGACAGATCGCATTCCCGCGAAATCCTCCGAAGGGTCGGTACCGGTATGCCGAGAAAGCGGTCGCCCGCTCCGTACTCACCTCTGCCCGTTTTGAAGAAGCGCAATGCCTTTTTCGCCTGCTTGGGATTCGCATGTGCACGCAGTGTCTTTTTCAGATCTGTCAGTGTCATATTAAAAAAAGTGAGATTGTGATTCACTCCCCAGCGTCAGGGGGAGGCATCAGGATGAATGGTGAATAAGTATCGATATCAGATGATCTTCTGTCAACACTATTGATACTTATATCACCGGTATCGATAAAATATTTCCTGCAGGCATCATACGAATTCACGACCGGGTACCGGTGCATCGACCGAGAGGTAGTGGCGATATAATTAAGGAATTTCTGAAAACTCGCTTTTCATATAACCTTATTAATAAAAAAAGTGAAAGAACATTTATATACTCCCTTCTTATTGATTGAATTATTTATTTTAGAAAGAACTGTGCGAAATCAACTGAATCAACGAAATATTGACTGCTCTCGAATAAATGGTAAAATATCTCAATGAGCAGGCAGCACGGATGCTGCCGGAGCCCCGAAATCCATGGATGGATTATTTGGGGCGGAGCGAATGCCACGTGGCTCCAAGGTAATTGGAGACACGTCCCCCCGATATTTTGCCATTAAAAAAACAAAACACAATTAACTACCGAGTTTTCAGAAATTCCCTAAATAAAAAATTCCACTAAAATATTATTGCATATTGACACTCTCTCGCGAGAATGACACGGACTTTTCACTACACCCTTCACGGATTGTTCTATGGATATAAACTCATCATCTGTTGAGAGAGCCGTTGCCATCTTCGAGAGCGGATTCAACTGCTCACAGTCGATATGTGCAACCTACGGTCCACGCTACGGTCTCGACAAGGAGACCTGTCTGAGAATTGCGTCCCCCTTCGGTGCCGGACTGGGGTATCAACAGGAGATCTGCGGTGCGGTAACCGGCTCCTGCATGGTCATTGGACTCAAACACGGGTATATCGATGCTGCGGACGCGCTCAGCAAGGGGACAACCTACGGTCTCGTGGGTGAACTGGTCAAGCAGTTCAAGAGCCGCCACGGGTCAATTATCTGCAGGGATCTGCTCGGCGTTGATATCGCTACCGACGAGGGGCTGAAGAAAGCGCGGGAGATGAACATCTTCAGAACCCTCTGCCCCCGGTACGTCCGTGATGCCGCAGAAATCCTCGAGGAGATACTGAAGGAGTAGCTCCCGGCATTTCCCTCAATCGCCGATGAGGAGGAGGTGAAACCCGGCACCCCTGTCCGATGAAGCCCACTGCGTTCCCTTCTTTTTCAGGACACCGATAACGGCGAATTTCCCGTCCTGCGTTGCATACATCTGCTCGGCTGTCAGCATCTTCTGTATGCCGGGGAATATTGTCGAGAGGGGTATTTTCTTAACAAGCTTCAGCGAGGGCCAGGTACGGACTTCCACCGAATATTTATTGAAGACATAGAGATATCGCGAGCTTGCCGAGAGGATGAGCTGGAGAATCGATTTTGTCGACCGGACGGAGAGATCCTCCTTTCGCTTCGAGAGATCAATTCGATGAATGGTTCCCTTCTGATTGCTCCCGAAGACCAGATACCGGTTATCGCGATCGATGAGATATCCGTAGCTCGTTACCGGAATCGAAACGGAGAAATGCTCCCGGGCCGATATATCAACCACATACGCCTGCGCGGGCGGATTGGAGAGATATCCCCGCCATACCCGCTTTCCCCCCTCATCATTGTATTCCTCGTGATCATACTCAAAGAAAACCATTCGTGAAAAATCCGGTGACGGGAAGGGAGTAATGGAATAGGTCGAGGCGGCATGATCCTTATGCCGAACATGCAGGGGAATTGAATACCGCCAGTCGACCGATTTCGTTTCGAGATTGAGCCGATAGAGGACAAGCTGTTCCGGTGTTTTCTCTCTCTTGTAAAAGTTAATCATTTCGCTGAAATAGAAATAGTGTCCCGTCGGGTCGACCCCGATAGAATAGAACCAGTCGTGCCCGAGGGGAGCGGTCCAGGTGGCCCGCCCGGTTTCCAGATCCAGATTCACATAGAGGGTCGTCTTGATATCTTTCAGGTAATCCTTCTCCTCAACATATTTCCGGCATCGATAGCAGTAATAGCGCTGATACTTCTCAACAAATTCCGTAACACCGTTGCACCGGGGACAGGGCGGATTCCCGGCAACAATCTTCTTCGTCTCATCCTTCACGAGCACCGCACCGGCAACACCCTTCTCGGGATCATAGTAAACGAGCTCGGCGTCATCCCATTCCCAGTACCGGCCGGCCAGCTTCAGCTTTTGGATCGACCTGCGCCTCTCTGAAGATGCAGGCACCTTCGGCGGAAGTGGAAGTCCCGGAAGCGCCCGCAGCGAGGTGATCGGTATGAGCTTCTGCGCATATATGTCGTATACAATCGGCGGGGGAAAGGGATTCACGGTACTGGTGCTGAGAACATAGCGGTACGGGTGAATACTGGTCGGCTTGAAATGGTACACGCCTTCAACCGTCTTCAGGATTTTTACAGCGGGACCGCTCAGCGATGCGGGTGGTTTCTCGGCAACGGCAGCACCGAGCAGAACAATTGATGTCACGAGAGCAGCAGTGAACAGAAAAGGACCGTGTTGTCGTTTCATAATTGACCTCCTGAAAGGGATTCCAGCATATCGCCGGAAAGATGTGAGATCAAGCATTAAACACACCTCCCCTTACAATAATCGAGGTCTATCCCCCCCCTGAGAATGAGAAGAAAGCGCTCTTAAAAAAGAGTTTACGAACCGCTCCGGGGAGTATAGTACAAAGAGGCTGCTCGAGGAAAAAGCAATGGCAGACAGGCATACGGTTAAAATGGTATCAGATCACGGAGAGAGGAAATCGTGCTGTGACAGGAGACTCTCCCGTGAGGATCGAATAAGGGGTGATATGCCGATCAGGACAACTGAATATGCCCTTCCCCTCTTTCATGTACGGTGTGCACCATACGCATATCGAGCGCTCCATCTTTTCACAGAAGCGGAAGGCGTAATCAATACTCACTGAAAAGGAGACGATAATGCGGAGAATAGATAAGGAGATAACCGACCGGGATGCCATCGAAGCAATTCTCAACAGGGGGGATATCTGCAGGATTGCCCTCTCTTCAGATAATCATCCCTATATTGTTCCTCTCGTTTACGGATACCGGGACCGGTGCCTCTATTTTCATTCGGCTCAGGAAGGGAAGAAGATCGAAATGATACGTGAGAATAATCGGGTCTGCTTTGAGATAGAATGCGATACCGAGCTCGTGCGCGGAGAAAATCCCTGTCTCTGGGGAATGAAGTATAAAAGCGTCATCGGCTTCGGGATTGCCACGCTCATTGATGATACCCGCGAAAAGCTCCAGGCCATGGACATCATCATGGCACATTACGCAGAAAAACCGAACGTTGCGTACTCCGAAGATTTCCTGCAATCGGTGCTCATTATCAAAGTGGAGATAGAACAGATGACCGGCAAGGCATCAGTAGATTGATATTTCAGCGATGCTCATGACAATGCAGAAATCAACAGTAGCCACGGAATAGGCCTGAAAGATTTTTTACATACTTGAAACACGGTTCAGATAAAATATTTTTCCCGTAATTGACAACATCACCGAAAAGCAGTATATTGATGATAATCGAAATGGAGATTATTCAACCAGGTTTATTCCATTCGAGCACACACTGTTTAAATGTAAATTGGAGCGAAAGAGCATGACCATTTCCCAGGGGAACATTCAGCAGCTGCTTATCCGTGAGAAAATAGCCAAGAACATCTGCTCGGAATTAAACAACTTCGTCGAACTAAAGCCAACTCTCGTCACGATTATCGAGAGCATTAAAGAGCTCACCGGATGCGAAGCCGTCAGTATACGTCTTCACGACGACGGAGATTACCCCTATTATGTCTATGACGGTTTTCCGGAGTCATTTATCAAGCAGGAGAACAGCCTCTGCGCCATGGATCAAAACGGAGAGCGAATGCTCTCACCCGACGGAAACGGATATCTGCTCGAATGCATGTGCGGGAACATCATTCGCGGGAGATTCGATCCGTCCCTCCCCTTCTTCACCACCAAAGGGAGCTTCTGGTCCAACAGCACCACTGAGCTGCTCGCCTTAACCACCGAGGATGATCGACAGAGCCGTACGAGAAACACCTGCAATGCCAGCGGATACGAGTCCGTTGCCCTGATCCCCGTCAAGGCGCGTGATGAGCGCATAGGGCTCATTCAGATTAACGACCGGAGACCGGGGATGTTTACCGAGGAGCTCATAGAATACTGCGAGATGATCGGCGAGCAGATCGGCATCTCCATTCAGAACAGTTTAATCTATCAAAAGTTACAGCAATCGCATGAAGAGATAGAGCTGCTGTATCGCGAGATCAATCACCGGGTAAAGAACAATCTCTCCACCATTATGAGCTTTCTCAGCCTGCAGATACAAAACATCAAGGATGAGCGGGCCAGAGAAGCGCTCATGGAGAGCAGGAATCGCGTGCGCACCATTACGCGACTTCACGAGAGCATCTATCAGGCAAAGGATATCCGGGGATTAAACATGAAGGGTTATCTCCTCTCCCTTGCCGGGGAGCTTATTGATCTGTTCAAGCTCGACTCGAAGAACATCACCCTCACCCATCAACTGGACGATTTCACCCTCGATATCGACAGGGCAATCGTCCTGGGCATCCTGACAAACGAGATTATCACGAACTCGCTGAAGCACGCATTCGCCGATCGGGATGATGGCGAAATAAATATAACCTCTCGCATTGAGGATAACACGGTTACTCTCAACATCGGGGACAACGGCAGCGGAATACCGGACATCGACATGGAGTCAACTCAATCGCTGGGGCTGCAGATCATCAATGCCATATCGAAACAGCTGGAGGGGAACATCACCGCCATAAATGATTCGGGAACAAAATTCACTGTCACTTTTCCTCTCAGAGGGGAAGCAGCGAATTAAAAGCCCTGGAAAGGGAAACCGCTCGCGGCACGGCATCGGCGAGCGGTGTAAAATGTGTTGAGCACCATCTTCGAGGAGCATTCCCGTGAAAATGCAATCCAGGAGGGCACTTCTCAAGACATTCTTTTCCCTCCTTCTTGCCGGCATCGGCTCTGCCTTTGCTTCCCTCTTCACCCGGTGCAGTGCGGGAGCATCACATGCAGATTCGATTCTCTTCTGCTCGGGCACGAAAAGGGAGAATCGCAGAGATGCTGCGAAAATTGATCCCGATTTCGAACCGGCCTATCTAAAGCTGCACCGAAGCGGTGAGCTGAAAAAACGGGGAAAAGAACTCTGGGACATGATGGAGAGCTGTTCTCTCTGCCCCCGCCGGTGCGGGGTAAACCGGCTCACGGGAGAGGAGGGATTCTGCAGAGCATCATCTCAGCTCGAAATCTCATCATCTCATCAACACTTCGGGGAGGAACAACCGCTCGTCGGCGAGGGAGGTTCCGGAACCGTGTTCTTCACCAATTGCGGTCTCCGGTGTGTCTTCTGCATCAACTGGGAGATAAGCCATGGCGGCCAGGGGGAATCCGCCAGCATCGATGATCTGGCAGATATGATGCTCCGCCTTCAGAAGCTCGGCTGCCATAATATCAACATCGTGACCCCGACACATTACTCGCCGCATATACTGCTCGCGCTCGATATCGCAGCGGCAAAGGGACTGCGCCTCCCCCTGGTATACAACACCTGCGGCTGGGAGCTCGTCGAGGTCCTGAAGAAGCTCGAAGGTATTGTCGATATCTACCTGCCCGACTTCAAATACGCCGATGGCACCATGGCTGCGCGGTACTCATCCGATGCAAAAACCTATCCCGAGATCACAAAGAGGGGGCTCCTCGAGATGCACCGACAGGTGGGCGTGGCAAAACCTGCAGCTGACGGGCTCATGTACCGCGGGCTCATGATCCGGCATCTGGTTATGCCCAATCGCGTCGGCGGTTCCGTCGAGGTTATGCAGTGGATCGCCGAACAGCTGCCGAAAGACACCTACGTCAACATCATGTCGCAGTACCGGCCGATGTACCGTGCATCCGAATATCCCCGGATCGCCCGGCGAATCACCCGCGAGGAGTATGCCGAAGTCGTAACCGCAGCGAAAAAGGCCGGTCTCACGAATCTCGACATTCAGGGATATCCGTGGGAGGTGCCGGATTAAAAACAGCTCTCACCCATCAATGAACCGGTATCAGTAATACTTTATCCGTCATCCGAAATGGATATCCCGTTGCATTTTTTCTGCCAGGCGGCAGGTCGTGTTCCTGAATTGAGCTCAATACCACTTTATTTTTTTTGGTCACAAAACGTATGACTTGTTGACTGTTTCGGCTTTCTGTGTTATTGAATTAACAGTGATTATCTGTTTCCACTTGTGATGCAAAGAGCGGGTGTCATTCCTCATAATTGGGGAGTTGCCATTTTCGGTAAAACATCCATTTATGTCGTTCCTTTAAATATGAAGGATCGTCATTCATATACCATTCAACAGGGGAGGACCACAATGAAAAAAATATTAATCCGGACAGCCATTACCCTGGGATGTCTCATTCTGATCATACTCATCCTTCTCGCCTACTGGTATTTCCGCCCGAACCGTGCACAGGTTTCTCCCGATCTCGGTATAGAAAGCTGGGTAGCGGTGGGAGACGGAAAGCACAACTCGAATACCGATATGATATACTGGAAGGGCTCATTCTATATGATACACGCTTCCGCACCCTGGCATTTCGCCAGCGAGACAACCCGGCTCATACTCTGGCGCTCGAAAGATGCACGTGACTGGGATGAGATTGCCTCCTTTCAGAATCCCGGCGAGGATATTCGCGATCCGAAATTTACGATCATCGGCAACCGCCTCTTCCTCTACTTTCTGAAGAACAAGAATTTCCCCGCAGCCGAGCCCTACTGGACGCTGGGAACATCGAGCACCGACGGTGTCAACTGGGAACCGTACTTCGAGGTCGGCCATGACGGCTGGCTCTGGTGGCGGCCGAAAACGCGCGACGGAAAGACCTGGTACGTTGCCGCCTACTGGCATGAGCACGGGAAATCGATACTGCTGAAAACGACAGACGGAAGAAAATGGGAAAAGGTCTCGAACATATACGAAGGGGGGTTCAATGATGAAACCGCGATTGAATTCTTCCCTGACGGGCGGATGATCGTAACGGCACGGCTTGAAGTGGTCGAGGAGTTACTGGGATACTATTTCGGCGACAGCAAGGGGAATACGCTTATCGCCGTCGCCCGACCACCATACACACGGTGGACCGAACATCACAGCTATCTCACCCGTCTCGACGGGCCATACCTCTTCCCCTATAAGGATCAGATCTACGCCATCGGGCGGTATGAGCCAATCCCGAAGTTTCAGGATACGGGAAGCATTCTGAACCGGAAGCGCACATCACTCTATCTTCTCGCGGAGGATCGCCTGCTTCACCTCTCCGATCTCCCGAGCGCCGGAGACACCTCCTATCCGGGAGTGGTTCGTCGGGGCGATGACATCTACGTCTCCTATTACACCAGCAGAATCGATCGGGATTATCCCTGGGCGCTGGGGATGATTATGCCCTCCGATATCATGATGGCGAAGATCGACATGAGAAGCGTTGAAGCGCTGGCGAAACAGGCCCTTGCAAAGGAGAGCGGTCGGTAGAGAGCATTCCTACTTATTCGGATCCCATCTCCCGACAAGCTTTTCAAAGGAGATGTGAGGGAAATAATACTTGAAAATCCTGTAATAGAGATGCTCCTGAGGGGAGTTCAGAAAGTATCCGGCTTTCGTTTGTTGACTTTCTTTATCGAATTCCTGTTCATCAATCAAGCTACCGGTCACCTCATCCATGAGATTTTCCGTGCCCGTTCCCATTGAGAAGCGTAATTTTCTTCGCTGATAAATCTCCGTTGGGAGCAGATCCTTGAATGCCTCTCTCAGAATATATTTCTCAACAAGATCACCGTTTACCGGATGAATCTTCCATTGAACGGGAATCTGCAGGGCATAGGCGATAACTTCGGGGTCGAGAAAGGGAACCCGATAGGTTATCGAATTTCCCATCATCGCCCGATCCAGACGCTGTATCGCTGTGTTGTAGGAGATATCAATCAGTTTCTTCATCATCTGCAATCGCTCACCATCGGTTGCGAGATCCTTCAACAGATGATATCCGCCGAAGAGCTCATCGCCGCCCTCCCCGCTCAACAGGCAATTGGTGGATTTCGCGGCAAATGATGAAGCGATGAGATTCGCGATTGCCCCCACAATGCAATCCTCATCAAAGGATTCGAGAATTCTCACCGCTTCCGGAAGAATCTCCTTCACCTCTCTCGCATCGTATACATAGACATGATGCTGAACGCCGAGGTGTTTCGCCATAAGGACAGCATTCTCAATATCGGGAGCCCCCTCGATGCCAACGGTAAATACAGGCAATGAGGGATCTATCTGATTCATCACTGCTGCTATAATGGAGCTGTCGAGCCCTCCACTCAAAAAGCAGCCTCCTGCCGCACCGTCTTCAAGACGCCGTTGCACCGCCGAAAATATCAGCTCACGAAGCTGCCCCACCGCATCCGCAAAGCGCTCCGGTATTGAGACATCCGGATAGTGCGGAAGATACATCGAGACCCCATCATTCGACGAGAGGACCGTTGACGGATGGAGCTCATAGATGTCAACGGCAGTCCTGCTCAGCGCTTTCATCTCGGAAGCGAAACAGAGATCACCGGCGGCTGTTCTCCCCCAGTAGAGGGGACGGATCCCCACCGGATCGCGAGCAAGGTACAATCTGTCCCCGGCGGCAACTGCACAGGCAAAAGCTCCGTTGAGATACGCGGGGAAATTTCTGCCATGTTTCTCGAAGGTTCTCAGTATTATTTCCGCATCAGAGACATTTCCGTTCCGATCATTACAGATCTCACCGTCGAGGAGAACAGCGATATCACCCTTCATTGCAAAACCATCACCCCGAACATCCGACAAATGAGAAGCAACCACTCCCGCTGACAACGAACTCGAGTGATACATCCGCCTGCTGTCAGGACCGCGATGCACGATGCAGTTCAGGAGTGGAGCAACATCAATCTCTTTTTCGGCACTTCCCCGTATTCCGGCCAATCCAGCCATAATAATCCTCCTTCATGTTCATTCTGAGTATGCTTTTCTGAGCAAAAGGGCACTACAATCACTCTTATTATCAATACCTATCATTCCCGTAATTATGTGCTCGTCATACTGCCGTTCCGCAATTTTCAATCACGTTCCCACTGAATAAGAAAAACACCCATTTCGGCTCAACGTCTAACCCCTTCCAATGCTCCCCTGAAACAACAAAATGTTCAGCTTTCATGAGATCATGACACCTGAATACGCAGCTCCGCTCCCGTCTTGAAGGGCGGAACGAGACAGATTAAAGTAACGATAATTTTAACCACCATTTCTTTCATTTTGTTCATAACAACCAAAGGGTGATGAAATCGAGCTATTTTTGTGTAAATTAACCAATAATTGTTTATACAATATATAATAAAAAATCAATTTTTTTTAAAAAAATATTTGACAGGGTCTCCAAAAATAGATAACTTCATAGTGATAGCATAAATGTTCATATTATTTTTCATTTATCTATTTACAATTTAATCACTTTTTTAAATATTGTCAAAAATAATTTTTTTTTGGCAGTTTTAGCTCCGCTGTAATAATTATTCTCTAATGTAATTACATACCATCGCTGAGACAATCCGGTGAGAAGCGGATAGTATTGTGTTTTGCAGATATTGAACTATTGTACGAATCACTTTTATGAATCGACATGAAAACGTATCAGTTGATGAGGATGAATCGAAGTACAGGCACTCTATCGAAATGATGAGTGGCACTCCCATAGCAGTCGCTTTTCCCATTTCTCCTATTACAAGCGGTTAAATCGGGCTTTGAGATCATCATCCCCATGTCGTACCTGCGAATCGCAATAAGGGGTAACAGGTATATTCGCTTCGGTGACATGAAATCGGTTTACGTACAATAATTGAATACAAGTACTTATGAAGAGGAGATATAATCAATGAAACATATTTCAGAAGGTGGCCATTACAAACCGCTGCAACAGGAAGATATCGAGAAGATACACGCAGCAAGTCTTCAGGTGCTTGCGGAAGTTGGCATTCAGATAAACGATCCGGAGGATGCCGCGATATTCACATCACACGGTGCTTCCGTTGACAATGATATTGTGCGATTCCCGGAGAAACTGGTGCTCAAATGCATCGATTCAGCACCATCGGAAATCACCCTCTATGGCCGGAACGGCTCACCGCCCCTCTCCATTGGTGAAAAACGGGTGTACTATGGTACGGGCGGAACGGCGCTGTTTATCCTCGACAACGGTACGCGGAGAAAAGCAACACTTCAGGATCTGAAAAACATCAGCCGGCTGGTTGACCACCTTGACAATATCCATTTCTTCCTCCTTCCCACCTATCCCGATGATATAGAGCAAAAAGAGGATATCGATATCAACCGCTTCTTTGCCGGACTCGATAATACGAATAAGCATGTCATGGGGGGCGTTTACACCGCAGAAGGGGTGCAGCAGGTCATTGAGATGTCAGAGCTCATTGCCGGCTCATCAGAAGCGCTCAGAGAAAAACCCTTTATCTCCTTTATCACCTGTGTGATGGATCCGCTCCTTCTGGATAAAGAGTATTCACGGCTCATGAAACAGATTGCCACTGCGCGAATTCCCCTCGCAACACCGGCGGAACCCATGTGTGGAACCACCTCCCCGGTGACGCTTGCCGGAAACATACTTATCAACAATGTCGACACCCTCGCCGGTATTATACTGACACAGCTCGTATCGCCGGGGGCACCGGTGCTGTACGGCTGCATCGGTACTGCTGCCGACCCGATCGACATGAAGTATCTTGGCGCGCCCATTGAATCAGCCCTCATCAATGCCGCCACTGCACAGCTCGCTCAGTACTATAAGCTCCCGTATTATGCCACTGCCGGCATCAGTGATTCGAAAGCAGTTGATGGGCAGTGCGCCTATGAATCGGCGATGTCCAATCTGATGTGCGGTCTTGCGGGTGCGAATTACATCCATGACGCAGCGGGTCTCATGGAATTCGCCAAGACCGTCAGCCCTGAGAAATACGTCATCGACAACGATATAATCGGTATGGCGATGCGGGCTATCGAGGGAATTGAGGTCAATGAGAAAACCCTTGCCTTCGATCTCATCAAAAAGATCGGCCCGGGCGGTAACTTCCTCTCATCCTCACACACACGGCGATACCTGCGCAAAGAGCACTACATCCCTGCACTATCCGATCGCCTCAACCGTTCACAGTGGGAATCGAAGGGGACGAAGGACACCTACGAACGGGCCCGGGAACAGGTTAACGAAATTCTCTCATCTCCACCACAGAGCATAATTCCCGAAGAAATACGGAAAAAAATTCTCGAAACTTTTCCAACTATCAGGAGTGCGTAAATGATTATTATTGGCGAACTGATTAACGGTACACGGAAAGTCATTGCCCGGGTCATCGAGGAGAAAAACGAAGACGCTCTACAAGCCATCGCCAGAAAACAGGCCGAAAGAGGAGCACACTACATTGACCTGAATGCCGGCCGGGGCATCTCCCTCGAACAGGAAAAAGAGGATATCGCATGGCTCATCAAAACGGTACAGGGAGTGACCGACACCCCTCTCTGCATCGATTCCTCGTCGTCTGAAATCATTCAGGAGAGCATATCGATGCTTCGCGGCGATGACATCCTCATCAATTCAACAGATGCAACCGATGAGAAGCTCGAGCAGCTTCTGCCCCTTCTGAAACAGCACGAAGGTGCAAAGATCATCGCCCTCCCGACAGGGGATGAGGGCATACCCGAAGATCCGGAAAAGAGAATTGAGCTCATCGATAAGATCTACCAGCGGGCGAGTCAAATGGAGATTGCACCCGAGCGGCTGTTTTTCGATCCGCTCGTCTTTCCTATAAGCGTCAATCACCATCACGGGATGGCAACACTGAAAACACTCAGGCTCATCAAAGAGCGCTATCCTGCGGCAAAAACGACCATGGGACTCTCAAATGTTTCTTTCGGACTGCCACAGCGATTCTTCATCAATACCGCCCTTATGACCATGGCCGTTTATGAGGGCATCGATTCGCTCATATGTGATCCCACCGATGATCAGCTCATGTTTCATGCAGCCGCATCAGAAGCCATGGCCGGAAGGGATAAACAGTGCCGCAGATTTCTCAGAACTGCGAGGAGGAGATAACATGCGAAAAGGAATAATCGTTGAACCGACCGAGAGGCTCAGCATCGATCAGATCAAGCTGATCGATCGTGCGTCAGTGGAGATACTGGAGGAGATTGGGCTCTTCTGCTCGAACGAGGAAGCACTCGAGATATTCAACAGCAACGGTGCGAAAATCGAAACCGCGAAGGAGGGCTCTCTCGTCAAAATTCCCGAAAAAATTCTGCGGGACGCCATCGAGAAAGCACCCGAGCACGTGCTCCTCGGGGCACGAGACCCCGAGAACCAGCTCCCCCTTGATGCCACGGTGCCGCGCGTCTACTACGTTTCCGGCGCTGAAGCCAATGAGCTCCTCGAGTACCGGGATGGCTCGTTTCATCGCAAACATGGGAAAATGGCGGATCTCGCAGATTCTGCGCATCTCGCCGAACATCTGGACAATCTCGACGCCTTTATCCGCAACGTCAATATACAGGACGAAGAAGTAACCGACGAGAACAAAGACGTTCTCAAATTCTTCCTCTCTCTCGACAACTGTACCAAACACGTCATGGCGGGGCTCACCAGGGGAGATTCACTCGATGAGGTGCTCGCTCTGGCGAGCCATGTCGCGGGTGGAGAGGAAGAGCTCAGAAACAATCCCCTCATCTCCTTTATCTGCTGTATGGTGAAGAGCCCCCTGCAATTTGTTGACGATACGACCAGCACTCTCATCGCCGTTGCACGATCGGGAATGCCGCTGGTTACCTCATCATCACCGCAGGGCGGTTCCACGGCACCCATTACGGAGGAGGGAATGCTCGCACAGATCAACAGTGAAATACTGGCAGGGATTGTTCTCTCGCAGATGGTCAGGCCGGGAACACCCGTTCTGTACGGAAGCGTCCCAACCCGCGCGCGGCTCGATGATCTCCTCGATTCGTACGCCCTCCCTGAATTCGGCCAGTATAATGTCGGTTGCGTTCAGCTCGCACGGTACTATCGAATCCCCTGCTATTCGACAGCCGGTGTCGCCGACTCGAAAATACCGGGCGTACAGGCAGCGATGGAGAAGCTGCTCTCCTATCTGTACGTCACGGCCTCGGGACCACAGTACCTGCACTACGCCTTCGGGCTTTTGAATCATACCGCGACCTTCTGCCCCCTTCAGGCGGTTCTTGACGACGCACAGATCGACATTGTCAAGAGAATACTGTGGCAGCCCACCATTACCGATGAACGGGTTCGTGATGCGATTCAACAGATACAACAGGTTATGGGGAGCTCGACCAGGCTCTTCGCCCGTCATATTCGCAAGAGCATGAGGGCTGGCGAGGTGTACCCGGGATACCCCTTCGGCTCGAAAGGCGATGAAGACGAAACAATTGAAAAAGCGGCTCAACGGCTTGAGAAGATACGGGGACTTGAGAAAAAGACAATGGAACCCTCAATCCGTGAAAGGATAATAAAAGATATCAAAGGATTACACATAATTAAGGAGAAAGGATTATGAGCGAAATATTAGAGAACATCAAAACCATGGTGATTCAGGGCAAACCGACACAGGAAGATGAGGGCTACGATGATGGTCTCATCGGTAAACCCGGTGTTGTGGAGCTCACCGAATCTGCTCTGGAAGATTCAATACCTCCGAAGGAGATACTGGATGCTTTTTCAGATGCGATGGAAGAAGTCGGGCGTAAATACGACGAACAGGAGTACTTTATACCGGATATGCTCGCATCGGCAGAGGCGGTCGGTTCCGCGATGGAAATTCTCGAGCCCTATCTTCTCCAGGCAGGCACCGAAATGAAGGAAGTATTCGTTATCGCAACTGTCAAGGGCGATCTGCACGATATCGGAAAGAACATCGTATCCCTGATGCTGAAAGGTGCCGGATACCGGGTGCGGGATCTCGGCAGCGATGTCGGTGCCGATAGCATCTGCGATACGGTAGAGCAGGAGGATGCCTCTTTTATCGGCCTCTCTGCCCTGCTCACTTCAACCATGCAGGAGATGTCCGTGATAATACAGGAACTCGAGTCACGGGGCATTCGCAAGAAGGTGAAGGTGCTCGTTGGCGGCGCACCACTCTCCGCAGAGTTCGCAGAAAAAATCGGTGCCGATGCGTACTGCGAGGACGCTTTTGAAGCGCTGAAAACAACGGAGGAGCTGAGATGAAAGAAGCATACCAGCAGGCATACGAAAGCGGCTTCTATGCGAAGCCCACCGGCTTACAGGGGAAATACGATAATACGCGACGTTACTGGGAAGATGCTATTATCGCAATGAATCTTCGACCCTATATCACCCGGATGCTCAACGAGAAGGAGAAGCTGAACATCCTGGACATAGGCTGCGGGGGCGGTGACGGTTATGAGCTGCTGAAGTCGGCAATTAAACGGGACCCTCCCCTCGAACAGCATGAAGTCTCACTCCTCCCCTCTCATCTGTTCAGGTACGATGGAGTCGATATAAATCCGACGCTTATTGATCAAGCCAAGGATACGCACACCGAGACCGATCGGATAAGCTTCAACGTCTGTGATATCACTCAGGGGCTTGCTCCAAAACACGAAGAGACAAAGTACGACATATTCCTGTCAACCTATGGGACCCTTTCCCATTTCGACAACTCACAGCTTGAGGATATCATAAACTATATTGCAGAGATATCACCAAAGCACTCTTTTCTCTTCTGTGACTTTCTCGGTGCATACTCATACGAATGGCAGAACAACTGGAAAATCGATCCTCTGCGCGAGTTCTTCCTGGATTATCGAATCTCATACCTCTACTCAGAGGAAGAGCGCGAGCAGGTTGATGTCGACAGCTTTCCCCTCCGGCTGGTAACCCCGGAAGAGATTACGGTACTGGTCAACCGGGTGAAGGAAAAAAGCACGAAGAAGATAGACATCGTACACATGTACGATCGATCCATGCTCATCGGTCGTCATATCGACACGGGGGAATATAATCCCGGACCGCAGTTCATACGGAAAAAGGCCAACCGCCTCCATGAAGATTATATCCGAACCAACACGGAGAGTCTCTATTTCAACTATTATCCGAAAAAGAACTTCCCGAAGCAGAACAGACATTACAGAAACCTCGAACGGTGCTGGAATGCGGTTATTGGGTACTTCAATGCGAGAATACGGGAGCGAATCAACCCGGTCAACTATGATGAGTGGCATGACTACCCTCCCGTTGTTCAACAGGCCTTGATGACCATAGATCGGGTTGTCGACTCAGTTGCCTGGATGGAATACGGCGATCCGCGGGCAAACATTATCGAACCACAGCTCGGCTATGCGCTCAGAAATCTTGAGATAAAACTCTCTGCCGGCAGAGGCTACGGGCACAGCTTCGTTGTTGTCATTGAGATTAAAGAATAACATCTTCCGCCGACCGGTGATGTCGGAGGGGCTTCTTCACTTCAGCCTCAGTTGAGGCAGCAGGGCTCGGTTACAGGAAATGCTCTCTTCGACTGCACCCGGATCACGGCACGTTGTAAAGAAGATAATTCTACCGACACTACGCCTGTTAGCGCATGACGCCTTGTAACAAACAGAGGGGTATTTCGTTATTACGGACTGGTCAATGATGGCTGCGGAGGAGTGATCACTTTGTATCTCTCGTTTCTTTACGCCTCTCCTCGCCGGATCGTCTCTCTCCCTGTCTCCGATCCTGATGATCGATTGGTATCTGCAATACCCGCCGCTCACCGACTCTTCGTTCAATCCATCTCTCTTTATACATAGTCTTCCCTTGTGTTATATTAAATAAATCGATTTTCCTGAGAAAACCAAAAAAAATATGAATACAAACCTGAAATTATTCTTTAATAAATTACATGGACCGGCATAATCTCTTTTCAGTTAGAGCCATACAATTTTTTTTACTTTGTCAAGAAATATTTTTTTAAATTCGGTAAAATGCAACAGGTATCAAATAGCTTGATTTTTACTAGCACTTGTATTGATGTCTTGCTGATACGTATATCCGATATCAGAGGAATGCCCGTAAACGCATAGAGCGTTCCTGAATGGATATGCAGAGTATATATCTCTTCACGCTGTTCGCGCGCTCCGACATGCCTCCGGGATCTGATTGATGTAAAAGAGTGAACGCATAACAATCCCGAATCCACAGGGCGTTTCGGGAACGCACCTGTGGATTCGAAAAACAGCCTAATAATTCCAGCCCAAAAATCCGAAGGCTATCACATTCATCAGGATGGGGATGGCATAAATAGTGCCGACAAAAATGAGCTTCTTCTTAATGGTCTTCAGGCTGATGGTGATAATTGCAGCGACGAAGAAATGCAAATATCCGAAGAAGAAGATCAGCCACACCCCGCCGAAGGAGAGATACCACCAGGGGTACTCCCAGACCAGATGGCCACCGATATTCAGCAGACACTCGACGAAAACGCAGAAGATCGCATAGCCGATCGCCCAGAACCACTTTTCCGGAAGCCCTGCTATCTTTACCTGTTTCCCTTCAGTAAGCGTATTGTAATATATGATTCCCAGAATCGCGAACATGAACATTATCTCGATGTTCCAGCCAACCATGGTCCTGAGCGCCGTCTCGCCAGGGGTCGTCCAGAACGCCGAGTGCTGCGTACAGTGGAACACCCAGCCATTCCAGGTTTCATTAATGAAATCCATACCGAAGATCGTAAATCCGGCCAGCACGGCATTCCAGTTACCGCTCTCCTTTGCCTTCTTGATCTCAAAGGTGTAAATATAGAATACAATGGCAAGCAGCGGGATAACATACCACTGAATGGTCGAGAGATCTCTGAGCCCCTGAAGAGCCAGTTTCGATGCCTCTGTCATAGCACGCTCCTTTCACTATTATAGAATGAAAAACTAACCCATTAAACTCCTCCGGGAAGCTCCAGTATAATCCCACTATGACGAATAAATCAATGTTTTTTTACCGCACCTGCCGAGGTGAAGGACACAAAGGCGATTATCAACCGGCATCTGATTGGCAACAGTGACCGGAACAAGTAAGAGCCATGTGAGCACTGTGTTCATCGCAAACAGATAGCGCCTGTAGCACGTACATCGAAATCATGAGAATAAAAAAGCATTTCAAAACCACGAAAGTTCTTGAAATTCAGCATGAGACTATGTTTATTCAGTTTACAGAAGCACTAGAATCGCGTTGAAAGGATTAACCTCATGCTGAACTTTTTACCCGAGCCCGTTCTGGGAACCCTCACCATAATTCTTTACGTTATCAACACGTTTTTCTGGGGAACACTCCTCTTCCCGACAACGCTTCTCAAAATAGTACCTATCAAACGCCTGAGAATCTTCTGCAGCAGAGTGCTCGACGCCACGGCGAATAACTGGATACTCTGCAGCAACGGCATACTGCGTCTTACCAAGAAGATGTACTGGGAGGTGCATGGGGGAGAAAATCTTGACCCAAATGACTGGTATCTGGTCATACCGAATCATCAAACCTGGGCAGATATCCTCGTGCTGGTGAGGATATTCTATAAAAAAATACCCTTCCCCAAGTTCTTCATGAAGAAGGAGCTCATATGGGTTCCCTTCATCGGCGTTGGCTGCTGGGCGCTCGACTATCCATTTATGAAACGCTATTCAAAGGAATTTCTGGAAAAGAATCCACACATGAAAGGAAAGGACATTGAGATAACCAGAAAGGCCTGTGAGAAGTATAGGGATATACCGGTTTCGATCATTAACTTTGTCGAGGGTACCCGCTTCTCAGCCGAGAAGCAGATCAGGCAAAAATCGCCCTTCCGCCATCTCCTCAAACCAAAGGCCGGGGGTATGGCTTTCGTCCTCTCCACAATGGGAGACATCCTGAATCACATACTCAGCGTAACGATATACTATGTCGATGGAGCAAAAACCTTCTGGCAATTTCTCTGCAGCAAGGTAAGCAGAGTAATAATATGGGTTGAAAAGCTCACCATTACCGAAGAGCTTTTCGGTAATTACGAGGAAGATCCGGAATTTCGCAAACGTATGCAAGAGTGGATCAACAAGCTCTGGGAAGAAAAGGATACGCTTCTCGAGGGAGCGAGCCGACAACTGTAATCGACCTCTCCGGTTGCGAAACATTCTGCACGATAAAGATGTACAACAGATGAATTGTAATTGAATTAATGATAGATATATCCGTATATGACAGTCATATGATAGAACTTCTTATACATATAAATAAATCTCACTTCGTTTTCTGTCTGCTTGCTCTTTCACTGCTCACCTTCTTCCTCCCCGAAGAGATTTTTGATCCGCAGCTTGATGCCGATTATAACATATTCTGTAAATCGCTCGACTCAATTGTATATCTTATTCTTTTACCACCGCTCATTATTGAGGAGCATACAATTAGGTCGAGACCATCAACAAGAATTTGTACATTACACCTCTCTCCATCACAATCCCGCAGGGGATTCATCTATCCAATGAGCTCAATAAATTCATCCTGGAGAAAATAATGCTGAAAAGAATTAACTCATCACTCATTGCATGTATTATCGCATTCTCATTTTACGGCGTAACCGCCGGAAATAACAATACCTTAACGCCCGCACCGGGGAATAATGGCAAGTGGGGATTCGTGAACCGATCGGGTCATTTTGTTATTAAACCGAAATACGATTATGCGTTCAATTTCTCTGAAGGTCTTGCGCTCGTCTATGCGTGCAATAAATTCGGCTACATCGATACGGAGGGAAACCTCCTCTATAGGAGGGTAGTTTTCGACAAGGCGCACCATTTCAAGGAGGGACTGGCAGCTGTTGCGGTAAGAGTCAATGAGAATATCAAGTGGGGTTATATAAATGCGACGGGAGAAATGGTTATCAAACCCCAATTTGACAGTGCAGGAGATTTCAGGAGCGGAAAAGCTGAGGTTCAGCTGAACGGGAAAAAGTATTTCATCGATAAAGAGGGAATTCCTATTGACGGGTAATACTGTTTTCACCGGAGAATACTGTAACAATTGTCCCGCACCCTTTCACTATAACGATATTCACGAATCTCCGGTGAATCTTCATATTTTTCAGAGGTTTCTTATTACTTATCAATAATACCGAATGAAGGATATCGCATAGAACAGCCCGCCATGATGAATGCAAGAGATAAATCACTCATACTCGCCATTATCACCCTTCTTGTGCTTCTTCCCGTCATTCCTCTCTTTCAGGGGAATATGGCTTCGGATGATGATACTACCTCTCAGAATATACTCATCACCGACTGGCCCGATACGACTACAACCACATTCCATAAATTGAAGTCGGTATACTCGGTATACATCACTGTCCCACCCTTCTCCCCCGAGGCGGCGAGACAGGCGATGCATTTCACCGCGCACCGCATCACCCTGAAGGTCGTTGATAAATTCCCCCTCTGGAGCAAAGGAACTTTCACCTGAATTGTTCCCCACCGATAACTGAGCCCATCATATACGACGTATCACACTCACAATACTATCATTTCTATTAGAGGTGACTATATGAGCTACATAAGCATGACTCTTTTCACCCTTGCGTTCATAGCCATTGGTATACTCGTTGGCAACATGTACGTAAAATTCAACCTGAGTTATAATACCTGGCTTATAATAACCGTTTTGAGCGGAACAATCTTTATTGTTCAACTGATTGGCGAGAAGCTCACTGCCAAGAGAAAGAAATAGCCCGTTCAGATCTCTTTAATTCAGAAAAAAATGGACTGCTCTACAGTCCATTTTTTTTCATCCCTGCGAAAATGCGAAAAGAGAACCCTGTGAATTCCGGAAGGCAGTCTCCGAAACTTTTACCGAAAGAGAAAAGAGAAACTCAATAAACCCACCCCAGAATCCCCAAAGCAATGAGATTCATAAGCACAGCGATGCCGTAGAGTGCGGTGATTGCCGCTATTTTTTTCTTTACCGTCTTCAGCCGGGTGACCAGCAGCGCGCCGGCGAAGAGAGAGAAATAGGCACAGAAGATAAGCCAGATGCCGCCGAAAGAGAGACGCCACCAGGGGTATTCCCAGACGAGGTGTCCCCCAAGGTTCAACAAACATTCAATGAAAACACAAAATGCCGCATAGACGAGAACCCAGAACCAGCTTTCCGGTAATTTGAGAATTCGCCCACGGTTCTCCTCAGAGATTGTGTTATAATAGATAATGCCCGCAATGGAAAACATGAACATTATTTCGATGTTCCAGCCAACCATAGTACGCAGTGCGGTTTCGCCAGGCGTTGTCCAGAAAGCGGAATACCGGGTACAGGCGAATATCCACCCGTTCCATGTCTCGTGAAAGAAATCAATGCCAAAAAGCGTTACACCGGCAAAAATGGCGTTCCAGTTCCCGCTTTTTCTTGCCTTCTGTATCTCCAGCGTATAGATATAGAAGACAATTGCGAGCAGTGGAATAACATACCATTTGAGTGTCGATAGATCTCTCAGCCCCTGAAGTGCCTGTTCCGATGCTGCTGTCATATACTATCCTCCTCTTCGATGCTCATTAATAGAACCGTGCAATAGCATAAGGGACTTCTAAAAGTATTAATATGGTATCCCCTTTGCCAGCATTGTTTCGCACATCCCGCGCACGCCGGCATGCGAGACATCGTGTCGCTGTGCGCAGAATGCCCGATAGAGCACAACACCTTTTCTTCTATCGGTTTTAAAGGTTGAAAATAGTTTTGGGGTGCTCATAAAAAATCGAAATGTCGATACCCTGAAAAAGCATATTATTTGACCACCGTTTATCAAGAAAAAAAAGATGAGAAATTGTCAAAACTATCATTCACCGCATGGCACGAAATCACGACAGGGAATACTCTTCCGTATCAGCGTCAGACGATACGCTTACCTCTCCCCGCCATAAGCGGTACAAGGCAGCCCATGATCTTTTGATTATTAAAATAGTTATTGAAATCTTCTACCCGGTATCTGTAAATGAACTACAGGTTAAGCAAAAGTAACCAGACAAGATATCACGTAACTATTGAGGAACAGCAAACATGAAACTCATTGCACAGGAAAAGATATTCGACTTTAAAAAAGATGACTCCCTTGCGCTCTTTCTCAGCGAGGAGTTCAATAAGGAAAAGGGTAAACAGATACCCGATGATCTCTCTGCCATCCGGGAACGGATTGATCTCAGCTCCTTCAAAGGTAAGAGCGGAGAAACACTCTTCTTCCCCTTCGCCGATCTCCCCAATGTTATCATTGCCGGCATCGGCAAGATGAAAGAAGTCGATCGGGAATCGCTGCGCAATAGTGCAAGCACTGTAACAGGTATCTGCAGGAAGCGTAAAATCAAATCGGTGTACATACTGCCTCCCGCTATAGCATCAATGAAGCCGCTTCACGTCATCACGTCCCTCGCCGAGGGTCTGTATCTCTCGAACTATTCCTTCAACAAGTACAAATCCCGGAAGAAGAACGAGAACTCCTTTCAAGTGGAGCGCGCCCTTTTCCTCACGGAGGACAGGGAGGCCTCGGCGGCATTCAGGGAGATTGCCATTGTCGGGGAGAACACACTCCTCTGCAGGGATCTCTGCAACGAATTAAGCTATGTCTCAAATCCCCCGGGAATTGCCGCAATTGCGAAGAAGATCGCCCGCGGCAAAAATATCTCCTGTAAGGTATACGGGCAACGGGATATTCAGAAAATGAAAATGGGGCTTCTTTCCGCGGTCAGCCGGGGGGGAGAGCACCCACCCCACCTGGTGACCCTGACCTACAAGGGCAATCCCCGCAGCAAAAAATATGTCGCTTTCGTCGGAAAGGGTATAACCTTCGATACCGGCGGAGTGAATCTGAAACCGACGGGGCACATTGAATCGATGCGCAGCGATATGTGCGGTGCCGCAACGTGCATCTACACTGTAAAAGCGGCAGCAGAGCTGAAGCTAAAAAAGAACATCTATGCGGTTTTTCCCCTCTGCGAGAACCTCCTCAGCAGCAAATCATACCGGCCCGGCGATGTGTACCGAGCCTACAATGGCAAAAGCGTTGAAATCGGAAACACCGATGCGGAGGGGCGTCTTGTACTGGCGGATGCGCTCGCATTCACTGAAGATAAATTAAAGCCGTCATACATTATCGATATCGCTACCCTCACCGGTGCCTGTCTGGTATCTTTCGGTGAGATCATTGCTGCCCTGATCACAAAGAATGACACACTTGCAGAAACACTATTTCATTCCGGTGAAGTAACGGGAGATCGCCTCTGGCGGTTGCCCCTTTACAAGGAGTACGATGAGGATATCAAATCCGACATCGCAGATATCAATAATATCTCATCGGGACGCAATGCCGGCACTATTATCGGCGCTGTTTTCCTTCAGAACTTTATCAAGAATACGCCCTGGGCTCATCTTGACATTGCCGGCACCTCATGGTATTCGAAGAATCGTGGCTACCGTCCCAAGTACGCAACAGGGTATGGCGTGCGCCTGTTTATCGAATTCATGAAAAATATGGAAATATAGGGGCCCGAGCGGTACGATTATTACTGAGATCGATACGATATCTGATAACAGAGTTGCGCCGACAGAGCGCATAATGTTGATTCTCCCTTTCGAACGATAGTTTCATTATTGCCTTCTCTAACAGGGATCCCGGGTTCATCATATGCACGCTCCGTGTCCCCGTAACTCTGTACCCCGTTCTGTTACCGCAGAGCAATCGAACGGTTATATTCATCGAAGGAGTAAACCATGGCCTTTTCGACGAAAGAGATAATTGATATTGCAATAGGCATTGAAGATACGGGATACTACTTTTATACCCGATGTGCCGAGAAGTTCGAGAACCCTCTTCTCAAGGAGACCTTCTCCTTTCTTGCAGATGAGGAGCTCCTTCATAAGGCTTTTTTCGAGTCACTTGAACCGGAAATGAAGGATGCAGAAGGCGTGTATACAACGGAATACTTTCAGTATCTCACTGCGATGAGCGATGGGAAAGTGTTCAGTGATAAAGATAATATCGACAGAGCCATCGCCGAGATAACAGCACCCCTCGATGCCATCAACCTTGCGCTGGACGCGGAGAAGGACTCTATTTTCTACTACAGCGAGCTCAGGGAGCTGTACGAGAGCAAGACTGATACGCTGACCGCCCTGAACAAAATCATCAATGAAGAACGGAGACATGTGATCATCCTTCTCGAAATCCGCGATAAAATTGCTCTGACCGAGTAAGGCGAACTATCGCCCGTTAAATCAGGAGAGGAGCAAAACGCTCTCCGGTGTTTGCCAGCACAGCAAAGCGATGCCGCGAAATAGTATAAAAGGAGAAACCCGCAACGGGGTTTCTCTTTCGCAATGTAACAGGTGTTGTAATTTCTTCCCGGTTTCTGTCTGTTTCAGCGGCTCACCGCTGAAACCTCCTCGACCGGATCATTAATAAAACTGCCGTGCAGAAGATCCTAAATTTTCCCCATCCTGCTTGGCAAACTCCTGCAGAAGCTCTTTCTGTCGGGGAGTTAACTTCTGGGGTACCCTTATATTTATCCTCACCATCTGATCTCCCTTTCCATAGGATCCCAGATAGGGAATGCCATTCCCCTTCAATCTGAAAATATGGCCATTCTCAGTACCCGGTGGTATTTTCATCTTTGCTTTCTTGCCATAAATCGTGGCTACTTCAATTTCGCCGCCGAGACATGCCATGGGAAAGGAGATATCGACAACGCTCAAGAGATCATTTCCTCGCCGTTCGAAGATCGGATGCTTCTTAATGTGGATGACGACATAGAGATCTCCTCGTGGACCGTTCTGTGGACCCTGCTCACCTTCTCCTCCTATCTTAAGCCGCGATCCCGACTCCACTCCCGCCGGAATTTTCACTGTTATCTTACGCTTTTTCAGGACGAGACCGGTACCACCGCAACTCTTGCAGGGTGATGTGATTATCTTCCCCTCGCCCCGACATTTATAGCATGTCTGCGTAATAGAGAAGAATCCCTGCGTCTGTCTGATCTGACCTGTTCCATTACAGACCGGACAGACTGTTGGCTTGCTCCCGCCCGCTGAACCGCTGCCGTTACAGGACTTGCAGGTTTCATTTCTCGGAATTTCAATCTGTACCTCCTTCCCGACTGCCGCCTCTTCGAGCGTCAGGAGGAGATCATACTGTATATCCGCTCCACGCCTCGGTCGCCTGGTTCTCGCTCGAGCGTTAAAGCCGCTTCCGAAAAAACCTTCAAAGATATCACCAAGATCAAAATCACCGAATATATCAGCAAAATCAGCGTATGCTCCTCTGCCAAATCCCTCGAAACCGGCAACGCCCTCGTGACCGAACTTATCATACTGAGCCCGCTTCTTGGGATCCCTCAATATCTCATAGGCTTCGGTTGCTTCCTTGAACTTCTCCTCAGCCTCGGCATTACCTTTATTCTTATCG
>Ga0180433_10002509_pt1 | contig 28217 bp, 26 predicted proteins | sample SS_ome_8_FD_132980 | JGI IMG/M metagenome (GOLD analysis project Ga0180433, IMG submission 132980) | Hypersaline lake sediment archaeal communities from the Salton Sea, California, USA - SS_1_D_1 metaG | ecosystem: Environmental > Aquatic > Non-marine Saline and Alkaline > Hypersaline >... | reverse complement strand
CACCTTGCTCTCGTTTTACATCTGCCACAGAGCGCCTGTCTATTTCCCGCCAGTATTTATCAAAAGGTTCGCCCCTAACAGGATAAGTGCAATAAGTTATTACCGGCCCCCTGTCCAGTTCAGGCGTTACTAGATGCATCATTACACCAGACTCTGTAGCCCTACTCTCAAGCAATGTCCAGATTACCTCCTGCCAGCTGCCCTTGGGTCCTTCAGGAGTTGCCGGATGCAGGTTAATCATGTCATATCTGCGACACATCTCCTCCCCTACGATTAACATATAGCCAGCAAGTACACACAGGTCTGGGTGAAAATCTTCAAGCCTTTTCATAACCTCCCTATCATATTCTAGTCGCCATTCCGGTAAATTATCGCCCTTTGTCTTATCTTTTACGTCTCGCAAGTTCTTAAATTTATTAGAGGAAAAGCAAATTAGTGGAATAGAGTAACTTCGAACCAACTCAAAGAATAAATCACTCTCCTTCGCCTCACCAGGTTCTCGATTACTAAAAACGAAAGCAATCTTGCCTTCGATTTCACCAGCGTCGATTTTCTGGTGTACAACTTGTAGAAGTTGTCTTGCTGCCTCGTCTCTGCCGGTGGAAAACCAACCGATGGTCAACAAGATAAACACTCCTAAGACAAGCGCTTCATCAATCTATTCCAGGTGCTGGCGATATGAGCAGCTGGGCTTGACCTATTACCGGAAATCTCTCCCATAGCCAGAGAATCTAGAAATTCGTCTTTGCCGTTGAATTCCACCATCTCGACATAGGCATTGCCTATTTCTGAAAGTGTATGAGCATCGCTGCCGGCACTGGCAAGTTTACCATATTTATGTGCCATCTTTGCGGATCTAGTTGAACTACGTGGAGAAAGACTACGAGAATTAAAAACCTCGATAATATCAACTTCCGGCATTATATCTTCGATTACATGATCTCTAAATACAGAAAAACGCAATATATCATACGGATGTGGGATACATACCAGCCCATTCTGAGCTTTAATTCGAGCTATGGTATCTTCTACTGACAATCCGGCGGGAATCTCCTGGGTAAGGAAAAAACCGATAATCTCGCCATCTGAAGTCATGATTTCCTCACCGACAATAATTGAAAAGGGTGCCATCTGCTCCAGCTTTAGAGCTCCGGCAATAGTATTATGGTCAGTCACCCCAAGACAGTTGATGCCAATTTTAAGACAATGGTCAATTATTTGTTCCAGCGGCGTGGTGCAATCCATAGAATATTCAGTATGAATATGAAGGTCAGCTTTAATCAAAGGTTCAGCTCACCCTCTCCAGATACTCTCCGGTTCGAGTATCAACCTTAATAAGGTCTCCATTATTAATGAAAAGGGGAACTTTAATGGTAAGTCCGGTTTCCATCTCGGCTGGTTTGGTTCCGGCTGAGGCGGTATCACCCTTGAAGCCGGGACCTGTTTCCGTGACCTTGAGCGCTACCGAAACAGGCAACTGTATGCCTACTGACTTGCCTTTATGGGTCAAGATTTCTAGATTTGATTCTTCTTTCAAATAGTTCAGCGCATCTCCAAGCATTGACTTATCAAGAGGTATCTGTTCGAAAGTCTTAGTATCCATAAAATAGTAAAGGTCACTATCATTATAGAGGTATTGTACAGGACGGCGTTCCAGAAAAGCCCTGGTGAATGTCTCACTGGCCTGGAAGGAGCGCTCAGTTGTATGGCCAGCACGCATATCGCGAAGCTTAAGCCGCACCTGTGCCGAGCCTCGTCCCATCTTAATATGCTGGTAATCGAGAACTTGATACAACTGTCCTTCAAGCTCAATAGTTATGCCTCTCTTTAATTCTCCAGCGTCTATCATAGGATAATGATCCTCCCTAATAAATGTTTGCCGTCTTATCTGCCCTGGTCAGAGTTTTAACCTTGCTGTTTTCCATTACAACAGTATCTTCAATCCTGACCCCACCCCAACCAGAGATATAAATTCCAGGCTCTACTGTAAAAACCATACCATCCACCAACAAGTCTGAAGAGCCGGGGCCAAGCCTAGGTGATTCATGACTCTCTAAGCCAACGCCGTGTCCTAAACTATGACCGAAGGCATCACTATAATTCGCCTGTTCAATAACCGTTCGTGCTAACAGGTCAGCCTCCTCACCACTCATGCCAGCTTCTATAGTCGCCAGAGCGGTTAGTTGCGCACCCAAAACAATATCATAAATCCTGGAAAAAGTCTCGTCTTCACCACCCAAAATGAAGGTACGGCTTAAATCACTGCAGTAGCCATTAACCCGCGCACCTAAATCAATCACCACCGGCTTATTTTCAAGAAGGACTTGTTCTGAGGGCTTGGCATGAGGTAAGGCTGAGTTATTCCCAGAAGCCACAATAATGCCGAAAGGCATTGTCTCACTGCCTTTTCCCCTGAGAAATTTTTCCAGTTCCCAGGCTGCTTCCTTTTCACTCACGCCGGGGCAGAGCACCGCTTTGGCATGGTCGATGGCAGCATCAGCCAGCTCAACTGCTTCAACTATAAACTTCAGCTCCTCAGGCTCTTTTACAGCACGGATGGTTCCCACCAAGCCAGTCGTCGAAATGAGCTGAAGTGGATAACCATCATCTTTTATAGTTTTGCATAGCCGCTGATGAGTGATAAAACTAATCTGGTCGGCTTCAAAGCCCACCTTTTTGAATCCCAAATCTGCAGCCAATTTCGGCAGCCAGCTTGCCATGTCCCCTTTTATATGAAGCACATTAAAATCCGGCGCTTCCCTTCCAGCTTGCTCCACATAACGGAAATCTACGGCCAAGTAAGCGCAATTATCGGAAATCAGCAGCCAACCTGTTGAGCCAGTAAAACCAGAAAGATAGCGTATGTTTTCCGTCTGAGAAACTAAAAGGGCGTCGAATTCCTTTTGTGTCAGCCTCTGCCTTAGTTTTTGTAGCCGGCTCACTCTTAACTTTCTACCTTCAGTTCGCCAACTAAAATTTGCAGCGCCGCTACATATCCCCGCCAACCCAAGCCGCTGATTTGCCCTTTGGCAACAGGGGCAATAACCGATTCTGTCCGCCAGTCTTCACGAGCATAAATATTCGACAGATGAACTTCAATAACCGGCAATCCACTATCATAAAGGGCATCCAGCAAAGAAAAACCATAGTGGGTTAGCGCTCCGGGATTTATAATTATGCCGCTAGCTTTAGAAGAATTCTTCTGGATAAAATCGATAAGCGCCCCCTCACTATTGGACTGAAAGCTAACGATATCTGCACCCAGACTTTTGCCTTCTTTTTTTAAAATGGCATCGATCTGCAACAATGTTTTATCGCCATAAATAGCTTTATCCCGCTTGCCCAACATGTTAAGGTTCGGTCCATTGATAACTAAAATCTTCATGTTGCCGCTCCTACTTTTTCTAACTCTTCCACTTTATCCTTATATTCACAGGCGGTGCATTTCACCCACCCGTCTCGATACGTAACTAGAAGTTTGCCGCACTGAGGACAGGGTTGGGGAACCGGCCTGCTATTAACTGCGAATTGGCATTTCGGAAAACCACTACAACCATAGAAAATGCGCTTTTTCTTGGTTTTTCTCTCCACCAGCTCCTTTCCACACTGGGGACAGCGTACACCGGTCTTGACCAAGAAGGGCATAGTCTTCTTGCAGTCGGGATAACCGCTACAGGCCAGGAACTTGCCGAAACGTCCTGTCTTTATGACCATAGGACGCCCACACTCAGGACAAACCTCTTCAGTTGGCTTAACAATTTTTACCTTTTCTATCTTATCAGCAGCCTGGTTCAGCGTTTCTTCAAAAGGCATATAGAAATCTCTCAGCACTGAGACCCATCCTCTTTCACCACGAGCGATCTCATCCAGCTCCTCTTCAAGCTGAGCCGTGAAATCCAGGTTAACAACTTCAGAGAAGTGTTGAGCTAAGAGGTCGTTTACAACAAAACCTATCTCGTCAGGGCAAAGCTTGCCTTTCTCTTTATACACATAATCTCTTTCCTGGATAGTAGATATAATGGGGGCATAGGTGCTTGGACGTCCGATTCCCTTCTGTTCCAGCGCTTTTATCAATGTAGCCTCAGTGTAGCGAAGTGGTGGCTGGGTAAAACGCTGCTCCGGGAAGAGATCCACTAAAACCAGTTTGTCACCTGCTTCCAATTTCGGGAGACGGACCGCCTTTTCTTCTTCTACATCCTCGTCTTTCCCTTCACTGTACAAAGTAATAAAACCCGGAAACTTTACTACAGAGCTGCTCGTTCTCAGCAGATACCCCTTTCTGAGTTCAGAACACTTTGCATCTATTTCCACGGTGGTAATATCCAGCGACGCTGCTGCCATCTGGCTTGCCACCATACGCTTCCAGATAAGCTCATAAAGTCTAAATTGTTCTGGTTTAAGATAGCGACGAACCTGCTCAGGTTCCCGATGAATACCCGTCGGCCGAATAGCTTCATGCGCCTCTTGAGCCCATTTACCTTTTTTACCAAAATGGCGTGGGTGTGTAGGCACAAAACGAGCGCCATATTTGGCATTGATAAAATCCCTGGCCTCAGCTATGGCACTGGCAGCTACATGCGTGGAATCAGTACGCATATAAGTAATCAAGCCCACCGAGCCCTCCTCACCCAAAGAGACTCCTTCATAAAGCTGCTGAGCGATAAGCATAGTGCGCTGAGCAGTGAATCGCAGCTTTCGCCAGGCTTCCTGCTGCATGGTGCTGGTGATAAACGGAGGTGCAGGTTGACGAGCCATCCCTTTTACCTTCACACTTTTGACGACATAGTCAGCTTTCCTCAGCTCGTCTTCAAGACCTTGGGCTTCCTGTTGGCTGGATATCTCCAGCTTTGTGCCGTCGGATAAGCTTACAAGCTGTGCTCTAAAGCTGGGCTTCGAAGCTGTCGGTAAGTCCCTTGTTAGCTCAGCCTCGATAGTCCAGTATTCCTGACTAACGAAGTTTTGTATCTCCCGCTCGCGGTCAACAATAATTCTCAAGGCCGCAGATTGTACTCTGCCAGCAGAAAGGCCTCTCTGCACCTTACGCCATAATAACGGGCTCAACTTATAGCCAACCAATCTGTCCAGGAGACGACGTGCCTGCTGAGCATCAACCAGATTCATATCAATGGAGCGAGGATGGTGAAAAGCCTTCTCCACAGCCTCTTTGGTTATCTCATGAAAAACAACCCTGTGAATAGGTATCTTATTCTTATTCAGTTTGATAGCCTCGATCAGATGCCAGGAAATTGCCTCTCCCTCCCGGTCAGGATCAGTGGCTAGATAAACTGCTGAGGCACCAGCAGCTGATTTCTTTAGCTCGCTAATTACGCTCCTTCTCTGCTTTATCATGACATATTTGGGAACAAAATCATTGGTCACATCTATGCCCAATTCGCTTTTAGGTAAGTCACGGACATGTCCAAGGGTCGCCTTGATAGCATAGCCTGTACCAAGTATTCTGCTTATCGTCCTCGATTTAGCAGGGGATTCAACAACAACCAGCTTCATGTTCACAATTACCTTGCAGTTTGATACTCTTCTTTCATCTCTCTGGCCAGCACGTAGTTCATACCACCAACCTGTTTCACCATTCCTTTGAGTTCCATCATAGTCAGAGCACTGCTAACCAGAGCCGCTGCCAGCCCACTATTTCGGCAAATCTCATCAATATGTGTCGGTTCACGTCTCAATTGTCTTAACAATAATGATTCAGTCTCATCGGCAGGCAGGAGTTCCTTCATCTCCATCTGCTGCGCCATTACAGCCAAATTTAACTCCTCTAGAACATCAATATAATTCCGCACCAGCTTTGCGCCTTCTTGAATTAGATGATTCGTCCCTCTGCTGGCTGGAGATAGAATACTGCCGGGGACGGCGAAGACCTCTCGGTTTTGTTCCAACGCTTGATTAGCCGTAATTAAAGCGCCGCTGCTTTCTCCAGCCTCTATCACTAAAACACCGAAGCTCAGTCCACTCATAATCCGGTTGCGCCTGGGAAAGTTATCAGCTTTAGGTCTAGTACCTATGGGATACTCACTTATCAAGGCACCGTGCTCCATAATCTCACGGGCTAGCTTAGCATTTTCCGCAGGATAAACTATGTCCAGCCCGCAAGCAAAGACAGCAATAGTCCTGGCGCCGGCCTCCAGTGCAGCTCTATGCGCTATAGAATCGATTCCTTTGGCCAGACCACTGACTATCGTGATTCCATTTCGAGCCAGGTCAGTAACAATCTCCTCTGCCACCTGACGGCCATATACAGTAGCGCGACGGGTGCCGACTACCGCCAGGCAACTTTCATCTTCAGACAACAGAGTACCCCTGATATAAAGCACCGGTGGGTAATCATAAATCTCCTTTAGCCTCTGGGGATAGCCTGGTGAATCAAAGGTAAGTGCTTGAACCTTATATTGCTTTAGACTATCCATCTCATCATCTGGGGAAATTCTCGGCCTGAGATGTACGATGTTTTCCACAGTTTTTGAATCAAGCCCGGCCTTTTTTAGCTCGGCTTCCGTAGCTTTCCAGGCATACTCCAGAGAAGTGAAATGCTCTAATAGTTGAGAGGTTTTCACTCGACCAATGCCGGGTATCCTGGAAAAGCCCACCCAATATTTTAACTCATCTGAACTCGCCATCTGCGTTGAACCATTGTAGCATAGGCAGAATAGGCAAACCAAGAATGAGCTAAAGGCGGAAAATATAGATTTTCAAAATGGCGGAGAGGGTGGGATTCGAACCCACGGTCGCCAATGGCGACACGCGCTCTCCAGGCGCGCCTGATAGTCCACTCCAGCACCTCTCCGTATTCTGGCTGGCGGAGAGGGTGGGATTCGAACCCACGAGGCTTATCGCCCACCGCTTTTCGAGAGCGGCACCATAAACCACTCGGACACCTCTCCAACCCTGTAACATTATACAATGCCTTGGTGCGAAGGCAAAGCTTAATAGCATGCAGCTTTGGCGTAATGCTAGGAAATGTCCAAGATAGGTTTACAAGGAAAAGCAAGCTATGATATGATTCCTCTTCATCACCCACCGATTAATCGGCACTCGTATTAAAAAGGATATCAATCTTTGAGGCGTTGAAATGCTAGATGCTCTGTGGATAGTTCTTCTGGGAATGGCTATCATCTTTACCGTGCTTGGGATGCTGCTGGGCATGATGATTCTGCTGAATAAATTCTTGAAGCCCACGAAGGAAGAGTAAAGGATGGATATATCCCTAGCTGATTTCCTCGGATTCCTCAACCTAAACTGGCAAATAATCACCATGCTGGCGGTTGGTGGACTTCTTATCTATCTGGGCACCGCTAGGAATGTAGAGCCGGTTCTGTTGATACCTATCGGCACGGGAATTCTGCTGGCTAATATACCGCTTGGGGGGATGGTCGACGAAGGCGGACTTTTCGCTGTTTTAAGAAAAGCTGGTATTGAAACTGAACTCTTTCCGCTTCTTATTTTCATCGGCATAGGTGCCATGATAGATTTTGGACCTTTCTTAGAAAGACCCTACACAATCCTCCTTGGCGCTGCAGCTCAATTTGGCATCTTCGGCACCTTTTTCCTGGCTTACCTTCTAGGTGACGGTTGGCTTCATATCATGAATTTCAGTCTGAAAGATGCTGCTTCTATCGGCATAATCGGCTCGGCTGATGGTCCAACTTCAATTTACGTATCCTCCGTGCTAGGCTCCCAATATGCTGCAGCCATCGTAGTGGCAGCTTATTCCTACATGGCATTGGTGCCGATTATTCAGCCACCAATAATGAAATGGCTGACCACCAAAGAAGAAAGACGGCTGGAAATGCCCACGGAAGCAAAGGCAGTGTCCCAAAGGACTAAGATTATCTTTCCCATAGCTACGATAATAGTAGTAGGATTGATAGCGCCGAAAGCCACACCGCTCATAGGCTGCCTTATGTTCGGCAATCTGCTTCGAGAAGTTGGCGTAGTAGATAGACTTTCCGCAACAGCTCAGGAGGAGCTGGCTGACATCGTTACCATTTTGTTGGGTCTCACCGTAGGTGGAATGATGATAGCCTCAGAATTCCTCCAGTCTGAGACAATACTTATCTTCATTATAGGAATAATTGCCTTTGCCCTGGATACTGCTGCTGGAGTTATCTTTGGTAAGATAATGTATCTTCTATCCGGTCGAAAAATTAACCCTTTGATCGGTGCCGCAGGCATATCTGCTTTTCCCATGTCAGCCAGGGTAGTACAAAAGATGGGCCTCCAAGAAAATCCTCACAACCATCTGCTGATGCATGCCGCCGGAGCTAACACCGCCGGACAAATAGCTTCGGTAGTAGCCGGTGGAGCAATGTTGATGCTAGTACCGTTGTTTAGCTAATCATACTCTCGAGCCAATAATGCAAATCAATAAGAACTGGCATATCTTAGAAGTATCGGAATCCTTAGCATATCTGGAATCCAAGCGAGAAGGCTTAAGCCAACAAGAAGCTCAGAGTCGCTTAGCCCAATTTGGTCCCAACGAGCTAGCCGAAAAGGAAAAAATATCAGCCTGGAAAATACTTCTCGAGCAGTTCAAGAATTTCCTGATTATTATCCTGCTCGTTGCAGTTGCTTTATCTGCCATTACAGGTGAAGTAGCTGACGCTATTGTTATTTTGGTTATCGTTATTTTTGCTGCCGGCTTGGGCTTTATACAAGAATACAGGGCAGAGCGAGCTATGGAAGCCCTTAAAAGAATGGCAGCACCTACTACATCAGTATTGAGGAACGGTAGAGAAATCGAAATACCCGCACATGAGATAGTACCCGGAGATATATTCCTTCTCAAAACCGGTGACCGTATACCCGCAGATGCTCGCCTCATTGAAGCAGTTAATATGAAAGTGGATGAAGCTTCGCTAACCGGTGAATCAGTTCCTGTGGAAAAAACGATTAATGCTCTACAAGGAGAAATTAGCCTCGGCGACAGGATCAACATGGTTTTCTCAGGAACAGCGGTAGTTTATGGCAGGGGTACGGCAGCGGTTACCGCTACTGGCATGGCAACAGAATTTGGCAAGATAGCTGCCATGCTTCAAGAGGTCAAGAAGGAGCAGACACCTCTTCAGATGAACCTCGACCGATTAGGGAAATGGATTGGTATCGGTGCCCTCACACTGTGTTTCATCCTAGCCGGCATCGGCATTCTCAGAGGACATGAGATTCTAGAGATGCTCATTTGGGGAGTTAGTTTGGCAGTAGCTGCCGTTCCGGAAGCCTTGCCTGCTGTAGTCACTATCTCATTGGCTCTGGGTGTCCAGAAAATGGTACGCCGCCATGCACTTATTAGAAAACTGCCCGCAGTGGAGACACTCGGTTCAACAACATTTATTTGCTCAGATAAGACAGGCACACTTACCCAGGACCAGATGACAGTACGTCGCCTCTATGTAGAAGGCAAACTCATAGATGTAACAGGGGCGGGATATGAACCTAAAGGTAATTCTCGTTTTGCTGACAAGACTCTGATCCCTGCAGAAGAAACCGCCTTACAAAGACTGCTCCAAATAGGTAGTCTGTGCAATGACACTTCACTTACTTCTGCCAATGATGCCTGGGAAATCAAGGGCGATCCTACCGAGGGCGCTCTAACGGTGGCTGCAGCTAAGGCCGGTTTGTGGCAAGAGAAACTTCGGAGCCAATTCCCTCGTATCCACGAAATTCCATTCTCATCTGAGACGAAGAGAATGACCACTGTACATCAAGCACCACAAGGTAAGATTGCCTATTCCAAAGGGGCACCTGAGATAATATTAAGTTCTTGCAGTCACATTTACCAGAATGGAGAAGAAACAGAATTAAACGATGCCGATAAAAACAATATCCTTTCAGTGTCCTATAAAATGGCTGGTGATGCCCTCCGTGTTTTGGGTACGGCATACAAGCACCTTCCTGATCAAGCTGCCACAACCGAGACGATAGAACACGGTATGGTTTTCGTCGGCCTCTTTGGTATGATAGACCCACCTCGCGAAGAAGTTAAGGAAGCAGTAAAGCTCTGCGACCAGGCTGGCATCAGGTCGGTAATGATAACCGGCGACCATAAGCTAACTGCGGTTGCCATCGCCAAAGAGTTAGGAATACTCAAAGAAGGTGTTGCCCTCACCGGGATAGATATTGACAATCTCAGTGACGAGGAATTCGAAGACCTGGTGGAGAAAATAGAAGTCTATGCGCGGGTCTCTCCTGCACATAAACTACGCGTCGTAGAAGCTTTAACTAAAAGAGGACATGTTGTAGCCATGACCGGAGATGGAGTGAATGATGCTCCAGCACTCAAGAAAGCCGATATCGGGGTGGCTATGGGCATAACAGGTACCGATGTCAGCAAAGAGGCAGCCGACATGGTGCTGACTGATGACAATTTCACCTCCATTGTAGCTGCGGTAGAAGAGGGAAGAGGTATTTTCGGAAACATTAAAAAGTACCTAATTTACCTACTTTCCTGCAATTTGGGCGAAATACTACTGATGGCGATTGTTATCTTGTTTGGTCCACTTTTCGGGCTGCCCGCAGGAACTATACCACTTACCGCTATTCAAATCCTATACGTTAACCTGGCTACGGACGGTTTACCTGCTATAGCTTTATCCGTTGACCCACCTGAACCCAATATTATGAGACAAAAGCCTCGTCCTCGCCAGCAGAGCATCTTCACAAGCTCTGTACTTAGGTATCTGACAGGCGCTGGAATCTGGACGACTATAGTTGCATTAGCAGTCTTCCTGTGGGCATTGAGTTCGGGTAGAGGCCACAGTGAAGCCCAAACCATGTGTTTCGTTACTCTGATCCTAGTCCAGTTCTTCAATGCCTTTAACTGCCGCTCCCTAGAACACTCCCTGTTTAAGATCGGACCCTTTGCTAATAAGTGGTTACTGCTAGCAATAGGCTGGGAATGCATAATGTTAGGTCTGGTTGTTTACCTGCCTATTCTACAAGGCCCATTCACTACTTATAGCCTGACTCTGACAGATTGGGTAATAGCCATACTTTCAGCCTCGACCATCCTTATTCTCGCCGAAATCTATAAATTTATCAGTTCACTACCAAGATCAAAAGACCCTGCGCCAATTTCCGCTGGTTAACCAATTACCATTAGAACCAAAATCTGAAATATGACCCATAATGCACCGAACATAAATATCAGACGGTGCTGGGTACAACCATAACTTCAAATTTGATAAACTTTACTAGATTTACAACATCTTCGAGCTTTTGGAGGTGATATGAACAAATCAGTAGGGGAACTAATGACAACCGAATGTAACACTTTGTCAGAAAATACAGCAATATATGAAGCGGTGAAGAAAATATCTAGCCGGATAAGAGGCAAAATCGTCTGCGTTCTTGACAAAGAAGGTAAACTTAAAGGTTTGCTTACCCCAAGGGACATCTTACAAGCACTCGAGGTACGCAAATTCGGAGGTGTGCGAAGTCGCTTTTTTGGCGGTCCCGAAATCCTGCATCTTCTCACTTCAAAGTATGCAAAGGACATAATGAGCGCGCCCATAAGCGTTCATGTCAATGATAAAGTAGATGAGGCTATAAACACTATGCTCGATCACGGTTTCTATGAATTGCCGGTAGTGGATAAGGATAGGAGGGTTATAGGCGAAATAAGTTATTTCGACATCTTGCTAAATTCACTAGAGAGCCAGAAATCCTGATGGAAATCGGTATATATTTTAAGTTCCTGCTCACCTTCGGTTTAATTCTGTTGGCAGCTAGAATAGGCGGGGAACTGTTTGAGCGCTATTTAAAGCAGCCGCCGGTTTTGGGCGAGCTGGTCGCAGGAATTATCATATCACCATTTGCCTTAGGAGGGCTTATCCATGACCCCATAATCTTAAATTTTGCCACTATCCATGGTGTTTTTGGACTCCAAGAGTTCAACGTAATGGAGATTATTTCAGAGATAGCAGTTGTTTGCTTGCTTTTCGTTGCCGGCGTCGAAACCGATGTCGGAGCCTTTCTCAAACAAGGCATTACTGGTGCCCTGGTAGCTGTTGGAGGAGTTATTTTTCCTTTTATCTTCGGATATTTTATCACCATGTGGCTGGTTCCTGAAGCAGGACTGGCAGGATGGCTTTTTATAGGAGCCACACTAACAGCTACTAGTATTGGCGTGACAATAAGGATATTAATGGAAATGGGTAAGCTCCAAACAAAGGCGGGGACAACAATACTGGTTGGAGCTGTGATCGACGATATAATTGGTATAGTTATCTTATCCATTGTCGTCGGCGTAAGCTCCGCAGCAAAAGCTGGTGGTGAACTGCACATGGTTAGTATGAGCTTAGACGCGCTCAAAATATTTGCCATCGGTTTTGCCGTTTGGTTTGCTTTGCTAATCATCGGCGTAAAGTTTAACAGATACATATCCCGATACCTCCTGAATCCTTTTCGAAGATCAGGAACAATACCTACTTTTGCCCTCATAATTGGATTTATCATAGCCTATCTAGTTACTCTGGTTGGACTACATCCTGTGGTCGGTGCCTATGTAGCTGGCCTCATGTTCGCTGCCACCTATGAGAGAGAGGATATTTTAGATAAAACGAGACCGATAATGCTCTTTTTGGCACCATTCTTCTTCTGTTATCTGGGCATGCAAGTTGATCTACGACTACTCTGGGGTGGAGCCATAATAGCAGCAATTTTGACAATAGCCGCTGTACTTGGTAAAATCGCGGGATGCTATTTCCCTGCCCGATTTGCAGGCAAGCTGTCACATACCGAAAGCATGATAGTTGGAATAGGTATGGTACCTAGAGGTGAGGTAGGTCTGATTATAGCTGGGGCGGGGCTTTTAGCAGGAGCCATAGGCCGAGATCTATTTGGTGCAGCAGTCGCAGTCAGTTTGGTTACAACTCTCATAACGCCAGCGATGCTAAAGCCGTTTTTCAAGCTGCACCCTGAACCGGCTGCAGGTGAAAGCAAGCCTTTACAGCAAGATGAGTAGGCATTTAGAAAGTTAACTTCAGGGCGCGGAGCGCCTAGACTATAAGAGGTTGCCAAACAGAATAGCAGTGTTTAAAATAACCAAAGCCCCTGTAGCTCAGGGGATAGAGCACCGGCCTCCGGAGCCGGGCGCGAGGGTTCGAGTCCCTCCAGGGGCGTTTTAAGGAAATTCAGTAAGTTGAAAAAAAGAGACGAAACAATCGAAATCCGCTGGCATGGAAGGGGTGGACAAGGAGCAGTAACATCGGCTGAATTGCTAGCACTGGCAGCTATAGAAGAAGGTAAATTTGCCCAGGCATTTCCCAGCTTTGGCCCGGAGAGGAGAGGAGCGCCAGTGCTTGTTTTCAACCGTGTGAGCAATAACACGCCAATTCGAGCCAGAGTCTCAGTGACAAATCCTGACATTGTTGTAATATTAGACCCAGGCCTAATTGACATCACAGATGTCACCTCAGGACTCAAAAAAGATGGCGTGGTGGTAATAAACACCCCTAAAAAAATAGTTAACATAAAGTCGGAACTAAGCGGTCCATGGAAACTGGCTGTGGTCAATGCCGCTGCTATCGCACGAGAGACGATCGGCGTCCCAATCGTCAATACTACAATGCTCGGAGCACTGGTCAAGGCCACAGGTATAGTCAAGCTAGAATCGCTAACAGAACCTCTAAAAGAGCGCTTCGGTGCTAGAGCTCAGGGCAATATCGATGCTTGCCACAGAGCCTATGAAGAAACCGAAATGGCTGAGCTTAGCGGTGCTGTTCAAAAATCAAGCCAGCCAGTTGAAACGGAGGTAATGCCCTCATGGCGAGAATTACTACCCGGCGGAGTCGTCGCAGAGGCAGGGAGCGCTAAGAGGTATCGTACAGGAGATTGGAGATCTGAGCATCCAGTGTGGAACCATGAGAAATGCATTAAATGTGGAATTTGTTATCTTTTTTGCCCAGAGGGATGTATAAGGGAAAAGGAAGACGGTTATTTTGAAGCCGATTTATATTATTGCAAGGGATGTGGCATCTGCGCAAGGGAATGTTAGACAGAAGCTATAAAGATGGTAGAAGAAAAATAAAGATGACAACAAAACGTGTGGGCATGGAGAATTCCTTCGCCATAGCTGAGGCTATCAAACTTGCTCGCGCCGAAGCTGTAGCTGCGTATCCTATTACGCCTCAAACCCATATCGTCGAGCGACTAGCCGAGTTTGTAGCTAACGGCGAGCTAGACGCCGAATATATACCAGTGGAATCAGAGCACTCAGCAATGAGCGCCTGTCTGGGAACCTCGGCTGTAGGCGCCAGAACCTTTACTGCTACTGCCAGTCAGGGACTTGAGCTTATGCATGAGGTGCTCTATGTGGCTTCAGGGTTAAGGTTACCAATAGTCATGACAGTAGCAAATAGAGCGCTTTCTGCACCATTGAGCATCTGGACAGACCATTGTGATGCAATGGCGATCCGCGACTGTGGCTGGATACAGATGTTCGCTGAAAATGCCCAGCAAGCATTTGATTTAATGTTATGCTCATTTCGTATTGCAGAAGACCCGAATGTCCTGCTGCCGACAATGGTTCACATAGACGGTTTTTACCTTTCCCACACAATAGAACCTGTTGAATTATTGGAGCAAAAAGTAGTGGATAAATTCCTCCCCGAATACCATCATCCCTATCCTCTAGACCCAGCTAACCCAGTAACTATGGGGGCTTTCGGCCCACCATTCATTTACACCGAAACCAAAAAGGCACATGAGGTGGCATTAAGAAACTCTAAGAAGGTAATTCTCCAAGCATGGCAGGAGTTCAGCAAGCTTTCGGGACATAATTATTCACCCGTAGAGAGTTACAAAACAGAGGATGCTGAAGTTTTGTTGCTATGCATGGGGAGTTTCAGCGAAACAGCCATGTTGACTATTGACAAGATGCAGGCAGAGGGCCAGAAAGTGGGACTAATAAGATTGCGTTTGTGGAGGCCATTCCCCACCGAGGAGTTTCGTCAAGCTGTAAGCAAAGCCCGAGTACTAATCATCCTTGATCGAGCCATCTCTCTAGGGAGTACACCACCAGTCTGTTCTGAAATCCAAGCAGCACTTTACCCGTTAAAAACTAGGCCAAAGATAGTAAGTTTCGTAGGCACACTCGGAGGCAGAGAGATTTCTGCACAAGGTTTTGAAGACCTAATTAGCCTTGGGATGGATAAAGCAAAACGAGATAAACTTGACGAGTCCGAGATGATAGGAGTCCGAGAATAATGGAAACTCTAGCTATATACGTCCCACGACTAGTAACAACCAAGGAATATTTCGCCCCAGGGCATCGCGCCTGTATGGGGTGCGGTGAAGCTTTAGCCGTAAGACTTGTATGTAAGGCCTTGGGCAGAAACGTAATCATTGCCAATGCAACTGGCTGTATGGAAATTGTGTCCTCACAACTTCCCTACACTTCCTGGGAGGTACCCTGGATTCATACGCTGTTTGAGAATACCGCAGCTGTGGCTTCCGGAATAGAAGCCGGCATAAAAGTCCTGCGCCGCAAAGGCAAATACGCCAGTAGGGCAAAGGTTGTAGCAATGGCTGGCGATGGCGGTACTGCTGATATTGGTTTTCAAGCTCTATCTGGCGCCCTCGAGAGAGGACATGACTTTATATACATCTGCTTTGATAATGAAGCATACATGAACACCGGCATCCAGCGTTCCAGTGCCACTCCATTTGGTGCTTCTACCACCACCTCACCCGCAGGCAAATTCAGCATCGGGCAAACCACTTGGAAGAAAAATCTGCCAGCTATAGCTGTAGCTCATAACATACCTTATGTGGCAACAGCATGCAATAGCTATCCCTTTGACCTTATGAACAAAATTAGCAAAGCTGTGGAGGTCAAGGGTCCCTCTTACATTCATATACTGTCGGTTTGTCCTACTGGTTGGCGATTACCTTCAAATTTAACTATTAAAGCAGGACGGCTAGCAGTGGAAACAGGAGTCTTCCCTCTCTACGAAGTGGAGGAGGGTAGATACACTCTGAATTTAGATTTCCCACAGCTACGTCCTGTAGAGGATTACTTCAAAATACAAGGAAGATTCCGCCATCTCTCGAAAGAGACGATATCCCAGATACAAGAGAGAGTGACAGCTGAGTATATCAAACTAAAAGAGAGAGCTACCAGGAACAATTTTTGACTATGAGTGAAAAAGTTAGCGCCATTATAAATAAATACAAAGGTGACAGAGAGCAACTGGTCGCCATACTCCAAGATATTCAGACCGAATATTATTACCTCCCCAAAGAAGCTCTGATTCAGGTCAGTGAAACTATGTCCATTCCCATAAGCCGGGTATATGATGTATCCACTTTTTTCAGGGCTTTCAGCCTCGAACCCAGAGGCAAGCATTTGATTAACGTTTGCCTGGGTACTGCCTGCCATGTAAGAGGTGCAGCCCGAGTGCTGGAAAAGTTTGAACTCAGTTTAGGTATAAAAAGAGGTGGGACTACTAAAGACCACAAATTCACATTGGAGACAGTTAACTGCATGGGAGCATGTGCTCTAGGACCAATAGCAAAGATTGATGGGGAATACTTCGGTCAAATGAGTAGCGATAAAGTTAACCATTTATTAAATCAATTTGAATAACCAAATATTTATAAAATGTTGACCAAACTAAAATCACTAAAAGACTTAGAAACTCTGCGAGAAGAGCTGGCGAAGATAAGCCGCTCGGATAAGCAGCGAATTACTATTTGCGGCGGTACCGGTTGTCATGCTTACGGGGGTGTTAGAGTCACCGATACTTTTAAAAATGAAGTAGCAAAGCGAGGGATCGTAAGCCAGGTTGACATAATAACTACAGGTTGTCACGGTTTCTGTGAAAAAGGGCCCCTCGTAGTTATCCAACCCGGCAACATCTTTTATCAACAAGTCAAACCTGAGGACGTACCCGAAATATTGAGCGAAACGATCATTAAAAATAACATAATCGACAGATTACTCTACACCGACATCGCCACAGGAAAGAAAATCACACATCAGCACGAAGTTCCTTTCTATCAGAAACAAGAGAGAGTCATCTTTGGCAGTAACGGCGAGATAGATCCGACAAGCATTGAAGATTACATCGCTATAGGTGGCTACACAGCCTTGGCTAAAGCACTATTAGAAATGACCTCGGAGCAGATAATTGAAGAGATTAAATACTCCGGTCTAAGAGGACGTGGCGGTGGCGGTTTCTCTACTGGAATAAAATGGGAATCCTGCCGCCACGCGCCTGGAGACATAAAGTACGTCATAGTGAATGCAGATGAGGGTGACCCAGGAGCCTATGCCGATAGGAGTCTACTCGAAGGTAACCCCCACAGTGTTCTCGAAGGACTGATTATAGGCGCTTACGCCATCGGCTGTCACGATGGATACATATATGTGCGAAATGAATACCCACTTGCTGTGGAAAACACAAGAATAGCTATAAACCAAGCACAGCATTTAGGACTACTCGGAGATAATATACTGGGTTCCGGCTTCGATTTTCACGTCCGAATAACTAGAGGTGGAGGTGCCTTCGTTTGCGGTGAGTCCACAGCATTGATGGCATCACTTGAAGGCAAAGTTGGGGAACCAAGAGCTAAGTATGTTCATACGGTGGAAAAGGGACTTTGGAACAGACCGAGTGACCTAAACAATGTAGAAACTTGGGCTAATGTGCCTCTCATAATCAATAAAGGCGCTGAGTGGTACCGTACTCTAGGCACAGATAACAGTAAGGGGACAAAAATCTTCTCTCTGGTAGGGAAAATTAATAATACAGGCTTGGTAGAAGTTCCAATGGGGATAACCTTAAGAGAAATAATCTATGAGGTCGGCGGTGGTATCAGGGACGGGAAAAAATTCAAGGCAGTGCAAACTGGTGGCCCCTCAGGTGGTTGCATCCCCGAAAGCTTGCTAGACCTGCCAGTAGACTTTGATGAGTTAACTAAAGCTGGTTCGATGATGGGCTCAGGCGGCATGATCGTAATGGATGAGACTACATGTATGGTAGATATCGCCAAATACTTCCTCACCTTCCTCGAAGAGGAATCTTGCGGCAAATGTGTTCCATGCCGCGAGGGGATAAAACGAATGCGACAAATCCTGGATGATATAACCGAAGGGAAAGGCGAGGAAGAAGATATCAACCTCTTAGAGCAGATTTCAGACACACTGATAGATAGCTCTCTCTGCGCCCTAGGTAGTACAGCACCAAACCCGGTTATTACTACTATTCGCTATTTCAGGGATGAGTACGAAGCCCACATCAAAGAAAAGAGGTGTCCGGCTGGTGTATGCAAAGCTTTAATTCATTACTACATAATAGACGAAAAATGCCCAGGTTGTGGACTTTGTGTTAAAGCCTGTCCCCAAGAAGCCATAACCTTCATGGGCAAGAAAAAACCAGTTGTCCTTGACCAATCGAAGTGTATCAAATGCGGCGCTTGTTATGATGTATGCAAATTAGGAGCTATAGGTAAAGAATAAGATGATCAATATCAATATTGATGGCCATGACTTGAAGGCTGAGGAGGGACAGACAATACTACAGGTAGCCAGAGAAAATGGTATCTATATACCCACCTTGTGCCACCACGATGCTATAGAACCATATGGCGCTTGCAGGCTGTGTATCGTGGAAATTTCTAAAGGGAAACGTACCAAAATGGTCACTTCCTGCCTTTACCCGGTCGAAGAAGGATTGAAAGTTAAAACTGACTCACCCAGGGTAATGAGCAATCGCAAAACGATATTGGAGTTGCTTCTAGCACGATGCTCTAAGAATAAAGTGATACAGGAACTCGCATCACAGATGGGCATTGAGAAACCACCTTTTAAGTCCGAATATCTGGAAGACAATGACTGCATTGTATGTGGTTTATGCGTCAGAGCCTGTGAGCAAGTTGTCGGTGTAAGCGCTATTAGCCTGGTCAATCGAGGCATAACTAAAGAACCTGCCGCTCCATTTCTTGAACCGGCCGCAGATTGCATAGGCTGCGGTTCATGTTTCTATGTGTGCCCAACCGGCGCAATAAAAATGGAAGACAAAGGAGATACCAGAATAATCTACAACTGGAAAGTGGAATTCAAGCTTAAAAAATGTAAAGTATGCGGGAACTATTGGGCTCCGGAGAAGCAGCTCGAATATATCAGAAAAAAGTGGAATCTACCTGAGGATTTCTTCGATATCTGCCCCACATGTAAATAGTCACACGGTTATAACCAGCGCGTAAATCCTTGACTATATCAAACTAGTTGAATTATACTTCTTCGATGCGGGGTGTAGCGCAGTGGCTAGCGCGCATGGTTTGGGACCATGAGGTCGGAGGTTCAAATCCTCTCACCCCGACCATAGACGTGGAATAAGAGGATAAGATCTCATAGCTAATAGTAGAGCTGAAATGTAAAATAGGTATGCAATAGACTTTATGGTTTTTTTTCAGATTCGAGCCTTCAAAATTTACTCTACGGTTAGCCTGCTGGCTATAATTGGAATTACGACCCTGCTTCTTCCGGGTTGCTTTTCAGGGACTGCCGAAATGCCGCATGGAGTACCATCAGCACAAAAACCGACCGGAGAAGCACCAACAAAGGATATACTGGGTGGCGTCACAGTTATACCTGTAGTTGAAGTAGACCAGTGGAGCGGCTGGAGACAGGTACCCGGCGGCACCACAACCGATGTGGCTTTAGCCGCGACTGCTTTCAATGATAAACTATATCTCTTGTCTAAGAGTTTAAACGGACACATCTGCCTTAATACATATGACGACTACTACTGGAGCGGTTGGACAGAAGTACCTGGCGGCCACACTACTGACACGGCTTTAGCCACGACTGCTTTCAATGATAAGCTATATGTATTCGCCAGAGGCATTGATAAGCATATCTACCTCAATACCCTTGACAGCTCAAGCAACTGGAGTGGCTGGGCAGAGATCCCTGGCAGCTGCACTACTGACGCGGCTCTAGCTACGACTACCTTCAATAATAAACTCTATGTCTTTGCCAGCGGCACAGATAATCATATCTACTTCGACACATGTGATACCTCAAACGACTGGCATGGATGGGCAGAGGTGCCAAGTGGAACTACAGATATGGCAGCAACTCCGGTTGTTTTTGAGAACAAACTTTATTTGTTTGCTGGAGGCATCGACATCAAGCGTATATACTTCGCCACGCATGACGCCACTGGCAGATGGAGTGGATGGGGACAAATACCGGGTAGCGCCGTAGTTGATACCGCTATAGCCGCGGATGTCGTCAATAACAAGCTGTTTCTCCTCAGGAAAGGTGTCAAATACAAGCGTGTCTTAGTCTATATATTCGACAGCACGGATAGTTGGGACAACTGGAGCCCCTGGCACCACTGGGTTGAAGTAGGGGGTAGCGGTACAACCGATGCCGCTCCGGCTGCAGCCGCATTCAATAACAGTCTGTATCTCTTCGCCAATGGTATTAGTAAAAACCAACTCATATATGTTAATAAGTACAGACCTTCCTCTGGCTTGACGGTAGATGATTAAGGTGATAGGGAAAATAAATTCCACATCAAGCCCTACTGGCAAAAGGGACATTTGACAGGAGAGCCAATTACCGTCGCTTTGACAAGGATTCTACCATGACGACTGCACGTAAGCTGATAGTAAGCCCGTACTAATTTAGTGTCAGCTTTCTCCACTACTGGGCTTGCAAGATAACTAGTGACACTAACTGCCTCTTTTGCTCCATTGCCTCCATTACTATTGTATGAAGCGCCACACTTAGGACATCTAGCGGCATCGGGCAATGCTATGCAACCGCATCTCGAGCACTGGACTGTATTTTTTATTGCCTGCATTATTGACCAAGCCTCCTCCCTGTAATCAATAGCATGAATTGTAATCTAGTTAAAATCAGACCTTTATCCGCAAATTTGACAGCTAATCGTAAACGCAACCCAAATACCAGGAATTAGATGCAGCATCACGATAAATATCACAAATAATGCCTTTGCTTGTTCTAACCCTAAAATAACTCTTTAGAATCTCCTGGTCGAAGAGCTGTTCAGATACCTGCCATTGCTGATATATTCTGGTTACTCGTTCAGGTTTGCCATTCCTAGTAATAGTTAGCGGCGTCCCTTCAATATTGGCGGTTACCTTTAACTCCTCAGGTTTTTCAAGCAGCTTAGCCATTTTAACCTCCGCGATTTATTTGAATAAAGGCACTGATTGCCTCTTATTCTCATCTCATAATTTTCTGATAACGCCGACAACCTTTCCCTGAACTTCCATATTCTGCGAATTTACATAGAGCGGCTCCATCTGAGCATTAGACGGTTGAAGGCGAATTACCTCACGTTCTCGAAAGAGCCGCTTCAGAGTTACCTCTCGTTTATCTTTTAACCAAACAGCAACCATATCTCCATCATCTGCTGTATTTGTCGGTTCCATTAAAACAATATCTCCATCATCAATCAGGGCATCAATCATTGAAAGGCCTCTAACCTTCAGGGCATAAACTTCCTTACCATGGGTAAATTCCTCAGTAAGCTGCAGTGTCTCCACAGCTTCATTTATCCATGTATCTGAATCTGGCACAGGAATCGGTTCGCCTGCAGCAATATTGCCTAAAAGCGGCACTCTAACAACATTCTTCATATCAAGAAGCTTGATACTCCTGAAAACTTCAGGATCCCGATGTATGTGGCCTTCTCTTTCCAATATATTCAGATGATGCTGAACAACCGCCGTTGAGCTTATATCACACCCCTTTAAAATATCCCTGACCGTAGGCGCATAACCTCTATCTTCAATAAAATCACGGATAAATTGCAATATCCGTTGCCTTGTTTCGCTTACACCAGGCTTTCTCATCTGTATACCTGCATCAAACACATGTTTTAGAAACTTACGTTTTACAAACCAATGTTCTACAAACAAGTGTACATAGTTCTCAGTTATTTGTCAAGACCCTAAGGGATAGTTTTAGTGGAAAAATTGAAAAAAGGTGGGGCTAAGCCTAATTAAGGGGCGACAGGATTAGGCACAGCATTAAATAAGATAACTGATTTCTACGAGCTCACCAACTTAATACCTTTGTTGAAAGCTGCCAAATTGGCTTCGGTTTCTTTAGGAAAAGTCTCACGCAATACAGGTGCCAATAACTTCCTGTCTAGAGGTAAGACACCAGAGCCTACTAAAGCACCAATTAAAATCGCGTTGGCAAACATATGACTTCCCATTTTCTGTGCTTCTTCGGTGGCATTAATAATCCATGTTTGGGCTGACAGATCTTCTATAGTACCAACTAGATTATCTAAATCGGGATACTCAGTATAACCACCAGTGACATCAATAGAGTATATTGGTCTAGGATTTATTATTGTAACTACATTCGGATTGCCATATCGGCCCAACATTCGCAATGTCTCCACTGGTTCCATACCAAGGATAATATCAGCGCAGCCGTCAGGGATGAACGGGCTATATTGGGTCTCTGCAGAGATTCTCATATGGCTCATGACAGGACCACCACGCTGGGATGCTCCATAAGTTTCTCCCACAGTAACAAAATAGCCATCTCTGATAAAAGCATTTCCGATAATCAGGGAAATCATTACATTGCCCTGCCCTCCAACGCCAGTAATAATAAGATTAAGAGGGTCTTTAACCAACTGCCTCTTTGTCATGATACCTCCTTCATAATAGCTCCTCGCGGGCACACGTCTACACACACGCCACAGCCAGTACATATAACATCATCTATCTTGGATTTGCCGACCTTCTTGTCCCATGTCAACCCCGGACAGAGAAAGACCCTGGTACACAATCTATCACAGCCGCAAGCTTCTCCGATGCATTTGTCAGGATCTACATATACTTTATATGGTGGCTTTTCTTTTCTAGCTCTAACCAACTCACACTGACGTCGCATTATTATCACTCTGACACCACCACCTTCAGACATCACCTTTAGCAGCGTGGCTGCTGTGCCTTTCAAATCAAAGGGGTCACATACCTCAACACGTGCACCTAGGGAACAACATAAAGCCTCCATGTCCACTGCCTTTGTCGGCTCTCCCATAGCTGTCATCCCGGTACCTGGATGAGGCTGAAAGCCAGTCATAGCAGTCGCACTATTATCTAGAATGACAAGGATAAAGTTAGACTTATTGTAAATGCCATTTATCAAAGCTGGAATTGTAGCGTGATAGAAGGTAGAATCACCAACTACTGCGAGCACCGGTTGGTCAAAGCCGAACTGTCCCAGTTTGCCCAGACCATTAGCTACACCAGTTCCACCACCCATACAATGCATCGTCCGGACCTGGAAAAAACCAGCAGGCCCCAATGCCATGGAGTAACATCCTATATCACCAGTAACGAATCCATCGCGCCCATCCATTTTAAGCGCATTCTTGATTGACCAAAATGTAGCACGATGAGGACACCCAGCACAAAATGTCATAGTCCTTCCAGGGACATTGCTCTTAGCGACAGTTTCAGCTTTCTTCGCATATTCAACATCACGGGGCTGGTATGCCAAGTCTAATATAGTAGATATCGCTTTGATAACCATGTCCGGATTTAACTCTCCATAGGAATTTACATGACCCGAACGCTTACCATAGAAAGTTGGGTGCAAATCCGATGGCGGCAAATTAGCAAATATTTCCATAATGCCCCGCTCAAGGAAAGGGTCTATTTCTTCCACAAAGAGGACTCTCTGTGATTTATTCAGGTTCTCTGTGATAAACTTTTCAGGAAGTGGCCAAAGTGTACCCAATTTCAAAATACCCACTTTGTTCTCCAACTTCAGTGCTTTCACTGCATCTTGCGAGTAAAGCCAACAGCTACCACAAGTTATGATCAACAATTCTGCCTTATCCGGCCCTACATACTGATTATAAGATGATGATTCGAACTTTTCGCGTGCCTTATCCAGCTTCATGTGCAAAAATGAATGCCGTAATGAACTTGGCATAGGAATGAAGGTAGTAGGCATCACCTTTCTTAAATCGTGTATCTGGTCAAAATAAGCCTTTCGTTTTCCCTCAGGTAACTTGTCTAGCCATACATTGCCTCGGGCATGCGCTATACGGGTCACGCTGCGCAGCATACAAAGCGTGCCTAATTCCTCAGCAAGGTCAAAGAGCCATTTTGTCATATCTTTGGCTTCTTGAAAGTTTCCTGGCTCTAACAGAGGAATATCCAGCCATTGGGCTATCGGTCGCGTATCCTGTTCGTTAGAACTAGATATAGCCGATGGGTCATCGCAACTCACTAGAACCAGTCCCCCTTTACCTATCCCGGTCATGACCAAATTAGCCAGAAAATCAGAGACCACATTTATTCCGTTCTGCTTCATAGCCGCAAGGGCTCTGATACCAGCAAAGGAAGCACCAGCAGCAGCTTCCATAGCCACTTTTTCGTTTATTGACCATTCCGCATATATGCCCATCTTCTTGGCGACTTGGGCTAAGCTACCCAATATTTCTGACGACGGTGTTCCTGGATAGGCAGCAGCAAATCCTACCCCAGCCTCAAGTGCCCCACGGGCAATAGCTTCATTTCCTATAAACAGCTGACTGGTACCAGGTGCATCAATTTCAATATTCGCCATATCACGTGCCTCCTTGTGTTCTACTAGCTTTATGCCTTTAGCCTCTCCGCCAACCCCGCAGATAAACCTACATAAAGCAGGTCCTTTTCGTCACCACTTCTTTTGATAATCTCATTCAATGCACGCTTCTTCTTGAGGAGAGAAGCTTCCTTTAAATGTGCCAAATTTGCTGATGGTAACTTATCGATTTGAAGTTTTCCTGCCTTTTTAGCCCTCTCCACAAGGCCAGCGCCAGCATCAGTACGAACGATAACAGTATTCCAACCTTCAATACCCTCGACTGAGCCAACCGAAATATCAGCAAACTCCGACGTCATATCCAAACAATAAGCACATGTCGGCATGGTGAACTTTCTAATCTCTTCTAAAGGGAATGAAGTTTTGCCAGACGCAGTAAAAATATCTAACCTGTTTGCTGGTGGTGGGGGAATATCAAATTTTTTAACTTCCGACAAGTCAATGTTTTCTTTTAAAAATTGATGAACTTTGTCAGTCGACAAAGCCCAAGTGCAGAACAGCCCAATAACCAGTTTAACATTGGCTATGCTAACCCTGTTCTTAGGTGGGTTCTTTTTCATCTTGGCCACAGCTAAAGCTTGACATGGTGTGACAACCATTCCCAACTTTTTACTATCGTCTTTATGAATTTGATTAAATCTTTCTAAAACCGGGCAGGCCATATAGCTAGAGCCGGCACACCGAATCACCTCCTCAACAGTTTGGGCCAGAAAAGGATTCGGGGTTTTGTCATCTGAAGTCTTCGTCAAAATAACGCCCTCAATCAGCCCCTCCTCAAGCGCCAATGACAGGAGAGTTGTTATCACACCTCCATACTGCGCTTTCTCTGTGATCTCGACATTTGTTGATCTTGCAATCACCATTTCTTTCGCGGTACCTATCTCATCGCCACTATATTGCGTCCCAAAAATTTTTTGACTAATTGCATTCATATCTGTATATGTCCGCGGACAATATCCATAGCATTGCGCTTCGTCCGCTATAGTACAATTATCCAGAAGTGCTATTCTTCCTTTGTAGTAAATCAAGTACGGACAACTACCAGCACAAGCACCACACAAAGTACACAGACCAGCCTCTATAACCTCACTGAATAATTCCTTGCAGCCTTTTGATTCTGTGTCCATAGCACTCTCCTTTCAAGTTCACAACCACTCACAAATTCCTGACAAAACATACAGCCAATGTCCCCAGCCTTAATTCACTGCAACTAAATATTTATAATCGATTTGGATGGCAATTTCTCTCACTTATCAAAGCACCTTGAGAAACCGCCTTATTAAAACCACATGTTTTACTTTATTGCAATAACTTCTATTTCCAAAGGAAAATCGCCTGGAATTTCTTTCACAACCACACATGCGCGCGCCGGTGGCTCCTTAGGGAAAAAGGTGCTATAAACTTCATTCATGCTGTTGAAATCTACTGCATCTCGAAGGAAAACAGTGACCTTAACAACTTTATCGAGGTTACTGCCTGCCGATTCTAACGCCTTCTTAACATTAATGAGGGCTAACTCAGTAGCCGCCTTTATATCGTCGGTTATCCTTAGTTGATTTTCTAAGTCTATAGAAACTATACCGGACACAAAAAGGAATCCACCAGCCACCACAACATGAGAATAGTGCCCGCCTTTTATGAGTACATCTACATCGTGAACCTTTTTCCTCATCAGGAGCCCCCTTTCAACAAATCAGCTCTGCCAATAAGCTCTCGCATATTATGCATATTGGTACCATTGGGAATTATAACACAGCAGCTTACTATCAATGCGAACAAGCCATGCATCTCACTTAGCTAAAAATTGTATATGGCGTGGGCGGCTTGCTTTTTATGTGCAGTCGTTTACCTTGAAGACGATATGTTTTTGCCAGTCTGATGAGGACTTAGGAAAATCAGTTCGGAAATGAGCACCACGGCTCTCTTGGCGAAGCAAAGCAGCTTCAGCCATCAGGCGAGCATTCAGCACCATATTGTTCAATTCATAAGAAGGTCGGTCTGTTGATTGAGGCAGCAAAGCCTGCCAATTAGCCAAGACATCAACAGCCCTGGAAAGACCTTCGGCTGAGCGGACAATGCCAACATTGTCCCAGAGAAGAGATTCAAGATTAGACAAATTGAGCCGTGGGACAGCTTTCAACTTCTTCCGCTCTTCAAGATGGTAACAGTCAGCCTGCGTAGTTATTGCTGATTGGTTGGCGTTAGCTGTGTCTCGGGTCTTTTCTACAATCCTCTTACTGAAGACCACAACCTCAAGTAAAGAGTTTGAGGCCAGCCGATTGGCACCATGAACACCAGTACAAGCAGTTTCACCGGCAGCAAATAACCCATCAATATTGGTCTCACCCCAAGTATTGACTTTAACCCCACCCATCAGATAATGGGCTGCTGGAGCCACCGGGATAAGGCCTTTAGTAATGTCTAGCCCATGATCAAGACAAAAGCGATATATATGAGGAAAACGTGTAGCAACTCTACGGGCAGGGATATGAGTAACATCTAGGAATACTCTATCGCTACCAGTCTTTCTCATCTCGTAGAGAATGCTCCTGGCTACTACATCCCTAGGTGCTAGCTCAGCTTCGGGCGTGTAATCAGACATAAACTGATAGCCTTCTACATTACGTAAAATGCCGCCCTCCCCACGCACAGCTTCACTAATAAGGAAAGGCGGGACACCGGGAAGACGGACAGCAGTCGGGTGAAATTGAAAAAACTCCATATCAGTGATTTCAGCACCGGCTTGAAAAGCCAGCACAATACCATCGCCAGTAGCCACCTCAGAGTTGGTAGTATACTTGAAAAGCCGCCCCGCACCACCAGTAGCTATAATAACAAAGCGACATTCATACTCTTCAACCAAGCCAGTACGGCAATCAAGAGCTCTCACACCTTTAACTTTCCCTGCTTCTAATATAATTTGAGTGGCTAAACAGTATTCCAGGACTTTTATTGAAGACATACGTACTCGCCGACTTAATGTGACTTCAATATGCTCACCAGTAGCGTCACCACCAGCATGTATTATGCGAGGTACACTATGCGCAGCTTCTCTAGTCAGGGCAATTTCTCCATCCAGAGTGTCAAAGGGAACACCGAATTTTATAAGGTCGGCAATACGGTCCGGTGCCTCAGTAACCAGAATACGCACCGCTTCAAGGTCACAGAGACCATCACCGGCATCGATAGTGTCCTGCAAATGAAGCTCAGGAGAATCATTACCTCCGATAGGAGCAGCAATTCCACCCTGAGCATATCTGGTATTACAATCTTCAATGCTACCCTTGGTCAGAACCAGAACACTGCCCGCTTCTTTGGCTAACAAAGCAGTATAAAGCCCGGCAATACCGCTACCAATTATGATATAATCGGAATAATTCACCGTTCTAATGTTCCCGAGACATTATTAATCAATTGCGATTTCGCCTTGCAATGCCCACGGGCTGGTCCTACTTATAGTAACATCTACAAATTGTCCTAGGCAATAACCGTCACTTTCAAAGAAGACTAGTTTATTGCCACGTGTGCGCCCATACCATTTATCTCTTTTATTACCTTCCACCAATACCTCCACTGTTTTATCTTGAAGCCGAGAGTT